>Ga0182030_10001917_pt1 | contig 43679 bp, 53 predicted proteins | sample 812S3MmetaG_FD_121299 | JGI IMG/M metagenome (GOLD analysis project Ga0182030, IMG submission 121299) | Permafrost microbial communities from Stordalen Mire, Sweden - 812S3M metaG (Illumina Assembly) | ecosystem: Environmental > Terrestrial > Soil > Wetlands > Permafrost | place: Sweden... | reverse complement strand
TGTTCGTCCAAATGCGGCCACATGCCAGCAAAGTACTGGGCGACCTGGGCATCGGTGTCCACACCCAACTTGATAGCATATCCGGACGGTATATGTAAATGTTATTTATTTACGCAGGCTAAGTACGCTCCGAATGGAGGTTGGTCTAGCGCGATCTTTGGTAACGGGATAACAGAAGCCTACTTCTACACACCGCGGTGGTTGAATGGAATGCAGGTCAGCAATAGCGCCGGGAGCGTCTACAGCTATAGCCTTACGCGAGCGGCGGATAGCCAGATTACGCAAGCTGCAGACTCGGTGAACGGAACATGGAACTACACATTTGACGACTTCAATCGCTTACGCACGGCGCAGCAAGTCAATGGGAGCAATGCCGTGATCAATGGGCTGTCGTGGGATTATGATCGCTACGGTAATCGTTGGCACCAGAACAATACGGCCGGCTCCGTTCTGAGCGACGCTATTCCCTTTGACACGAGCACGAACCATGCAACTGCAAATCTGGCTTACGATGCTGCCGGTAACGTTACGAGCGACAGCGTTCATCTTTACACCTACGACGCAGAGAATCGGGTCGTGACCGTGGATGGAGGGATTTCCTATATCTACGATGCGGAAGGACGGCGCGTCGGTAAGTCCATTGGCAGTAGTCCTGTTACTAGCCCAGCCTCGGGGAGTTCCGGCGTAATCGCGGTTACCGGCATCGAAGCACGCCGTTACTTCTTGTCGGCTTCCGGCACGCACGCGGGCGGCTGTCTGGCCTTCGACAAGGGAACCGCAAGCGCGACGATCAGCAACAATTCGAGCACGAAGCCATTCACCTTCACGGCCACTGTCAATTGGGGCCAGGGCGATACGGCTAACACAGTAGCATCGAAACTGGCCTCTGCCATCATCTCGAATGCGGGGTCCGTCGTCACGGCCACTCCCGAAGCCGCCAATCCCAATTACGTTGACCTGTTGAGTATTGGGTCCGGCGCGTCTACGGATTATGGTCTCTCCGTTGCGGTGAGCGATACGGAAGCGGCCGCCTACCCCTGGTTCCTCACCAATCCCTCCTTCAGTTTGGAGGCCACAGACATGGCGGGGGGCGAAGCGGCGAACTCAGGCTCAGGTACGATCACGGGAACGGTCTACGTTGTCAGCCTGTCCGGGCCGGTGATGGATGAGATCGACAATGGCACCTGGGTGAGAAGCGAGATCTACGCCGGCGGCCACCATGTGGCGACGGCCAATGCCACGGGAGTGGTATTCATTCATGCGGACTGGCTGGGAACGGAGCGGGCGCGGACCAACATGGCAGGGATTTTGTGCCAGACTACGACCAGTGAGCCGTTTGGGGACGATGCCGTGACGACGGGAGGTTGCGTTGTCAATACGCTGGACTTTTTCACAGGCAAGCCACGCGATACGGAATCGAATCTGGACGACTTCGGGGCGCGCTACCTGTCGTCTCAGTGGGGCCGCTGGGTGAGCCCTGACTGGTCCGCCGCGCCGTCTGGTGTGCCCTATGCGGCGTTCACAAACCCCCAGTCGCTGAATCTCTATGCGTATGTGGGCAACGACCCCATAGACGGCCAGGATGCCGATGGCCATGCGATGTACGATAAAGGGCCCTCGGGATGAGCTGCCTATGGCTCAATGTGTTCGGCGGGCGGCGAATATGGCTCAGACGGCATCACATCGTCGCAGGAACAAGAAGACTCCGAAGAATCCGATAGAATCTCAGCTGCGCAACCCGGTGGGAATCCGAATACGGACCCGAGTGCAACGACCCCGTCTAGCAGGAGCACGCAGGCCCAACAGCAGGATGCAACTGCACAACCCGGAACTCAAACTTCGACGTCATCAGTTGTCGGCACGATGCCAAGTGGAAAGCCGCTGTCTTCTTACCCCTCGGGATCCACATATTGCGGCGATTTCGTCTGTTCGTCTGACGGCAAACAAATCGGCATTGCGCCGCCCTACGTGCAAGGCGTGAGATCCGACGAGTCCCTCGGCGACGCTCTGATGTTTGTTCCGGTTGAGAAGTTGGCAGCGCCTCTGGCTGGAGCCGCAGCGAAGCTCGGTGGCGATTTGGCAGCTAAGGCTGCGGAAGCGTTTTTTGCGCGAGGTGGCAAAGGTTTGCTTAACAGTAACGACTTCTTCCGAATTGGCTACGGTTGGCAAGGATCGGCCACCGCCGGTTCAAATGTACTTCGGATAGGTATTGGAAGCAAACGGCTGCCTATTCACATCCACATCACTCTATGGAAGTTCTAAAAATGACGAGAATGTCAAAATCTGAAGTTGCAGAACAATTGGACAGCTTTCTCTCGGGCCGAGGTGAGAGCTGGGACTGGGACGATTTTGTTTCTGTCAAAATTGATGATCCAGAACTGGATCGAATTCGGGTTTTGTGTGCCGGACTGCCCACAAAATATCCAGCCCAAAAGAAAGGTGCGTATTGCAACAGTCAGGGGTTTGCTGTGCTGCAGTCGCTCCTTGAGAGTTTACGCAAGTAAGCAGTTGGCCCAACAGCAGAACAATAAAGAGGTCAGCACTGTATACAACGAAACGGGTGGTTTGCGCCCTGATACGGCCTCGGACCCCAACAGCGCGCAGAACCTGCAAACCGCACGTCAAGACGTAGCCCACGTTTACGAGAACACGAACGGCAACGGATTCCAGTCAAGCGACCAACTGTCAGGACGAGAGAAAGCAGCTATCAAGAATGGCGATCCCACTGCCGTTGCCTCAATGGCCTCGTCGCAACAAGCAGTAGCTGCCGCGCATCAGGATCGGACAGACCCAACCAAAGGCGCTACCCACATCTATCTCTTTGATCTGTCTCCCAACTCAACGCAGCGTGTTCCGGCGTGGGTCAGGAATGGCAATCCGACTACCGTTCAAGGCCCCTTCATCAACGCAGCCGGTGGGGGGATGTACGCACCGGTTCGCTGGTATTAATTCTCACAATAAAGGATCAGCGATGAGACTCTCAGCTACATTTCTTCTTTGCGTGGGGTTGATGTGTGCGCCTCTCCAGGCCCAATTTAAGCCAATTGGGAGCACTAAACCGCTGCTGGAAAATAGTGTTGCCAAGATCGTGACGGCGATTGAAGACGAAATCTATGACTACAAACAAGAACAGAGCTTCTTCAATATCGGCTCGACAGGGGCAATAGGAGTTCCCACAAAGGTCTCGCTTTTTATCGAAAAGTCTGTCAGTGATCGAAATATCGGCTGGGTTCTCTATAAAGACATGCCACATGGAGAAGTGCTTCGGCGTTTCATTATCCAGTATGATGGCCTAGTGGTTTTGTTCGGCGACCCAGAGCTTGATTTTCCTGCTCAACAGCCAGACACCAAGACGGTATATCTCGAAGATGAAGCTGTGTGCCGGTTTAAGAGCACAGCCTTGAAGACGGTTCTTACCGTAGATCCCAATGTCTCCAGCCAACGAATCGCTGAAGCAGAGAGCCGTCAAATGCAGAGGGTGCATTACTCTTTTCGGCTCGATCAATCGGGCAAAGATAAGAAGTGAGCCAAAATCTTCCGCCGCTGCTATCCAACCGCAAGCCGTCCTCCGGGGCGGCTTGCTTGCGTCAGACTTCTGCAGTTTTTCTTCAAAATGGACTCAGAGCGCAATGAAAAGAGCCACAAATGGCGTGACTAGCACCATCGGTGGCTTTGTTAGGTGTCAACTAAAATATCTATAATGAATATCAATCTTGCTCCGGCGAGCGGCTATGGGTGGGCACACATGCAGATGTGGAGGAGAAACGCCCCCGCAGGGGCTAAAGCCCAGGTTGCTTTTGTGGCGTTTGCGGCATGACTGAAGTCATGCCCAGTTACAAAGCCTTAGAGCATCTACCCCTGCCTGAACAAGGTTGATATTCATCATATCTATTATCAATAACTAACGATACTTACGCAGCACTCCGAGCACTCGCCCTTGAATGGCTACGTCTGATGCTTTCACGTAGATTGGCTCCATCTCGATGTTGGCAGGCTGCAGGCGAACCTGGTTTCCTTCGGTGTAAAAGCGTTTCAGAGTGGTCTCCGCGCCGCGTACAAGAGCAACGACGATCTCACCTTGGCGGGCTGTTCTGGTGCGCTCTACGAGCACGTAGTCGCCGCTGATGATGTGTTCGTCGCGCATGGAGTCGCCGCGGACTTCTAGAGCGAACACGTCGCGGTTACCCACCACGTCATGAAGCGAGATACTCTCTTGTGTTTCGGAAGCTTCAACGGGTAATCCCGCGGCAATACGGCCGACAAGGGGAAGACTGTCGCTGGTGCGGGTGCGGGTGCCCGGAGGCAGCACATCGATGGAGCGGCTGCGGTTGTGCACACGGTCGAGCAGGCCTTTTTTCTCAAGGTTGGTGATGTGCTTATGCACGGTTGCCAGGCTCTTCAGCCCCATTCCACGCGCGATCTCCTCAAACGATGGGGAGTAACCGTTGCGGGCCACAAACGACTCCAGGAAGTCGAGAATCTCTTTTTGCCTTCGAGTGACAGCCATGGGTCGCATTATAGCGAATAAAAAGCGAACCATGTCAAGTATTTTTTCGCTTGTTCTTCGCAGGTGTCTAACCTGTGCATTCCCGGCACTCAAGGTTGGCGGGTTTGCGCCGATAGTTTTCGTTGAAGGTCGCGCGGACTGTAGCACGCGGCAGGACGGCTCGAGGGCCAATGATCTCTATCAAAAAATATCTGGATTCCACGCAAATTGAGTCTGGGGTGCAAAGCGGCTCGCAGTACAATCGGCCACGGATTGAAGGCGATGTTCTGCCGTTGGCTCTTGAAGCGTACCGCTCGGCGCTGAGGGAGATGGGTCACTGCAGCGTGGAAGCCTGTCCCGCACTGGGTCCAGAGATGAAGCAAGGGCTGAGTAAGCTGGAGGAGAGACTTTCGGTCGACGCGAGCCCGGCCACGCTGGAATTCACGCAGACGAGTGCACGGGAGAAGCTGCAGGACTGGGGGCGCCGCACCGCAAGCCACTACAGGGAGAAGACCGGAGAGGTAAGGGAACTGCTGCTTGTGATGGCTCGTACGGCCGAGTCGGTGGGAGAGCGGGATCAGCGTTGCGCCGGACAGATCAACGAAGTCACGACGCAACTCGAGAGCATCGCAAGCCTTGAAGACCTGGCGGAGATCCGGTTGTCGATTGTGAAGAGCGCGGCGGATCTGAAGACTTCTTTGGACAGAATGGCGGCTGAGGGCAAGGAGGCCATGGCGCAACTGAGGGCCGAGGTCTCACAGTATCAGATCAAGCTGGAAGAGGCGGAGGAGCTTTCGTCGCGCGATGCGCTTACCGGATTGCGCAACCGGCCCTGGGTTGAGAGCCAGATCGAGCGGCGCATTGCCGCGGGGACTGAGCTTTCAGTGGCCATTGTCGACATCGACGCATTCAAACGCGTGAACGATGAGTATGGGCACATTGCCGGCGATGAGCTGCTGCAGCATTTTGCCACGGAGCTCAAGTCGGCCAGCCGGTCGACGGATGCGATTGGCCGCTGGGGCGGCGACGAGTTCGTTCTTCTGCTGGATTCCGGGCTGGAAGTAGCGACGGCGCAGATCGACCGGTTGAGCGCCTGGGTCTGTGGAGACTATAAGGTCAATTCCCGCAATGGCGCCGTCAAGCTGAGGGTGGATGCTTCGATCGGTCTGGCCGAACATGCCGCGGGCGAGACGATGAAGGAGCTTCTGGTTCGCGCGGACACCGCCATGTATTTTCGCAAGGCGGCTTCGCGAGCCAAGGGGAGCGGGTCCAGGCGATAGAGCCCGAGGGGCTTGCGGTGGATTGAGAGGGCAGGATCAGGCCGGATTTCTTCGTTTCATGACGAACAAGGCCACTTAACGTGTCCTCCATCACAAGGCAGCGCTCTCGCGCCCTGAAATGGGAATACGTTCCGAGCGAATCCCATCTTAAATTCCGGCCTGCAGCTTTTCAATCTACCTCTATTGAGTTCCTCCTCATCCTGCGAGAAGGTGGAGATGCGCACTTGATTAGCGCCACCTAAGCGAGCCCGGCAGGCGGGGGCAAGCAAAGGCCGCGCATCGAGCAAGCGGCTGGGGGAGAGGCTGCCATGAGGTTACTAATCGCCGAAGACGACCAGGCATTGGGATTGTTTCTAAGCCGCGGCCTGGAGGCCGACGGACACCGCGTTCGACTGGCCCACGACGGTGGGGCCGCCGTAGAGGCATTTCGCCAGGATAAGCCGGATCTGACGATTCTGGATCTGAATATGCCGGTCATGGACGGCGAGCATGTCTTGGAATCGATCCGCGCCATGGACGCCGACCTGCCGGTGCTGGTGCTGACGGCGCGGCAGGAGGTAGAGACGCGCGTCCGCTGCCTGGATCGCGGGGCCGACGACCTGATGCTGAAGCCCTTCAGCCTGCACGAGCTCAGGGCTCGGTGCCGTGCGCTGCTTCGCCGCAAGCGCGAGACGCGGCTTCAATTGCGTGCCGGCGATCTGGAACTGGACCGGATGGACCACACGGCCCGGCGCGGAACCCAGTCGATCGTGTTGACCAACAAGGAGTTTTCGCTGCTCGAGCACTTGATGCTCAACCGCGGCCAGTGCGTCTCGCGTGTGGACCTGCTGGATGCGGTCTGGGACCTGGAGCCGGCGCAGACCACCAACATCGTGGACGTCTACGTGAACTACCTGCGGCGCAAGCTCAAGGACCCGCCTCCGGGCCAGTTGATCCGCACTGTGCGCGGGCAGGGATACGTGGTGCCGTCTGAAGAAAGCATGGCCCTGATCGCCGCCGTGCCCCTTCCTGAGCTTCCCGCCAGTCCCGTAGCGGACGGACTCGTTGCGAGAATGCTCTAGTTCTTATCCCACGAATTGACGATGGAGGAGATTCCGATGCAGACCATTCCCGTTTCATTGCTCCAACCCGTCCCGCGCGTACGGCCGCGCACCGCTCTGGTGACCAGCGCCGACGGCAGCTTCCGCGACCGTCTTGCAAAAACCCTGATTGGTTTGCGCTGGCAGGTGCGCGAGGCTGAAAGCGGTGCGCAGGCGTGGTCCGAGGCCGAGGCAGCGCCACCGGAGGCGGTCATCCTCGACTCCTGGCTTCCCGACCTCGATCTGGCGGAGTTTGTGAGCGACTTCCGAGGGAGATTCCCCCAGACGGACCTGATTACCACCGGTGGATCTGAGAACAAGGAGACTATTCGCGGCCCCCATCGGCAGGAACTGCTCTACGCCGTGCGCCGTTCGCAGGACACCGATACGGCGGCTTGGAATATAGCTCCTGCCTTGACCAGTTCCGCGGGACTTCCGTCGACGATCGGTCCAAAATCGGAACCGGCGGCAGCCCGGACCTTCCCGTTTGCAAACGGCGCGGGGCCGCGGGAAGCCTCGGCACTTCCGGCGCCGGCGCAGTCCAGCATCGCCAAGACATTATCGTTCAGAACGGGCCTGCACCCGGAAGGCGAGCAGAAGGCCATCGACCGTCTGCCTGAGCTGATCGGCGACGCTCCCTGCATGCTGGAGGTAAGCCGCCGCATCCGTCTTGTGGCGCAGCGCATGACACCGGTACTTATCGAAGGTCCCACAGGCTCAGGCAAGGAGTTGGTGGCCGAGGCCTTGCACCGGCTTTCATCCAGAAGCCGTAAGCCTTTTGTTGCCATTAATTGCGCGGCGATTCCTGAAGCATTGCTGGAAGCGGAGCTTTTTGGACATACGCGCGGAGCATTTACGGGAGCCGTGCAGGGGCGCGTCGGGCGCATCGAATCGGCGGATGGAGGGACGCTGTTTCTGGATGAGATCGGGGAGATGCCGCTGGCCTTGCAATCGAAGCTACTGCGCTTCATCGAGAGCAGCGAGTTGCAGCGGGTGGGTGATAACGAGACGGTCAAGGTAGACGTTCGCATTCTGGCCGCCACCCACCAGCCGCTGGCCGACCACGCCAAGGCAGGGAGCTTCCGCGCCGACCTCTACTACCGGTTGGCTGTCTTCCTCATCCGCACCCCGTCGTTGATCGAGCATGCGCAGGATCTGTCCCTTCTGGTGGACCACTTCCTGCAGAAGATGGGGCGGGAAGAGCCAATGAAGCGTATCGACCAGGGCGCCATGGCAAAACTTGCCGCCCACGACTGGCCCGGCAATGTGCGGGAATTGGAACACGTTCTGGAGCGGGCTGCTATCTTGGCCGGCGATGAGCCCCTCATGACGATGCGGGAGATCGACTTTGGGTTTTCAGTGGCTTGATCCGAAGACGGGAAGGGGAGCGATGGGCATGGAGTTCAATACGCGCGTAAGTGAACAGATCGGCCGGTACCTGGACCTGGCGACCAGCGAGATCAAACTGACCGCGGCCAACATGGCCAATATTGACACACCCGGCTACCGAGCAGTGGGAATGGACTTTGAAGCCGAGATGCGCGGGGCCATCGACGGGGTGGACAGGGGAAAGGCCCCGCGGCCGGTGCGCATCCGGGACGTGGATGGGCTGATTGCACGGCCCGACGGAAATAACGTCTCCATGGACCACGAAGGGTTGCGCCTGGCCGAGGCGCAACTGAAGTTCAAGATCGGCGTGGCGCTGCTCCGGGAGCAGAACCAGACCTTGATGGATGCGATTCACGCGGACAAGTAGCTTTCAGCTCTCAGCTGTCAGCTTTCAGTTTTCAACTTGCTGCTTACAAATCCTGGCTCTTGGCGTTGGCGCAGGATTGAATACGCTCTTTCTTACTGCCTGAAAGTGAAAGTTCTTGGCCGAGCATACGAGATGGATCGATCCAGTCCGGGCTGGCGAAAAGAGCTAAAAGTCAAGAGCTGAGAGCTGAAAGCTGTCTTTAGAAAGGAGCCGACCATGAATCTGTTTGGTGCGATGGATACCTCCGGCGGCGCGATGCAGGCGGAGCGGATGCGCGCGGAGGTAGTGGCGGCCAACATGGCCAATGCGGAAACCACGCGCACGGCCACTGGCGGACCTTACCGGCGCCAGCACGTGGTATTTGCGGCCGACCGTCCCGAAACGGGATTTCTCCATTCAATGATCGGGGCTTCGGGAGGCTCGGCTGCCGGCAAGCTGGCCGCGGCCGCCTTGCCCACGCTGACTTTGCCCGGATCGGGCGCGGTGGCGCCGGGCGTCCATATCGCCGAGGTCGTTGAAGACGCGGGTCCTCCGCTGAAGCGTTACGATCCTGGTCATCCTGACGCGGGGCCTGATGGATACGTATCGTATCCGGACATTAATCCTCTCACAGAGATGGTGGACCTGATGGGGGCGACGCGTGCATATGGTCTTAACAGTTCGGCTGTGCAGGCGGAGAAGGGCATGATCGCGTCTGCTCTCGAGATCGCCAAGGCATAGCGGACGGAAGTAGAGCACCAAGGACAAGGAGGATCCATGATACCGATCGCAAGCGCATTCGCCGCCCAGGTACAGGGCTTATCGGGATTGGCCGGAGTTGGTGGAGCGTCTTCGATGGCTCCGCCGACGGGTCAGCCCGGTGCGCCAGCCCCTTTCTCCGATCTTCTAACGGATGCAGTGGGCCAGGTGAACCAGTTGCAGGATCAGGCGAACAAGGCTGTTACTGGGTTGATGAGCGGTACCGGTGTCGATGTGCACCAGGCCATGATCGCCACGCAGAAGGCAAGTACGGCTTTCGAGTTGACTCTGGCAGTGCGCAACAAGGCGGTTCAGGCCTACCAGCAAGTGGTTGGGATGCAGTTCTAGGACTGCCGGAGGCCGGGCGTATGCCGGTCTGCAGGAACGGCTGGCGCTGAGAACGGCAGACGAAGGGAACCATGGCCACCGGAACAGTGATGGAGAAAACCGCGCCGAGGACACCTGGCCAGCCTCCCTGGGCTGACCGGCTGACCGGACTGTTGGCCCAGGGACGGGTGCGTTGGGCAACCATCCAGCCAGCGCAGCGTACCTGGGCGCTGGTTGCCGCGGCATTGCTTCTAGCCTCGTTTGGAGGCCTGTTGTGGTACAGCCTGAGGACCGATTGGCGCACGCTCTACGCGGACCTTGACCCGGAAGATGCGCGCCAGATCGGGCAAATCCTTACGACGGCCCAGATTCCCTACGATGCAACCCCCAACGGTGCGGGCATCCGCGTTCCGTCCGATCAGTTGGACAAGGCGCGTCTGGCGACGGCGGCCAAGGGAGGGATCAAGAGCGGGCGGCTGGGATTCGAGATCTTCGATAAGCCCAACTGGGTGGGCTCGGAGTTCGACGAACAGGTCAACTTTCAGCGCGCTCTCGAAGGCGAACTCGAACATACGGTAGGTTCTCTGTCGGATGTCGAGTCGGCGCGCGTACACCTGGTGCTGCCGCACGATTCGCTGTTTCGCGAACAGGAGCGCCCGGCGAAGGCGTCCGTCGTGCTCAAGCTGCGCCATCGCGCGTTGGCCGATGGCGAGCCGGAGGCAATTCGCAACCTGGTGGCCTCGGCCGTAGACGGGCTCACCCCGGACCGTGTGGTGCTGGTGGATGCCGCTGGTCATCTGCCTCTGGGGCCCAAGACAGCCGATGCATTGCGCCTGACGGCCGAACAGGCACTTGAAGAGAAGCTGGTTTCGACGCTCGAGCCCGTCACCGGTACTGGCAATGTGCGCGCCTCGGTCACGCTGGACTACGATCCGGCGGCTACCGACGAGACCCAGGAGACGTACGATCCGGACCAGACGGTGACTCTCTCGATGGAGCGCACGGAGCAGACCACGGGAGCGCAGCCGGTGGCGGCGGGGGTTCCCGGCACGGCATCGAATGCGCCCAATTCGCAGGCTCTGCCGGTTTACCCGCAGCAGACCACACCGCCCCAGACCGCCAAGACCGAATCGGGAACTTACGGCGCTTCGAAGACGGTGCGCCACGTGATGGAGAATCCGGGCCGGGTCCGGCGTCTGACCGCGGCAATCGTTGTGAACGACCGCCTGGCGCAGTTGGCGACGAGGGGCAAGGCGGCGGTCTGGCAGCCCCGCTCGGCCGATGAACTGCGCAATCTCACCGCCCTGGCCCAGGCTGCGATAGGTTTTGAAGGGCCGCGGGGAGACATCGTGACGGTCCAGGATCTGGCATTTGAGGAGAATCGCACCGCACAGTCCCTCACTTTGCCGGGCCAGGTACTTGCTACAGCCGAAAACTCCCCTGAATTGGTGAAATATGGCGCCCTGATCGTTGGATTGCTCCTGGTTCTGGCCTTTGGCGTGCGTCCGGCATTGCGCCGTACCCGGCCGGAGCCGGTTGTCGCGGCAAAGCCCTCCGCCGAGGAGTTACCGGCCGGAGCGCCGGTGGTGGCGCATCCTGTTTTGAAACCGCCGGAGCCTGTCGAGACGGATCCCGATCGTATCCGGGCGCAGGAGATCTTCGATCAGGTGAGCGGGCATTTGAAGCGCGAACCGACGCAGAGTTCGCGGTTATTGCAGAGCTGGATTCACTCCGACTGAGGTCGCCGGGTGGCGGCGGTATCGGCAAAAAAGAGAGGGCGGGAACGTGGCCAACGGAAACGAAAACGGAGCGGCAAAGCGCCACCAATCGGCTAGTCTCTCCGGATTGCGCAAGGCGGCCATACTCCTGGTGGCCGTGGGCGAGGAAAGTGCCGGGGAGATTCTGCGTGCGCTGCCGGAAACCGATGTCCAGCGGCTGACCGAGGAGTTGGCCGACCTGCGCGGTATTTCGCCGGAACTTTCCGCCGAGGTTCTGGAGGAGTTCTGGGAGCTTCTGGAGACGCAGGGATTCGTCATGCACGGGGGGCTGGACTATGCCAGCCGCCTCCTGATGGAAACCTTCGGCAAAGAGCGTGCGGACGACCTGTTGCTCTTGGTGCGACGCTCGCAGGAGGAAGCGCAGGGAAACCTGGCCAAGCTGCAGCGAACCGACCCGCAGCAGTTGGGGAAGCTGCTCGATTCCGAGCACCCCCAGACCATCGCCCTGGTGTTGGCGCATCTGGACCCCCGGCGGGCCTCGCTGGTGCTGGACAACCTGAGCGAGGAGCACAAGGTGGTCTCAATCCAGCGGCTGGCGGAGATGCGCCAGTTCTCGCCGGAGATGGCGCAGAAGGTGGCCCATATTCTGCACCGCCGGCTGGAGAGCGTCGGCGACACGGCGCGCAAGAGCTACTCCGGGTTCAAGGCGGTGGCCGACTTGCTGAACCGGCTCAACGCCGAGGAATCGAAGAAGATCCTGGAAACGATTGAGGATGGCCAGCCGGAACTGGCGTTGAGTATCCGCAACCTGATGTTCACGTTTGAGGACCTGGTGACGGTGCCGCCGGCGACGATTCGCGAGATTGTCTCGGGCGTGGACAAGCGGCAACTGGCGATGGCGCTGCGCGGGGCCAACGATGAGTTGCGCGCGCAGATCTTCAAGTCGATGAGTTCCAGAGCCGTGGAGATGCTGAAAGAGGACATGGAGGTGCTGGGCCCGGTGCGATCGCGCGAGGTGGCGCAGGCGCAACAGGAGATTCTCAACCTGGCGAGGCGCCTGGAGACCGAGGGCAAGGTGGTTTTGAAACTGGAAACCGGGGACGAGATGTTGGCGTAGGGGCAGGTTACAGATCACAGACGACAGTTTGGGAGTGGCGGACAGGAGCATCCAACATGAACCGCAGGTCGCTGGCGGCGAGCCATTCGGTATCAAGCGGGCGAATTCAACCGTCATTCGTAACCTGTTATTTGTCATCCGATCGGAGATTTGGTGCAACCAAAGGGATCGACAACAAATAGCGGGGCATCCGGGCACATGGAGGTCTTTCAGTATCCGGCCGACCCGAACGCGCCTTCCTTGCCGGTGTGGGAAGCCTGGGGAGAGCCGGCCGAGGCGGTAGGGGTGGCCCGGGAACAGCCGGTGCTCGATGACGGAAGATTGGCCGCCGAGGCTGGGATGCGCGCTGAGTTCGACAAACGGCTGGCTGAGGAGACGCGCAAGTCTTTTGAAGGCGGCCGGGAGCGTGGCAAACAAGAGGGGAGGCAGGCGGAGCGCGACGCTCAGGCCGCAGCACAGGCTGTGGCGACGCAACTGCGTACCCGGCAGGCGGCAGACCTGATAGAGGGGTTTGCCCAGGAGCGGGACCGGTTTCTGCAGGCCGTGGAACATGAAGTGGTGGAATTGGCCGTGGCGGTTGCCGCGCGCATTTTGCGCCGCGAAGCGCAGATGGACCCATTGCTTTTGACCGGAGCGGTGCGGGTAGCCTTGGGGCAGCTCTCCGCGTCAACTCGGGTGAAGTTGCGTGTTCCTGCTGCCGAACTGGACTTATGGGCGGAGGCAATCGCGCTTGTGCCCAATCTGACACTGAACCCGACGGTTCTGGCCGGCGAGGGAATGCGCTTGGGGGACTGCATGATTGAGACCGAGTTGGGCTCGGTGGACCTGGGGATCCGCTCTCAGTTGGGGGAGATCGAACGTGGATTCTTTGATCGCGCCGGCGGCCGGAGAACCGAGCATGCGATTGCCGCGAAAGAGGCCGCGGGCGGCGGGCGGGCGATGCAATCGTGACGAGCCTGCCGGAGACACCCTCCAGACCGCTGCTCGGCCGCTACTTCGCCAAACTGCATCGCGGTCAGCCCTGGCGCTGGCGCGGACAGGTGCTCGAGTCCGTGGGACAGACGATTGAATCCTCCGGGCCGCTGGCCTCGGTGGGCGAGTGCTGCGAGATTCAGGACCAGTTCGGCTGCCCTCATCTGGCCGAGGTGATCGGTTTTCGCGGCTCGAATGTGCTGTCCATGCCGGTCGAGACAACGGAGGGGATTCGTTTTGGCGACCCGGTAGCGGCGTTGGGCGTGCATCCGGAGATTGAAGTGGGCGCGGGGCTGATGGGCAGGGTTCTGAATGCACTGGGAAAGCCGATCGATGAGGGCAGGCCGCCGGCTGGCGCGCAAGCGTTCCTTTTGGACGGAGCGGTGCGTTCGGCCCTCGACCGGGTGCCGATCCGGACTCCGCTGGGGACCGGTATTCGCGTGCTCGACGGGCTGTTGACCGTGGGACGGGGCCAGCGGGTGGGCATCTTCGGCGGGTCGGGGGTGGGCAAGAGCACGCTGATCGGCATGATGACCCGCAATACCGGGGCGGATGTGACGGTGGTGGGCCTGGTGGGTGAGCGGGGCCGTGAGGTGGTGGAATTCCTTGACGATTCTCTGGGTGCGGCGGGCCGGGCGCGGTCCGTGGTGGTGGTCTCAACGTCGGACGAGTCGCCGCTGATGAGGATGCGCGCGGCGCTGGCGGCGACTACCGTGGCCGAGTTTTTTGCCGCTGAGGGCAAACATGTGCTGCTGGTGCTCGATTCACTGACGCGTTTTGCCATGGCTGCCCGGGAAATCGGACTGGCTGCCGGAGAGCCGCCAACATCCAAGGGCTATACGCCTTCGGTCTTTACACGGCTGGCGAAGCTTGTGGAGCGCACGGGGCAGTTCCGGGTGGGTTCGATCACCGCTTTTTACACCGTCCTGATGGAGGGCGACGATCAGCAGGACCCGCTGGTGGATGCGGTCCGGTCGCTGCTCGACGGTCACATCGTTCTGTCCAGGGCGCTGGCCGCCGAGGGCTGGTATCCGCCCATCGAGGTGCTGGACTCGATCAGCCGTCTGATGCCTGCCGTCACTCAACCGGAGCATCGAGAACAGGCCGCGCTCCTGCGCCGGCTGATGGCGATTTATGCCCGTTCCGAGGATCTGGTGCGGATTGGGGCTTACAAGCCAGGCGCCGATCCCGATCTTGACCGGGCGTTGCGGGCTCGCGGGGCAATGCGGGCGTTCGTGACCCAGGAGTCGCACGAGCAGGTGCGTTTTGCCGATTCGGTGAGGCGACTCGCGGCCGTGGCGGCGGAAGTGTAGCTCATGGCCGTTTCGCGCGCGTTGCGCAGGCTGCTGCGCATTCGGGAACTGGAGGAGGAGCAGAGCCGTCTGGCTCTCGAGTCCGCGCTGGGCGATGTTCACCGGCTTCAACACGCCCTTTCTGCAAACGTCGAGCGCGAGCGCCGTGGCCGGCGCCTGGTGCAAGCCAGCGCCAGAAGCGGGGAGTTTCGCGACCGGCTTGCTGGGCTTGAGGAGACGCGCGCGGCGGACCGTATTGCGCTGGTTCTGGGTCCCCGGATCGCGGATGCGGAACAGGAAGTGGCCAGCCTGCGCGAAGACTATCTGTCCCGAAGGGTGGAGCGGCGCCAGGCTGAGACCTTGATTGAGGAGGGCGAAACCCGGGACGCCCGCGACGCGGACCGGCGGAGTCAGCAGGCGCTTGACGATTGGTTCCGCAACCGGCGGCCCAGGGCGGATGCGGAGGCAAGGTCAGATCCGCCGGTACATTCCGCGATGGGCATTGGCGAGATCGGTTCTGAGCGGGATTCGCCCGCGAACGATGGAACTTGAGAAGAATTACACACGGAAGTTATTTTTTGAGTCCATGTTGAAACTCTTGTTCCCATTCCTGACAAAGCTCTAACTCAAACCACCCCAACTTGGCATACCGGCTGCATGAATCCAGACCATGACAGTGGCCGCAGGAATCGAGACAGGCGCAGGTGGGCATCAGGAACCCGGTCGAGGTCTGTTTCAGGCGAAGGGGCTGGGGAAAGCTCCTGGCTCCGTATGGGCTGGAGCGGCCCAGGGCAGTTCATCCTCAAGCGCCGGTCGAACAGTCGAGAGCTTTCAATCCAACTGGCAGGCTCAGTTTGCGTCTTTGTGCGGCGGCATGGACAGCCTGAACGCGGAGTCCGAGAGCGCGAGCGAAATCGAGGACGTGCCGGAGGCGCCAGTTGATGGATCTGCTCCAAGTGTTCCGGCGCTAGTCCCACCTGTTTTGGCTGGCGGTGCTCTTCCATCGAAGACGGGTAAGCAGCAACCAAGTTCGCAGGTCGCGAGACACGCAGTGGTTCCACTGGTCCCTCGGACTGTGAAAATGGCGCCTTCGACAACTGTACGAGCGCCAAAGCAGAGCACAGAAAAAGGAACTGTGGCGAGGGCAACACCAGCCAGGCCCAGCAAATCTCCGGAGGTTTTCTCCGAGCACTCCGGAGGAACGAGCGAACTCGGGAGATCGGCCTGGGGCACAGCACCACCGAAACAAATCTCCGAAACCTCGACGATTCTTCCGCTCGAGGCGGCGATCCCCATTGCACCAATCCCAATCATGAATGCCGCCATCCCGCAGCCGGAGTCTTCTCAGGAACCCGGCTATGCCATTTCGGCAGGCGGTGTCTCCGCGAATGGATCGAGCGAGAGGCTCGCCGCGACAGGCAGTTTCGCTCAAGAGACGGGGAAGGGAACCGCGGGGGCGACTGTGGTCCGAGGCGGGGCTCAATCACGGGCAGGCGATGCCGATGTTCGAGATGTTCCGGCGACTATTTCTGGAACGGGGGCTGGGGTCGACAGCGAGGAAGCGCGCAGGCCGCAACCGAGCGGCCTTTCCCTTCCATTGAGCGAAGCATCCTCCGCTTCAGATCGCCGCGATCCGCAGACAGACAGCGCCACCGACGCGGGGCTTCATGTCCAAGCTAAAACTCAATCGCCCGCAGTCGAGCTTGCGGAGACAGATGTCCCGGCGGCTGTTTCCGCTCCGGTCTCGTCGATTGATGGACGGGAGGAGGACAGGCTCCAGCCAAGCTTCATTCCGGCCCGAGAACCATCTTCCGCTTCAGGTTGGCCCGTTACGGAGACGAAGAGCACCGCAGAAACTGGGATTCAGGTCCGAAGCATTGCTCAATCGCAGGAAGTCGATGCCAGAACGCAAATAGCTCCCCAAATGCCCGCCGTAAAGTCCCCTCTATTTGACATGCGGGAGGGGATCGCGGTGGAGCCGAGCGCCTCTCCAGTGGGGAATGCGTCTTCCCATTCAGGCCGTCTCGAGACGGAAATCGACAGCGCCGCCGCATCGGGGATTCGGGTTCGAACAAGGGCTCAATCGCGGCAAGTCGATGCAGAAACTCCAAATTCTCCTCGGACGACTCCCGCAACGCGGACAGGCGTTGAAAGTGCGCAGCCGGGGAGGGCTCCGACGAACGGTTTCCCGGTGGGCGAGGCGGCTTCCGCTTCAGGCTATTCTGGGACGGGAACCGGCAATTTTGCTGAACTGGGAGAGCAGGTCCGTGCAAGCGCTCCATCGCCGCAAGCCGACGCCCCGGTTCCGAGTACTCCAGGAAGGAGTATCGCAACCGAGGTCGGCGTTGAAGGCGTGCAACCGTGGAGAGCTCAGCCGAGCGCTGGTTCATTGAGCGATCGGGTTTCCACTTCAGGCCTTCCAGAGCCGGCAAGAAGCACACCCCGATCGGCGGGGATTGATAACCCAGCTAGAGTTCAAGAGCCGGTCCCCAACCCCGAGATTCCAGTTGCGCCTGAGAGGTCCGGAGCATCGGCCCAAGCTGTTGAGAAGCAGGCGAGGAGTGCGCCTGGCTCGGTCTTTCAGGTCCACGCGGACGCGCAGGAAGCGGTTGCCGGGGGAGACTCGCGCGTTGCAAAAACCGCTCCCTTGGCGTCGCCTGCACCGGAAGTCCTTTCCTTCCACCCATTAGGTCTGCGTTCCAGTGGCGAGACGACGATATCCAGGGCGAGGGATGTTTCGAATCCAGCAACACTTCCGGCCTACGCGTCGCAACCGCCAGGCCAGCCCGCTCCGCCTGTCTCAACAGGCGGTTCCGAGGGGATCGCGAACAACCAGCCGGAGACAAGTATATCCAGCGATCTGGGAACCTCGCGGCCCGACTGGCCCGCCACGGCAACGGACACAATTTCCGCGCCGGCTGGGAGTCCGGCTCAATCAATCGCGAACCACCGGTATCCGGCGGAGGCGCCGGCCAGCCGCCTTGGGACGCAGCCAAACGCAGTCCAACCGGTAGCAAAACGTCCAACACAAGCAGCAGGGTTTGGACCTGAATTACCCCTGGTTCAAGGCCCCGCGACCGTTTCCCCAAACACTCCGTTCGTGACGACTGTCGCCGGCCCGGAAAGTTCAGGATTGATTGGGAGCGGACCGGGGTCATTCCAGGCGTCTCAGCGGACCATGCGCGGGGCGGCCACGGACGGGCGTCGCGGCCTTTCGAACCAAGCGCAACCAGCCGCTGTTCCAGGTGAGCCGTCCGGGCTTGTACACGATCCGGCAGCGATCCCAGCTCAACCGAATCCGGCGAATGGGCACGCGCAGATCCCGGCTCCGTTCTCTCCGGGCGAGGCGTTTGCCGCGCTCGACGCCGAACCCGCGCCGGGGAAGCAAGCATGGACGCATGCCAGCCCACGGCAAGCCGAGGCAGGGTTTGAGGACCCAGCGCTGGGCTGGGTGGGGGTGCGCGCGGACCTGAGCGGCGGCGGAGTTCATGCCTCCCTGGTCCCAGCTTCGACGCAGGCGGCACAGGATCTCGGCAGGCACATGGATGGACTCAATACTTACCTCGCCGAACAGCACACGCCAGTGGATTCGCTGGTCATGGCGGCGCCGGTTGAAAGGGCAGCGGATTCAACCGGGCGCGAGAGTACGAACTACGGGGCGCGGCCGGGGACGGAAGAGGGAATGTTGCAAGGGATGAATCAGGGAATGAGCCAAGGAATGCATCAGGGCGCGGGCGATCACAATGCGCACCAGCAAACCTATGCGGATCGGGATTCGAGCCCCGCGCTGCGCATGACAGACACTGAGGGGCCCGTCGCCGCGCAGACATCCGTTGCAGCGGTCGGGGCCGATGGTTCGGCGCAAAGCAGAGCGGGAATGCACATATCGGTAGTGGCCTGAGTTTGGAGGCCCGGAAGTCAGGCGATTCGAGCGGAAGCCGTGCGCACTTCGAATCGCACGGGCAAAACGCGGTAGGAGGGAAGGGGAATTATGGCGGCAATGGCAGGACTGTTCAATCGTGCGATAACAGCGGGGCATGCGATGACGGCAGGCCAGGCGCTGACAGGACAAGGCGCAAACCCCATGGCCGCACAAACGGGTGGGGCAGGGAACTCAAGCAGTTCGGGCAGTTCATCGGCCACCATCTCGTCCAACGACTTTCTCAGCTTGCTGGTGACCGAGATGCAGAACCAGGACCCGACCGCGAACACCGATCCCAATGAGTACATCAATCAACTCGTCCAGGTAAACAGCCTGGAACAGCTGATTTCCATCAACCAGAACCTTACGACGGCGCTGGGGACTTCTGGCAGTACCCCAGGTACCGGTTCAAGTTCGGGCCAGGTCGCACACGTTGGTAGCGCGACACCCGTGTCGAGTTCGACCGATGCCGGTTCGACTATTGCGACCGCACCGGGCGTTTTGGCGGCGCATAAGACAGGGGCATTGGCTGGCGCACCGTCCGGCGGGTCGAGCACGGCTGCGGCCATCAACCGGTTCCAGTCGGCCGACGCAGGACACGCATCTGGCAATCTCAGCGTTCCCGCGGCCAAACCCGCGGCCCGCACCGTTGCTCATGCTCTGGACGGACATTCCCATGCACGGGGAGTCCCGGGAAAGCTTCCAGTCTCTCAATGAAGGTGGTTTAACCGCTGGCCGGAAAGGCGAGCGTCTCGCAAAAGAGGAGATTCACGATGCCGAGCTTTTACATTCCACTGAGCGGCCTCAACGCCGATTCAACGGCGCTGAACACCATCGCCAACAACCTGTCCAACATGAACACCGACGGTTTCAAAGCGCAAACAACCAACTTCAGCGACCTGTTTTATCAGCAAGTGGGCGCCAATGGATCGGGAGACGAGATTCAGCAGGGGACGGGTGTTCAGGTCGCGTCGAACAGTACGGACTTCACCGGGGGCTCGGTTACCGCGACCGGTGTGTCGACCAATGCCGCGATCGACGGCACGGGCTTCTTTGTTCTTGATAACGGGGGCAGCCGGTTGTATACCCGCAACGGGGATTTCCAAACTGGTTCAGACGGTCAGTTGGAGAGTTCGGGCGGCCAAGGGGTGATGGGATACGGCGCGAAGGGCGGCGTCATCAACAGTAACGGAGGATTGATCGATATTACGATTCCTACCGGGCAGGTGATGAATCCATCGGCGACGACCACCCTCAGCATGACCACCAACCTGGATTCCCAGGATGGTGTCGGGACAAGCACAACCGCTTCCGATCAGACGAAGATCTACGATTCACTGGGCAACAGTTACGAAGCCACGGTGACCTATACGAAGACGGGAACCAATACCTGGAGCTACAACATCACTGTGCCCGACGCCTTGTCGGCGGCTCCCGCAACAGCAGCAGCCGCCACGACCTTGCCGGTAACGGTGTCTACGCCTACGACCACACCCGTGATCATTGCGGCAGCAGCGTTAACTTCGGCTCCGGCGCCGATTACCAACCCAGTGACACCGAGTTCGGTCACTTCCAACGGGGTTACAACGTACAGTTACAACTTCGGAACGGGTGGAGCAGTCGACGCAGGGACCACGCTCACGATTGGTGGATTTGCGCCTGCTCTTGGCGCTGGTACACCGGCCGACTTGGCTACCGGGATCGGTTTGCTCGTGCAGGCAGGCGTTTCGGCCAGTGTAACTGGCAACGTATTGACCGTCATTGCCCCAGCGTCAACCGTCTTCGGCGGTGGTGTGATCGGGGATTTGCAGGAAAGCACAACAAACTATCAATTCAACACGGGCGGTACAGTGGATCCGTCAACGAACATGACAATAACTGGACTGACCGCAACCGGCGCGACGGCCACCATCACTGCGCCGCCGATAGCAGCCGGCGAAACGTTGACCAAATATGCCACAGACCTGACCGCCGCACTGGGCCCTGCGGGCGCGAACATCGTCAATGTCAAGGTGACGCCAGATTTGGTCAACAACCGGCTGTCCATCGTTGGAGCCGATTTTTCGACCGCACAGAGCGTCAATCAGAATCTGGCCGGAAAGACGACTACATACGATTTCGGTTCAACTGCCACTGTCGATCCAACGTTGACAAATTTCACGATCACCGGGCAAACAGCGACCGGCGCCACGGCCACCATCACCGCTCCGGCGTTCAACGCGGGTGAGACGGTGTTGCAATATGCCAACGCTCTTACAAAAGCACTAGGACCGACCGGCGCGAACCTGGTCGGGGTGACGGTGACACCTTCCGGTGGCCAGTTGACCATTACCGGGGCCAACATGACGACCACGGGAAGCATGAGCCAGGATTTGCAAGCAACAACGGTGAGTTACAACTTCGGCTCAAGCAATGGCACACTCGCTACCGTGAACCCATCGACGAATCTGACGATCACCGGGCTGACGCCCAACGGCAGCACGGCAACCACCGTAGCGCCGACGGTTGTTCCCGGTGAGCTGCTGGCCACCTATATTACGGCTCTCACGACCGCGCTCTCGAATGCGGGCATCTCCGGAGTGTCGGTAACTTCCCCTGCTGCGGGGAAATTGTCGATCGTCGGGGCCAATATCACGACCAGCGGCGGCGTGGTCCAGGATCCGGTGGCATCGCTGAATGCCAGCGGGCCGTTGACCTTCAGTTCGAGCGGTCAGCTTGTGAGTCCGGCAACGGACGTGAGCGGAATTTCGTTCTCAGGACTTTCCGATGGGGCGGCGACACTGAATATGAACTGGGACCTGTTTGGCGCCAACAATACCGCAAACCTCAGCCAGACCGCTTCCGCTGACGCTACGTCGGCAACCAGCCAGAACGGATATACCACGGGGACGAGTAACGGCTTTACCATCGGCTCCGACGGCACCGTTGCTGCGAGCTACTCGAATGGCCAGACTCAGGATGTAGGACAACTGGCGATAGCCACTGTGATCAATGAGCAGGGGCTGGTCGATGTGGGATCGACCGATTACCAGGCGACCAGCGCTTCGGGAAATGCCGCATTGGGAGTGGCCGGCACGGGTGGTCTTGGGACGATCGAAGGAAGTTCCCTGGAAGCCTCGAACGTCAATATCTCGGCTGAGTTTTCCGACCTGATTGTGGCTCAGCGGGCGTTTGAAGCCAACTCGAAAGCAGTGACCACCTTCGACACGATAACTCAGGAGACGATCAACATGATTCACTAAGACTTTCGGCGGTCAGCCGGCAATTATTAGCTTCCTGCCGCGGGCGGGGCGGACTTCGGGCTGCCCCGGCCGTGCGCAGAGCGCGATCGACCCGCAGACTGGTAGGATGCGATGTAAGCCATTCATCTCTCACCCCGTCCTCAGGAGTTGGATTCATGCGCATGCTCATCGCTGCCGTTACGGTGCTTCTGTCCGCCTCAGGCGTTGCCCAGTCAGTTCCCGCTTCGATTTTCACGGACCCGCCCGCGGATGCGGCTCAACCAGCAGGCATGACCGTGCTGCACATTCCAAGTCATGGAGTGCAGATCAATGGGATTGTTTACCGGCCATCGGGAGCCGGTCTGCATCCAACTCTGGTCATCTGCCACGGGCTTCCTGGGAACGAGAAGAACCTCGACTTGGCGCAGGCTGTGCGGCGCGCAGGCTGGAACGCTGTGACGTTCAACTATCGCGGATCGTGGGGCAGTCCGGGAGTGTTTCGATTCGCACAGAACCTTGAGGATGCGGACGCTGTGCTGGCGTATCTGCGCGACCCGGCGAATGCGACGCGGCTCGGTGTGGATACGAAGAGGATTGCCATTGCGGGGCACAGCATGGGCGGCTGGGTCACGGCGCACACCGCGGCGCACGATCATGGACTGATTGGCGCAATCCTTGTCAGCGCGGCGGACATGGGATACATGGGCGGGGCTCCGCACGACAAGGTGGTAGCGATGATGGCTGACGACATGGAGTCCTTGGCCGGGGTTACCGCGGAGAGCATGGCAGACGAAGTGATTGCCAACGCCAAGGCATTCAGCCTGGACAATACTGTGGGTGGGCTGGCGCAGACTCCGCTGCTGGTGCTGTCGGCCGATGATGGGCTCGCGCCTGGGACGGACAAATTGGTGAAGGCGATTGCCGCGGGTGGCGGCCAAAGAGTTACGGCCATTCATGTGGCTACGGATCACGGCTGGAACGATCACCGGATATTTCTGGAGAGCACGATTATCGATTGGCTGGCGGGGTTGAAATAGTGGCGCAGCTTTGGGGAATCTAAGACTCTCGCGGGCGGACCTCAATGAAGAGGCCTTTGCCTTGGGCCAGCATGGTTCCTTCGGCGTTCAGGACTTTGGCTTCGGCCCAGTGTTTGCGTCCTTCGTTGTGGGTGACTCGGCCCTCTAGACGCAACGGCTTTCCCGAAGGGACCGGGCGCAGATAGTCGACTTCCATATGACGGGTCATGGCTGTGAATCCGCGCGCGCGGACCGCCTTGCTCATGGTCTCGTCGATAAGAGTCGCAATGATGCCGCCGTGCAGGTAGCCGGGATGGCCTTCGAAGGTATCCGGGATCTCGGGCAGGCAGACGACGGAATCGTCCTCGGCGAGAAGAAACTCGAGGTGCAGCCCGGCGGGGTTGGCGTGGCCGCAACCGAAGCAGCGGTTCTGGGCTGTATGGGCCAGCGGGGTGAGGTTCTCGGCGGCTTTTGTCATTCTTTCCTCGAACTAATCAGACCCGGCAAGGACTTCCGCGTAGGTTTGGCGATCGATGTTGCCGCCGGTTAGTACGATGCCAATACGCTTTCCGCTATGCAGGTGTTTCTCTTTGATGGCCCCGGCGAGCGCAGCGGCTCCGGCGCCCTCGGCCAGGTTGTGCGTGTCTTCGTAAAGGGCGCGCATTGCGCTGGCGATTTCGCCATCGGCTACCTCGACGATGCGGCTGACGTTTTCCCAGATGACTTCCATTGCATTTGGGTTGGGCGTGCGGCAGGCCAGGCCGTCGGCGATGGCGGTGAGCGACGGAGACTCGACGACCTTTCGCTGCTTGAAGCTGAGAGAGTAGGAAGGGGACTGGGATGAGACAACGCCGACAATCTCTGTCTTGAGCCCGAGTGCATTGCGCGCGGCGGAAACGCCACAGATGGACGAGCCGAGTCCGATGGGCACGTAGACCGTATCGAGGGGCGGCGCAGCATGAAAGAACTCCAATGCGTAAGTGGCCGCGCCCATCACCAGGCGTTCATGAAAGGAGTCGACCATGGCAAAGCCCAAATCCTCCGCAAGGCGACGGGCGAACTCGAGCGACTCCTGGAAGTCCTGGCCATTCTCCACCAGTTCAACGCCCTGGGCGAGCATGGCTCGGTTTTTCTCCTTGCTGTTGCCATGGGGGACGACGATCACGGCTCTTAGATCGGCGAGCCGCGCGGCCATTCCAACCCCTTGACCGTGATTGCCGCGCGTAGCCGCCACCACGCCCTTGAGCTCAGGCTGCTCCTGTTTGAGCCAATCCATGTAGACCAAGGCACCGCGCAGTTTGAATGCGCCCACAGGGGTGTGGTTTTCGTGCTTGATCCAGGCTTCGGCGCGCAGGCGATTATTGGCGAGCGGCCATGTGTATTGCGGTGTTGCCGGCATGTGGCGATAGACCACGGTCTGAGCGTCCCGAATCTGGGCCAGGGAGGGAAGCGGCATGGTTCAAGCATACTTGCTGGACGAACGATCTGCAGCGCCGAATGCACTTGCGAACGCGAATTCGAGAGGAGTGCCCTTGACCCCTGACGCCTCATCCGCTCAGACTGATGGAGCAAACTGTCGCGCCGGAGTTTACCGGCAAAAGATCCCTGAACTCAACCCACCGGAGGATTTTACCCATGACGTCGGTCGATCGCAGAACTGCCATCCTGCAAATGGGCGCTTTAGCCAGCGCCGTGCTTCTTAGTGAAAACTTGAGTGCGGAGAGATTCCCGATCAGCCAGGCCGCTTCGGCCCCGGCTACCGGGCCTTTCACACTACCTGCTTTGCCCTATGCCTATGACGCGTTGGAACCGAGCTTCGACGCGGAGACCATGCATCTGCACCACGACAAGCACCACCAGGCTTATGTGACCAATCTCAATGCGGCTGTGGCTGCGCATCCTGAACTGGCGGGGAAGACGCTGGAGGAACTGGTTACCAATCTGAATTCCTGGCCGGAATCTGCGCGGATGGCTGTTCGGAACCAGGGAGGAGGCCACGCCAACCACTCCTTCTGGTGGCCGACGCTGGGCAAAGGCGGCTCGGCACCCAAGGGCGAGCTGGCCAAGGCGATCGATGCGAAGTTTGGGACTTTGCCGGCTTTTCAGGACAAGCTGACCGATGCGGCGATGCACGTGTTTGGCAGCGGGTGGGCGTGGCTGGTGAAATTGCCGGACGGGACAGTGGCGATCGAGTCAACGCCGAACCAGGACAGCCCGCTGACCGCGGGGCACAAGCCGGTGATCGGCGTGGATGTGTGGGAGCATGCCTACTATCTGAAGTACCAGAACAAGCGCGCCGATTACGTGAAAGCCTTCTTCCAGGTGCTGAACTGGGACTACGTGAGCGGGCAGTTCGCCCAGAAGGCTTAGCCGGTAGATGGAATGGGATTTTTCTGTTGTTGCCGGCGGGGCGGGTTCGTGGCGATCATCGCTGCCGTGGCGGCCGGATTGGGCATCGTTGAGACCGGCTGCCACTCAGCGCCGCAAATGACCCCGCAGGAGGCGGAAGGGAAGCATCTCTACCAGGTGCGCTGTGCGCATTGCCATGAGGACAACGATCTGGCGCTGAAGAAGGTTCCGCCGGACCTGCACGGCGTTTTTGAACACAAAAACCTGCCGAGCGGTATTCCCGCTACGGATGCGGCAGTCCGGCAGAATGTCTTGACTGGCAGAGGGATGATGCCCGGGTTCGCGGGGCGGTTTGACGACGAGCAGATGGCCGCGTTGTTGGCTTATCTGCATACTGGGCTGCGGTGAAGTAGGACTTTATTGCGGATTTTGTACCCGGTGAATTCGATCGATCATGCCTGGAATTTGCATAGTGGTACGCGTATTGTATGCCGCCTTGAAGATCGTGCAATTAAGTTATTGATTGCGGGCAGGTTATGACAGGCTCCCTATTGCGCAATTAATTAACTGCAAGACTTGAAAAATATAGGAGGGGGGAGGGGGGTATGTAGCGGGGGTGGACGCCCGCACTCCAGCCGGTCTGGAGACCGGCGCTGCTTTTCCTTCAACTATCTCAATTGTGCGCCAACGCGACTTAATGATCTGCAAATTGAAGCGAGAATATTTTCTGGCTGAAGAGGCTGCGCAAACGCTCAGGATTTTGGGTTAGATTGGCGCAAAGAGCCTAGAAAGAAACAGGGTTGCGATTGAGTTCGATTTTGAATAGTTGGAACGCGAGGACGGCGCGGATTGTTCGAATGAATTCAGCGAGTTAGCGTCCGCTTCGCGGACATAGCAAGTTAGCGAGTTAGCGGTGGCATTGGCGGGCAAACGTTTCATCCCCCCATGGGTCGGCAACGCCAATGGGGGACTGTTACAAAGCCCTCGAAATCTCGGCCGAATTGCGTTTTTCCGTGGCATGTAAAGCCGACTTGGAATCTCCTGTCATTTTGCGGGGGTTAAAAACCCCCGCCTCCCTCCGACGGGACTTTCCCTCGCTTATGAAACTCCAGCCAATCATTCGTAGCGGATTGCTGTCATGGGGTCCACACCGGCGGCTCTTCGGGCTGGGATGGTGCAGGCGAAAGCTGCCACCATGATCAGCGTGAAAGCCGAAGCGGCCAGCAGCAGGGGATCGTGCGAGCTGGCTTTGCTCTCCTCCGCCCAATGCGCCATTACCCGGCTCAATGCCAGGCTGAGAGCCAGGCCAGCTGCGATGCCAATGCCGACGCTGGAGACGGTTGACTGGAAAACGATGCGGAGTACATGACTGCGGGTAGCTCCCAGGGCCATGCGAATGCCAAACTCGTTGGTGCGCTGGACCACGGTGTAGGACACGACGCTATAGAGGCCCACTGCGGCCAGAGCCAGGGCCAGTGCGGCGAATGCGCCAAAGAGCCATGCAACCAGCCGGCCGCGCGCCCACTCCGGTTCCTCGGAGATCCAATGCTCGAGGTCGCGAGGATTTCCGTTGGTCTGCTGGTCGTGGTCGACGGAGTTCACCTTGGCGCTGACAGCATGAAGCAGCGAGAGCGGCGGGACGTCCGAACGGATTAGAAGCTGCGTATACATAGTCATCGCCGCCGTGAAGGGGACGAACGCCTCCGGCTTGATGGGGTGGGAAAGCCCATCGTCGAGCTTGTCGCCAACGATGCCGACGATCAGGAACGGGCCTTGATCCGCACCGGGCGCAGTGAGCAGATAAGGAGGCCGCTGTGTCACCTCAGGCGCCTTCAGCGAACTGCCAATCGCGTCGCCATTGGGGAAGTACTTGCGTGCCAGGGTCTGGTTGACGACCATCATCGGAGCCCCGCGGTGGTTTTCATCCGCGTTCCAGATTCGCCCCTGCTTCAGCGGAATGCGAAGCGCTGGAAAATACTCCGGGCTCACTATGTTGAATTGGAAGGACTGGTCTTCAGAGGCTGGTTTGCCAATGATCTCGAATTTAGTGTTGAACCCGTTGGAAGGAGGCGTTGCGTTGCTGGAGATGGCCACCATTGTGACTCCGGGAACCTCGGCGGCCTTGGCTTTGAGCTGCTCAAAGTAGGGTGCGCGCTCGGCCCAGGTTTTGTAGGTGCCGTCGTGAATGGGAATCCCGACGGACATGATGTTGTGCGGGTCGTACCCGAGCGGCGTGTGCATCAGGCGCACAAACCCCTCGATGGCTGCACCGGCGCCGGCAAGCATCAGGAGCGTAAGAGCGATCTGTCCGGCAATGAGGGCATTGTGGAGCCTCCGTCCGCTCACACCCTTGGTGGTCTTGCGGGTGTTCGACTGCATGACCTGGCTCACTTCAGGCCGCGAGAGCTGCAAGGCCGGCCATAGGCCAAAGAGGATTCCGGTGCCAACGGCAACTACTATGCAGAACACGAGCACGGGGACATTGATGTGGATGGCCGCTTCATGGGGAAACGAGAAGGCGGGCAGGTTCGCCACGATCACTGCGACAGTCTTGTAGGCCAACGCTAATCCAAGGGCCGCGCCGGTAAGGGAGAGAAGCAAAGACTCGGTGAGAAGCTGACGAATGATGCGATTGCGGCTGGCTCCAATGGCTGCGCGCACAGCGAACTCGTGGCTCCGGGCTGTGGCGCGCGCGAGTTGCAGGATGGAGACGTTGCCGCAGCCGATGGCCAACAACAAGGCGACGGAGCCGAACAGCAGGTAGAGCGTTCCACCTAACTGCTTTACAAAATCTTCGTTCAACCCCACTACGTGCAGCTTCAAGTCGCCCAGTGGGAAATGCTTGGGTGTTTCGTTTCTGAATTGCTCGATGAGCGGCTGAAGAGCCGCATTGGCCTGCGCATGGCTGACGCCGGGCTTCAGGCGGATACCGACGTAATAGCCGAGTGTTGGGTCCTGCGTGATTTTCTTGGGCAGGTAGACGTCGCCGTCGCCCCAGGCGAAGCGGGAAGAGGCTACCCCTACGATGGTGTAGTTTTTGCGGACCATTTGGATCGTCTTGCCTAGAACGCCCGGATCGGAATTGAAGTGGCGCTGCCAGAACTTGTATCCGAGAACCACCACGGGCTGCGGGTCCTGGCCGTCGATCGCGTCGGAGGGCTGAAGGCCACGGCCCAGCCGGGCAGGAACACCAAAGAAATTGAACGCGTTGGAGGTCAGATAGTCCGCGTTCACATCCTCGGGAAGATCGCTGCCGGTAACGGTGAGGTTCCACTGGTCTTCGAGAAACGAATCCTCAACCACGGGCGATTTACGAACGATCTGCCATTGCGCCATGGTTAGCCCGAATCCTCGTAGATCCCCCTTCGGGTTTACGAGGCGCATGTGGATCATGCGGTCCGGGGCCGCGTAGGGGTAGGGGTCCATAAGGATGGAATAGACCACGCTGAAGACGGCGGTGGTGGCGCCAATTCCAAGTGCCAGAGAAATGACGGCTGTCAGTGTGAACCCGGGCATCTTGACCAGTTGCCGGAGACCGTAGCGGATGTCCTGAAACAGAGTCTTCATGGCGCCCTCTTGTTGTTAAAGTGGTACGAGGATGCGACTCAATTGGTTCTGCAGGCGCACCCGAAAAAGACAAAGCACGTTGATCGCCATTGAGCTGGCCGTCAAGTTATTGAATTCATTAATCAGATAGAAATGTTACTGGCTGTAACTGTCCGTTTCCGCAGCGAGGTGTTCATCTGTGAACAGTGACCTGGACACGTTGAGCCCGATGTGACTCAAATCACGCTATACTCAGAATTGTTATGGCAACCGATAAAACCTTCTACCTTGAAACCTTCGGATGCCAAATGAACGCCCATGACTCGGAGAAGGTGATTGGCACGCTCCGGCACGAGGGCTACCGGCAGGTGGAGTCGGAAGAAGATGCCGGCCTGATCCTCTACAACACCTGCTCCATCCGCGACAAAGCCGAGCAAAAGGTCTTTAACCGCCTGAACGACTACAAGAAGCTGCACAAAGCCGGCAAGCGCTTTGGCGTGTTGGGGTGTGTGGCGCAGCAGGAGGGGGAAAAGATCTTTGACCGGGCGCCTTACGTGTCGCTGGTTTCCGGGTCGGCCTCCTATCGGAAATTGCCTGATATGCTGGCGCGCCTGGAGGCTGGGGAGACGCGCGTCACGGGGCTCGACGACCGGCAAACCGACGAGACATTTGAAACGGAGTTTACAGCCCGCCAGAATCCCTATCGCGGCTACATCACCATTGTTGAAGGGTGCGACAAGTTCTGCGCCTACTGCGTGGTGCCGTATACCAGGGGGAAGGAGCGGAGCCGAGGGTCTGAATCGGTTTTGGCGGAGGCGCGGAAGATTGCCGACCTGGGTTATAGCGAGATTCAATTGCTGGGGCAGAACGTGAACAGCTACCGCGATCCAGAAGGGAAATTGACCTTCGCGGAACTTCTGGTAGCTGTGTGCCAAGTAAGCGGAATTCGCCGGGTGCGGTTTACGACCAGCCACCCGCGGGACTTTACCCGCGACATTGTCGAGGCCATCGACGCCTACCCGACGCTGTGCGATCATGTCCACCTGCCGGTTCAATCGGGGTCTGCGCGGGTGTTGAAAGCGATGGCAAGGGAATATACGCCGAATTGGTATCTGGAGCGGATCTCGTGGATCAAGGCGGCGAAGCGGCCCATCTCTCTATCGACCGACATTATTGTTGGGTTTCCTGGGGAGACGCCGGATGATTTCATCGAGACCATGGACCTTCTGGCCGAGGTGGAATACGATTGCGTGTTCGGCTTTAAGTACTCGGGCCGGCCTAACACACAAGCTTTGACGATGATCGATTCCATCCCGGATGTGGAAAAGTCGCAACGGCTTCAAGTATTGCTTGATCGGCAGCGTGAGATCCAGCGGATCAATTACGCCAAGCATTTGGGACAGGTAATGGAAGTGATGGTTGAAGGCCTGAACCCGGCAAGGGGGCAGGTCGTAGGGCGCAGCAGTCAGAACAAGCCTGTAAACTTTACCTGTGGGCAACTGATCGCTCCGGCGCCGGGCAGCTACCAGCAAGTAAAAATAACTGCAACGCATCCCAACAGTCTGGTAGGGGAAACAGTCTAAGATTGGAGCGGGCGCAAGAAAGGGGAGCCATGGATAGCGATCTGAAGAAACGGATCGAGGCATTACGTTCAGAAGCCGAAGAGCAGGCGCGCAAGGGACAACTTGACCGCGCGGCGGAGATCCGGCAAGGTGAACTGCCCAAACTTGAAGCCGAATTGAAGAAGTTGATCTCCACACAGGATAGGGCGGTCTTGGATGCTGGCACCGTCGAGGTAAGAATTCGTGGCCTGATGATGGATCCTTCCACCAACATGCCCATTATTGTGCTCAAGGACGTTGCTTCAGAAACGGTAATGCCGATCTGGGTTGGCTTCTTCGAGGTCAAAGCGATATCCGATGAAATCGAGAAGATCTCATCCGCGCGCCCGATGACCCACGACCTCGCACGAAACCTCATTCATCACTTGAATGCAAGGCTGGAACGCGTGGTGATTAATGAACTTAGGGATGACACGTTTCTGGCGGTTCTGTTCCTGCGGCAGGGAGATGAGAACATCACAATCGACGCGCGCCCATCCGACGCCATCGCGCTGGCCCTGCGGGCCGATTGCCCGATCTACGTCTCCGAACAGGTGATGCAGTCTGCCAAATTGAATACGTCCGGACCGCCGGAAGGACCTACAGCCGAGCAGTTGCGTGGTTGGCTGGAGGGTCTGAACGACGAGGATCTGGGCCGTTACAAGATGTAGAAATCCTCTCAGAATCTGTCCAAAGGACAAGCACATTGAAGGGTACGGGATTTATCCCGTACATTAAATAACGAAATAGGTTTCGGCTTTCGCCGCTGAGGGAATGCAAGCTCCTGGGAGCTCTCCCTCAGGGGCTAAAGCCCAACCACTCTTGGGTCACGATGTACGGGCTGAAGCCCGTACCCTTCACGCAAAACGAAGTTCTTAGACAGGTTTTCAGGGGCCGCCCCAATTGCGCTCACACCGCTTTTCACGCCGCTCAGTGCTGCGTATGCTTCCGGCACTCGCTTGGCAGCGGCCCTTATCCGCCTTCGGCAGGCCCGAGACCTCTCCAGAAGACCAAATGGCAGCCATTGAGCGGGGTATTGGCGCTCGCGTGGGGGTGACCGCGCTCGATACCGAGACGGGACGGAAACTTGAATACCGCGCCTCGGAGCTGTTTGCCATGTGCAGCACGTTCAAGTTCCTCCTGGCTGCCTGCATTTTAGAACGAGTGGACGCGGGAAAGGATGACCTCAAGCGGTCTATCCCTTATGGAGAAAAGGATTTACTGGAATATGCGCCGGCCACGCGAGCGCACGTGAAAGAGGGCGCAATGACCGTTGGCGACCTCTGCGCCGCAGCCGTTGAGGTAAGCGACAACACGGCGGCCAACCTGCTGCTGTCACAGATTGGGGGGCCAAAGGGTTTGACGGCGTTTATTCGGTCGCTGGGCAACCAGGTAACGCGGCTTGATCGTAGAGAGCCGGAACTCAACGATGCGATACCAGGCGATCCACGGGACACCACCAGCCCGGCGGCCATGGTGGACTCGATGCGGAACCTGCTTATTCGAGATGGCTTGTCGGCATCGAGCCGGAGTCAACTGATTCGCTGGCTGGAGCAAAGCTCGAAGGGAGGAAACAGGCTCCGCGCTGGGATTCCGGCAGATTGGCGAGCTGGCGGCAAGACCGGTACGGGAAACAACGGAGCGGTTGGAGACATCGGGATCTTCTGGCCGCCGAACAAGGCGCCAATTCTGATTGCGGCATATGTGATGGAAGGAAAGGCCATGAGGGAAGCGCGGGAGAAGGCGATTGCCGCGGTTGGACGGCTCGTTGCACAGGTTTTGTGAAGGGAATCTCGGTTGCGTGGTTGGACTATACAGAATATCCGTTATCGGACTTTGGAGGTCGTTTTGAGGATACCCGGTGGCTGCCTGTCTTGTTCTTCAGCTCGACCTCTTCAAACATGGCGCCCTTGCGCTGAATGCTCGCGTCGCCGCCTGTCGTTATTCGAAAATGAGCGACCGCGAACGAGACCGCCGCAGTGGCGGTCAATGGCTTCGGGCCGTAAAGGCCTACCTCGAGTTCGGTGCCGGCTCCGCCTGGCGCCGCCTCTCCGACCCTGATCAACGCAACAGCCCGGAGCGCGATTGGTATTTGGGCGGCATCCGGACCCTGAACGGGATTCCGGCGCGTGGTGATTCCGCCCAAGACGTGCCGGCACGAGTGGGCGCAAAACCCGCTGTCGCGCCGCGCGTCCCCAGTTCGCGCGTTTCAGGTTCCCCCGTCGCCAGATTGATGGCGACGAGGTCCCGAGGCTGGATCGTCGATGAACTCCTCCGCGTCAATCCCCTTCTCACCGATAGAAAACTCCTGCTGCGTCTCTCCCACGCGAAACTGGCCGGCATGCTCATCACCGCTCGCGGAGGAGTAAGTTCCTGCGCGCGACCGGTCGGAAAGCCAGAAAGCCAGAAAGCCAGAAAGAAGGAAGTTCGCCTGACACTGCCAAAGCCGCCGAAGAGCGTCGTTCCGGTGCGAAGCTTCCCTGTCCACTTACGCGGTGCTGCATGAGTGAAACGAAATCACGAACGACGCGTAGCGTGCGAAAGTCTGGGGTCGTCTGGGTCGACAACGAAGTGCTCGACAGGTTCGGCGACGACCTCGGGGCAGCCGGCATCGCCGCTTACATGGTGATGGCGCGGTATTGCGACGACAAACCCGGCGCCACCACGGTCCGTGAACTGGCGAGCCGAGTTGGCATGAGTAAAGACTCGTTCGCGCGGGCGCTCAAGCGAATGGTGGAATTAGGGCTGCTGATCGAAGACAAGGGGCCGACGCCGATGTCTGAAAGCAACTACACGCTGGCGGATGTTCAGGATTTAGTGAAAGGACGTGCCCTTTGACCGATGCGGAATCAAGAACGGTGCCGGGCTTCCCTGTTTCCTTGAGGGGGGCCGCATGAGCGTTCAAATGATGGGCGCTGTGATCAATTGCGGGCCGCAGGACAGGACCCAGTTCTGTGTGATGATGGCCCTGGCGAACTACGCCGACGACTTCGGTTTTGCGTACCCGTCGATCGAAACCATCGCCGCGAACTCGCGTTGCGACATGCGCACGACGCGGCGGCAGATCTCGAATTTGGAGGCTGAGGGTTGGCTCTATTGCGCCCGAAAAGCGGTAGGCGGCAAGTCAAATGCCTACATTTTGAACATCGGCAAGATAGGGGTCACAGTGCCCCCTAATGGCAAACGCAGCCCTTTGTTTCTAAAGCTTTACAAGACGTTAGGGGTCACCATGACCCCTATTTTCGCGCCCGAGAGAACAGAGGGCACCGTGCCCCCTGAACACCTAAAAAATGACGATTTCGACGAAAACTCAGAGGACATTGGCGACTTTTCAGAGGACAATCCACAGCCCCTCACAGGTCAGGATGAACAGAGTCAGAGGACATTTGAGGGGGGTTCAGAGGACATAGCTTGTCCCCTTAACCGTTATAACCGTCAAGAACCGTCAGGAACCGTCAGTGTAGAACCACCCACCCTACCCTCCCGCGGGGAGGGTGCAGTTCAAACCCCTTCTCCCGCCGAGACCGGCCCGGACCCCGGCAAGCCGGCAGCTAGGCCTTGGCCGAAGTTCATCGCGGCGCTGAAGAGCCAGATGTACGACATCCCGATCGGCGTCGAGACGGGAAAGCGCTGGAAGCAGGTCAAAAATGGCGAGCACGACTTCGTGGCGTGCTTCAGCGGGTGGTGGCTGGAGCAAATGCAGCGGAACTCCGCAGGGATAACGTTCGTCACCTTCGCCGAGGACGAGGCCGCGACCGAGGCTGGGATTGCGAAGTACCGCAAGCGGCTAACACGCCTGCTGGGCGAGTTTTTCGATCTGCCTAAAAACGAGCCGGTGAGCTTCAAAGTGCTGCGCGCTGAAGAGGCGCAAAAAACAGCCTCTGTCCCACACTGGGACAGAGGCTTCGCCAACCCAGCTCCAGACGCGGGGTTGGAAACGGCTTTGTCCCACAGTGGGACAGAGCCCGCGGAAAGACCGCTCTCCAACGGCGAAATTCCGGCCTCGGATCGCGAGGCTTGGGAGCAAGTGCAGCGGCTCGCGAAAGAGCACCTGGAACGGATCGCGAAAATGAACCCCGGCATCCGCCGGGAGTGGATCGAACAGGCGGTCGAGCCTGCGGAGCTGGAGTCGGTCGAGGGCGTGAACGGCAAGCGGCTATGGAAGCTGCGTTCGCCTGCGCCGGAGACGACGCGCGTGGTGATAAATCTGCTCGGACGCCAAGCCATTCGCAAAGTCGCCGGCGAAGTGGAGATCGTGGTGGTGGGCCCCGAAGGCGAGAGCCCGTGAGGGCGCGCCTGAGTACCTGAAGTACCTAAAGCACCTGAGGAGGCACGATGATCGTGAGCGTAGTGAGCGACAAAGGCGGGGTGGGCAAAACCATGACGGCGGTGCATCTGGCCGCATACCTGCAGGGCTTGGCACCGACGCTGCTGCTGGACGGCGACGATGTGCACAACGCGATAGCCTGGTCGAAATGCGGCGAAGGTTTCCCGTACAAAGTGGCGCCGTTCGAGCAGGCGGCGAAGTTGGCGGCCAATTACAAACACATCGTGATCGACGTTGGGCAGCGGCCTGGCAGCGCTGGCCTTGAAGCCGCCGCGGATGGTTGCGATCTACTGGTGGTGCCCACCACCCTGGGCGGCCAGGCAACCAACGGGCTGGGGCAGACGGTGCGCGCGCTGCAGGCGATCGGCGCCGACTTCCGAGTGCTGCTGGCCGCGGTGCCTCAGTACAAGGCCAAGGAGGCTGCCGCGCTGCGTAACCTGCTTACCGAGTCCCACGCGCCGGTTTTCGACGGCGAGATCCCGCGGCTCGAAGTCTTCCAGAAAGCGGAGACGGCGGGCTGCATCGTGTCCCAGGTGAAAGACCCCGCGGCCGACCGAGCCTGGGAGTCGTACGTAAAAATCGGGCGCCAGCTCACATCCATGGGGATCCTGTACGCGTCCCCGGTGAAAGACACGGCGGTGCGGGCATGAGCGATCCGAAATCGGCCGGCCTTACCAAGTTGTTCGCCGGAATCAAGCAGGCGCAGGAGCCGGAGCGCGCAGGCGGTACTCAGGGTACCCGGATCGCTCAAGGTACTCGGAGTGCCCAGCCTGGGCCGAGGCTCGCGCCGCTGCCTTTGCAAGGCACGGCGAAGAGCAAGCATCCGGAGTACAAAGCTGTGAAAGTCTTCATGCGCAGTGAAAACCATCGAGCCGCGGCCCGCAAATGGAGATACGACGAGGGCGGCGACTTCAGCGACCTGGTGGATCACCTCGTCGAGCAGTATCTGCACACCTGAGGTGCCTGAGGCACCTTTTGCAGGCGGTCGCTGCGTTAGGTACTTCAGGTACCCAGCGCACCTGAAAGGAAGATGCGATGGGATGCGAACGCGAAGAACATCTGGCTGAGTGCAAGCGACGGGCGATTGAATTGCTCGACGCGGGCGATCCGATGCAGGCAGTGACGTCGATGCTGTCGGATCTGGGGAAGCACCCGATGACTGAAAATCACCCGGCGATACCGCTCGGCGTGCAGTTCATGATGCTGCCTGGCTGGCTCTCCAACACAGCGGAAGTGCGCAGGTTCATTGAGGGGTTCCGATGAGCGAGCCCCGAATTCCATTGGCTCCAAGCAAGGGTCCGCCGAAGAAGCTTTGTATCGACTGCGGGATGGACTTCGCCGTTGACGACGAATGCTCACGTTGCGAGGGATGTCTTCATGATTGGCAGGTGCGGATCGCGCGAAAGCTGCAGCGACGGGCAGCCTCAGGAGGCTAGACATGGCATTGGATCCAAGGAATAACTCGCGCGTGAATACCGAAGGCCTGGCAGCCGAAGCCCGTGCGCTGGCGTGGGCGCGCAGCCCGATCGGGACGCCCTATGGCGGGACTGAAGTCGTACTGGTGGCGCCGGAATCGGGTACCAACCCCGAACTGCCTGATCAGGGCATTCCACGGCTGCGGGGAGGAGATGCTTGTGGCTGAAACAACCCTAAGCTCGGAAGCGAAGAAAGAACTGGCCACGCTGATCGTCGCGGCTCTTTACGCCAGCTTCGATGTCGCGATGCTTGAAGCGATTCTCACCGTCGGCCGGCAGTATCACAGCGACCGCGAGGAAGTGCAGTTTATGAACGAGGCGCTGACCGAGTTGATCGAGCAGAGAAAGGCGGGGCAATGCAAATAGAGAGCGGGTACCACGAATCGGAAGACGGAAAGACGATCACGCTGGGGGTGACGTTTACCAGGGAAGAGTGGGAGCGCTTCGTGCTCCTGTTGGGTATGGCCGCAGGCGTGGTGCGCCGCGAAGACATGAACGAGGTGTTCTGGGAAGGCATCCGCCTGATCAACAAGATCATGGAGGGCAACCCGCACTGGCATCCCTTCTGGACACCGGAAGCGCAGGTGAAGCCGTGACCGAAGCGGAGAGAAGATGGGTCCAGGTGTTGATGACCGCCCTGCGGGAGTCGGTGAACCTGCAGGGACACTACGCAGAGCTTCTAAACATGCACGACGGCGGCGAGCGACTGGTGTTCACGAGCCCGACGGAATTCATCGCGCGCCTGGCTGCGACCGGCGCCATCCCGATCGACGAGGTTCACGAGATTTTCGAGTTGATGTCAAAGCCCCCCAAGGAAGCGAACTGATGACGACCATGGGAATCAGGCCTGGGGATGCGGTGCTGGTGATCGAGCGCCGAGGCGAGCAGCAGCTTGTCTACAACGCGCTGGTGGCGGGCTTTTCGATGGACGAGAAGCTGGCGGGCACGCGCGGAGAGCCGGCGATCGAGGCCTGCTTTGTGGCGACGCACGCGGAAGCCCGCAATGTGCGCAGCGGAGGCCTGGCCACGCTGACGGTCCCGAAAGTCGTCCACATCTCACACCGCGACTTTATCGAGGGGCGCGCAGGCCTGGGATACGAAGAGCTGCCAGGACCGGTCCAGGGCATCTGCCGCTACTGCGGATGTACCGAGCGACGCGCCTGCCCAGGGGGATGCTCATGGGCCAACCTCGAGGAAACAGTGTGCTCGGCGCCAGAATGCATGACGAAGCTCATCGAGGACAACAGGGCGCTGAGCGCCGCCGAGAAGGATTGAGCGTCAGACGCGGTCCGGTCGCGGCCCGCGTTTTCTCGCAGCCAGCACCATGATGCGGTCCAGGATCTCCGCATTGGAGCGCAGGCTGCGGCGGAACAGCGTCGAGTCGGGAGTTACACCGACCGGTAGGCGGTCCTCATCGGTGACCACGAGCGTGTTGGTCGCCGGGCTGATCTCCTTAGACCGGTTCAATAGGGCTTCTGCACCGTCGAGGGGCCACTCCAGCAGCAACACGTCGATGGGCTGGCACAGCAGCTCCGCGGCCTCGGCGGGGCTGGAGGCTGTAATTACAGCGTATTTATAGGTGCGGAGTAGATAGCGCAGCACGCCGATCCGCTCCTCATCATCACCAACCAGCAGGATCTTCCGAGGCGGCCTCACCGAAGGTTCGACTTTTCAGCTTTGGCGTGGAAGTCAGCCAGCCGCGCCCTTGCGGCCGCACTCTTTCCGCGCGCGTAGGCCTCGACACATCTTGGAACAGGCGGAACACGCACGCTGTTATCGCTGGCCTTGAGATGCGCGGCAGCGGCCCAATTTTGGACAACCGCCGACTCCCAGCCGGACCACTCGCGCATCACTAGAAGCGGGACGGGCGAATCGACCAGCAGCAGCATGTCGCGCACGATGCGCAGATTCTGTTCATGCTTCATGGCCTCACCCCCAGGCTTTGGAACATGATCATCAAGGCGCCGCGCTCGGCAGGCGCGAAGAGATCGTCCAACTCCGCCCGTGCCAGGCCGCGCATGGCCGCAGCGACGGAAATAGTGTAGTAGAGGGAGCTTTCGGGATTGAAAGCGTAAGTTCGGCCGAAGACGACGTTCAGATAGCGGAGCGAGTCAACATGCTTGTAGAGGTAGATTCCGTCCGCTGTGCCCATGAACACGAACTGCTCGCAGAGCCCAGGCGGACAGAGTTTCTCGAGGGGTGCCCAGTTGGGTGCAACCGCTTCGCGAAGCATTTCGGCGAGCACTGTTACGTTATTCTTGGGGTGCGCGGGTTCGGCGACACCTTGGCGGGTGTGCATTGTGGCCTCCTCTTAAGGCTATCTTGCGGCTGGCCCGCGTCTTCGTTGGCGCGAAGGGAGCGGGGCGTGAACTTTCTACTCAGCGTGTTTTGCGCGCTGGTTTGGGTGCGGCGGCGGCTAGGGCTCGTTCATGCTCCTCCAGCAGCTTGATCCCGCGGCGGAAGAGCTGGGCGTCCTTGAGCCCGGTTCGCTCGGAGAGGTAGTCGAGCGAAGCGCGAGTCTCGGGATTAATGCGCATGGAAAAGGGGTTCGTGGATACAGGTTTTTGCGGCTTCGTTATCATGCTGCCTTCTTTTTTAGTACGATGTCTGCACGTTTTCAACCAGCCCGTTTTTGCCAATGTAGACATACGTGTCGTACGCGCCGTTGTGGTTGTACACCAACTGATCCCCGCTCAGCGCATCAGCGTTGGTGTGGTCCGGGTGACCCATCAGGAGATAGACGCAGTGCTCAGACGCCCCAATAAGAGAGGAGGAGTCGGAGTTGGGGGGACAGTGGTTCTTAGCCAGTTCAGCCTCGCGTTCCTTTTCCTTTTCAGTAAGAGGGGCAGGAAGCACACCAACGACAGTCGCAGTGACGCAGGTGATCTTGGCATGCTTTTTCTTGCTCACCGGCCCACACACAGTCTGCGCTACGGCCAGGGTGGTGAACATCAGTGCTAATAGAACCAAAGCGAGACGTTTCATGCGGTGCTCTTTCTTCGTGCGGTGAGAAGCGCTTGGATATATCTAATTTTCGATGTCGTTGACTGCCTGATCAGCCCGTCAGTTCGATGCCGCGTTCTACGAGAGTCTTGTCGCGCCAGTTGAGCATTGCCAGCAGAGTCGCGGGGTTCTCTGCCTTGTCCGATGCGAATGCCAGCTTCTCCAGCCAGCGCACCGCGGATTCATTCCGGGACGTGCTGTAGTGTGTATGTACTTCGCTGCCGGAAATCAGGGGCTGAAAAACATAACCCTGGCCGAAGAACTCTTTTATGGCGAGATCACGCCAGTGGAGCATCTCCACGAAGGCGAGGGCGTTGTCTCTTGTTTTCAGATGCTCCGCCCGTTCCCACAGCCACCTCAATGCAGCATTTACGCTATCTTGAGTCAAAGCCTGTCCTGCAACCATGGCCGTATTTTTGTTGGCGCACTCGACCTCCCTGAAATAGCCTTTGCCGAGCTTCTGTTTCGCCAGCTTGTCGAAAACGCTGGTTGCTTCGGCAAGTGACACCGGCGTGTCAGTCTTGGTTCCGCTGGACAACTCCGTGCCTCTCCGGCCGAACTGGTAATTGACTACGTAGCCTTTGCCGGCCTCTTCGATCTGTGCGCGATAAACCTTGTCATGAAAGCCTTCGCGGCATGAGAGGTCGATTGACTCGATGCTCATCGGTGGTGCCTCTTTTCTCTTGGGCTGTGTGAAATGTAGGACAAAGTAATACATATAGCAAGATTAAAATGCGGAAACAAGTAACACTTTTGGGGGAGGACCGCGCGGGCGTACCCTTAAGCCATGTACACAAATACTGTGTTGCGCGCTCTGGAGTCGGCTGTAGTTGAGCGGCTGCGGCTGCGCCCCGTGAAGTTTGATCTCGGCCATGAGTTTGAGTTTCCGGGAAAGCAGATCGAGCACCTGTACTTCGTCGAGGCCGGCATGGCGTCCATGACCACCACCTTCCAGGACGGCGTCCAGGTCGAGGTTGGCATGTTCGGCTGCGAGTCGATCATCGGCATTTCCGCGCTGATGGGCACCAAGCGCAGTCTGAACCGGGTGTATACGCAGATCGCGGGCTCGGGCTTTGCGGCTCCGCTGGAACCGGCGCGGCTCGAATTCGCACGCGGCGGAATCTTCCAACTGCTCGCGCTCCGCTATGTGCAGGCGCAACTGGTGCAGGCGATGCAGAGCGCCGGCTGCAATGCCCGGCACAACCTTGTGCAGCGCCTGGCGCGGTGGCTGCTGATCTGCGCCGACCGCGCGAGGACCGATACATTCGCGCTGAGCCAGGAATACCTGACAGACATGCTGGGCGCGACGCGGTCAAGCGTCTCGATCGCCGCCAGCGCGCTGAAGGGCGCGGGGCTGATCAACTATTCAAGAGGGGTTGTGCGGATCCTCGATGCTTCGTCGCTTGAGGGGTACGCCTGCGAATGCTACCGGGTGATCAAGGATCATCTGGATAACTACGCGGAGTTCGATCACGGCGTGGCGCTGCCAGGGGCCTGAGTCTTCGCCTGCCCAATCTGGTACGGCATCCACTCGCAGTACGCGCCATCGGGGATTTCCCCGTCGCCTTGATAGAGCCACACCGAGGTCCGGTTGTGCGCTTCGCCCTCGGGGTCGAAGACGGCGAGATTGACCATGGTATCTGAGTGGACGTAGGCGATGAGAGCCGCCTGCGGCTGAGTTCCAGGGTTTAGACCGTGCGGCCAGAACCAGACGACGCGCCCGATGGTTGGCTTGATCATTGTTGGCGCCTCCTTGAGCGCTTCGTCGATGTGGTCGGCCATCTCTTCAGCGAGTTCGGTTGAAGCGTTGCCGTACTGGTAACTGCGCAGCGCGTGAACAGCGGCCGTCAACAGCTCTCGCAAATCGGCCATCACCAACACCTCCATCCCCCAAGATACGCGCGTAAGTGCGGAGTCGCACTGTGCGGAGTCGAATCAACTTTGCGAGCTTTTTTGCTCATAACTAGAGTGTGCCCTTACAACTTAGATTGCTCGTTGCGGTGAATGAGTCCGGCCGGAGAATCGGCGCGACCCACCACAACGCTGTCCTCTCCGACGCCCTGGTCGACCAAATGCGCAACTCGCATGAGGATGACGGGCTCGGCTACAAGAAAATCTCACGCGAACTCAACCTGGCTCGAACCACGGTGCGGAAGATCTGCACCTACGAGCGCCGCGCGCAGACGCCGGCGCGCTGGAAGTCGATTCGCGTTCGCAGGGCGAAGCCGGTGCTCATTGATTGAATCCAACTCCATCGCGGAAATAACCGCAGAGGTTGATGCCGCGCTGCTCCGCGAGCGCGCTCGGTGGTCGCCTGTGAACCCTCAGATCTCCTACTACGAACGACTGGTGGAGACGGCGAGCCACGACCAGAACGCCCTTCGCCGCCTTTACGGGCACATCCACTGGGCCGGGAGCTTCGCCGGCTTATGAAAAAGCCACGTATGAAGTCCCCCATTCACGCGCCCATCAAAATCACCTGGCGCAACTACCCCGACTCGCTCCACGCGCCCTTCAAGCGGCTGCCGTGCGGGCAATCTTTGCGCCCAAACCTCAAAGTCATGGAAGACTACGTCGCGGGATCGAGCGTCGCACGCGCCATCGTCGCGTCGTGGAATCCAGCGCTTTTTTATGCTCGGCTCATCAGGGTCGAAGAGTTGGCGGCCTGATGCGCGAGCCAGCCATGACCGCAGCGGAGCAAGCATTGGTGATCGGAAGCATGACCGCTGTCAGATGCTTGGCGTTCAGCATGCATAAGAAGATGCCGCAAACAGACCTCGACGCCCTGCTGTCCGATGCCTCGTATGGAGCCATAGAAGCTGCCAGACGATTTGCACCAGGCAGATCGACGTTCACAACGTTCATGAAGGCCCGTGTGACAGGGGCCATGCTAGACGGCATACGCGAGAAGGACTGGTGTCCGCGCCTGGCCCGCCTCAGGGGCAGGAAGATGTCTGAGGCAGAGCAGCTGCTGGCCCGAAAGCTACAGAGAGGCCCCGAAGATGAAGAGGTGGCAGCCCTGCTGGAAGTGAGCCTGGTAGACCTGCACCAGTTGAGGGAAGATCTGGCGCGATCGTATGTGTTTGACCTGGACAAGCCTGGCCGCATAGACGAGAGCGGTGACGAAGTGGACATGAAAGCCACCGTCGCCAGCCAAGGGGAAGACCAGCTGGATCGCGCGATCAGGATGGAGTTCGCAGACAAGCTGATGGAGGCCGTGGCCCTGTTGTCTGTTCGTGAGCAGGCGATTATCAGGATGCGCTTTGAAGAAGACATGACCCTGCGCGAGATCGGCCTGATTCAAGGTGTGACCAAGGCCCGCATAAGCCAGATGCTGGCAAGGTGCATGGAGAAGCTGAGGAAGAGTCTGAAGGAGTTGGCCTGATGCGCGGCCGACTGCAGGCATCTTTCGCCGCCTACAAAGCCGGCGCGCTGAGCCTGGACGGCGTGATTCTGGAATCACGCGCGTTCGCTGTGAGTGTCGGCCGCCTGGAAGGCCGCGAGGACGCTGAGGACCTGGCGCAGGAGGCGTGTATCCAGGTCTGGAGGCACATTGACGGTTTCGACGGCGAGCGCGCGAGCTTCGCGACCTGGCTTCGCAAGATTCTCCGCAACCTGATTCGCGACAAGGTTCGGCACGCGCGTTCCGTGCTGGCTGGGGCCACGCTCGTTGAAATGACCGAGGAAGAGGTTGCTCATGACGATTCCGACGATGTGCCCTTCCGCAGCGTTGCCGATCTGCCTGTGTTGCTTCCCTCGGGCCAGCTGTACCTGGCGGAACGGCTGATTGACGGCGCGGAGATTCGCGCGATCGCCTTCGGGGCGGGCTTGTCGCTGAAAGCCGTGCGCAACCGTTTCGATCGCATCCGGGATCGGTGCCGGGGATAATCGCGCAGATTTACGTTTTGGTCATTAGAAGGCCAAACTCATGCGGCTCGAGATCGAACGGTGCACGCTCCGCTGCGACGACTGCCACGAGCTAATCGAGATCCCGATGCGCATCAAGCTCGCCGATGAGCTGATCGAATTTCAAGACACCCAGCAAGCCGATCACGTCTGCAAACTCAAAAGAGCTTTTCAAGCCCCCGACCGAGTGAGGCCCATCAGCGGCCTCGCCAGGGGGCGTTCCTAGCAAGCTGAATCCAACCAACCCTCAAAGGAGCCCGGATGAAAGATCTACTGACGCGGAATTTACTGGGCTTTTTACTACTGGCGATCGGAGTGGGCCTGGTGCTGCTGGGAACGCATGCCCAGATCCCCAAGCTGGCGGACGCCGGGTTCGGATTCATCGCTATGGCGGGGCTGGCGCTGCAGGTGAGCATCCAGCACCCAAAAGAGCCGGCGACGACAGCGCCCACTCCGTGAAATTCGCCATCCCGTCTTTCTTCAAGCATGCGGGCGCGGCCAACGCGACGCCGAGAACCGCAGAAAACGCACCAACAACCGAACCGGCA
>Ga0182030_10001916_pt1 | contig 43691 bp, 36 predicted proteins | sample 812S3MmetaG_FD_121299 | JGI IMG/M metagenome (GOLD analysis project Ga0182030, IMG submission 121299) | Permafrost microbial communities from Stordalen Mire, Sweden - 812S3M metaG (Illumina Assembly) | ecosystem: Environmental > Terrestrial > Soil > Wetlands > Permafrost | place: Sweden... | reverse complement strand
ACTGAGAGCAGAATGTCCACCATTGGGGACCAGTGAGAGCACGCTAATCTTTTCTGTAGTCAGCAAAATCTCCGAGGGGCTGGACGCCCTGTCGCGTTGGCTAGTTAGTGGTGTAGCAATGACTTTTACCCGCTGCATGCAATGGATCGATAAGGCGACAGGGGGCCTTCTTCAAGCTCCATCAGCCGGGGCCGCAATTATACCTACTATATAGTAGGCCTTTTCTTCAGCCTTTCACAACAACATAATCATCCTAATATCTGAGCCTATTTGTCTTTGGAACAGCTGCCCTTCGTCAAGGCTAACATGCGTGAACATGCGTGATGGTATTTCTCAAACATTCGCATTGAATAGCCAAGCCTTTGTGCCTCCCCTTCAATGCGGCATGAAATTAATTACGAGATCAAATGGAACGGCGCAGTTGTCAGACCACGCTGATTAGAGGGAATGTCCGAGCTACTAGTAGGGCTTGGGTTGACAGGCCAAAGACCTTCAAATCCCTTGGACCGTTCCTCTTGGCGACCAAAGTAACATCGTTGCGCAGGCTAAGGCGTAGCCGTTTGGAGATTTGTCGGGAGCAGATGGTCGATCTGTCTCCGCAGGTCTTAACCAAAATCACGGCGCGCTATATAGCTGTAGAGGAGATGTCCTTTCATCACGATGTCGACCTAGAAATAAGTTCTAGTTAAGGTCTCGTGGGTCCTTCCCTACCTTAAAGCGTGGTGTTGGACCCCTATTTTTTAACCCGCTATATCTTCCCCGGGCCGACATGGCGCCACAGACTCAGCCCTAATGGGCACATCTGCATTCATGACTTGCGATGGGTTACCATGGCTTTCACTATTTAGATTTGGTGAGGAACGGCATCAACTTTGAATCTCCCAGCCTTTTAATCATCAAAGTATCAAGTAATCATAAAATGTCACGCATCTCTATGAAGACTTGACTATCTGAGATGACTTATTTTCAATATCTCAACGGGCTCCCTACTTCAACAATGTCCTCTTCCACAAATCTTCCTCTTCTTCAATCGCCCTCTTCACATTCTCCCGCCTACGAAGTCCATGTCCCTCGCCCTCAAATATCACAAGCTTGACATCCTTTCCCCTCTCCCTCATGACCTTTTCCATTTCCACAGACTGCTCCAGAGGCACAACCTTATCCTCAGCCCCCTGCAGCAGCAGCAGTGGGCTCTCAATCTTATCGGCATAAAAGCAAGGACTCCTCTCACGATCAATCTTCTCCCTCTCCTCCGCGCTAGCATCCCGCGGATACAATAACGCGGTCCCATAATGAGACTCAAACTTATGCGACCCTGCAGCCAGCGTCTTCAGATTCCCAATCCCGTAATTTGAGCTCCCCGCTGCGAACAACGCGGGGTAATGTATCAATGCCTGGAGAACCGTATACCCACCTGAACTTTTCCCTACGATCCCCACTCGCGACCCATCAACCAGTCCCTTCTCGACTAGGAATACGACACAGCTGGCTGCGTCGTCGACATCTTTAATTCCCCATGCTCCGTTCAGACTTTCTTGGTATGCGCGTCCGTAGCCTGTTGAGCCGGTGTAGTTGACGTGTGCGTATGCGTAGCCCCTTGATGTCCAGTATTGAGTGGTGAGATTGAGACCGAGTCGGGTGTGAGCGTTTGGTCCGCCGTGAATTTGTACGATCAATGGTGGTTTTGATCCTGCTGGGGCAGAGAAACTGGGATTGTGTGGTACGACTATGATTGCGTGAGCAATCCCAGTAGGGTCATTCCCCTGAGTCCGTGGGAACGTGATGTGTTGTGCTGGGGAAAATATTGATGGGTCTACGAATATCGAGGTAGATTGCTTGAGAAGTGTCCTTGCAAACTTCTGGATATCTGCGGTATAAATTGCAGCCGGGGTGTTGGTACTGCTGGCGATCAGTGCAAACTTTGTGTTGGAAACTCGGCGGATGGTTGTGATGTCGACGAGATGTAGTGGAACTTCGATTACCTTGCCCGAAGCAATGCCGACTAGAATGATTCCATTTGCAGCGTTTCTGGTGTATATAATCGCAAGAGTCGCTGGGTTCAGTTCCACGTAGGTGCAGCTGTGGATGGTCAGCAAATTCTATATGTGAGGTAGATAATCCATACTTTCCAGGCATCTCCTTGCTGACGGTGAGATCCACCTCTTCATACCCTTTCACGGGGACTGGCCGGACTTCACCTGTCCTTGGTTCATACATGTAGAGTTGGTAAAATCCAGTCCGATCGCTCATGAACATGAGACCACCGTAAGTATGCCATCTTGGCTGGGCAATCGACTCCTTCTCAGCCTTCCCAGCAACAAACTTTGGGGAGCCAATCTTGCCATTAAGCCAGGTTGCAACACACAGCCAGCTTCCAGTCCAAGGCATATCTGGGTGCCGCCACTGAATCCAACTTATCCATTCCCCATCATGGCTGAATCTCGGATGAGAATAGAAATCCGCGCCTGTGCAAAGATTCTCCGTCGTCTTTGTGTCGGAATTGATGAGTACAACCCGATTCTCAACTGCAGCTCCTCTATGGTCTTCTTGGACAGCAAGAATCCATTTCATGTCTTTTGGATGAGAATCAAAATCGGCATATCGTAATTTCTTATCCGCTTGCACGATGGGTTGAATGTCATCCTCGGATTTGTAATGAAAGACCCCGCTGGTGTTTGAATCAGTGAAGATGAGACATCCATCGCTATTTATCGCCGCAGCTCCTCCTCCGTACTCATGGACTTTGCTAGAGACACTGCACTCTATTGGCAATATATCCTTGGCGCCGGAATCTGAGAACTCGACGATCGCACATCGTCCGCCCTCGGAGGGTCTCCCTTCGACAAGATAGATTAAACCATTGGCTGGCTGACTTTAGGGTCAATCAATTGATTATAGATGCAACAGTAGCTTTGGTATTGCTCTTACATTTACGTGCACCTCTTTGAAGACATTGTTGCTTCCGGAAATAAGGTCGCTCGAAATCTGACTCTCCCAATGACCGTAAGATGCAACTCTCTCCTCAACAGCCATTCCCTTTGATCGCGGCTCTTATGTTACTAGACTCTTTTGGAACATTGATTACTAGTAGTTAAATGTTGAGTCATCGTCGAATTTGTGCTTTGGTAGAAAGAGTTCAGGTTCACGCGAGTGTGGGGGAAAATTACCCCACGTTGAAAGGCGCCATTCTTCAGCCCTGAACCACTTCAAGAACAACGATTTTACAAGGAGAAAAATCGAGTATTAATTGTCGTATGATCTCTACTTTTGGATCTTCACTACTGTTATTTCTATGTCACTGAAATAAAATCTGATATTGTACGAAGTAGGTAGAAGTATTGATTTCTCGCTACCATAAGTAATCCCAAAAACCCACGCTCAAACATGTCCAACGCTCTTAGACCCGAGCGTTTTATATTTCATTATCCTTCTTACTCTCCAATCAAGGTTCTACTTTCTATGAGAGTCTGATAATGTAGGCACAATCTTCGATATCGCGTCCGACAGCGGGGTGACTAGATTTGTTCGAACCAGCAATGTGGCAGCTTAAGTAAAAGCCTCCACGGATATCATCCACTATATATCCAAGGACTGGTTCCGATGCCACATGTTTCCTAAAAATTTCCCCACAGTCAGTGATTGTCATTCCCCTTTCTTTCACCGGATCACTGTACGATCCCATGGTAGAATAGCGTTCAAATCGAGGCCACGGTTTGCGGGTTGGCGGGATGCCTATTCAGACAGACCGCTCGGGATTTTCTGATGAAGACGAGCCTACTGGAGTAGTAATCGCATCTAAGTTGCTGGCTAGGACTTGGCTAGACCTGCCCGTGGGAGATTCGTTTTCATCGAGACTCAAGTGTGCTACTGGAGGACTCCGCAGGTTTTCTTCGTACCAAGGGTAGACATATCCTGAAGGTTCCGTCGAGCTTGACCTTTTGTTCGTGCCAACTGTCTTTGCCCAAGTACGTAGTGGTAACGCCCATCCCTTCCCATTCCCATCTTGCTTCTTTGGTCTCGTAATAGGCAGAGTTCCCCCTTGTTTCCATTGATTGAAGGATTGAATAGTCACCACACTTCCCACCCAGATTCCTTTCAAGATGTAGAAAGCCAAAGCGCACGCTGCAAAAGCAGCCAAGAAGCACAAAGCGAAGAAGATTAAGGCTGCGACTGCAACGAGAAGGCAGGTTGCAATTGCAAATGGTATGCCTATGACGACCATACACATCCATTTCAAGACAACGCCCAAGGTGTGCCAGGAATGGATAAACTCTCTCCATGCGTGAGTTGTCATATTGTTGGAATTGGAAAAGATGTCTGGGAGGCTCGAGGTTTGGTGTTTCCTAATCTCTGAATCTGAGGCTGTGAGTGATGAGGTCTCCCAAACTTAAGAAGAATGGTCTTGTCGGCTTCTCAAGACAAAATGGAGTGAATAAACAATAGATGCAATGAAGAAAAGACGCAATCAAACTATTTGGGCTAGGAATGGATGCCTGGTCATCCCATGATCGCAAGAAAGAGCCTCGCGATTCTGGACTAAGGCTCATGCCCATATCAGTCGGGCGTTGGTTAGAGGTCAGCCACAATGATACTCCGGTTGGACGAGGCATATCGCAAGGCTGTGGGAAATAGATAGTTGGGCTGAACAGCTTGAACAAACCAACTCATTTGTTTGATGGTAGTCCCACATAAGTCCAGCACATCAAAAGGGATTGCATATCTTGCAAAAACATGGTCTATTCTGTCTCTAACACCACAGCGTGGCGTACAGCAAAATCCAACCACTCTAATGTACTCATCACTTTTCCAAGCCCGTCTTCCCCGCAAGAACACCAGCCCACATCTATGTATGTGTCCGTTCTCTCTTCATGTATATTGAAGACTGTCTACGCAGCCAATCCATTGTTCATCATCGCGGCAAACCCGTTCGATTCTAACAAGCTCTGACTAGCAACATAACTGAACCCTCCAAATGGGTTCTCCGCACTGCCATTTGCCGTTGAGCTCCAAGGACTCTTCTGGCTTGTCAAGACGGGACTCAGTGCCAAGTCTGTGAAATCCGCGCTGAAATTTTCAGCCAGTTCAGGATCTGTGATCAAGGGTTGAATTGGAGGCTCAACTTCTCTCTTCGCAAGCTTCTTCCAGTCGATCTTGCGGAAGAACCGATGCTTCTTAATCGTTAAGAGGTCCTTCGGCATATTAGATCCAAGTCGCTTGTTAGGCTCCTTCCGTAGAAGGCGGGTCAAAAGATCCTTTGCGTCTGGACCAAGGAAATACGGCATGACCAGCTTCTTCTTGACAATATTCTCCTGGATCTTGGCATGATTTTGACCTGGGAATGGAGGACTCCCAGTCAAGAGATCAAAGCCCAACGCGCCGAAAGACCACCAATCCACAGCCATCCCATATTTATGCCCTTGTACCACTTCTGGAGCCATGTATTCGACCGTGCCGAGCACCGAGGCGCATTTGTCGTTCTCGTCTACCGCGACCTTCGAAAGACCGAAATCGGTAAGAAGTAAGTGACCTTCGGAGTCGAGTAGACAATTTTCAGGTTTCAGATCGCGGTATACTACCCCAAGGTTGCGATGGAGGTGTTCGAGAGCAAGTACCGTCTCTGCCATATAGAATGACGCGACATCTTCTGTGAACATGCGCTCTTGTGCTAAGTGTGTGAATAATTCCCCTCCTTGCGCGTATTCGAGGATAAGATAGAGTTTCTCGTGGTCTTGGAACGCGTAGAATAGCTTCACAACAAAAGGGTGTCGATTGACGCTTTCGAGAATGGAGCGTTCTGTCTTGGTTTGTTCGACTAGGCGTTTATGAACGGTCAGGGAGGCCTTCTTGAATTGTTTCTGCGCGAAAAGTCGTCCAGTTGTAGCTTGCTTCACCAAGAGGACTGTGCCGAATGTACCTTTCCCAAGACAGCGCAAAGGCTCGAAGTCCTCCGCGGTCATCTTTCGCGCAATAGTATCCTGCACAAGTCCTCCTTCGATGGCTCCATAGAGAGGCTTCTCGCGTACACTTTCGCTAACAAAATCATGTTCGAGGGGAATATCGTAGCTCGTGATGTCGGAAGTATCGTCATCGCTGAATCCGTCAGATGTCCCAGTACTGCTTTGTGGTTGCGATCGAAGTTGACTGCGACTGCGCACCAACGAACTCGCTCTCGAATCACCATTTTCAAGGTTGAAGGTATCGAGTTGTAATTTTAACTTGCTGATTCCTCCCAGTCCTTGCGCAGAAACCGAGCGCAACATCGGGCTGCTGTTGGCGCTGACCACATCATTGAGTTTATGGCGATGGGATGGTGTATGAGATCCATAGTCCGAGTCCTCATCTCCTGATGGGACAGGAGTATGAAATCCTCGGACAGTTGTCAAGGCGGGCGCTGGATTCTTCATGGTGCGCCGCGTCGTCGCTCAGCATCCGCTCGAATTTGCGATCGGTAGTTTCGGTGCAGTTTCTGGTGATTCTTCGCAGTGCACATCTGGGTTTGGAGATGAAAGAAAAAAGTACTGTTACTGTTTGTTTCGATATGCATTTGTTGGATAGTTGTTATGGATTGTTGGAGATGATTCACCAGTGGTGTGAAGAAGGAAGAAGGAAGAAGGAAGCCTTGGAGTGAATGTCACTAATATTTTTTTTAGCTGATCGGTCCTGGTTTCAGCGCCAATTGCGGCTCGCCAGCCCTTTTTTTTTAGGGGCTGATCTTAGGTAGGCTTTTCTGCGTTCATGCAAATCATTTTCCTCGAACCAGATCATCGTTCATGCAATATTTGAAGAAAAGGGGTTCTGGTATTCTTAATATATGAATCACTATGCATTCGCATTCTTTTCATATGATCGGCGAATTGAATGGCCCGTAGAATTGATGGCTCGAAGGCTGTCGTAAACTGCGCATTGTTGTGTTTTACCTGCTTGTTTCTGAGCGGCAGCCAATTCCAAAGCCTCTTTCACGTGGCTGCTAATTGTACTCGGCTTCGCCATCCTGAGTAATTTGAAGATTTGTCTATGCAGCTCCTGTGCAATTGGTATGCCCAGCTTGTTGTGCTAGATCGTACCGCGACTGCCCATTCACAGCTCGACCTCGAACAAACTTATTGTCTTATTTCAGGCACACAACAAGGATAACAATAATTACAACGAGGCGACAGATCACTCGACGCTCTTTTCATAAATTCATTAAAGCTTATAGGAAGTTATCAGAAAGCTAAGTAGGTTCCAAAGCCACCCAGCTCTTTCAGCTGTCAATAGGAAATCTGTCAATGAACTTGAAAACCGTCAATCCACCTTCAAAAGCAGTCACAAAACTTGCATCCCCTGAAGTACTCGAGAATACACCAGGCGTAGTAGTAGCACTAGCCAACTTCAAAACTCCAGCTGCGCTTCCAATAGCCCCAACTGGTTTACCCCACCGGTAGCCATCAGTCAATATTTGAAGAGGTCGGTCGGCAGGGAAGAATGTCGACGATGTTCCATTCGTGAAGAGACCCTCGGCTCCTGCAGCAACAATGATACCATCAAAACCAGTTGCATCCGCGGAACTGTAAGTCTGATTAATTCCAGAAGCAAGCGTCTCCCCAACCACAATAACATTGAGGCCTGACGAAGAGAAAGCTTGGGCAAGTGATGCGGCCTGAGATAACGATGACGAGGATGCAACGCTGGCAAGGACACCGACATTCAGAGTTGCGATGGTGGGGAGGCTATAATTGAAAATAGAGACAAATGCTGTGCTATTGTTGTTGTAGTATTTTGGATCTGGGGCAGGCGCTGGAAGACCAATCACTTCCGCAACTCGCTTTGCTATATCATTGCTGACGCGATTGAGTTGGATTAGTACATTGGACTTCACCACCGCAGACCGTAGGTGAGAGACCTCGAAACGTATCGCATTGATGAGGAACTGTTGTTCCTCTGGGATGAGGGAATTATAGAACAGACGCGGTTGTGACCACACATCCGTGAAGGTGGATGAGATAGCTCTGACGAGACTTCCAGTGACTGTGCGTGACGGAGCTGTAAAAAAACCGCTGCCAGTGGTTTGATTGGCTTGTTTCGGATTCCCATTATTTAGCGTGTTTGGAGAGTAAGCTGCGACATTCAATGGGATGAAATTTTGACCGGCTCCATCTCGATTGTTATTGTGGATTGGGACACGGGGACGATTGATGGGAAGCTGCTCAAAGTTCGGTCCGCCATGACGGTTGAGCTGCGTATCAAGATAAGAAAAGATTCGTCCTTGAAGAAGGGGGTCCTCCGTGAAATCAATACCACGAACGATATGGCCAGGTTGAAACTACAAGGTCAGCATTGTATCAAAACCCGACAGAGATTTCATACCATGACTTGTTCAGTCTCGGCGAAATAATTTTGCGGGTTTGCATTCAGCTTCATGCTCCCTATGAGCTGGACAGGCACAAGTTCTTCGGGAATGATCTTTGTGGGGTCCAGTAAGTCAAATCCAAAAGATAGTTCATCTTTCTCGTCCACGATCTGGACTCCAAGCTCCCACTCTGGCTCGTTTCCAGACGCAATGGCATCCCAGAGATCTTGTCTGTGGAAATCGGCATTCTTGCCAGCCAGTACTTGGGCTTCTTCCCATACTAAACTTGCTTTGCCCTGTTTGGTTTTCCAGTGCCACTTAATAAGTTTAGAGGACCCAGAGTCTGTGACGAGGCGGAACGTATGGATGCCGAAGCCATCCATGTGACGATAGCTTCTAGGAATGCCATTGCCAGCCATTGCCCAGAAGAGCGTATGCAATGCGCTAGGCTGTTGACTGAAGAAGTCCCAAGCGGAATCATGTGCAGTTGCTCCCTGTGGGATTTCTTTGTCGGGACTCGGCTTGACTGCGTGGATTAAATCGGGGAAGAGAATCGCATCTTGAATGAAGAAAACGGGGATGTTGTTCCCGACGATATCTGTTGAATGTAAGAGTCAGCCCTAGGTTATATCTTCCTCATCAAAACTCACCAAAATTGCCTTCATCTGTGTAGAATCTGGTCGCAAAGCCGTGAACATCTCGCGCCGTATCTGCACTTCCTCGACTTCCAGCAACAGTGGAGAATCGAACGAAGACCGGTGTTTGTTTTCCAGCCTGGTTGAGAAAGGAGGCCGCAGTGATGTTACTGTAGTCACCGTAGCTTGTGAATACGCCATGAGCTCCTGAGAAGGCTAGGGATTAGCAAATAGCTTCCATGGTATCAAATCAATGCTTCTTACCAGCTCCGCGAGCATGGACGGCGCGTTCTGGGACCTAGGAGCTTACATGTCAATGAAGATCCGTGCAACGACTATCTGGAGCAGATGGGACATTCAACGAAATCAAAGGGTAGACTCACTCTTTCGTGGTCGAAGTGTGTAATCTTTTGCCGGAAGATGAAATCTTCGAGAAGAGTCGGTCCCCGCTCACCTGCTTTCAGGCTTGTGCTGTCTTGTATGGGGCTTCCAGCATCTGATGTGAGATATGCATCGCTATCATCAAGGGTAAATTGCTCTAAGAAGCTGTCCGTGGCTCCGCTGTCACGCCCACGTATTTCCGCTCCAGGCAGGTCGAATCGTGCTTTGAGATCTGGACTTCCATCCATGTAAGGGCATGCTGCTTGTGCCAAGCCAACAAAACAGAGGAGGAGAGTGGGAAGCATTGGGTTACGAAGAAGAGACATTCTAATGGTCTGCCGTTAGGAGGATGGTTCGGAGCAGGCTATTTATACTGAAGGATCGGGCCAGGGTTATAATGGGCTTTTAGGCATGTAAAGGACATAAGATCTCATGCATGGGATAGGTAATAATTGTCAATCACATTGCTTGAAGCCAAAAAGGAAAAAGCAATAAGCTTATTGACACCAAATATCCCGGTTGCAGCACATCATTCCAACCCAAGAAGGCCTTGCGGATTTCTAGAGACTAAACGGGGATTTGGCTTGACTTAACATCAACAATAGGGCCATTTGGTTTTTGGCATGGCGTTGAAGTATAAATAGACAAGCGTGATGAAAATGCAGATGCCGACAGGTTGTGCAGCTCGACCACCTAATTGCGGGAATTGCTGGAGCAATTCGTCAGCATCTTTGTAGGGTCTTGGCAGGGTCTTGCCGATCATAGGCAAATTTAACCATAAGCCAAGAATTCTCGGTTCATTTCGTAGCTGTTGGTCCCTGAAACTGTACAAGTATCCCCTGCAAATGAATATAGTAGGCGGCGCGGGCGTGGGCGTGGGGGTGTAGTCCGTGTGGAGTGGAGCCGCAATGATTCCGAATGATGTCGTTGTCGAATCATATCCCCGTGGCTTTGTGGCTTCCTGCAGGAAATAAATATCCCCGCCCCGCTATAAAATACGGGTGGGCCTCTCATCGTCGCTCGATTTCAAGTCTCCTTCTCAATTTAGTGATGGAATAGATTTAGCCAGGTCTAGGAAGCTGATACAAAGAGCGAAAATGGACGAAAGAAACAGTCGCGCAGCTGGAAGACCTCTTCCTTATCCATGCAGTGGACTTCATCATTTGTAATTGTGAAGAAGAATTTCCAATAGCAATAGAGTTTCATCCGAAGCCGAGCATTATCGGGTATCGGGAAAGAATGCAGCGTGATCAAGTGAGACAAAAAGTGAAGAAGTGACTGGCTCGAGCGGGCTTCGTCCCCAGAAAACCAGCCGTGGCGTTATAAGCTGCATTGACCAGGGATGAATAGTCCCGAAAAGAATAGGTTGGGGAAAAACCTCGAGCTTACAACAGACTGGAGAAGTGAGATGCTTGATAATGGACAAATTTGCTGAGCTTTCTCCATCCCCCTAGAGTAATAGAAATCGAAACTCCTTCTGCAGCATGGCTTGAAGCTACGAAAATCAAAAGAGCCACCAACTTTCAGCTCCGCCATATATTTGCATAGCTTCCCCATTGCAACCTCTTTCAAGGTTCTCTGAAGCCACAAACAAAGGTGTGCTGTCAGAGTATCCGATGTGCCATCGTCAATATCCGTAAATTTATGTGGATGGAGGAAACCTGGGGGGAGGGTTCAGTGGACGCCGTACGAGCTCGATACTTATCGCAGAAGTTCAACAAAGATTGAAGATCTCGACCAAAGGCATCTAGATGAGACGAGAAGTTAGAATAATTCTATGACTGATTGAAATGCTAGGAAAGTGACACAATACCTCCGTAGCTTCGGAAGTCGCGAATACTGTAGACAAGCAAGATTCTACCGACACGAGGTTCGTATGCGCCCCGTTGGTGAATAGAAACACTCGCAGAAGCTGGCCATCACTTGAATGATACGAGCGTCACCTTGGGAAGGCCTGCAGAGAATTGAAAAGAGTAAGGAGACCAGGACGGCGCTGCAGAAGAGCAAACGAGGGGCTTTCAAGTTCTTCAAGCCCGCTTGTTAGCCTGGGACAAATGGGGATGAAGATGTCGCCTGAGGTACTTGTATATGGTATCTGTCATAGGATGCTTCTCCTCGATTGCGAATGGTTGATTTCCACGCTGTGCGCATGCGATGCAGTTGAGGAGTGTGAATGCATTCAAGATGTGTTGAATAGGCTCCATTGCGCTCAGGGCAATTCCAATTCCCACACGTGATTGGACCACGTCATTTCATGGAACGGAATGCGCCCCGACATTGGAACCCCAGGTGTGCTCACCGAGCGGAGAGCAATGGTTGACTGACTTGAGAATGTTGGATCTCATTATTCTCTTCTCGCCATAACTTTCGGGCAATCCAACATAACCGGACTCTGGACCATGTCGGCGCTTCTCCATACCAAGAGCCCCGATCCACTTCTCCAGTGCTTGTGTCCCCGAGCATTTGCGCGAACTGACATCACATCCCACCCAACTACCACGCGGGGCATGCGGGGATCTTGAAAATCTTGCGGATTGACAGGTACTGAGGTACTGGTACTAAGGTACATGTACTACGGTACAGGTACTACGGTCTTATGTTTAGATCAAGGCCGGCGTCCAAGGTCTTAGGTACCTTCTTCTAAATATGCCATACTAGTACTTGTAGTCCCCTTGGCTATGGGCAGGTTCTGTTCTTCTCTCGGCTTACTTTACCTACGTATGGAGGATTGTGAGTTCACTCGGCCCGTTTTCCTTTCTATATTGACTCGGCCCTTCTTTGCAGCTCTCCCCACGTCTTGGGGCAAAGACTTGACCAAGTTCGCAGATACAGTATTGCCGATCTCACTCTAGTTTGGGAGAGTTTGCATGGTGGGGCCGTGGAGGCAAGTGCAAAGCAGAGTATAAAATAAAAACCTGCATCCGCTCTGTAATTAAGGGTTTGTTTCGTCTAGCTTTCCTGAGCATTTGCTTTTGTTCCTCATCCTTCTACTCCACTACTCCCTATATTAATTGCTGTGTTTCCGTGAAGTTATGGCACGGCAAGGCGCCCTCGCCCTGGGTGTTTCCCTCTTGGCAATATTTACCACCGCCCAGTCGCAGAGTTCGACGACAAATTCTGTCGCGAGCACAACAACCAGCTTTCGGCCCATATTTACAGTCCCAGCAGATGCCCAGAATAGTGTAAACGTGATCCCAAATATCCAAGACCCAGAAGCCGTTAATGCTCAAGAGGTCTGTCCTGGATACACGGCTTCGAATGTAGTGCGAACTCCATATGGATTGGTGGCAAACCTCAGACTTGCTGGACCTAGTTGTAATGTCTATGGCACGGATGTTGATTCACTGAATCTTACGGTGGAGTACCAATCATCTGATCGTCTCCATGTAGAAATCACCCCTACCTATATCGATTCATCGAACAGCTCTTGGTTTGTTCTACCAGAAGCTTTGGTTGAGAAACCTTCTATCGATTCCGATGTGAACTCTACGACATTGGACAACGATTTGAACTTTGTCTGGTCCAACAACCCGACGTTCTCATTCTCAGTCATTCGTCAATCAACGGGAGATGTTATTTTCTCCACGACCGGGACACAACTAGTTTTTGAAAATCAGTATATTGAATTTGTTACTGCTCTGCCAGAAAACTACAATTTATATGGTCTGGGAGAGGTCATACACGGATTCAGGATGGGGAATAATTTCACTCGGACATTCTACGCTGCAGACGTTGGGGATCCGATCGACAGGAATATCTATGGAGATCACTCCTTTTATCTCGACACACGCTACTACGAGGTCAATGAAACAACTGGAAATACGACTTATGCTTCGAACGCTTCTGATCCTAATGCAAAATATATCTCCTATTCTCATGGGGTGTATATGAGAAACTCGCACGGACAGGAAGTTCTCTTGAACCCCTCCAACATGACTTGGAGAACTTTAGGTGGAAGCATTGATCTCTACTTCTATGCTGGACCGACGCAAGATAAGGTTACCAAAGCTTACCAAGCGAGTGCAATTGGCCTACCTGCTATGCAGCAATATTTTACCTTCGGATACCATCAATGCAGATGGGGGTATACAAACTGGTCGGAGTTGCAGGATGTTGTGGATTCTTTCTCGAGATTTGGGATCCCACTGGAAAATATTTGGTATATTCATGTAACCTTCCCTGATTGTCAGTCAATTAATTGGACAATAGGACCGATATTGATTATATGAATCAGTATAGAGATTTCGAGAATGATCAAAATAGGTTTGGGTATGTCGAGGGTGCGAAATTCCTGTCCCAGCTTCACTCGAATGGCCAGCACTATATTCCTATTGTAGATTCCGCAATCTATGTACCAAATCCCGACAATGCAAGCGATGCGTATCCCATCTTTGATCGTGGAAATGCGACGGATAGCTTCATGCTTAACCCGGACGACAGCCTGTACATCGGTTCAGTGTGGCCGGGATACACAGTCTTTCCCGATTGGATTGGTGCAGTACTCAATGGTACTGGTGCTTTCGAATGGTGGAAGAACGAGATGACTATGTGGCATCAAAACATCTCGTTTGATGGAATCTGGATCGATATGAGCGAAGTGTCTTCATTCTGCGTAGGATCTTGTGGGAGTAATAATCTTACTTTGAACCCTGTTCACCCACCCTTCGGGCTTCCAGGAGAGCCAGGTAATGTGATCTATGGATATCCAGAAGGGTTCAACATTACCAATGCTACTGAGTTCTCGTCCGCTTCTGTTGCTTCCGCCAGTCAAGCCTCTGCGGTTTCTGCTTCAGCCGGGCCAACGCCAACAACATCAGCTACCCCTCTTCGCACAACTCCTACACCTGGCGTCAGGGCGATTGAATACCCACCCTATGTTATCAACAATGTCCAGGGAGCCTTGGATGTGCACGCTGTTAGCCCAAATGCAACACATCACGGCGGCACGCAGGAATATGATTACCACAATCTGTTTGGACACCAGATCCTCAACGCAACATATCATGCCTTGCTCAATGTTTTCCCTTCGAAGCGGCCTTTTATCATTGGGAGATCGACTTTTGCTGGGTCTGGAAAATGGGCGGGCCATTGGGGAGGAGATAACACTTCACTCTGGGCATATATGTTTTTCTCGATTCCCCAAGCTCTTTCCTTTTCTCTCTTTGGAATTCCCATGTTCGGCGTCGACACCTGTGGCTTCAATGGCAATACTGACGAGGAGCTTTGCAACCGATGGATGCAATTGAGCGCGTTCTTCCCATTTTATCGCAATCACAACACCCTTTCAGCGATCTCGCAAGAGCCATACGTCTGGTCGTCCGTTGCGGAAGCCACGAAAACTGCAATGAATATCAGATACCAGCTTTTACCTTACATATATACAACATTCTATCTTTCCCATACAACGGGTAGCACGACGATGCGTGCCTTAGCCTGGGAGTTTCCCAATGAGCCCTTGCTTGCTTCTGCTGATCGACAATTCCTCTTCGGCGACTCTTTGATGGTAACTCCCGTTTTAGCCCAAGGCGCCACATCTGTCAACGGAGTGTTTCCAGGCGTTGGAAATGGTGAAGTATGGTATGATTGGTATAAACAATCTGCTGTAACCGCTGGACCTGGACAGAATATTACGATTGACGCTCCGCTGGGTCATATCCCCGTGTTTGTTAGAGGTGGAAGTGTGTTGCCAATTCAAGAGCCAGGAATGACAACCAAACAATGTCGCTCAAATCCATGGGGTCTGATTGCTGCGACTAGCCTTGAGGGGACTGCGAAGGGTCAACTCTATCTTGATGACGGAGAGTCTTTAGTGCCTAATGCGATGAGTTTTGTTGAAGTATGTATGATAATTTCTTTCAAGTTGGGTTGTGTTAATTTCACGGCAGTTCTCGCTCTCGCATTCCACTCTGTACGCATCGCCTCGTGGTACATATGAAGATGTTAACCCGCTTGCCAATATCACGATCTTGGGCGTGAATTCTGGAGTTAGTAACGTTACATTCAACGGAGTCAACCTTTCGAGTGGTTGGACCTACAACGAAACTAGCAAAGTGTTGGAAATCAAGGGGTTGAAGAACTCTACTTTAGGTGGGGCATGGACTGATGGGTGGACTCTCAAGTGGACTTGAGTGAATGGAGAAAGACGGGACTCACTCGTAGACATAGATGAGACAAAAAACCTTCATCGCTGAACTATGACGTGCTTGTTCGCTCATATGTCAGAGGAATGGCTCAACAGCACTTGGAGATTGTATCCTCCTCCTCCTCCTCTAATCATTGACATAAATACGTGAGAATGTGTAATGTTTAGGATGTGTGGGGAAATGCTGGGAAGGCACGCAACGACTAGAAATCAAGGCATTTAGATAGATTGTGCTATTCGAAACCCTGCAATACAAACTTACGAATCTTCTTCAAAGCCCAAGCCTCGAGATCTTCATGAAATGTCCAATTTTTCACTTCCAATGGGTACCAGGAAGGGGTTTTTTGTTGAAAAGAAAAGTCATATACTCCATATAACGGGGAACATAGACGCCATCTCGAAGGCGGTGAATAACACGCATCCATCGCACCTTGCTGTACTTGCACTTGCACTGGTAAAGTCCTATGAGAAATGAGTTGTTTGGCGCATAATCTGGCATTGTCATTCTTTTCCACCGCACGATCATTGGATTGAGATGGCATTTGCGGTTGGCGGACAAATTTCGCTTCCACTTTCGCGTCATGGCAGAATATTTATTTGTCGAACTCCAGAAACCTACCGATAATGGCTTCCAAACCGCCAGCCATATCAACATCGTCATCCTTTCTACCTCTCGATGTCCTCTTCGACAATCCAGTTTTCGCTGGAGGCATTGGACTGGCTGGTCTGGGTGCAGCAGCAGCTCTCGCGCGCAAATCGGTAATTCAAGGTGCTGGGCTTTTAAAACGTCGTCTTCTAGTCGACCTTGAGATATCAAAGCAGGACGATTCATATCTGTACGTGCCATTCTTAATTATAATGATGGGAGCGCTATGTATGGAATGGTGGGGATGTCTTATTTGTTGAAGGCTTCAAACTGCATCCTTTGCTGATCACCCCACAGATGGATCCTCAAATGGCTCTCTCTACATCGACCGCCAGAAGGCTTCCTGACTTCTAAATTAACACGCATGCATCATTTGGCCATGAGGACGACGACTCAAGCTTCACAAAATGGTGTCCCGCGCCCGCGTTTCTCTATGCAGGCTGGTTACGGGAGACACATCATTCGATACAAAAATGCATTCATAGCAATCGATCGCGCGAAACAGACCTCCTCGAACATGACTACGGGAGAGCCACATGAGACCGTAACACTGACAACCCTCTACGCTCATCGGAATATCTTCGAAGACATATTTACGGAGGCTTATGGGATGGCAGCGTCAGCGCGGGAAGGCATGACAGTCATGTACAAATCGCGCGGGTCAGATTGGACGCAATTTGGTGTCCCGCGCCGGAAGCGACCTATACAATCAGTGATATTGGATGCTGGAATAAGGGAAAGGATAGTGCATGATGTGAAGGATTTCTTGGGAAGCCAACAATGGTATGTGGATCGTGGTATACCCTACAGGAGGGGATATCTACTTTACGGGCCCCCGGGAAGTGGAAAGAGTTCCTTTATACAAGCTTTGGCTGGGGACCTAAATTTTGGGATTGCACTCATCAATTTGAGCGAGCGGGGTATGACAGATGATAAGCTTGCCGACCTTCTGACAAAATTGCCCCCTCGATCGCTTCTACTCCTAGAAGACGCCGATGCAGCATTTAGGAATCGGAGACAGATGGATGAGGATGGGTATAGTGGTGGAACCGTGACATTCTCTGGTCTGCTGAATGCATTGGATGGGGTCGCCGCAGGAGAAGAACGGATATCATTCCTGACAACGAACCATATCGATCGCCTTGATGAGGCCCTGATTCGACCAGGACGTGTCGACATGACCGTCAGAATTGGTGAAGCTTCGAGATACCAAGCAGCTGAAATGTGGGATAGGTTTTACGGGGATATTGACGGGGATGGCCAAGGCAGGCAACACTTTCTCGAGAGATTGGAGATGCTGGGACTTGTTGCTAGTGATGCTGGCGATCGGAAAGCGACTTATCATACAAGCACAGCTGCGATTCAAGGGCTGTTTCAATTCAACAAAGATAACATGGAGGGGGCAATCGCGATGGCCGAGGGCTTAATGCCCAGGAAATACGAGCCACGATTTGCGGATGCAACTATCAAGTTACCAGCTTGACCAAGCTAGTAGGGGTCAATGTGATGCACCGGGGATAGATCTCTCGGCCAGAAATAGGGGATGCATGTGTAAGATTCATGTTTGATCGAATTAAGATACCACTGTACGAGTAGCTCTTGTCATAACAATATACACGCTCTTCTAGAGCTCCAACTACCTATTCGGCACTATGCAATGCTGCTTGTTCCATCCTCTGGTCCTGGCAATCCCTCTTCATCACCAGGCTCGCGATATCCACCGCTAGGTTTGGCGTGACGAGTGCGCTCGTTGATCACATTTCCTTGATCGATCGCGTCCTTATCGTCACGAGCTACACCATTATTAGTACTGTGTCCAGACCCCAAAGTCAGAATGACAAACCAAGCTGCTCATCGCTATCAGCCGTGTTTGGATCAACGGGATCCTCGACATCGGCGTTGTCGCTCTGGACTGGAATTGGGCCTTGCTTCTGACCTGTTCGTGAAACATAATCATTGTCCTGTGAATCTCCTGCGGGGACATCACCAGAGACCTGGTCATTTTGAGCTTCGTACTGGTCGTCGGCGGAAGACATGTTGTCTGTGATACGTGATGAGATGCAAATGGGTATATGATACAATGTACGCTTGAAAGTATTGCTTTGCGGAGAAGCCCGCGTAGTACTTATGGAGGGACGTCGACCAGTTATCTCGTCATAGATTCAAGCATGACATCAAGGAGCTACAATTTATCTGATTACTCTTTCATGTTGGGAAATGGCGATGGAGAAGGCCACAGCCGATGGTAAAGTGATTATCATGGTCTCCGTTATCTCAAAGCCTCGAGTGAAGGTTGATCACTGCCTAGATCTTCCTGGCTCTATCTACCCGTCATTCTAAATAAAGTCAATGACGGTATTGTCAGCCTTACTGAACGTCAACACTCGGAATTAGCATGACTTTAGTGCCTGGCCTAAATCAGGTACCCGAAGGAAGCATACTGGACGCGAGAATAGTTGGATCCTTTCTCATTCGTATTCGTATTTTGTACTGCATAGAATTATCGAAATGGATCGCAATTCCGTCATAATTGCATGCAATTTGCGTCTTTTGCTACTCGAAAAGATATAAATTCGGACGATGCCAGGACGTCTTTATGTTGAGGCTGACGCCGCTCAGCTTGATATATTGGTAATGTCGTCGGGCCTTCCTTTGTTTCCCTATAATACCTCAAGACTCACCAATCTTGATGTTGCGAGTCTATAACATATTCCCCAGGATGTCAAGTGTCAATTCCTTGAACTGCCGGGAGAATCTATCGTAATTCGTGATAAACCCTTCTAATTGTGTTTGATTATTCGATGGCCAGACCTCGATATATACCTGACCCGTGGACCAACCTGCGGAGTTTAAATATACATATATTTGTAGTTCATGGTTCGTCTGCTAAACGTTACTACGAATTCCGAGAATTCAATATTCCATCTTGAGGTAACAGAGTTTAGATTTGGCATTCATGCTCATCGAACCATTACCTTATTTGCTTTTCCATTCGAAGCCCTTCTTTTGTCGAACTGGGCACTAAGTTATGTTTTGTTTCACACGTTCTTCGAGCGAAAGCGTGGGCAATTGTACAACTATGTAGATATATATTTAGCACTTCTCGATCGCGTCACAGTCGAACCCTCGCCTGATGACAGCTCTACCTGTCGGGGGACCTCAGGTACTTTCTTCATGAAAGTCCAGCTTCGCTTGAAATGCTAACTAATCGAAATCGACAGCCTATTCTTCGATTATCCTCCCCAAATGAAGCAGCAAAGAGTAATCTCCTGCCTGTGCATGATGCTCGAAAAGTAATACTGCTGTAAGCATGCCAAGATATCCACGTGATCCTGCTTCCTCGAAATCGCTCGGAACCTGCCCTCTATTGTCGTAACTTTTGGGGCCTGGGTGCACCGGTGAGTATGCACCTTTGAGCTTGAGCGTCCAGTCCACGGCTAGACTCAAGTTATTGAGAAAATGATAAGGGGAGTTGAGAAAGTTGGCACAGCACTGTTCTCCACGGTTGCGAACTCCCTAGACTAGTCGTCCGGCATGCCCTTTTCAGAGCAGCCGACTAGGTACAAGCGACGACTAGAAATCTCCATTGCTTGAGACCGAGTCAGACAAACAGCGCCTCACGAGATTACTGACTCCCCATCTCTTAATCATTCACCCACTCTTAACAGTCACATGAACCATTGGTTTGGCGTGACGGCACTATTCCCGGCGGTATGGCAGCATGGGGGCAGTTCGCGGGGAGGTCTAACGCGAGTATAGGCACATCCTCGGGACACTGCAAATTCAAAAGTGGTGGTTCACGTCATAATAATAAATAATAAATATGCCTTTCAATCCTAAGAAAATCTTTGCGGCTCCATCAGTGCTTCTCATTTCCTGGCAAAGTCTAGTCTATTTGAAGGGCAGCACCGCTCCCTCTCTCTACCCGCGAGCAGACCGACAGGCTTGAACAGCACGGTTTTCCGCTCCTTCTGGGCGTCACCAATTCACCGACTTTCCCTGCTCCACTCGTGTTCCGAGTCGGATGGAGCAGCGGGGACTGGGCTTCGGCCCTTTTCTCGACTTCGGGCTACCTGCCATGATATCCCCCAGTCTTCAAATCTCCAGACGTCAAAATGGTGGAGGCCGTACCCCGGAAGGGGCGGCTGAACTACGGATGAATCCTTAGTTTCTTCTCTGATAGCATATCCGTTCTGTCACTATCCTCGGCCTTGATCGAGCTGCATAACAATGTTGAGGATGGGGCAAATGGCAAGTGCTAGAATTTCAAAAGCCTTTTGTGGCTGTTCTGGTCTCGAGTCATGTTTTCCATTAACCGTGCTAGAGTCTTGGGGCCAAGTATAAAAGCGGTTTCCTTCCCCTCCGTTTCTTGGGGAGGAGATACACAATCGTTCCATCATGTTCTACACTTTCCTGCCCATCGCAGCTTTGCTTGCAACTGCCTTTGCCATTGTTGAGCCGTTGAACACAACGATCTTAGGTCCTTATGGATTTGTCCCGCCGGTCTATCCATCCCGTACGTCTACTCTCCTTAAACCTAACACCTGTTAACTCTACTGTAGCAAATGCGACCGGAATCGGTGGCTGGGAGGATGCAGTAGGCAAAGCTAAGGCATTTGTTTCCCAGTTGACGCTCGAGGAGAAGTCCAATATGGTGACCGGCACTCCGGGGCCATGCACTGGAAACATCATAGCCATACCTCGACTAGGCTTCCCCGGTCTCTGTCTTCAAGATGGGCCTTTGGCAATCCGCGTGGCAGACTACGCTAGTGTCTTTCCAGCAGGCGTCTCAGCTGCCGCATCTTTTGATCGAGAATTGATGTATCGACGAGGTGTTGACATGGGTGCAGAGTTCAAGGGGAAGGGGGCCCATATTGCTCTTGGGTATGTTATTCTTCCAAGCTAAAGCACCCAACTGACCATCACAGCCCTGTTGCTGGCCCACTCGGTAGATCCGCATACGCTGGTAGGAACTGGGAAGGATTCTCACCTGATCCCTACCTAACGGGCGTTGCAATGGAAGAAACCATTACCGGTATGCAGAGCAACGGGTTACAAGCCTGCGCAAAACATTGGGTCGCTTATGAGCAGGAGACACAACGCAACCCGACTTATGATGAACATGGAATTGTCATTCAGGAATCTATATCGTCAAATCTGGATGATAGGACCATGCACGAACTTTATATGTGGCCGTTCGCGAATGCCGTACGTGCCGGAGTATCAAGTGTCATGTGCAGCTACAATCGAATCAACGGATCCTATGCTTGCGAGAATTCGAAGTCCTTGAATGGTCTTCTAAAGGAAGAATTGGGCTTTCAGGGTTATGTCATGTCCGATTGGGGTGGAACTCACTCTGGCATGTCTTCAATTGAAGGAGGTTTAGATATGGATATGCCAGGCGGCTTGGGCGAGTATGGATTGTTTGATGCTCCACTTTCATACTTCGGAGGCAACGTTACGAGCGCCGTCAACAACGGTACTCTCGACACATCGCGACTAGACGACATGGTCATTCGAATTATGACTCCTTACTACATGTTAGGCCAAGATCAAAATTATCCTTTGGTCGATCCCTCTTCTGCCGATCTCAACACTTTCTCGCCAAGATCAACATGGATTGAAGAGTTTGTCCTGAACGGTACTCGAAGTCGTGATGTACGAGCTGACCACAATATTCTAATCCGTCAACTTGGTGCTGCATCAACCGTCTTACTGAAAAATGTAGACAACGCACTGCCACTGAAAGCACCCAAATCCATTGGCGTATTTGGCAACGATGCAAGTGAAGACACACAGGGTTATTACAATATGGTTAACTTTGAGTATGGAACATTATCTGTTGGTGGTGGATCTGGTACTGGGCGGCTATCGTATCTCGTCACTCCGTTGGAGGCGATCAAGACCCAGGCAAAGAGTGATGGGGCTCTGGTCCAGCAATTTCTTAACAATACTCTGATCGCAACTTCGGATATATCTACTTTGGTCAATCCAACTCCACCAGATGTCTGCCTTGTTTTCTTGAAGACTTGGGCTGAAGAGGGGGAAGACAGACTGTCGTTGGATACTGATTGGAACGGCAATGGCGTGGTAGAGAGTGTGGCATCATACTGCAACAACACTGTTGTTATCACCCACTCATCGGGAATCAACAATCTACCGTGGACTGACCATCCCAATGTTACCGCTATCCTTGCAGCTCATTATCCGGGCGAGGAATCTGGCAATGCCATCGTGGACATCTTGTACGGAAGAGTCAATCCTTCAGCAAAGCTTCCATACACTATCGCACTGGACAAGGACGACTATAATGCGTTGCCAATCACGGCTGTCAATTCTACGGATCCATACGCATGGCAGGCAAACTTTGATGAGAAGCTTGAGATTGACTATCGCTATTTCGATGCGCATAATATTTCTGTCAAGTATGAGTTCGGCTTTGGTCTTTCATATACAACATTCGAGCTGGCCAATATGGATATCGTGCAAGCTTCGAATGCCACAAGTGCTATTGCGCAACAGCAGACCGTAGCCCCGGGTGGCAATCCTGCGCTCTGGGAATATTTGTATACCGTTACTGTCAATCTCACGAACACAGGGTCTCTCAGTGGAGCTGCCGTACCCCAGCTTTATATCAGCATGCCAAGCTCAGTGCCAAATACACCTCCTAAGCAGTTGCGAGGATTCGAGAAAGTGTCCTTGGATGCTGGTGCATCTAGCAGCGTACGTTTTAATTTGATGAGGAGGGATCTGAGCTACTGGGATATTGTTCAGCAGGACTGGGTCTTGCCTGCTGGAGACTTTGGATTGAGCCTGGGGTTTAGCAGTCGTGATATAAAATTGACAAGCAGTATCACAGTACGCTAGAACATGATATAGACCTGGGGACGAATGCAAGTACCTATATCCTAGATCAAACTTTGTTTTTCTGATTGATCGATTTTGCTTCCCAAGTGGAATTCCACAACCCTATTTGATATTTATATTTTTAAAATTTCTATGGCGAAATATTTGGAACTTATCCATTTGATACGTAGTCGGAAATATTATTAATCTATGGGCTGTTTGCTTCTGGTTCACAAATAAATATTAATTCTTGAGCTATGCTCAATTTCTCAACATTTCGGCTATATGCTTCGTTCGAATTATTTCTTGTCAGGAGTTTTGTCGCCAAGGAGCCCCCCCTCACATTGAGATTATAATAGTCGTGCTTGGCGTCGTCGTTCAAGAAATAGAGTCGACATTCAAATGTGCCATTTGCCAACGACCCTTCGCATATAGTATGTATCTACGTCTCATCTTCTCGGATGGGCCATCCCAACAATCTCGAGAACCGCGAAGCTTCATAAGCGCATCCCAAAACTCTTCGTCTGCCAGCATACCTCATAAAAATAGCAGCTTTCAGGAGTCACCTGCTCACCCCTGCCCTTCTCTGAAAGCATCCGGTTCACTCCCTGTAAGCTATAGTCTACTTCCTACATCAACCATAAACGATGCCTCATCATAATCTCCTACGTCAGCCGGGTCTGATTGAATTGAATCGACCAACCATCCTGCAGATGGTTGGGGTTTGACAGCAAATGATAGCAGGTGACTAGACTCTCTGCTTATCCCGGATATCTCCGAATTGACAACGGAGAGGCCCCAAGTAAAGCACTTGAGCCAAGTACCAAGGACTTACCCTGCTATGATGGTTTGACGGTAGCAACTGCCTTATTTTTTCCATCCGCGGCAGGTCTCAAGAGTTCCTATTCCGCTGGTCTTGGCAAACTCTTTCGCTATTACTCGCATGTGGGACATACACCTTGAGCAGATTGACGGCCTTGTGGTAGATACAATCACTCGTGAGATGGACCGACTAATTCTCGAGGCCAGTCTTGCCCCGATTCTAAATTCCCAGTATGTAATCTAAACTTAAACAGTCTAATAACAGCAGCGATTTGGATCTATTAGCGTGTTCTTAAGCCCTTTTGATCTATTGTATGAATCTTTTTTCAACCCTCATTCATATCCATCTTCGACGACCATAAAACAAGCGGCGTCAAATATCAACATTAACATCCAGCGAGCTGCTTACCAACTTGTAGGGTCTGCATTAGTCGACAACAAGAAGGGCCGATCACTGTGATGAAGCTTAGGCGGTAGTTTCCGGTGAGAGGACGGGTGGGCAAAGAGGCGATATCTGCGCCAGTCGGATACACACCTTCTGAGTCGAGAGAAGCAGAAATTTCCCGTATCTACAATTTCACTGCAGAGAAGCAGAAATGACTAGAGGATAAACTTGTATTATCTAAATCAATGGTTAATAACCAACCAAGGGAACAGAGAGAAAGATTATGTCTGGCTTGATTGTATTTGGGGTGGTACGATGAACCCAGTAGATTGTGTAAAGAGGAGGGGCTCTTGGGATTGAGCTGTCTCTGTACTCGGGAATGAATTTTTGCCAATTTTTGCCTTATCAATATTCAACGGTTGTCATCTATCTCTTCCACTTAAGATCAATAGCAATAGTCAAATCAAGTCTTTCTGGTTTTATGTGTAATTATACTCTGTTTGACAGTACCTCAAGTGTTTCTGTAAAATATGATTGGGACGATGAGAGCCGCTTGGAAAGCGCATCAAATCAAATTCCGTATTGAAAGCTTATCTGGTCTACCAAATAACCCCTACTAGGTATGCTGCTTTCTCGTCCCCATCCCCGTCAACCTCCCTCCTCTAACATGCCGCCCACGCGCTCGTGGGATCTTCAGTATACCTGCCTTACTCGTACTGCTTAGGTAATGTAGTCTTTCAGGTATTATATTCCACACAATAGTCAAATTGAACGCGCGAATAACTTATATGGGACTCGTTGTGTGGTCTTGTTAATTCTACCGTGCAGTTACTAGTAGGGAGAGAAGGTTATATTTGTTAAAGATAAATTTATCTCACACTAATCAACTGCTGGAAATGAACGAGCTACAAATGACAGCGAGAGCCATGTTTGGCAGGGATCAATTTATCCCCTTTAGATTCATGACATGGATTAGAATTTGCACCAAGAGGACGAACGTGAAATAGGAACGCAGATAAAATTCCAAAACAATAATTCATTATCAACATCGCCCTTGTTCAGACCCAAGCAACTAAGGGTTTTGAAGTCCTCATGCTTGCGCCGGCTGGGATCCCTCGAACTGAGTCTCAGTTCTTACACTTGAGGAAGGGCGGCGCTTTGATTCATCTCAAAGCCAATAAAGTCTCCCTTCAATTCTCGACCTGGGCCTGAGTTTTGTCTCGGAACCAACCAAGGACCTGAACGCCCGTCGGCTGTCAGCATCGCAGTCTCAAGGTCCTCTGAAGTTCTAAGATGGTATAGAAAGACATACCCATCATCGTATTCTGGTGCAACAGTGGGCTGACCGGTGAGGTTGAGCCAATTGACACTGTTCCCTGCCGCATTTCCCACAGTTGCAATGTTGTCGAGCTGACAGACTCTCAAGTGATCAGGTGGTATGGTAAGTTGGCCCTGAAGGTGGTCAGGAGCCTCTAGGAGAGTCGCAGTCAAGCCGGCTTCCACATGAAAGTCAATGTGGCTGGGTACATATCGTGAGCTGAGATCAGATGACGAGACCGTACGTGCTTGATGGGGTGACTGACCAATGAATAAGATATACCCCAGGGTTATTGGCTTGGAAGCGCCATACGGCAGAGGAGTTGGTATTGATTATTATGACGTCCCTGCGAACAGGGATTTGGGAAACAGCTTGTGTACCATCCCACATTGGTGTGTTGGCATCGCCGCGGTAGATGACTTGGAATTGGTGGCCGTGCATATGCCACGGGTGCCCACCACTGTCGAAATTATTGATCACAACTTCGACACTTTATTCCGGTTGTTAGCAGTGTGAGTTGGCGCCGGAGGAGGATACTTGCATCTCGTCATATGAAACGACGAATGGGTTTGAGCCGATCCCGTAGATGACTGGATTCATAACATCGGCTGCGGGAGCTGATAGTACACTGTATAGAGTAGGAACAATTGGAGCAACGTAGGTCTGATTATTAATGGTAGCCCTGAATCGAGTCAGCGTCCAGCCTCGGCGTGTTGTATGTACGAACTGACCTATTGATACCATAGTCATCATTGTCAAAAATCATGTTGAGAGTAATAGTCCGGCTCACTGGACTTAGTATCGATTGTTTATCATACGGTACTAGTGTGAAATCATCGATGGGACTGAAACTCGCTGGCACGGATATTGTAGGGAGGGGAAGTTGTGAATTGTAAACAAGATAACCGTAAGCATTGGGATATGCGATATTGAAATAGCCTCCATACATTGTCTGGTCGAGGCTGGATACGAAGAAATAATTTTGAGTCGCCGTAGGTTTAGCGGTCAAGAGAACATCCATTCGCTGGGCCGTAGCGATATACACGCTGCTTGTAGCCGCAGCTTGAACAGGGACGCCATCCACAGCTATGACTGTCAATTCGTGTCCTTGAAATTCAATATAATTAGAGGCCATGGCCGATAAATTGATAATTCGCAGTCGATATGTCTTCCCTGGTGTTATGTTGAACTTGATATTTTGGGCGTCGTTCAAAAGAGTCGAGTTTGGCGCCGGCTCCTCCCCGTCGCCGTTGGCCGGGTTCAAATACAGTCCCAGCAACGTTGGCATCTGGGACCAGAACCAGCTTTCAGAGCTTGAGTAACAAATCTTAACTCATTTATGATGACTGAAACTTACTCCGAGACCGTTAACGTTAGCTCTTGTTCATAAGTTCCACGATAAGGGTCACTCGGGTCGTGGATAATCAAGGGTCCGCGGAACCCGTCAGGGTACTGCCCCTTGTTATGGGAATGATACCAAAAAGTCCCAGCGGGATTTGCCTGCGTATAGTTAGCATAATTTTAAACCATCATGCTATGGTTCTAGCACAATCGGTAACCCTTACAGTGAAGCTGTACGTAAAGGTTGCCCCCGGAGGTATGGGGCATTGGTTAACTCCCGATGGGCCATCCATAGTATTTGTTCCTGTCTGATACTGCCCGTGAAAATGTATTCCAGCCGTTTCATTTCCAAGAAGATTTACAACTTTGACGACAATAGTATCGCCAAGGTTGGCCTCAATGGTGGGGCATGGCCATTGACCATTGATACCTAGAGAGTATCAGTAACAAGTGCACAGTATTAGGAGAATCTGTTTGCTCTTGACGTACCAATAGCTGGTCGTTTGATTCCATCGGGCGCCACTTCAACCCACGTCATTGCCCAATCGTAGGTGACAGTAGCAGCAATGGCAGCTTGTGCCAGAGCAAAGGCTAAAAGAAAATACATATGTTAACTTGTGCGAAAGAAGCCTGGGTAAGTAGCCTAGATGGTGAGGACGATGAGATATGCCTTTATTTTTCTCAAACAGAATTTTTAGAGGCTTTTCGGCTCGAGAACATATGGAGACTGGAGGCCCTTACGCTGATAGGGGAGGGCAGCAAAAGTTATAGCTGCAGTAACAACTACTCAAAAAAACAAGATCATCCCTTGTACATCCGACACGGTGTCATATCTCCTTCCTGTCCTGGCACTCTCCGGAGGATGTTTGAAGAAAGAGGGGAGCTCCAGATACCGACAAGACATTCCGGTAGTAAGTCTAACATGACCGTGAGGTCGAATGCACTATTGAAGACTAGGCATGGAAACAGTTTCCACCATATATCCATGTAGGTAGCCTGGTCACTCCGCTCTTTTCTTTGCAGTGTCTGAGTAGTTGAATGAGGTCTGCGACCGATCAGAAAAGAAGAATTGGGAGAGAACGAATTGGTGTAACTGCTTATGTCTCTCTCTTCCGGGGATATGTCCATCTCTAGAATGAGGCATGTCATTAGCATCGAAATCAACAAGCATTCCTGGATCCAGATTCACCTCCCGTCACCGTAAACCCTTGATGCAATGAAGCCACACGGTAGTATGCTGCATTATCAGGAGCCACTGAAGCCCCCTTAATGCCAGTAAGATGTTCGGCGGAAACTTTCCAGAACATTGATAGGAGGCATAGCTTGCGGCATTCAATTAATGTCCGATGCGCAAAAGGCGAGAGACAAGAGCAGATTAGAGATCGAGACAATATGGGTTGCAGATGTGAGAGGGGTAGTCACCCACAACTATAAAGCTTGGCTGGTTCTATCTTTAGATAGAAGGGAAACTTGCAGACAGGCCTTTACTGACAATATCTTCTTCGATAAACCTCTTGCTGGGGTTAGATCATTCCGAGAATTTCTAAGATATAATTCCCATCTAAGGAAAACCATTACAGAATTTACTCGCGCAAGGTAGAAAGATTAACCGAAACTTATACTTTGACCGATGGGTTCGAAAAGAGGCCATCAGTAACATCAAATTTCAGGTTTGCTTCAGATGAGAAAATAGGCATTGAAGTAGAACTCTGACTATACCACACCCCCGTGCATATCTGGGATAGTCCGAGGTACGCTGCGTGTTCTTGTAGCTTTTTCGGGCATTTTCCGTACTCTTTGAAGGGATATCTTGCACGGAGAAATAAGGATGAGCCGCTGATCGCGAGCCTTTCAAATGCCGCGGGGTTGTGGACAAGCTTGACTGGTTGTAGAATCAAGGATGCCGAGCCCGATGGTGCAACTTTTAGTTGCCGCATAACTCCCGGCCGGTAGACCGAACCAATGCAAGTAGTGAAAACCTTATCTGGGGTAAGATTTTCCAGTCACATTTCTATAAATGGCTTAGAAATGCTTCTGGACCTCCTGTCCTGCGACCCCGCTGAAGTCTTTCATAAGCATTGACCAACCACCGTTTCCATTATGAATCGAAGCCTGTTAAATCATGAAATCTAGAAATAAAAGCCATAGATGAAGAGTAACCAAAAGTACGGTAATAAAGACCGGCACACGAGCTTAATATTAGTTGCAATTGATATCTTGACGAGAGCTCACTTCTGTATTGTTGAAATTCTCGGAAGACCTCCCAAAATGGCTACAAACCATATATTAGGGTGTTATGCAGGGGATGTTTCGTGCTTACAGAGAATCTCGATTGCACATGGCGGGGAACCTACCATAAATTTATATCCGATAAGCAGTGCGATTTACTTAAGCTTTACTTAAATATTATCTAATGAGTCAAAGCTTTTAAGCCTTAATTAAGCGAGTGCCACGCCCTCTTAGTGCGGACCAAGATTGTCAATAAGGTCGGATTTTATGATAAGTTTAGATGAAATTGGGCCGGGAACCGGGAATATATTTGGTAATTTGGCCTGGTAGTCTATAGCCTTGCATATATTATGAGTAGCTTCATCTCGTCGTTTTCAAAATCCCAAATTGCTGTAGAAACTGTATGCGATGATGTATGATAAGCTCTAGTGTGCAAAGGGGCTGCGATGGTGAAATGCAGGTATTGTGTCATCCCAACAACGAAAGTATACTTCCAGAAACCGCCCTCGATCTCTAGACCCATCTTCTTGATTATTTGGGAAACCTGTCTGAAAAAGTCATGTATGTAAGGTTAACGACATTAAACTTGCCTCGTGGCATTTTGCACTAACGCCGGCTAAAATCATGTTCAGATGTCGGTAATTTGCGGGAGCTGGATGTGCGGGGTCCATGATTGAATGCAACCCTACAACAAGATTATTTGAAGAATTATTCAATGGATGTAACCCATATTGGAGGAAGTTTACCGATCAATTGGATTTCTGGGAAATATTCTAGGGAACTTTGATGCGGGGAAATTTGTGACGAGATGCCTTAGAGAATAGATCGAGATAATTCACTATATTCTAAAGTTAGTCTAAGAACTGGACTATCTGCTTCCCTAAATGGTATTGCTTACAGATAGAAGCCGAAAGCCAAATTTTAAGTCTTAGCCATGTAACATGTGAAATGGTCTGTGACTTATTTGCAAGGAATCTTGCAGCTATAGAAGATATCTCTCAAAGAGAGCTCTCTTGTCAAATAATTATATGGCCGGGACCTCCGGAAACTTGCCCCCCTATCAAAATCATCTCTTATTTTGACGTAACTGAAATACAAAATAAAATGACAGGGGTAATAGACTCCACAACACAACAAAAAGAATATTTCTGCTTAGAAAATTTAAAGTTGAGATTGGAGGTGTATACAGCAGCGATTGCTGTTACAGTACTCGTGATGTGGCTTGTGGTTATTATTTTCTTCATTGTTATACTGTCACATAGGGATGCAAAATGTGTGGTGTAAAGGACTGATATCCTCAAGATAAGTCTCTAGACTAGAGATCTGGTTGTAGTATTAAGGGACATGGTAGTATTGTCACGTGACCGCTAGGTTAAGCTTGAATAGGACTAGTGCTTGCGATTCTAATCAGAAGAATTGTAACATACTTTATATTGTATTAATAGCTTATGTCGAAATATAGAATTTTAAATTCAAACAAGAGATACTATAATCACAATAGCTCAATTAAAAAAATAGAATAAATCACGTAATATAATATATTAATAAATTGATATAGATATGACATTTTTTGTTGTGTGATGGCCTCAGGCAGCTAGGTCACGTAGCTGCCTTGACTATAATTCACTACTCCAAATTCTTACTACTATCTAGGCTCTATTTATTTTCGTGCAACATTTTTTTACATGAAAAAGTATATTATTTTAATTAATTTACTGTTTTTAATCAGAGCCCAATTGGATAAATATGGACTATATTATTGCAATAATAGATCAGGGAAGTAGTGATTGTATTGGCAAAGGAGCTATGTTAACAAGAGAGCTGTATAGAATTACTAGCTAGTGCGCTAGTACTATGATGGGCTAGCTCCTTCAGTCACATGATATGCTCTGAAGCACCAAACCTTCCAACAACTTTTGCTTTTTATCTTATTTATATAGGGTTAGACAAATGTATATAGCTATTAATACATTATTAATTAATCTAATCATTTGCCACGCTGTTCGTGTACGCTGGACCAGGAAATTATTCCGCCTATAGCCAGCTTTAATCCGGATGTCCGAACTTGTTTGCAGATATCTCTATGTTCTAGAGCTAGTGCGGAAAGAAGCTTGTTCTTTCCCTTGTCGGGGAACTAGACACATACCGGCTTACGGGAACTGCAAATGGGGCCGCCTTCGCCAATTCCTTATAGGGGGCATTTGGACCGCAAACAAAACAGTGGCTGGCGGCTGGGCTGCCACGCCCATTTAATGGTCCAAATAATCAATCGGTCGAGGTCGACAGTTTTGTTTTTGATATTGATTTTCCTTCAACTGACATGTGCAGACCTATCGCCGTAATAATTGAGCTCACCAAGAGCTTCAGACAACCAAGCGGGATACATTGCCTTGATACAAAGTGATGCGAAGGCTCCGTGTGCTTTTTAAGGGCACCAACAAGCAGTATTTGATTACTGGCACTCCACAGTGTGTTTTCCCAGATGCAGTTATGGGCCAAATGATCAATCACACAACACCCGACATTATCTAGATCCAATATTACAATACGCATTCAATGCTCCGCTCGTAATGGGGGAACTACCAATCTCAACTACCTAAGTACGGGTGTCGAATAGCCCAGTGGATTTAGCTTCGGTGCATGGAAGCAATTCTCGTTGATACCGAGAGCAACAATGCAAAGCTTTACATTGGCCTCCTGGGTTCAACTTCTACTGCAAGCTCAACTTACTATTGGCTCCAACCGAAGCTTACAGCCCCATCAAAGCATATTACCGCAAACCAAGCTTCGGGGGAGTCATGATATGGGAGGCTATATACGCTGAAAATAACAACGTAAGTTGCGGAGAAATGTATTATGAGGCTGCGAAGGACATCCTCACGGGGTACTCTGTAGACGGATCTTTTGCCTGTGTCGTTCCCCCGAAGAACCCACCACAACTCCGCCTCTAATCCAACGGCGACCGCCCCTGAAATGCAAGTACAGAGCTAATAATAGCTATCTTACCCGAATTCTTTTCACAGAAGTGTGGAAGAATAGCCCAGGTAATATTCATAATATCAAATAAGCCGGGTTGAAGTTGGCCCTGCTATTTGGTTTGACCATGGCACAAAGCATAGGCTAGCTGATCAGCTACTAGCAACATCGCTTCAAAAGACCATATCTAGCTAGTTCAATAAGTGGTTCAGAGTGAGAAATTCAATTCTGAGTATCCTGCGTTAGGAACAAGAACATCAATACCTCCACAGATTGCAAGCGCTTCTTCCATCTTAGTATCAGGCTCTGTCTACGGAGTTGTAACATCGATGTATAGAATCGCAGCACCTGGATGAAAAAAGTTGCTGGTTGTGTTTCGCCCAGTCACAAGAACTCAATCCCCATGCGCAAAATCGCATGGACGATTTCTTCCCCTAAACCGGAGGAGCAACCTGTCATAGGCCAAACTAGTTGTGGCATCTTGTACAAGTGAGAGCTTCGGTTGAGTTAATCGAATTAATAGAAAGTATAAAAGAAATGAGGAACTGATGGAGAACCAGGCTATTTAAGTTTGTGTAATATTCTAGTTTGTTTCCATACGAGTAGAGATTTCTGATTGAGTGTATGTAAATGTTTTGTGAGGTTTTGTCGGTATTCATGAACACTAGATCTTCCGAGATATAGGGTCAAACGAGGGCGCGGGTGGTAAAACATGCAGTGAATGAATTAGAAAAATAATTGAAGACTAAGGGTGATTGTTGTTAAATATAGTTGAAATCTCATAGTGAGTTAAATACCGAACTTCTATTCCTCCTTCTCAGCAGCATTCCAATAATATTCCCTCTTATCCAAAAATGGCCTTCCGAGCACCAAGTCTCTAATGCCATGCTCATAAACCCAGCAAGAAACTGAAAATGGCTTATTGCGATTACGTGTACCTTCACTCCATCTAATCACAACCTGCCCGCTGCTCTTCCTCCTCTCACCATTCTCAAAATGAAACCACACAGGTTCTTCACCATCCTCTGGAGTCTCCATTTGTAGCCCCAGTGTTTGAACCCTTGCCAGAGATATTACATTGCAGTCTAGTCCCACATCCAGTATGGCTGTCGATGAGATCGGTCTATTCCCTATGTTGATGTAACCTGATATGCTTTCCAGAGGTCGGTTGGAGTTGAGGTCCACCAGGTAATTTGTCGCTCGCACGGAAATGAAGTCGCCAGCTCCTGTTGGACTTAAGCTAGCTTCTTCAGACTGGATACGATCCTGAGGCTCTGAATGATTAATTCTTGAGGTGGAAGAATTCCTGGGAGGGATTTGCCTTCGCTCTTGTCTCAATTCCGGCGGTCGGAAGCCTCGGGAGTCGACTGTTGTTGCAACAGAGGAGACGGTGGGTGAAATTGTTGCAGTTGTGGATGTTTCCCTTCGTGATCTAATCTTCGATGATTCACTGGACTGCGAATAAGAAATGGTATTATCAAGAGCGTACGAACTGTAGGGGTTCTCGTTCACGGATGCTGTGGAAGAAAAGGGAGAGTAATCCTTTGGATCGGGAACTATGTCACGCTCCACTATATTCGTTCCTAGATGTACGAGTTTGTGCTGGATATTGTGATTAAGAGGCCCAAACCCTGGTACCGACCCAGTTTGATAATCGTCATTTTCAAGTCTTCTCTTCTCACTTTGTTGTAGTAGATCTATGGTATCAAGCTGAATCCGAATTTGCTGCTTGAGAGCCTCGCTATTCTGTATCAGCTTTGAAGACATCCATATAAGCGCCAAGCACTTGCATCTCTTGTCGAGTCTCCTCTGAATCTTTTCTTTTATGTGCGACTTCCCAACTCACATAAGCCATCACAAGAAGAAGACTGCTCTTCAAGCTTTCCATATCAGGGTACAGCGCCTTGATTTCTTTCTTTCGAGACATCCACTTCAGGCGGGTCAATAGCCTGTGGCTGCTTTGGACAGATTTGGTCTGATGCCATGCACGCTTAATGCGGTGTTTTGTCCGCCGGGATTGCTCAGCTAATAAATCAAGAATTTCGAGTTCCTTGACATAGTTGAGTACAGGGGATGTAGGTTCCTTTGCGTAGTGGAGACTCAGAGTGCTATGCCCCATTTGCATTATGGAAGCGAATGTCCGAATATCCAGCGCAAATTGCTCAATGTCATCACTTGCTGCTTCAATTCCTCGGGAAAATCTATATAAGGCTGTCGAGGTCTTTAGGGCTGCGCTGGCGAGGCCAATAACAGCAATGAGACTGGCCGAGAAACTCAAAGGGTCCATTCTTGAAAATATATCTTTTGGTGGAAATAAAAGAAACGCGACCTCTGAGCAAAACTGCACCTCCTGAACAATTAAATATTAATTACTCTTTGGAGCCTCATTACTCCCTCCTCTAGGCTTCTGTACACTAGGATAAGGCTGTGCACAAGGCGCGGGGTAGGCTCAGCAAATTACCACTGTTTAAATTCCTCAATCCGTCAAGGCGCATGCATAGGGTCGCATCTTGCGCCACGCACATGTGCACGCTCGCGATATTCAACCACTTATAGAAACTCCATTAAAATTAATCACCTCAAATAGCAATACACTCATGCACTTGCAGATAATCAACAACCCACAGCAGCCACCAGCTTATACAGATTCTGGTGACCGAGTAGACGATGCTAATTGAATGGATAAAATAGGTAGGGATGCTATTTATTTTGCACATGATTGGGGAGCAAGTTTTGCCAGCGAATATGTGAAGCATGAAGATATGAGCGAACGAACACCCAGGGCGCCACACCATCAGAAGCTCGAACTACCTCACTACCATAGGAAAAAGAACTTGCACAGTAACCATAGTTTTGGGGTTTAAGAAGGGAATCTAACGAGGGGTATTACTCTGAGGGCAGGGAAGGCTGTCAGTGGAGTGACAACGACGAGTTCAGATAATATTGGGAGAGTGTTGAAGGGAGAAGGAAGGGCAAAGACAATATATCAGAATGGAGCCATAATATATTTTTAGAATATCCCCTTCGATTATTTGGTAAATATGATTACAGCCTGATCTAGCAGTCACATTGTTACATATATCACGTACTTTCCAAAAGGACATTTCATTCTCATCGATCCACCCGAACCAACGACATTTGTAACTAAAACTCTCATGTCCAAATCGCAGCAGCCTCTGGTTTCTGCCCCGTAAGAATAAAACTTTTTTACACACATTCATATCAATACCGGTAGTAGGAAAATGGGGGACGAGGTGGAATGGATGGAAAGTTAGAGGGACATACTAAGTATATTGAAAATGCCACCCATTTTGCTTTATCTGCTTCAATTATGCTCGAAAATTTGCGAGGAAAACCTGTACTTCGTTAGCAGATCACCAATGCACCCCTGTGAATAAGCGTATGCAGACTAATTCGAGGCCGTCTTCTAGACAGGCAAATTTCTGGGCTCCCGTTTCGCGCTGAGGTGTTAATGAAATCCATGTACAAAAAAGTAGCTCATACTAGTTTCTTATCCTTCAGCCACAGCCCCACGGGTACAGGTAAAACCTCCTCGGTCACGATCAAATACCAAGAATCCTCAGCCCATTTCTTGAGACTGGGGCCTGGTTTATAAGAGCGGTGAATTGTGTCGACAGCTTTCTAGAGGAGTTCATGGTACTTGTATGTATAGCTATCATATGGGATAGAATCATTGGACGAGAATAGGGTCAGGTCCCAGTCTTTGAATTTGGTCCAGCCGCCAGGCTTGGTATGTCTATTTGGGAGTGTTAATGTTGCGGGGAGGAATTGGGAAGGAAGACAGGAAAGGCGATAGGTAGACTCAGGCGAAGCATTAATTTACAAGCTTTGGCCAGTCTGGGATGGAGCCGGCAAGAAAACGGACGTGAACGGGATCGAATGAGGCCTGGAACGTGCAGTCTGCTTCTACGTCATCCTCTTCAAACTTGACGTTTGATGGGACCCTAGAAACAATGGTCAATATGTTTCTCAAAGCTTTGAGATAGAAGAACCTACATGCTCCGGTTTGTACGGCTCAGGTCTACACCCAAGACCCGAGCTGAGGGATATTCATCACCTAGATGTATGTGAGCGTAGTGCTCTTTTTAGGCAATGATCAAAATCAACTTACCAGCGTCAATCGACCAAATTCTAGTACTACATCCCGGGGTCTTCCCAATCGGGGCGGTAGTGACTCTCCCACCTATTAAAAGAGTAGCCAAATGATGGTGTATGTGAAGACGATCATTCTCCGCATCGCTGCTTGGTGCTAAATTAGCTTGAAACATTCCCTCATGAGTATGGCTTCGAATATATGAGGAGTATTTACACCCAGACTGATATGAATGATATCTACGAGCACTCTCATATGTGTAATCTCTAATATTGGATGAGAGCGAGGCCGTCGATTTGGTCGGCGACTTTGACGTGCTGTCTTGTGGAAGGTTTGATATCGCGGTAGACAATAAACCCCAAATGCGTAGTTCCATAGTAGAGGAACCCAAAAGTTTCTATGATTCCCCGAATCTCAGTGAGAATGAAGAGGCAATACGGATCTTCTGGTAGCTAGTTTTGGGCTGTTTGAAGCCAGAGAAATCGTACAGATCGCCTATATCCGCATCTGGAAGCACAAGATCAAAATTCAAAGTGCATAGACTTTGACGAGATTTGAACCTAGAATAACCTATAAGATCCTAACACATGTACATATCTTCAAAAGGAAAGTTTTTAAAGTACTTATTTATTCGTTTAAAAGATCCTAAAGACATGTTCCGTATACCTTCCGTTTCTAATTCGTAATCTTTCGATTACACAGGTCCGCTATAATACATCAAGGCATATCAATTGCTGGTATAAAAGATGAGTTCATTATTGACACATACCTCAATCCAATCTGCACTAGTATTTTCTTTGCTTTGAAATTCCCGTACATCTTCGTTTCAAGATTTTTGTCGTGCTATGGTTGTAGATTTCTACTATATCGTTGAAAATTCGACGGGTATTGTGGCTTGATAGGAGATGATTTGAAACCAGTTCAAAAAATGAAAGATAGTGTTGGGATATCAACAGAGCAGGCCTCGTTGATCTCTTGCTCACAAAAATCTAAGTCAGACAAGATCTCCTCGGTTTCTCTTATTTCCTGAGCCAGTGAACCCACAGCCCCACTGAGTTCTAAGAGTTGTTGCGTAAAGGTACCACGACTAGACTAATTTTTGTATTCTGCAGCCAAATTCCGGAATCACACGTTGTTTTCAAGGTCCCTTGAATGGTTATAGAATCTGGGAAAAGTTTCGGGATCATATAGGCAGTACGGCAATGTAGAATTACGAGAATGTCCGACTTGGAACATTGCAACTGAGTCAGATTTTCTATTACAAAGATCCCACTCTTGGGCCGTTGTTGGTACCAAACGTTACTAACCTCCATCGTTCCCTTTGGGTATTGATATAAGAACAATGGGTTGGGCAGGTTGTGGATGGGGGAGCGTAACTCACATCTCAGTGATTTGGCGACCTGGCATAGCTACACAGCCATTCCATCCCATATACCATATCCCACCTAGGCATTTCGGCATCTATACCGCCGATTTACTAGATAATCTGAAGGTGAAACTCGTCTGCTTCTTGGTGAATTGACTTCAGTTGATCGTAAAACTCGGCTTCATTCTCTGGGGTTATTTTAAGTTGTCGGACTGAATAGTGGCAAACTTCTCTGAATGCACCAGCGAGATTATCGGCCTGAGAATTTTAACGGGTTATAGATTCAATCAGATGGAACTTAGGCTTTTATGTTTCATCTATAGCCCATGCCTGCTGTAAGAACATCCACTTTTCTATATACTTTGAGAGGTTCGGAATCAACAGCCATTCCTTGCAGTTTTTAATTTAGATTCTGAAGAATTTATTTCAATGAGGCAGCGTAAAACTACCTATATTTCGAGTGCAAATCTCGAAGCTTCTCGAAAATGCATTTATTGGATGATTTTAGACACTTGATGGATTTGATCAAGCGATAGTCGAGGTTACACGACGTCGGAGGAATTTAATCCGTGTGTTGACCTGTGCCGCACTCGTCTTCCTAACTTGTAAGCATGAGCTAAGTGGCTAAGCCCCGTCAGCACACCTTATGGGAGATATAATGCATTGATGCAGCCGTTGATTTTGCAATTTTGAAACACACTATGGACTAAACTGGCCAGACGAGTCCGCCTGACTTAGGCTTTTAAAAATGTGCTTGGTTGGGATGGGATGACAGTGCCTTAATAAGGCACGGTTTACAGGAGTTTTCATTTTAACCGGATTTCCATTCGGAATTTCTGGACGGCATAAGATAGATATAAAGGGTGAGTAATTCTCGACATTCCGTACTTGTTCGTAGTTTGTCGGGCTGTTCTGCAAGCATCTGATTGCTAAACAAGTTCGATTTCATAGATTGATCAACAGTTAGTTGCCTTTTCAGCAAACCCAATCTCTATTTAGACTCTATCGAACGCTTCTCAAGAGATGATGTACAACTTCTTCCTTTTCGTGACCTTTGGGCTGTTCACGATAGTCTGGTCCGCGCCCTTTAGTAATCTCACCTCTACTACGAATCCCACTATAACTATCGCATCTGGTGTGGTAATTGGAACTGCCGTCCCTTTTATCCCTGATCCTGCAGCATCTGCGCCTTCTGCAGCCGCATCAATCTTCAAATATCTTGGTATCCCATTTGCGGCTACACCAACTAGTAGCCTCCGCTTTGCTCCCCCTGTGACCCCTGCTGCTTGGACTCAACCACTGCATGCAACTACCCTTCCGCCAGCATGCATACAGCAGTTCATCGGTAAGTAGATCAATTGCTGTTGATAAATTCAGGGCTAATAATCCCAGGTGCTCCAGCAGATGTTGCATTCAATAAAATGATCTTCAACAATCCAGGAGGTACTGCGGCTCCTTCGGAGAGCGAGGATTGTCTTTATCTGAATGTTTTTACACCTGTACAAAATACGCCCCAGGACGCCAAGAAGCCTGTGCTTTTCTGGATCTTTGGTGTTTGTATCCCATCTTGAAGATCCACTGTGGCTTTGCTAACCCTTTAAAGGGCAACCTGCAATTTGGTACAGGATCGCTTGATATATATGATGGATCTTCCTTTGCAGCTCTTCAGGATGTAGTCGTTGTTACCATTAATTATAGGTAAGCCCCAGTTCTAGAGCCCCGGAATCCCAATCTGATAACCTCTTGAAGGACAAACATATTCGGGTTTTCAGCATCCCCTGAGATTCCAGCTGGGAAGCAGAATGCTGGCTACCTCGACCAGCGCATGGCACTACAATGGGTCCAGGATAATATCAACAAATTTGGGGGAGATCCCACGAAGGTTACACTCTTTGGAGAATCAGCAGGCGGCTACTCAATCAAACAACTAATGGTACAACCTCCGTCTCCTCTCCCATTCCACGCTGTAATCATGGAATCTGCGCAGATGGACCGCGTTGGGGATCCCTTGTGCAGTTACAACAACACATTAAACCATTTCGGTTGTGCATCACAAGCTTCTCCCATAGCATGCCTACGACAAGTCTCGGCTACGGATCTCGTGACCTTCATCTCGCAAAAAGGTATGCCCTTCGCACCAGTCGAAGACAAGGTAACCCAAACCTACGACACCCGCCCTCTCATCCAGAGCAAGAAACTCGCCAACGTCCCTATCCTCATCGGAACAAACGCAGCGGAGGGACGAGTCATCTCAGCCGCTTTCGGATTCGACAACTCGACGGCAACAGAAACCGCTAAAAATTTTACCCAAGATACCTTCGTTGGCGCGTCGTTTCAACAATCCGTGCTGGACGCTTACTCAGCGCTGCAGAGCAACATCTACCTCTTTGTGGCAGCGGTCTTCACAGATCTGCCCTTCACATGTACCACCGGATCCATCGCAAACTTGACGGCATCGAACGGCTACTCGACTTGGCGCTACATATATGATGCCGCCTTTCCAAATCAGGCGTATTTCTCAAATCCGGGAGCCTATCACTCCTCTGAAATCGCTCAGGTATTCGGTACCTATACGAAACTCGAGAGCTCATCTGGCGGTCCGACGAGCGATCAGGCAAAGCTGAGTTGGTACATGCAGACTACCTGGGCGAACTTTGCGAAGAATCCCTCCGTGGGGCCAGGGTGGCCTGCTGTGGGTACCAGCTCCGGGCTCGAGCTAGGTAATATCGGCGGGGTTGATAAGACGGGAGAAAAGACTGTCCAGCTTTCGTCTGTAGATTCCGTCTGTACTGTGTGGAAGCCTGTTCTCGACTTGGGATTTTGATATGATTTTCGTAGATTTTGTAGAAGAGAAATATGAGAAACAGAGTATGATAGCATCACTGTTTCTTGGCAATAGCCCAAGAATAGTCTTCACCAATGATATGTTTCATTCCCACTCACTCCATACCAATATCATCGATGTTTCTAACACTTTCTCTTATAGCCGGGGTATTTAAGTAGCTTTTAATGAAGTTGAGATTAATGTTTAGTTGCTCGAGACGATCAGTAGAATTCAATTTGACTTGACCAGGCGGAAATGAGGGCCTCGCGGAAGGAGGCTATTTTGGGGATGAGGTTGGAATGTGAGACTGAGAGGGAACCGCTGATGCCAGCAATATTTTGAAGAGAGGCGGGGTAGAGGTTGTCATCGTCGCGGTAATCCGTGGGCTGTTTTGGCGTTGTTAGTATTTTTCTTGATGAGAGAATATAGTAACCTGCGTACCTTCTTGAGATATTCTTGAACACCATCCCAGTTCCAAGAGTCTCCACTATAATTTTCACGCTACACTCAAGAATGCTCACCCTTAGCTCAGGTTAGAGGAGCGACTGCTCAGATTCTCAAACGAAAATGGACTTTAGTAGGGTCACCTGTTGTCTGAAACCGTGTTTGTAATCTTAGACAATATAATGTTCTATCTCTACCACCCTCTTCTTTTGATTGGAGATTGTTGTGCTTAAGCATCAATTACTAATTCTAAGTATTCGTTATTGCAGTACTTGTTCTATCTGAGCTCGATTGAAGAGGCGTGCTCAAGCATCATTTCACATCTATGGCTTGAATTCAATTACTATTCTATATCTACTAATAACTTTCGAGGACTATTCTATTTTGCGTGATTGGTTGTTGAAAGTATAAGTTAGATATCTCTGGATGGAGGTTTCTTTGACACAGATCCAGCCGCAGTTCTATCTGTGCTACAAAACTAGCTATTTTTGGGGGCTCTTGAAGCTTTATTCTAGGAATATTAGCCATCTTTTGTATTTATCAAAGAGAAAAACGAGCAGATGGAAGACTGCTTGGAAACAATGCATGGAACACAGCTTCGGAGAGAATTGCATGGGCATAGCGTTTTCGAAAGCCTATTATCAAGATTGATCCTTAAACTTCGCCGAACTTTCAATGGAAAATAGAAACAGTCTCATAAGCTCGTGGAGAGCGGCTTTACGTCCACTCGTGAATGGACCACACCCTAACAAACAAAACTAGCACCAAGTACTTCGGAATACCGCAACAGTGTGAAATTAGCGTGTCAATTCAATGCTGTCATTCGTACGTCCGTCTGTTATACTCCTAGAGTTTGTTGGCCCACTGTCTCCCCCCGGCCCCAAAAAGACTCGATCGATCTGGTTACGTTTATGAAACCGCGTAAGACTCAGTAGAAGTGATTAGAATTAATCACGACAAGTGCAATAAGGGAGATTGCGCTGCATATAATGTGGACTAACCGCTTACGAGCTAGGCTATTGGTGCGAGAGTTTGGCGTCGTTCCTGTCTGTTCGGGAACTGAATATACCGCATTCTCGCACGTCTGGTTAAATGGCCATGGCTACATCTCGGAGAGAGGTTTGCCGCGCTGCCAGGTTGAAGTTTTGAATCACGTTGCTATGATGCAGCCAACGACAAAATCCGAAGCATTATTATGGATTGACAGTCTCTGCAGCCCGGAAGAGACCAAATACGGGCCATGATTATACATAGAATGGCACAAAAATATGACTACGTCTCATAAACCCTAGTGCTGAACGAAAGTTTGAGAAGTTGCAATGCTAAGGAGTTAGCGGGGGAGTTGACACTAAGAATAGTTACATCGGCGTGGATGAGACGCCTCTGGACTCTTCAAAAGGATCTTCTGACAAAGAACCCCATGTTAATTTTCAGGGATTGTCTGCTTCGATTGGACTACTTCTTGCCACGGATATTTAAGCCCGGTAGGTGATCTAGGGCCTGTTTTGTCGAAGGCTTTATTCTTGTTAGTGGGCTTTCATAGAAAGCAATATAAACAAAAGCTGGTGCATATGAGTGTTCTTTAAGGGATGCTATTAGGTCGGAGAAGCAGTTTGCTGGATGACGAGACACTCGCAATAGCTCCGCCGCTCTACATTAGATTCCAACGACCAACGCCTCTTAGATGCGACCAGAGGATGATCAAGTTTTGGAATAGCTTGGAATCGGTGCCACCGGGCTTGGTTATCTCTCGAGTAGAGCGGGTTTGGGCACCCACATGCGTTGTATCCTGACTGGGTACTGTAACGTTCCCTGGATTTATCGACCGCAAGATCTTTCAAGCTGGTGCTTGGTAATACTGTTGTATGGCTTGAAAATGGCGTGCTAACAGGATTAGACGCGTCATGGCAAGATAGCAGAGAGAATATCTCCAAGAATTGGAGGCTGGCCAAATTTCAGTCGCCCAGAGCGTCAGTTCTCCTATTGAAGGGACCATCGACAAGAACCCCGAGAGTGTCAAAAAATTCAACATGGCCGTACGAAATGGAACTATATATCTTAGATATATGGTGTATAAAGTAGAATGTAATTATAAGATCTTTACAGTGTTTAATAAGAAAACCACAAAGGTAACGCTTATCTGTACGTTCATAAAGCTTATGCACTCCTTGTCAGCTATATCGACGTTTAAGTTCTTAGTTGGCCAGGAAGCCGGGCCCTTGTGTTATATCGAGACTTGAAGCGTTGTCACTTTCTCACTACTTATTTATGTGAGACAGACTACCTTGAGAAGCGAACGCTGCATATTCCAGCGATGATGAACTCGGATGGCGTATTGTTACCGCTAAGTAGGACGATGAACCCGTCCGGTTTCTCTTGAGGGGTCACTGCGGATACCGTCTCGATACCTTCTTCCCACTAGGCAAAAAGGGCACATCACATCATCAAATCTCGGGGCTTGCTTAGGTAAAAGTGTATGGGAGTTTTCTATATCCCGTCTTTTGAGAGTGCCCGTATTCAGGTCGTCACCAAAATAGTTAATGAAGGCTGCCCCCATTGGGGCGTCCGACTTTGGAAACAATAATAAAGAAGTACCTAAGATACGAGTCTGTGCTTCTACCGTGGGCTTTATCGACCAAACGGCCAATTAAGAATTTAAATATTTTGAATTGAGAATTAAGAATTAAGAATTTAAAATTTAAAGTATAATATAATCTTAGATATTACTTTTTACTCTACTATCTATATTTATATTTTACTATATTAATTTAATATATTGTAATTATATAAGCTTTTTTTTTATATTAAATTAATTAATATTTGTATAATTGATTTAAGCTATTCTAAGTATTGTATTAATTGTTTTTAAGTTATAGTATTAAAAAACAAAATT
>Ga0182030_10001915_pt1 | contig 43694 bp, 76 predicted proteins | sample 812S3MmetaG_FD_121299 | JGI IMG/M metagenome (GOLD analysis project Ga0182030, IMG submission 121299) | Permafrost microbial communities from Stordalen Mire, Sweden - 812S3M metaG (Illumina Assembly) | ecosystem: Environmental > Terrestrial > Soil > Wetlands > Permafrost | place: Sweden... | reverse complement strand
GCTAACCTTGAAAAGGCGGACCTTGAAGGTGCTGACCTCACCGGAGCACGCTTCTTGGTTTCAAACAACTTTTTGCCAAAAGGTTGGAAGTTGTTGGAGAACAATACGCTGACGAAAGCGTAAGTGAATCCATCACGACCACGGGATAATATAACACCATGAACAGCAAATCACACGTTGCTCTGCAAAACAACCCATTCGTCGTTCCAACGCCGGAGCTCTGGACGGCACCGAAGAATAAGCGTCGACGCGAGCGCGCGAGCACGTCGAAGGATCCATCGAAGCTCGGCATCGTTTCGCAGGTCAGGGAGGCAATGAAGCCAAGTGCAAGGAAGGCCACGATCCTCGGGTTCTTTCTCGGCAGCATCGCACCGATCGCAACGTTCACCGTCGCTCGATACGAACTGAGCACGTCAACGGAACTGTACTTGCAGCCTCTAGCATACCTCGTACTCGGAGGCATGCTGTTCTCAGCGCTGACCGTCTTCGGTTGGGGCGACAAGGCGTTCAACAGCAAGTGGAAGGCGCTGGGTTGGACGACCCTGATCGAGGGAACGATGGTCCTCGTCCAGACTCCGTGGTTGGCAGCGATCGCGCTGGCATACCTCGTGGTCATCAACGGAATTGCGACAGGGTGCAGGTTGTCACTTACGAAGTGAATCGAGCGTGTCTTCATGATAATATACCTTCATGATGACACTCAATAGATTGGTTGTGTTTCTCGTCTGTCTCACGGGTTGTGCCGCGGCCGTTCGGCGACCGACGTCCATGAACGCTGACCTCGAGAGCCTTGACAGCTTTGACAACCCGCAGCATCGAATCCGCGCGCTCGGGCCCACGTACACTGCATCCTTTGAGACGCCAAGGCATTGCGTTGAAGGCATAACCTGCGTCAAGGGACCCTTTGAGGACACTGATGCCTCAGGCGAACGTCATTGAGTGAATCCGACAATTCAACATGATATGATAACCTTACAAGGTCGGAAAACACCAAACGTACAAATCCATGGCCAAAGACGCAATCTATCCAACGCCGATTCTAACCTTTAGACCTGTCGTTGAGCTTCGCATCAAAAAGTTTGATGAATACATGGTTCAGGAAGTTCGTCAAGCCATCAACAAATGGTATTTGGAACGCCTTGAAGAAGATGTGATCGTCGGAGGCCAATTCCTTGTGACCTGGTGACCGTGGGTAATGGTATTGGGAACGCCTTGAAGAAGGTGTGATCGAGCGCGCGCGTGCGCGCACGTAGCGCAGTGTAACACTGTGTAACCAATTAAACAATCTGTTATAATATTCTTACAAAGTGAGGAAAACACATACCATGACTTCATATGACTCTCTCATCCAGATGCGCAGCAAAAACGTACCTTATATTTTGCACGGCCTGGCGGCACGTGCTGCATTGTACCTACCAGCAGAACCGGAGGTGGATGGAGTCTTGCAAGCGTTCAAAGAGTTGTGTCTCTGGGGTTGTAACGATCATAAAGATGACGACCTTTCAGTGTTAGACACACGTCTACGCTCGTTCTCGAAGGCTGATCCTGGTCCGATCGGCAGATCAAAAGTCCAACGCCTTGCCAGTATTGTAATACTACGTGCCGTGGAGGCAGTGTACTGGAAGGAATATGATGAGTACGATGAATGCACGGTGTGGACTGGCGTAACAGTTTGTGCTAGAGCTCTAGCAGCTCTAGATTTTGAGGTGCATCAAATATCGCCTCATGAACCTTTCGAAGTCACCAAAACCCGGTCTGAAGACTATGTGCACCGGTTGCTGCTCTCTTTAGGGTGCCCGCCAGAGCACGCCCGCGTTGAACATAGCACGGATCTGTAAAGGTAGTTTACAGGAACGGGCCTCCTTACGACCGTGTGGAGCGACGTGGTTGGTAATGTATGATAATTGAATCTGAGGGCGAAACCTTAAACGTGGTTTAACCTTTAAAACAACCTGTTATAATAGCCTTACAAGTTAACCAAATTGGTTAACTTAAAAACAGCCAAAAAGGTTATATTATGAAACCACAAATTACCACCGCCAAGCAGATTAATCATCCGATTATCCTCCCCGGCAATGGCTACGGCAGGTCGACTGGGACGATGGAGACGAAGGCAGCGACGGCAATACTGTTCCTACTTCCGAACGGGCAACCGGTGATCGATCCACGAATGGTCTCACGCAGCCGATAACAACGCTGTGTAACCAATTAAACAACCTGTTATAATAGCCTTACAAGTTAACCAATTGGTTAACTTAAAAACAGCCAAAAAGGTTAAAACCATGGCAGATTATGTTACAGTTTTGCAGACAAAGCATCCACCCATTCAACCAGGTGCAGACCTCAGAAGGGCGGACTTCAGAAATGAAAACCTCAGAGGAGCTGACTTCACAGGAGCTGACTGCAGAGGAGCAGACTTCAGCGGAGCGGACTGCAGAGGGGCCCTCTTCGGTAGTGCCAACTTAGTTAGGACAAACCTCGAAGGGACTGACTTCAGAGAGGCATACCTCGAAGCGGCTGAATTCAGTGGGGCGGACTTCACAGGGACAAACTTTAGAGGATCGAATCTCAGATCGGCACACATCTTCGGAAGGGCCCTCGAAAAGGCGGTCGTCGAAGAGGAGGACATCAGGTATGCTGACCTCTATGAGTAGACGGCAAACCTCAACTGAACGGCAAAAAGATCAGTAGAACCTAAGATCAGCAGGCCAGCGCTGCAATTCTCTCTGCCTGAACCTGGCGGACTGCACATCCGCCAGGTTCACGCCAACGCGGTGAAACCAATTTTCCAAAGGTATATTATATACTCATGATCAAGCAAATCGTGGTCGTAACAACGGCACTAACGATAATCTGCGGCATCCTTGCCGGTTCACAGTTCTCAACCCGCGGATCAGCGTCTGCAAGCAACCGTCGCTTCCAAGAGATCGATCGCACCGTCCAGGTCGCTTCGGTCCTATCATTCAGCGACGATGCAATCAACACGCTCTCCTCCACCAAGGCAACACCAACGGCCAAGGTTGCCCCCACGGTCGTTCGGATCGCCGCGGCGCCGGCAGCAAAGGTGTGGAGCTGTTCAGAACCCCGTGAGATGAACATGGGCACCTACGGATCCCACGTCATCGGCTGCGAGGCTCGCTGACAACATCACGGTGAATCTGACAAATCAACCTGTTATGATATTCTTACAAGGTCGGAAAACGCCGGGAGACAACATGAAAACCAAATTCGCACTGAACTTCGCCAACGCCGCGATCGCTTTCGCACTCATTGTCCTTCCCATGTTCTTCATGGTGGCATCCTTCAACGGTCGTTGACCAACGCCGGGAGACAAAACATGAGCCCAATAGGAAGGTTGCTACTCGAGAACGCTGACCTCGAGAACAACGTGCTTCTGATCCCAAGTGGATCGACGATCGATCGCCGCCTCGTTCAGGAATGGTTCAGAAGCGTTCAAGAGCTGTCTGACTGATCAAACGTGGTGTAAACGCAGTGTAACGCCTTAAACAACCTTGTATAATATTCTTACAAGGTAACCAAAAAGGTTAAAACCATGAAAAACATTATCATCAGCCTGATCATTGCAACCTCAGCGTTTGTAACCACGGTGGCCTCAGCCCACGGAAACCAACTGGTGATGCCGATTGACGTGATCAAGGGGAACACCCACGAAGCGCAGCAGCTCCGTCCCGTGTCTCCTGTCACCACCTTCGGTTGCTACAGCAGGCAGCTGGACCAGGGAACCGGCAGCGTCACGGTCTGCGAGTGGAAGTAGGGAACAGCCTCACTGCGAAGCCTACGTGGTGTAAACGAAGAGTAAACGCAGTGTAACCCCTGAAACCACGTGGTATGATATTCATACAATGTCGGAAAAGGTTGAAACAATGAAATCACAAATCACCACAGCGACTGATAACAACGTTGACCAAATCATCACATGTGAAGAATTCTACGGCGTCCTTAGGGCAAATGCACTAGCTAACCTCGAAGGTGCTGACCTCAGAGGGAAAAACCTCGAAGGTGCTGACCTCGATTATGCAAACTTCGAAGGGAAAAACCTCGAAGGAGCCAATCTCAGAAATGCTAGCCTCATAAATGCGAACCTCAGAAAGGCTAACCTCAGAAATGCGGATCTCAGAGGAGCTGATTACAGAGGAGCGAACTTCGAAGAGATTAACCTCGAAGGAGCGCTCCTCGACGTAGATCCGATTGGCGGTGAAGAAGATATGTAGAAGAACTGAGTGATCTGATAAGATCAGCGGGCCGAGCGCTGAGGGGGCACTCGGCAAGGACGGGGCGGGGCCCTATAAAGGGGCCTTAACGGGCCAGGGGGCCTGGGTGGCCCGTATGGCAACCTTTGTATAGGGACCCCGAGGTGGTTCGCTTAGTTCCGTCGCATAAAAATCCCGGGAGCTTTTCGAATTCAAACCGACCCTTGTTCATTCGTCTCCAGTGTCACGTGAAATCCAGAAACTTACCCGCCTCGCGTTCATTCGTCTCCAACGTCGCACGAAAATCCCGAGAACTTTTCGAAGTCAAACAGACTCATATTCGCTCGTTTCCGGTGTCACGTGAAATCCAGGACTTCCTCCGATGCATGTCATTCCTCCACGATCTCCAACGTCACACGAGAATCTCGTGACCCTTTTTGCCGGTAATAACAATGAAGCCAAGTGACCTCATCGAATGGGTATGTAAATATGATTCTCATCAACCCGCTAACAAAGGTGACGAACTATGGTCGACACCGATGCATCGTTGGATTCCAATCGGTGTTCATCCCGCCATCCTCGTCTCTATTACCAATGAGTCCTATATGTGGATGACACCCGAGGGATTGTTCCATGCAAGTGTGGATGACGGCGTTGGAGCTTGCGGCGCGCGAGGCGACCTGATGGTTGTTCCACGTGCAATCGAGGAATTTCAATGAAACCTGGTGACCTCATCAAATGGGTGTATAAACGTGGTTCTCGACCAGTTCGTAAAGATGCCGAACTATGGTCAACGCCGATGAATTGTTGGGTTCCTATTGGTGTTCAACCCGTCATTCTCATTTCAATCACAGATGAGTTTTATATATGGCTGACACCGGATGGGTTGTTCCACGCACGTGTGAGTGACAAGCCAGCAGGCGATAACTACTGGGGCGAAAATATAGTTGTTCCACGCGTGCGTGGGTGATACGTGTCGGAGTGCTTCGATGAAACCAGGTGATTTGATTGAATGGATGTATGAATCTGATTCTCAGCCCGTTCATAAAGGTACGCGTCTTTGGTCAAGGCCAATGAATCGTTGGATTGCAATCGATGTTTATCCCGCCGTCCTCGTCTCGATCACAGACGAGTTCTATTCCTGGTTGATGCCAGATGGGTTATTCAACGCGTGTGTGGACGACAGGATGACTTGGAACTCGTTGCTATCTAACGTCAATGGTAAATTTTGTTACTGCCAGATGAGGGTTGTCATCAGCGATGATTGACGCAGAGAAAACGACGATTGCTGAGGTCATCTGGAGGCACGCGATCCGACCAGGTGATTTGATTGAATGGGTGTATGAATCTGATTCTCATCAACCGGTTTTCGAAGATGAGATGCATTGGTCAACGCCGATGAATCGTTGGATTCCCATTGGTGTTCAACCAGCCATTCTCATTTCAATCACCGACGAGTTTTATTTTTGGCTGACGTTTGAGGGGATGTACAACGCTCGTGTGGATGATACGCTTAAGGCTACAGCGATAACCGGTAGCCTGACTGTTGTTCCACGCGTTGTCGGAGAACCTAGATGAAACCAGGTGACCTCATTGAATGGATGTATGAATTTGATTCTAAACCCGTTCTCGAAAATGAGGAACTCTGGTCAACGCCGATGCAACGCTGGATTCCCATCGGCGTTCATCCCATAATGCTCATTTCAATCACTGACGAGTTTTACACGTGGCTGACACCCGATGGGTTGTTCAGCACGCAAATGGATAATGCGCCTGCCTTCGCCGATCAGCGATGGAGTGGGTCGGTTGTTCCACGTGCACGAGGATAACGCAGCAAGGAGCGGAGCGCAAATAACAACGAATGGACGAACGGAGAAGAAAATGACGTCGAAGGAAAAGATGCTGGCAACAAGAGCTGAACGAGCACGTCGCTTGCAGCATCGGTTGGCAACGGAAGCTCAGGACATGGTTCGCATTGCTCGAGAGGCCAACGCGCTGCCAGATCCACGTTCAGGTCAGTTTGAGCGTACGAGTCGTCCAGTCTCTTTGATGTCGACCTCGTTTGCACGTGTGAAGTCGGAAGAACTGGACACAGAGTGAAAACACCGATAACGGGAATTTAATTGAATAAAGTGATCTTTGAGATGAACAATGTTAAAAGCATTGGTTTCGATGGCTCGGCACCTTGAATACCAAAATCAACCGATGTACGAAAGTGCAAACAGCGTCACAAACGGTGTAGACTGTTCTACACAACCAACGAGGAACCACAACATGATGAAGATCATTGGCAACATTGAAGGCGTTGCAACGGACGGTATGGGAACGAGTGTGACGGTAACGTTCGAACGAACGTACGAACAATGTTTAAACGAGAACGTTGGTCCAGTTCAGATCGCCGTGACGTTGACGTCGAATGGCACTAAGCAATCAAATCACTCGTCGCTGAGCGCGTTCGTTTCGCTCGATGACCTCGAACTCATTGTCGCGGCCTTGAGGACATGAACCAGTCTCAGCGACTAGAACATCCAGACAATAGACCGTGCTAACGGACTTGCTTACAATAACGTAAACGCGCTAAACCTAACAACGCTCACATCTGGCACAAAGTAACTCTCTATCAGCAGCTGTTCATCATGGACGCCTAGAATCATTCTGAGCGTTTCACCGCACCCATCCAGTGTACCGCACGTTCACACACGCCAGTAGCTCAGAGGTAAGAGCACGGGCCTTATAAGTCCGCGGTCGCTGGTTCAAGCCCAGCCTGGCGTACCGTCTTTTAACCCCCAACAAAGAAATACACGACAATGATACGTTCAATCATCTCATCCACCGCCATCATCCTAGCAACGTCATTCTCCATGTTGAGCTGCCAGCCCCAGTGTGGTTCAATGCCCGACAATATTAATGGCGTGTGTTGCGACCCTGATTCAGACACATGGTGCCTACAGGGTAATACATGTGGTCCACAAAACACGTGTTGCTTTGGTAGCGTGTGTCGGGATCGATATGGGAACGTTGTCGACACAACCACTGCAACGACATCTACTAGCGGTAGCAACTCATGTAGTTCCGCATCGTCTCCTGGCGGTACATGCTACGATATCACCAATCAGTGCGAGACATCATATTCGGCTCAATCGGCGTGTTATTGTGCAGCGGCATGTGCATGCGATGCATGTGGAGAGGCATCATGTGCAGCAAGCTATGCGTCTATGGCGAGACAGCTTGGTCTATCTTGCCCGTACTGAAATCAACGCGACGGAGGAGGTAATCATGATGCTTGGATTGATAATAACGTTGTCGTTCGTTGCGATCTGCGTCGGCGGTAGCTCTTGCATTGCATACGTGCTATACATCGTTTCTTCGCCGGGCCGCGGGCGAGCGTGGGGCTTGCCGAAACCTCAGCATACCAGAGTTGTTGATGATCAACACGTAAGAGTGGTTGATCCTGAAAAGGTCACCAGCGATCAGTTCATGAATGAAGCGAACGCCGAAGTCGAACGATTCCTTTCGCCGCTTCCTTGGGAAAGGTACGTAAGTGGAATAAGCAAGGTGTAAACGATGCCATTCGTTTGTTAGAATGATCCACAATGAACCTGCTGATCGGATTCGCGTGCTGCATCATTTCCGTTCCCATCGCCATCGCTCGTTGGATGGTGCTCGTGGCAAAAACAACGTTGTGACGTGTGCAAACCCTTGAAAGGTCGTGTAATCGATGAACAAGCAACAATTCACGGTTCAAGTTCGAAACTACCTTGATTGTTTCGAGCACGCAACGGCGGCGCCTGCCGCTCTCGTGAACGAACGTTTTAACGATGAACTTCGCGAGCACGATCCTGAGTTGGCATCGATGTTTGATTCATTGCACAACGTGCACGTTGCGATACGTGATCACATTCGAACGAAATTGGAAATAAAACAGTGTTAGACGACAAGGTTCGTTATGACCTCGTTAGGATTCCAACGTATGATGACGATGGAATCAAGTCGTTCGTCAACGACGAACTGAGACCTGGAGATCGCATCGTTGGACTCTATCCAACGTATGAAGTCGTTCGAAACGATGCAGGCACCGGCGTCGATTCATCGATGCAAGCGCTGATCGAACGCAGGCACTCGAGTTGGTGCTGTGAACAAATGTCTGAGAATGGTGTACAAGAACCACGGGAGAATGTTGAGATGCCTCTTCAGTGTTGGAACTACGAAGTCAAGAGCAATCCGGGCGTTCAGAACTCGCGAATCGTCGTTGCACGGTACGGAAACACTCAGCTTGAACACGTGATCGCTCAAACGTGGTGTCGTGGAGATGAATTCGAGGTTGACGATCAAGCGCTTGACGAGATTGCCAAGTACGGCAATCCACGAAACATCGTCATTGAGATTGATAAATTTCTTCGACAAACGAAGGAAGGTTGGTTGGCATCGTGAGCAAGGAAAAGACTGATCAGAAGAAAAAGAAACGTGGCGGTTGGAAGGATGGTCATGAATCAAACATCAGGATCGCTCAGTCACCCGAGGACGCAGAGCTTGCAAAGAACGCATTCGCTGCACAGAAATCGCTACGCGCAAAGTTCGCGCAGCTGACACCTGCACCCGTCGTTGGTCTTTCGCTCGGAAAGAAGGGTTATACGATCCTTGTTTTTGTGTCAGATCCATCAGTTGCCGTGCCTGAGACGTACGATGGATTTCCTGTCGAAAAACGAAACTCGCCTGCGTACTGATACGGAGATGAAGGGATAGTTACAAGCATGGTTCAAACGTACGTGTTCGAGGTCGTGATGTTTTTTTCAGCGGCGATATTCATCACTTGCGTTTCGCTCGCTTGGACAACGTACGTCTTTCCATGGAAGAGATATAACGTGAAACAAGGAACGACGGCAACAACGAAAGTGATCGCATCGGGATCGTTGATGGTGACAGGCAATGGATCTGTCGTCATTGATGAAGCGCTTCCCGCAAGCAGGTCATTGTTAAACAACCCAGATTCATACATCAACGTTGAGTTCGATTACAATGAACCTGCGCCGCCTCCATGCACCGGTGCGCTTCCTGACGAGGTTGATTGGGAACTGTTCTTCAAGCACGTGCACGATACACACCTGAATCCGAACGAAAAAAAGGAAGTGCTTCAGCTCAAGCTTGAATGGCGCGTGGCCACGTCGAGGACGGTTGTATGGTCGGTGAGAGTGCCGTCGTGAGGGATGATTCGCTGTACGCTCGTCGTCAATATAAAGAACGACCTCAAGCAACGTTGGCATCCGGTGAACTGACGGTTACGGGTCATGGAACGGTCACGATCGAACGTGCGTTGAAACGTTCTCGCGCGCTTTTTATAAAAAGTCCTGAAGCCGCTGAGGTTGTGTTCGTCGGAAATGACCCCTGTCCGCCGTGCAACCTCAACGTGCCAGATACGTTGTCGTGGGACGTCATCGAGAAGAAAAAAGGTCATGAATTCTACCTGAAGATTTCGTGGCACGTTTCATGTGCTAGAACCGTTCTTTGGCGCGTGTTCGAAGTGGATTGATCGAATGTGCGCCGGGGATTTGCTTGTCTACGGATGGTACGGAAGGCAAAATGCCGGCGATGAACTGATGAAGCTAGCCATCACGAGGTTGTTTGAACCACGTGGCGTTTCATTGAAGTTCGTTGATTCAATCAACGTTGATACGTTGAACGGTGCTTCTGGAGTCGTGTTCGGCGGAGGAAGTATCCTATACGATAAACCAAACGTTTCTGACGAAGCGATGCAATCGCTTTTGCGGCGTGATGTGCCAGTTTTTTACTTCGGCGTTGGTGGAGAGACAAGCATTCACGCGGATCACGATGCATTGTTCAACGTTTCTCCCGTTGTAGCGTTTCGCGAACTAGACATGCCAGATCTTGTCTACTCGTTGAAAGCAGATTCAACTCGAGTCACGAGTGAACAGAATGGCATTCTGTTCTTACCAAACGTGGAGTTGCTTCCAACGCACGCGTCGCCGCACTGGATGCACGTGGCATGGGAGTGCTTCAAGAACGAGGTCGCGCAAACGCTAGATAGGTTTATCGAACGTGGGCACGAACCATCGTTCATGTTGATGTGTTGCAACGAAAGCAAGTCAGACCATTGGGCGGCGAACGAGATCGTTTCTCGAATGCAGAACCGTTCAACGAACGTTCGTATGTACAGCGCTAGCGTTCTGTGTGACCCTGAAACGGCCAACGTTGACATCACGCAGTTGTTCAGGAAGCACAGAATCATCGTCACGCAGCGTTATCACGGTATCATTCTATCGGAACTTTCCGGTGTACCATACGTTAACATTCACCATCACAATAAGCTCAAGTTCGCTCACCCGCAGAGGTGTCCAAGCGTACAATATCATGGACTACAAAAGGATTCGTTGTCAACGGCGATAGAAACTGCGTTGAACACGAAGTTAGAGCCTTACGTTGTTGCACGAAGGGTGTACGATGACATTGTTGATAGAATGATCAAAGAGCTCATAGTAAAAAAGAGGGACGTGTAGAATGGTCAACAGGTACGTCGGTGCTAAGCACGGTAGCATATGCATCGTCAGCACCTCACCAATCATCACAGATGATTCCAACGTCAGCATTGTCGAGGTTCCAAATGAACACGATGATGTTTCATCGTCAGAGTTATTCACCGGTTTTCGCGTTCACGGCAATGAAATTCGAGCAAAGAAACGATTGCTAAAACCTTCATCGATGAAGATTGCATTCGTCGGTAACTGGAAGATGCGATGTGGCATCGCAACGTACAACGAGAACCTTTGGCCGGAGATTGCTAAGCACGTCGGCGACTTCAAGCTGTTCATAGAACGCAATGATGCTCCTACGTCTCCCATAAATGTCATAGGCGACGTTGCTGTGCCAGCAGATAAGGTTCTTCCGTGTTGGAAGCGCGGTGAACCCCTGAGCGAACTCGTCGCCGCCATCAAGGCCTACGATCCTGACATCGTCCATATACAACACGAGTTTGGAATTTGGCCACACGCCGGTCATTGGTTGTCATTGATGGGTCAATTGAATGATTACAACACGTTCGTTACAATGCACTCCGTGTTTCATCACCGTGATAAGACGATCGTTGAGGCGGCAATGCCAAACATCATCGTGCACCTTGAAGGAGCAAAGAACGTTTTAAAGAACGAAAAAGGCGTGCCAGGCAACGTCTTCGTCATTCCTCATGGTTGTAATTTAATCACAAATAAGGATCGATTGTGGAATTTTTATCACACTGAACACACGATGGTTCAATGGGGATTTGGTTTCAGGTACAAGAACTTCGAAAACGCAATTGAGACAACGAACGTCCTCAAGGCAAAGTACGGCGACGTGTTTTTCACGGCGTTGTTCAGCGAATCACCGTTCAATGCCATCGGTCACCAAACGTACTACGATGAATTGGTTCAACTAACGAACAGGCTCAAACTGAACGATAACGTTGCAATCATCAGGGGTTACCAGAGCCCCACGTCGCTCGACTGCTACCTAAGAACGAACAGGATTGCGTTGTTTCCGTACGTTGGTTCAATTGAACACGAGGTATTCGGCGCATCCGGCGCTGCACGTGAAGCAATGACAAAGATGCTTCCGATAGTCACAACGAACGTAAATCACTTCAGCGACCTTCCAACGTTAAAGGGTGACACGCCAGAACAGTTGGCATCCGAAATAGATAAAATGTGGTCTAACCCGCTAGCGTACAAACAACAGGTTGAACGACAGGCAACGTACGTTGAGGAAAACAGTTGGTCAAACGTTGCTTTACAACACCTCAAAGCGTTCTCAAAATGAACATCGTTATTCACTGTGTCTTCGATGAAAACGTCACTCAAGGCTATTGCGGTACGACTGAAAACTACGCAGCGTACATGCGAAACGTTGCAAACAAGCTTGCGAATTCACCAGAAAAGCTCACGTTCATGCGTCACCCGCCTGGGGATGGAAACTTATCTGTTGCACACATGTTGGGATTGAGACACGTGCTTGATAACATCGTTGTTGATGCGATCAACGTCATCGCCGATTCTGATACGATCATGCTGAAACGTGGTTGGGATGATGACGTTAGACGAATATGTGAAACGTGCAGTTGCGTTGGCACAACGTACGTACCGTTCGATCAACCGGGATCAAGACAAGGAAAAATCAAAACGTACGTGAGCCATCCGAACTTTTGCTGGATTGCGTTGGCCGCTGGAATTGATTGGAAATCGTTTGATCCAGCGCGCAACGATATGATACCCGTCACTACGCAAGGTATGGCTGACTTGACTGGGTTGAACATAGGCGACGTGTGGTTGCAGGATACTGCGTTCAAATTTCCAGAGTTTCTCAATGCACTAAACAAACAATTTATAAATCTTGAGCGTGTGTACGATAAAAGAATAGTTCTAACGAGCTCGTGTGATGACTGGCACGATGAGTTTCACCTAAACGGTGAACCGTTCGTAGCACACCAGAATCGCGGGTCACGGTACGTTTTCAGGAGCCAACCACACAGCGCGCCGTTCTATGATGCGTGTGACGCGTGGTTGGCGAAGTGTACGACGTAGCCAACGATGTTAGTATCAAGGTATGACAGACGATATCAAGAAGTGGGCAGATGAAGCGTTGTTTGACCTCGGAAGCGAAGCAATTCGCAGGTGTGAAAACGCTAAAAGCAATCGTTTGCTTGAACTAACGAACAAATATGATGCTGATGTAATGTCAACAAATAACGAATATAATTCGTTACGCGCTGATTTAGAATCAAAGTTTTCGTTTTCAGGTAAGGTTCACCAACACGCAACGCAGGTTGGCACAGTCAACGAAACACCGGCTGAGTCAAACGAAGGTGTGATGTCTCATAGCGTTTCGTCCACGCCCGTTGAGGAGCAAATGTTGCCTCCGCCGTTGACAGACGACGGACCATACACAAAAATTGATGAACTTATATCAATCATTGTCAAAACAATGAATAAACCTTGTGATGATGCTACGAAACACGTGATGAAGCTCATTGAAAAGATAGGGATTGATGCAACATCAAGCAAGATACGAATGTATGCAGCGGAAAAGAAAAAGCAACAAGAGCTTGTTGATGAATCAAACAACGAAGCAAACAAGAAGCAATCTTCACCCACCGAAACCGATTCAAGAGCAACGTCAAACGCTTCTGATGCGATCGCTCGAGCGATCGCGGCCGCGAAGGCAAAAAAGGCAGTGTAACACAGCACGCTAACATGGTACGTTATGGTCACACAAACGATGAAAAATCTAACGAGCTTCGTTTCTGTAGCATTCACGCTTTTTAGTTGTTCAGAAAACGTGTTGCCCGTGCAACAACATTCGATGCAACAGACGTACCTAGTCTGCGTTACACACGTGCAGCGAACGTCACCAACGCTTGACTTAAGCGTTGAAATAACGACCGATGAAGGGTTTCGTGAATGTCGTGGTGATGATAGAACGATCGTTGTTACGTTCGAACAGCCACGACCATCACCTAAGTGGGATCGGTGACAGTCAACACACCATGTTCTCACAAACATCACTTCAACGTGTTCAATGGTTCCAATACGTACATCGTGAAGAACGCTTTATGGGCGGTTTGAGGGCTGTATATTGACGTTTGATATTGTTAGAGCACGTGCTAGCGAGGAACATGAACGCCTCATCACTGATATAAAGACGTATTCACCAGGAACGTTGTTATTATATAGCGATGGAGTAAATCATCTCGGATTGCATCCAGGATTGGGAATTGTTACGTCAAATGATGGTATCAACACCATCAACGTTCTTTGGAATAAACACTGTAAATAGCAATATAAAACGTACAAAGTAAAACAATTGAATTATTTTTGTGTTTTTGTATTCAACAAAGGAAAATTTAGGTGAAAAACAAAATAGATCGTGGAACGTACATCGCTTGTAAACACGCGCTAGATTTTAGGAATTTTGGTGATTATCATTCGGCGAGTTTACAGTTCATGCATTCGCAGTTATTTGAACTCAAGATGGTTAAAGTGAAATATAAGAGATGGGGGTGTAGAGAACGACACCTGGCTAAAGTTCATTGCATCGCTGGTAGATACGTGATGGTGAATGTGAAGAACAAGAAGCCATTTGAGTTCGAGCGGTTGTTACCCGAACCCTGGTGGACGAATAGACGAACCTAGTTATATGCGTGATAGTAAAGTTAGGTTTGCTTCGATCGTACATCAATGAAGCCGTGTCGATGACACGGACGACATCACCATCTGCACCGACGGATGACGATGCAACAGTTCCAGGTCACCTACCCAACGAATTGCCGAAGAGCGCCTCGTTGGACGAGGAATCGTGGGTACCTGGACGTTGGGATCCAACTGAGGGTGAACCGCTTGATCCACGCGACGCTGATCGAATTGGTGATCCAACGGGTGATAACGGACCCGATCTGGACGAAACTGACGACAGAATGATCGGCGATGGAATGGGTCCAGGAATAAAGGACCCAGAATTCACTGATGGAGAGGGTGAGATTTCACAGCACCTACGAAACAACGATGTGACTTGTTTGGGTAGTCCTCCCGAGGAAAAGCCAAAGGCGGGATTTTACGGTGAACGTTTAGAGCGTGAAAGCGATTGGTTGAGCAAAGAAATTCAACGTTTCATGAAGCAGAAACGTTTTCGTATACAAGAATCTCCTGTCGGAGCAGGAATGGTTGATCCGTTAAAACCACCGCATGGATTCTACAGCGATTTTGATGCTGCGAAGGATCACGGTGATGGATCGTACATTCAAGGAACGTGGTACAGATCACCTGGTAGGCCTGCAGGTGGAGATGGCGATCCATTCAGGGGAGACGATCCATACAAGCAACTTGGTTTTCATTCTCCGAAGGGTCCCACTGACGGAACAACACCACCAGCGGCGAGCGGCGAGAAGGGAGTTGCTGCGAGAAAAACGCCTGAAATATGGTCTCTTAATGCAGGTAGCAACACTGGCGAAGTTCTTGGTGCCAACAAACCAAAGGGTACCGAGGGATCAGAAGATGTGAATGGCGGAAGTGATAATGAAGATGAATCGTTTGTAGAAGAACCCTCTGACGACGAGAACTCAGAACAAGAAACAAAGGACAACGAAGAATAGAGGCGTTACAGTGCATACCGTTCGAGCGAATGATACTGTGTTAACATGACAAAGGGTAGCTTCGTTCTGCGGGTTCGAGCGTGTTACGGTGATCCAATTGACGTTGATGGTCTACCAACGATTGCAAACTGCACGTTCGAGCTACCGGTGAACAGCGATGACGTTGTTCACGATCCAATCGATGGCATCGATGAGGTAATCAATGCATATGAAACGAAATTTCACTGTAAAATTGCTGATAAGCACGTAATATCAGAATGTAACGAAACGTTTGATTACTTTGTTTTTGAACCTTCATGTGATGATAGACAAACATCAATTGATCGATGCGATGCGTTAATGCATGACATTTTATCATGGGTGAAGTGTAGCGTACAATCATAAATTGAGAGATTGATGACCGTGCAGTTGCAACAATCGATCAACGATGCAGTTGAACCAACGTTTACGCAACGAATAGCGGAATTCGTTGTTAACATCATTGGAAACCTATGGTTCATAATTGCCCAAACGATTGGAATATGTTTGTGGGTGTGCTTGAACTACGTTCATATCGTAAAGTTCGATCCATATCCGTTCATTTTATTGAACCTGGTGTTGTCGCTTCAGGCTGCGTACATGGCACCGATGATATTGATGGCACAGGTAAGGCAGGGAGAAAGTGATCGTCGCACGTTGAACCACGACCACGTTCTTGACATCGATACAAACGAAAGAATGCAACGAATTGAACGCAGGTTGGATGAAGTGGTTGCCCGCCTCAATGAAAATCTTACTTCACGTGTGAATTAGAAATTTCAATCATTCGTTGTAGAACATGTGAATTTGATTCATTGGGTTTCCACGTCCAGCGAGCATCACGTTTACGTTCCTGTTCGAGCCACCTATCAACAGCTTCATAGAAGATTGCTGAGTCAGCCAACCTGAACGGATGGTTCCTGCTCCCACGTTGGTGTACGAGGAACGGAACGTCGTTATCAACGTGGTACTCCTCGTGATAATCGTTGAGACCCTTGATCACCGTAGCGGTCTTGCTACCCTTGAGTTGAGGCCATCCAACGTAGCTTATTTTATGATCGTGTAAATATTGTGGTATTTGCCATCCAACGTCAAGAAGCAAGCTATGACCAACGGGAAGGTTATAAACGTTCGCCATGTCTTCGTTTTCAATGAGAATCGTTCGTTGTTTATCTGACATCACCTTAAGATCGTGCCAATTATGCATTGGTGACATTGCAAACCACGCCGTGTATGGAATCTTCTTGAACATTTGCACCTTATCGTAACCTGAGCTAAATCCACCAATTTCTTCAAAAGTTGGACCAACAACACCAACACCTACGTCTAACAATTGCAAACGAATGTAATCATCCCAACCCTTTGCCAGAATCGACGTATCAGAATCAGCGATGATGTGTATATCACCATCATCGACGAGCGTTAGAGCACGTTCAAGAAGCAATCCGTGTTGTATTGATCCACCAACGTTGCGACCTCCTCCAAGAACATCGCTCTGACCAAAATACGATCGAACGTTGGGTAACGTTGATAAACGTTCGGCCGTTGCGTGACAATCGCATTGTACAGACAACTTTAGCGCTTCGGAGTGATTTGCGAATTCCCTCATCACAGACCACATGAATTTTACGTATTCTGTCGTTCTTTTATCGCTACACGAATGAATATGAATTGTAGGTACGCTCATTTTCTTGTTTTTTATCGTACAATATGCTGACCATCGTTGTTCATGGCTGTGAAAGTTTGTTCTCTTCGGGCTTACAATGAATGCATGATAACGCATGTTGCAGTTCGATTTCGAGGAAAGACGTATAGCCTCCCAAGACCGAACAGACATCACAACGTTCTGATGATGATTGCATCACAAAACCCAGGATGCAGTTACATCGATGAGGATGGCGACAAGGAACAAGGATTCTTGGATGATAATGAAAATTTCTTGTCAAGAAAAGATGCATTGAGCATTGCGCTTGCGTGTGGACAGGTCAAAAACGTTGACAACATAAGGGCACAAATGCTGTTCTCAGAGGATTTATGGTAATGAAACCAGGTGATTTGATTGAATGGGTATATCAATATAATTCTCACATTGTTTACAATAGTGAACAAATATGGTCAACACCGATGAATCGTTGGATTCCAATCGGTGTTCATCCCATGATGCTCATTTCAATCACCGACGAATTCTACACGTGGCTGACACCGAAGGGGTTGTTCAGCGTGCGCGTGAATGACACGTGCGGTCCAGGTACCCGTTCCATGCCCACGCGGCCGGTTGTTCCACGCGTGCAGGGATGATATGAGTGTCGGAGAACATAGATGAAACCAGGTGATTTGATTGAATGGGTGTATCAATATAATTCTCGACCCGTTCGCGAAGAAATCGAAATCTGGTCAACGCCGATGCAACGTTGGATTCCTGTCGATATTCAACCAATGATGCTCGTCTCGATAACCGATGAGTTCTATTCTTGGTTGACCCCCGAGGGGTTGTTCAGCGTGTGTGTGGATGACGCGACGTTAGGAACAAAGCGCAAGTTCGCAATGCATGTTGTTCCGCGCATTGTCGGAGAACCTCGATGAAACCAGGCGATCTCATCGAATGGGTGTATCAATATAATTCTCAACCCGTTCTCGAAAATGAGGTGTATTGGTCAACGCCGATGCAATGCTGGATTCCAGTCGGCATTCATCCTACGATCCTCATTTCGATCACCGACGAGTTTTATGTGTGGCTGAACCCGAATGGTTTGTTCCACGCGCGTGCAGATGATGCGACTGGCTACTCCGACGACGAGCAACACGAGGTGGTTGTTCCGCGCATTGTCGGAGAACATCGATGAAACCTGGCGACCTCATCGAGTGGGTGTATGAATATGATTCTCAACCTGTTTTCGAAGATACCGAACTTTATTCATCACTAATGAATTATTGGATTTCAATCGGCATTCAACCCACCGTTCTCATCTCAATCACCGACGAGTTCTATTCTTGGTTGACACCAAATGGGTTGTTCCGTGCGCTTGTGTATGACACGGTCTACGTCCAAAATTCGAGCATTCGTGTCATGGTTATTCCACGCGTTATGAAGTGTTTCGATTAAATGGGTATATATTTTCAACACATTTTCGAAAATGAGAAACTATGCTTGGCCCAGATGAATCGTTGGATTCCAATCGATGTTCAACATGTGATCCTCGTCTCGATCACCGATGAGCTTTATTCTTGATTGACACCGGAGTGGTTGCTCTACGCAAAGCACAAAGACATGTGTCGCCTGAACTACACACAAAGTGTACAATTTTGAGAGTCGGTGTATACTATACTTCAATGGAACGTTAGACCAGTAGGGTTCTGGGTGAGGTTGTAACCCTCATGCTTTCAGCCAATCGTGTTCGACTCACGAACGTTCCACAAAGTTCACAAAACCAGTGTACAACCTATGAAAGTGTTATATTGTACTAATCACGAGGAAATAGCTCAGGAAGAAGAGCATACGCATTTTAAGCGTAGGGTCGGTGGTTCAACTCCACCTTTCCTCTCCATGGGATCGTAGTTCAAGAGAAGAATCTCCATCCGGATTCGTATATGGAAGATGACTGGCGCAACTCCGTCCGATCCCACAGTTTTCATCAAAGTGCAACACAATAACTATGATGTGAGCATGATACCTGTTGACGTGAACGTCTCCTGGTTTGATTCAAGCGCAAATGAGGTGCACGTTGCACCCGTGTGGTCAGCTGACGTTAAACGACCGTCGGTTGATGGATGGGTTGTCAATCAATGTTACGTTGATAGGTTGAGCAAAGCAATCATGGCCAACAAAGCGTTCAAGAATCCTCGGGTTTGCTTTGATATATTCAATAGAACGTACGTTTGCTTTGAACCAATTGTCCTTGATAAGGATGTCGATGCTGCGCTGAAACGAATAGGGTTTTGATGAACACCACACGTTCAGTGTAGTAAAGTGCAATTTCATCGTTTTGAACGATCAACGCTCGATCAACGAGCATCACAGAACAGGTAACGCCGTGCAGAAGCCTCGAAAGCGAAACGAAGTCGAAAACGTAAACGTAACGAACTTTCATAAGCAGCAACATACCTACGCAGTGCAACCACCCGATGTCATCACCTCTGACGATCTTAACGTGATGCTCGATGATGATCTTGTGGTTCGTTTACGAACGCTTGAAGATGAACGCAACCGCGTGTTGGAATCGCACCATGATGCAAAACCGTGGGAAGAGGAGATTGCATACGCTCGCCGCGAACAACAGGTACGTTTCGTTCGACGAGAGCGACACGTTGCATATGACAGAAAAGTTCAACAGGAATTCAACGCATCCGACTATGATCTGCCACAGGTTGACTTCGATAATTACGCATACGTATATGCTGCCACAGGTGGCAAACCTCCGAGGTGGAGTTGATGGGTATGCAACGAAGCGAGGAACAGGGAATCGTAAGTTCGTACCTTGATTCCTTACACGCATACCCGCAACTATCACATCCAGAAATAGTATTACTATTTCAGGCGTATGAATCAGGCGTCAATGTAACGAAGGTTCGCGATAAGATTCTAAGGTGTAACCTCAGGCTTGTCGTATCTATTGCTAAAAAATTCAAGAAATACAATCTACCGATTGAAGATCTCATTCAAGAAGGCAACATCGGTCTGATGAAAGCCGTTGAACGCTTCAAGTGGGATAAGGGATTCAGGTTCTCAACGTACGCTACGTGGTGGATAAAGCAGGCGATTGGTCAGCACATCCTGAAGAATAAAAAGACGATTCGCTTGCCTGCACACGCAGCGACGGTTCAACGTAAGATGTTGCAAGCCGCCGACGACTACCGCGAATTGATGGGTTGTGAACCAACGACGGAAGAGCTAACGGAAATAATCGGTGCCAGTGAAACGGTCGTCAAGGCAACAATACACTCAGGCAGAGAGGCAATTTCTCTGCAACAACCGTTGTCAGGACCAGGCGAAGGCAACACGATCGAGGATCGAATTGAGGATGATCGTCCTGGAAGCGATCCATTTGACAACGTTGCGCAAAAGCAATTGCTCGAAATTGCTCGCGGAGTGTTAAATGAATTGACTGCGAAGGAAGCCGCAATATTACGTCTTCGATTTGGTCTTGTCGAGGATCCAACGAACAGCGTTGATTACCCGATCACAGAATCTGAAATTCAACAAGTGATGAATGGAAATGGATTAACGTGATAAATGTTGTTAATGAAGTCATCAACGCGATGAATAACGACGTGATAGGACCTACCATCATCACGTGTTTCATAGTGATGTTGTTTTTGGTCGTGTGGTACTTCACGAACGGTTTTTCGAAGAATTCGTGATGGTCAATGCAGGTGAATTTGTCATGTACTGCGCCGGCGTTGGAACGTTGCTGATTTCAGCGGCCGGCGCAGTGCGGTTAGTTTTTGGACCGCAACAGCGTCAAATAAATGTGTTGCCGCAACATGAACAGCAACCAACAACGCAACGACACGTTGATACTAGCGAAGCATTGAACGAAAGGTTACGATCGTTTCAGGGGTCTAGGTACGCAACCGTACCGCGACGACCTCCAATGGGAACTGAAGGTACGGGAAACTTCACCGTACCAGAGAGGTTATTGAGACCTCGAACGCAAGGACAACTGAAAATCGTCAAGCAGACGAAGAAAGCGTGATGTATGAGAGCGGGTAAAGGTAGGGGTCACACGACCGTCGTTGATGATGACGGTACGAACTTTCGTGAAATTGCATCAACGATGACAGAGTTGGGTTTTGAGATGAATCATTCATCGGCACACAATTGCATTGTTAGAGTGATGAGAAAGTTTGCTCGACGTTTTATCGAAGCGTGTGATCTCAACGTCGACGATGACGATGCAACGATCGACGAGATCGCAAAAAGTCCAACGTTCCAGATGGGAATAGCTGACCTACTACACATCATTGAGGCTCGACGTCGTACGTGTGAGGTATAGTTAATTTAAGGTGAACGATGGTGGGTAGAGATGGTCGAGGAAATCCTGGAAGGATCGTGTTAAAGAACAGGCCTCGTCTCAAGCTCAATGATTTGCTTCGACGTCGAAAGATGACGTTGAAGCAGATGCTAGATGAATTCGGCATTTCGACGTACGAGAAACTGTCAGAACGTTGCAAGCGCATGGGCGTTGTCGTTCCTGAAAGGATCGAGTTTGATACGGTGATGCCGCCGAGCAGCTACGTCAATAACCCAACGCAGGGGTTGATAGTTTTAGATGCTATTCCCATCGATCAGGTTGATGTTGACGTAGCAAAGAAGCACAAACGAAAGAAATTAACTTTAAACGATGATGTAGTTGAATCACTCATTGAGAGTGAATAGTCGATGTCAAACATCGTTGATGTACATCTCAGGCTCGACGAATGGTTTTCTGAGCGTTTACGTGGGTTGAGGTTTAGCGAAGAGACGCTGGCCTACGTTGTAGGCGTGTTGAGAACGTTGGGTCATCCATGCGATGGTGATGACCTAAGCAAACGCTCGATCGTCCTCGAGTACATAGACGCATCCGCTAGGGGTGAATTCATTGGATTCCAACGAATCGGTGATTGGGTCCTGTGGGTCAACGTGGTGATGCCAGAAGCCGTTGTCAACGATAAGAGCGTTGTTGAAACGTTTGGTAGGTTATCATATCGTGCGTGCAATCGTATATTACGAGGGAAATGGCACGTGTACGAGGAGCTCGCTGACGAGCTACCTGTCCTAGTGGTGAAGGTTCGTCAGAAGCTCGTAGCAGTGTAAGCTTACATACGTTTGGCTTAAAGTGGTCTCATAAGGTCGCCAAAGGAGAACCTATGTCAACTGTAAACATGTCAATCACAACCTTTAAGAAGGTTGCGTCGAAGCTGCCCCCAACCAGAGCAATACTCTTGCGAGCCGATCATGGTCTCGGTAAGAGCAACGTTGTCAGGCAGGTTTCATCGATCATCCGCGTTGATATAAAGCTGATATATCCTAATGAATCGTATGAATTTCCTGTTCTCGATAAGCGAGCGGGAACGATGTCGGAAGGAGACACTGTCGGTCTACCTCGCGATGAGATGAACAAATACAAGACGAACAGAATCACGAGGTTCAATCCTCCGTGGTGGTACGATCAGGCGTGTTGCGAGCCATGCATGGTTTTTCTCGATGAGATCAACCGTGGAACGCCTGAGGTCATGCAGGGGTTCTTTCAAATCATCCTCGACCGTGAGCTTGATGGCCGCAAGCTGCACCCTCTCACACGCATCATCAGCGCGATCAATTCGAACTCGAACTACGTTGTCAACGAGATCGATCCTGCGTTGCTTGATAGGTTCTGGACCATCGACCTCGTGCCGACGGTTGAAGAATGGATCGAGTGGGCCCGCAGCACGGATCCCATCCACGGTGGAAACCTCATTCCGCTCATCCCCGATTTCATCGAGGCGAACCATGGGTTTCTCACTCCGGCAAAGAACGCCGATACATCGTCGGTTGAGCCAACACCACGAGCGTGGGACATGCTGAATGAATCAGTGGTGCATGCCGGCGTTGCGGATGCACCGGCGGACGATATGTTCTACCAGATCGCTCGAGGGTTCGTCGGCAACGATGTGGCGATTGCGTTTCGCGATTACTGCGTTTTAGTTGATGCACACGTGACCGGTGAAGAAGTGGTGAACTCGTATCACAAAAAGCCGACGAAGATCAAGGTTGATCGCCAAACGCACGATCGTCTCAACGGAGTCATCGCGAAGGTCGGCGAGTACGTCAACACCAACGTCGAGAAGCTAAACAAGGCACAGAAAAAGAACATCCATGACTTCATGGAATTCCTTTCGAAGGAACACCGCATCGTGTTATGGTCGGCGTTGATGAAAAACGGCATCAAGAACCTGCCTCTCACGAAGGACATCCACGACTGCACGAAGGAACTCATCTGTGAAAGCTTCGGTGTTCCGCTTGGCCAAGCAGGCGTCGGTGTGATTCCCAACATTCCTAGCTTTGCCGAGCAGAAGGATAAAGCTGCCGCGGCTGAATGAAAATCGTACAAAACATTCAGGACATTGAACGTATCTTTCTCCTTGGAACGATGCTAGATAATGGCATCGTTCCATATGAGGATTCAAACGCGAACATATCACCGTTGTTGTCGCAGCTCTCAAAAGAAGACGCAAGAAAAGCACGGAGGAAGTTCAGAAAGCTCTGGAGAAAGGCGATGACATCGGAAGCTAAATCGTTCTTTAGCAATCAAAGATTGAAGAGCGAACTCGGCGTTGGTAACAAGGTTCCAACGACAGCACAAATTCGCGCGCGGAAGATAGTCGTGCTCCAGAATCTGTTTAGAACCGTCGTTGTTCCTGCAATCAAAAACTTCAAGAAGGATAAGTGATCGTATACAGTACCCGTTGGTGTTGATAATATATCTTCGATAGCAATGCTGTACGCATTGGTAAGAAATACTAAAGTAATGATAAGGTGAACGTGGGATTCTATCGTCCCACCTGTAACCCTGTAACACTCAAGTGCAAACCATACGTGGTTGTGGTATGAGTAGATCATGACAACACCGAACGTCAAAAGGCTTCGTAAACGTCCACGTAAAAATGATATCGTTTGGGTGACGCCAAATGCCGCAACAAACGTTGCATTGAAGAAAATTCCTGAACGATACATTGATCCAATCAAAACGCCTCATAGTGACGCTGTTCGTGCAAAGCTCATGATGTTTGCACCGTTCATCACAATTTACGATATGCATCTAATACCAGACGGATACCAATTTCCCGTTCTTGACACTGGTTTAGGCAAACAAGGCAAACAAATACGCGTTCCAGCGGGAACGATCATCATGTATGCTGGCAACGTACCTGCAATCGAACGAGTGCGTATCGGTAAAGAAACAAAGGATGTTGATGTCATGAAGCACACATTCATCGTCCCTAACGTCGGTAGGGTGATCATTCACTCTCTTGATGCAATCAACATCGTATGAAAAACGATCGTAGGTTGCAATTGGGATCGATGTGCATGTTTAAAACATCGTTTGAGATGCAAGCGTGTATCGTTGTCGGTACGTGGAGGTACACGAAGGCGACAGGAATGCCAAATTTAACCATCACTCGTATAAAGAACTATGGCAATGATCCACGTATTGATGAAAACAGCGATGGTTATCTAATATTATATGCCCAAAGTTGTCTATACGACTATGTTCCATGGGGTGATGTTGACGATGGTTACCTAAAGAAGTTGCCTTGATCCAACTGTGAAAGTTGAACTGTCACAGTGTTACGATCGTGTAACGATGCAAACATCAAACGTCACCAGCCTTGAATCGTACAGGAACCCATGGAAGGAAACATTCGTTCTCGACAACGAATCAACAACGTTGCAAGCATACGTCAACGTTCGAACGTGTGAATTGGAAATCGTGCAACAGAACCACGATGGAAACACGATACGCTCGACGTTTTCACGAAACGATTTATTAGAACTCATCCATGCACTAAGCTCAACGCTTAACAATCAAACGAATTTTATTAAAAATCATACGTAAAAAGTGTGACCAGCACACTGGCTTGGTGATCGAACACATATGTATGTTCATGTCGTCATCAAACAGGCATAGCCTTTTCGCTTGCACCGCAGGGATTTTTTCCGTACTTGAAGGATGCAACGCAGGAGGTCTAGGAATGACGTTGCTACATGGATTCTTAGGTTCAGTCGCTGCATATGCGGGTCTGCATGCTGCGCAGTACATCGGTAGCAAATTACCTGTCATCTGTCAATGGTTCAAGAAAACATTGTTATTTAGGAAGGTTAAAAACAAGATGCCAGAACACGGATCGTCGAGATTGTCTAGCATCTACTGATTTAAACTCATTCATGATGAATGATGTTACGTAATCATTGGTGTAATTAGCTAAAAAGAGCGTTAAATTAACAAGCGTCGTGTTATCATGCGAAAACATAATAAAAGACGCTTGAATAAGGCACGCAGCATTATTGTTCTTGAAATGCTGTTGAATTGCAAGGGTGGACCAATGCACGATAAGCGTGATGAACGTGGTGGTGCAAGAAACGAGCAACGCGAGCTATTGAACGAAGTTGATGGTGTAAGTGGCGCGCCGATGTGGTACACTGTTCAACATGAAGACGGTAATCGACGTTCTTGAGGAGCTTGAATCAACCGGTGGTTCGTTAGCGAAGCGCTCAATTCTTGAGGATAACTCACGTAACGAATTGTTGCGACGGGTGTTCGTTGCATCGCAGGATCCGTACACCGTATATTACGTCAATAAATTTAAGGTGCCACCTGCAAAAAATGCATCGAATGACTTAGATGATTGCATTGTGGATGCATTCATCACCGGATTAGATTCAATGCTCGCTACACGAATGATCACAGGAAACTCCGCGAAGGAATGGGTTGTTGCTAAGTTCTCCACGATGAATGAACGCCAGCAAAAGTGGTGTCAACGAATCATCCTGAAGAACCTCCGTGTTGGCGTTCAGGAATCGACCGTCAACAAGGTGTGGCCAGGACTTCTGAAAAGCTTCGAAGTTGCACTTGCTCAAACGTTGAGCACGACGTGTACAAAAGAAAATGGCATCAAGATCAACGAAAGGATCGCATATCCAGTTCGCGTTGATCCGAAGCTCGACGGTCTTCGATGCATCGCAGTGAAGCAGGAAGGCGTTGTTACAATATACACAAGGAACGGTACCGTTCTCGATACTCTGCCAACGGTGACAAAAGCTCTCGAAGAGGCGTCGTACGACAACGTCGTCCTCGATGGAGAGATTCTCGCTGACACTCACGATTGGAACACTTCGGTGTCTGTCGTCATGTCGCGAAAGGAGAAGAAAGACGATTCTCACATGGTGTACAACGTTTTCGATGCCGTTGCGCTCGAACAATGGATCGCACAAAACAGCACCGCTACGTATGTTGCAAGACTAAATGTCGTTCGTTTGATCGTTGACGCAGTGAATTCAAAGAACGTCGTTGCCGTTGAAGGAAAGACAGTCGAGAACGAAAAAGAGCTTCTTTCGTTCTACTCCGAATCGATGTCACAGGGTCACGAAGGGATCATGATCAAAGATCTCAACGCGGCATACGTGTTCAAGCGCTCACGAGCGCTCATGAAGATGAAGCCCGTTATGACGCATGAAATGGTAATCATCAGCACATACGAAGGACGGACTGGAACAAAAAACGAGGGAATGTTCGGTGGGTTTGATTGCGTTTCGCAGAACGGAATAATCACTCGCGTTGGTGGTGGATTCAACGATGCGTTCAGGGCCGAAGTGCAGCTCAATGGTCCTGAATCGTACGTTGGAAAAGTGATTGAAATCGAGATGCAACCCGATCCATTGACAACCGATGGACTTTCGAAGGATGGAAAGGCACGTTTTCCCGTCTTCGTTAGGTTTCGTTCCATCAACGATGTTGATAAGAAACTGATCGAAACAGCGACGGCGTTACTTCAAAACGAAGTTGTGTAAACAACGCTCTAACATGGTACAAGGTTCAATCACAATGAAAACACACATCGCTGTCACAACGTTCGTTCTCATCGCAACGTCGTGCGGGTTCGCTGAAACGCACAAACCTCTCGATGATGCCAGCACAAACGTCATCGTCACCAATAACGATGAGGTTATGACAATCGAACGTGAGTACTCGCCGTCATTCGTTCAGGTATGCACGGGTGAAATGTTGTGCAACGGTGAACCCGATCCCGATGATTACGTCCCCGTTAGCGTCGAAGTTCAACATGTTCTTTCAACGCCGATCGTTTTTCACGTCGTCGATTCAGGAACGTTCAACGACGTACTGTCTGATGTAGTTACGGAGCAAGACGTGCAGGATGCAGACGTTGCCGCGGATGCAAACGTCGATTCATCAGACGATCGGTGATGACTTGAGCGCCAGAACGTTTGTAACGATACCATTGGTTGCCATTGCGATCACTGGATTGGTGAGCTTCACCTCTCGAGCGATGCAGAGGCAACGTGAATGCACGATTGATGGAACACCAATCCTCAACACGCACATTGATAGCGTGTCACCGGAGGGCCCGTGTCCAACTGGCATGGTCGAAATCGACGGTGATTGGTGCCCAATCGTTGAGGAGATATGCTTGCGTTGGGTTGATCAACGAGGAAACATCGTCAATCAACCCAACGACAACGACACGGGAAGGTGCGGAGAGTTCAAGAGACCGACGAGGTGCCTGTCGCAGCAACGCGTTCACAAGCGCTTCTGCATTGACGTCAATGAATACACCGGCGATGGTGACAAACCACGATCATGGATGACGTGGTACGATGCAAAGAACGAGCTCGAGAGCGATGGAAAGCGACTGTGTACGCAGGCAGAATGGACGATGGCGTGTGAAGGACCTGAAATACAACCGTACCCGTACGAGGACGGTTACCACCGTGACAGTTTGGCGTGCAACACCGACAACCAACTACCACGTGGATTAGACGTGTTCAAAGCAACGAATCATTCAACAAAGGAGGCAAGGTTACTCGACGACATGCTCGCAGAACCCATGACGCACCCGTTGTGTACGAGCCCATACGGTGTTAAGGACATGCCTGGGAACATAGACGAGTGGGTCGTCAACGAAAGCGGTCACCCGTACGTATCAGGCCTGATGGGTGGCCACATTATGGGAGTGCGTAACAGGTGCAGGTCGATAACGCTTGCGCATGGGCCGTTGTTTTCATGGTACGAAACGGGCACGCGTGGTTGTAAAGACATCATCAAAGAAAAAGAACAAACAAAATGAAAAAATCGCGTTGTTTCTCATTGCCATCGCTAGTGGCGTTGTTCAGTACTTAGTCGCTGCGTACGTGCTCACCACGTTATGGTCGTGGTTCATTCTGAACAGGTTCACGACGCATGTGATCACCTTCAGTAATGCCATCGGTCTACTCATCGTACTTAACTTCATTCACGTTGTAACAATGGACGCAAGTCATGACAAAACTGAAGCAAGTTCATTTGATGAAAAAATGATAAAAGGAAGCGTTAAGAACGTTACAAATGTGATCGCCTTGTATCCAGCGCTCCTTCTCGCTGCGTACGTATGGCACCTGTTCGTATAACGCTCCATGAATGGTGTAACACGATCACCGATGGATTACTGTAGCGATCACCATGACAGACAATCCCAAGACGATTCAGATGGCCATTGTTGATCCAGGAATCGTCGCAACGAACGGTGAATTCACGTTCGAAATGCAACCCAGGTACAATCCAACGAGAACGGTGAAGTACACGTTGACTCCTAAGGACGCAATGCTGTTACGTGATGCAGCGATAGCATTCATAGACGCAGTGACGAAGAAGTGAAGGTGGCGCTCGCGTGGCGAACATGATCTCTCGCGGTCAATTGAAGAAATCACAGCACGAGAACCTGATTCGCCTAGCGAGGTTCATTAACCTCAAACGTGACATAGAAACAATGTCACACAGGCAACTTGCGAACCTTATATACTGGTCGATCACTCGTAAAGACATCAAAAAGAAATTCATCGATCGAGGAATGTACTAAGTTTATGAAAAATCGTCGCGACATGATTATCATCAATCATTTGTAAATTGCACGTGGCGATAGAAACATCGACATGAACTAGTAGAAAGGATCGATCAGTGGGATACCTACACATACAGAACCTGTACAAGGAACAAACGATCCTTTTATTTCGCGAAGCGTATGCACTCGAGAAATTGGACGGTACGTCGACCCACGTTTCCTGGAAGGAGGGAAGGCTCACGTTCTTTCCAGGATGCATCAAACTTGCGACATTCGCATCGTTGTTTGACGTTGAAGCGTTGACGAATAAGTTTAAAGAACTGTACGGTGAACACGAGCTCGTAGTATTTGGCGAAGGTTACGGCGGTGCAATTCAAGCACGTTCGAACCGTTATGGAAAGAAATTACGATTCACTGCATTTGACGTGAAGTTCAATGAATCGTGGTTAAACATTCCAAATGCGCAGCAGGTCGTTGAGAGCCTCGGTCTCGAATTCGTTCCGTACGAAAAGGGACCAGCGACTGTCGCTTGGTTCGATGAACAACGAGACGCTCCGTCCGTTCAATCGCGTCGAAATGGAATTGATGGCATTCAACCGCGTGAAGGAATCGTCATTCGTCCGTTGCATGAACTACGTTGTAACAACGATGAACGTGTCATCTCGAAGCACAAACGCGACGAGGAACGTGAGACAAAGACGCCGCGAGGCGTTGATGATCCACAGAAGCTTGCGGTGTTAGAAGCCGCTGAAGCAATTGCCGGTGAATGGGTGACTGAAACGCGGCTCGATCACGTGCTTTCGAAGTTGAATGCAACACGCCTTGAGGACACGAAGATCGTGATTGCAGAGATGTTAGATGATGTTCTTCGTGAAGCAAACGGCGAGATAATTGATAGCAAGGACGCTCGAAAAGCGATAGGCGCCACAACGGCGAGGATGTTCAAGAACAGGTTGGTGAACTCATTGAAGAACGGAGAAAACACAGGTAATGCAAATTCCTAACAGGAAACCTGATTTTAGCGTACCATGTCACGCAGGTGCGTTGTTTTATTGGAAACCTGATGGTCAAGGATGCGTTGAGATAAGCACGCTCAGTTCGCAACGACTGTCACGTGACGTGCACAAAAAGCTGTGGGAGAACAACGATGACGTCGGTTTTACGATCATCAGTCACAAATCAGGCGAAGAATTACTGTTCGTGATGACAGATGAGAAACGACGAGCAGGCGAGTTAGTATGGTGGAAGTACCAGTCGTGCGAAGGTGCAATCATCATCACGGTGTTCAATGATTGATGAAACCCGAACCCGGTGACCTCATTGAGTGGGTGTACAAATCTGATTCTCGACCCGTTATAAGGGTGAGAAGCTTTGGTCAACGCCGATGAATTGCTATGTTTCAATTGATGTTCATCCCGTGATTCTCGTCTCGATCACCGACGAGTTTTATTCTTGGCTGACCTCAGATGGGTTGTTTCATGCGCGCGCGGATGACACAACGGTTGGAATGTTAGGAATGTTAGGGATGGGGCGGTTTGGGGTCGTTCCGCGCGTTGTCGGAGAACATCGATGAAACCCGAACCAGGTGACCTCATCGAGTAGGTGTACGGACGTAATTCTCAACCAGTCGATGAAAATGAGGAACTCTGGTCAACACCGATGAAACGTTATATTCCCATCGGTGTTCATCCCGCCGTCCTCATCTCGATCACTGACGAGTCCTATATATGGCTGAGTCCGAAGGGTTTATTCCATGCGCGTGGATGACGCATTGTATGTTGACCGCAACCTAGCGACACGAATACGATTGTTCAACGCGTGTTGATGACATCTAGCGTTGACGTATCCACAACGTCTTCTCTTAAACATCGTTCCACGTAAAATTTGCTGTGCAACGTAGCCTTGATACGTGTTACGATTGTTGCCATGGGCATCATCGAGTGTGCATTGGTGTGTTTAGGATTATTCATGCTGTTTCCAAAGGGATTCAAATACATGGTCGGTACGTGGATAGGTTTCATTGCCGGCGGGTTCGCATGGTCTATGGCGGCAATGTGCAACACCGATCTCGTGGCGTTCTTGATCGCTGGGATCATTGGTGGATTGATCGTGGCTGCAAAATGGTGATAGAGTGAACACAGAACCGAAACCCGGTGACCTCATTGAGTGGGTGTATCAATATAATTCTCAACCCGTTCACAAAGATGCCAAACTCTGGTCGACGCCAATGCATCGCTGGATTTCCATCGACGTTCAACCCATAATGCTCATTTCGATCACCGACGAGTTCTACTCTTGGTTGACCCCGGAGGGGTTGTTCCATGCGTGCGTGGATGACATGACGAGGTCCACTCGTCGATGGCCCCCACCGTCGGTTGTTCCACGCGTCATGAGGCGCTTCAATGAAACCAGGTGATTTGATTGAATGGGTGTACAAACGTGGTTCTCAACCCGTTTCCGAACGTGAACGAATCTGGTCAACGTTGATGAAGAATTGGATTCCAATCGGCGTTCATCCCGCAGTCCTCATCTCGATCACCGACGAGTTCTACGTGTGGCTGAACCCAAATGGGTTGTTCCACGCGCTCGTGGATGACGCGCATTGCCTTTATGAAGACAACGGAGTGGGAGTGGGAGTTGGTTGTTCCACGCGTGTGAGGATAACGCAGATCTCGTCATCCTGGCACAAGACGTCGATCGTGGTTGTTCCACGCATCGTCGGAGAACATCGATGAAACAATGTGACATCATTGAATGGGTGCATCAATCGCCAAAGAATTCTATATGTTGTTAGAAATGAACGTATTATTTCATGTTTTCACACATGATAATCACATTGATCAACACGTAATTGTTAAATTGTTGTTCAACGCAAACGACGTTTGTTGCCGGTAGACGAAGTGCAAACGAACAACAGCTGATGGTAGGATGTAAGCATGGTTGATGAAAAGGTTGTGACAACAATCGTGAAGGCACCGAAGCGTTGGACTGCATGTGAGCCAACGTATGATATCGACAAGCACCTCATGATGTTCTTGTCTGATTCGCCATTCTACTGCGAAATCTCACGCCACGTGGCGAAGAGGTTCTCGTTGGACCTTCCAACGGCGGGCGTGACGTATGACATTGAGGAAGATCAGGTTGTGCTGTACCTCAATCCGGTGTTCCTCGGTGGTGGAACGTACACCGATAAAAACGGTGACGAGATCACTGAAGAACCGAAGACGGCGTCTGAGATTCGTGGTCTGCTAACGCACGAGTTCGATCACCTCGTCTACGGTCATCTCAACGTTCGTCGTCGCAATCCACACGATGATTGGAACAAAGGAACAGATCTCGCAATCAATTCATTGATCAAGAAACGCACAAAGCAACCTCAAAACATAAAACCCGGCCAAGAATGGCGGTGTCTACCAAGTGGAGGCCTGATTCCAGGCGAGCGACCGTATATCGACCCGATCAGGTTCGCAAAGCTCGATCCTGCATCGCAAGCAGCAACGTTGTTGTTATGTGACCTCATCGAAAAGTTACCGCCTGAGGAGTGTTCAGAGTGGTACTTTAAGAAGCTACGAGAATTTGCTCATGAAAACCATCTAGATGGCAAACAATACGTGATCATCGGTGGTGATGACCACGATGGTTGGGATGATGTTCCAGACGAGATGCGAGAGTACGTTGAAAGCAAGATCAAGGGAATCATTGAGGGTGCTGTGAACCGCGCTGACTCGTCATCGTGGGGTGACATACCATCAGAACTACGTCAAGAGATACGACGCTCCGTGAGCAGGATCGTTGACTGGCGGTCGGTGCTCAAGCAGTTCGTCGGTTCAACGTTACGTGGCATGCGAACGTCATCGATCAAACGAATCAATAGGCGCTACCCGTACATTCATCCCGGTACAAAACGAGGGTACATCGCAAAGATATTCGTCGCCGTTGATGAATCTGGATCAGTCGATGATGGCATGCTCGAAACGTTCTTCGGTGAATTGGACACGTTGACGCGAAAGACGAGCATCACGTTGTGTCACTTCGACTGTCACACGGGTCCCAAGGACCTCTACGAATGGAAGAAGGGCATGCGACCGAAGCTACAACGGGTTCGTGGTGGTGGAACGGATTTCAGCGCACCCACGAGGGTTGTGAACGATCCAAAGAATCGAGGAAGGTGGGACGGCATCATAATCCTCACTGATGGTCAAGCTCCCAAACCCATATCATCACGAGTGAAGAGAGCGTGGGTTCTCGGTAAGGATTGCAAGCTAGCGTTTGACACGAACGAAACGCAGGTCCACATGACGAACGAACGATCGTTGAAGGGAGCGTGGCGATGAAAAAGAATGTAAAACGCTTGCCGCACGGGAACGTTCAAGCGTTGTTGTTTGGTCTCGCAATGATATTTTTTATAATTGGAATTATTCTGAAACGTGAATCAGCAACGAATGGAGCATTCTACGTTGTTTCATCGTGGTGTGTGTTAAGGATCATCGATGAAATGATCGTTGCATATAAAACGTTGTTTCACAATGATGACGATGATGATGACATGACGCCTAAAGATGCGTTGGAAGTTAAATGAAATACACGTTCATTGCTACCGCCGTTGCTTTCATCGCGTTCGCGGCTCTTGCATTCATGAACTATGATGACAACAGAGCAAATGCAGATGGTCGTGTGCCAAATTTCGACGTGATAGAACACGATTTCAAGCATGAATACATGCACACCAACGTTTTGCACGATTCGCTCAGGAACGTAACGTGTTGGTCGGTCATCTCTTCATCAAGCTCAATCGCAATATCATGCATTCCAGACTCGCAATGGCAAACGAAGTAGCTTCTCCGTGCAACGATTGCATAAATCATTCAAAGTTGGTCATCTTGTTTCGCCGTATATTGAGTTTGGTGTCTATCCAATGTATTTGTACAATGATAACACGGTGATGATAGACAACGGTGATCAACGCATAACAGGTTACCTTGAAGAGTACGACTGCGCAATCGTTGTCAGCATTGATGGAAGGCACACGAACTGTGTGTATATTGTCGGACCTCACGGTTCTGGGTGGGCTAACGTTGCAATGCTAAACGTGATCAGCGATGTGTAAAGCAACAACAAACACTGGTATGGTGCTTCCATGAGGATTCTACTCGATTGCGATGGTGTGATCGCCGATTATATTGGTCTTATTCTCGAATACGTCAATGATTCACGTGACGTTCGTGGCGTAGTCACAGAATTGGGAATCGTTACCGAATATGACGTAGAAGGATTCACATTAGAAACTTGTCCAGCATTCAATGGCGAAGACATTGAAATCATACACAATGCGTCTGAATGTGCTGGTTTTGCTCATGCAATCAAACCATACGATGGAGCGTTGTCTTTCGTTGAAAGGTTGCAAACATTAGGTGATATAACAGTTGTGACAGCACCTTACGTTCAATCACGTACGTGGTGTTATGATAGGACAAAGTGGCTGGAGAAGCACTTCGGATTCAATGCACGTGACATCATCTTCACTTCGCAAAAGAACATCATCAAGGGCAACGTGTTGATCGATGATAACATTGCACACTGCACATCGTTTCCAGAATACGCCGTGTTGATTAGTCGATCATGGAATTATCGACATAACGTTAACGTACTAACGGCACGCAATTACGATCACGCTATCGAATGCGTTGAATCTATCAAGCAACGCAACGATAGTTAGATGAATGAGGATGAGATTATCAACGTTACGAAATTTGATAAAGGAGGCTGCAAAGGCTGTCTACGGTTGGCCAGTCGATAACGTTGAACACGTGTACAACGTACCAGATAAAATGGCTGACACAAGACCACGCAATTTAGGAACGTTGGACCTACCAAAAGGCATGAATTCGCGTAATGATGCTGGCGATCGTGGTCTTGATGATGACGAGAGGCCCAAGAACGTAGGCTACGGTGAGATGAGAGGTGTTTCAACGAACAACAAATCGAACAACGACTCAGGTCGTGGTGGAGGCGGTGGAGGGTAACGTACTGTCACGGTAAATAAAAACAACGTACAATCATGGTGTATACCGTAACAAGGATAGCTAGAAATGCACAACAGGATAAAGCTCACTGGAATTGCTATCGTCGTCATCGCGATGATCGTTTTATACAAGAACTTTCGCGACAACGAAGAAATCGACGAAAGCGAGGAAGACAAAAAGAAAAAACGACGGCGAGCGCGCTACTTGAATGATCAGAAGCTCTGGCGTTGAACGATGATCAATATTTACTTGAATGATCGATGGTGATGTTGTTCTATTGAGAGAATTCATCGAGCTCGTGAACGAAATGAGGATGAAGGGTCTCTACAGACAACTGCGCCAGAAGTACTCGAACATTCCTGAATACGTTATGCACGACTTGTTTCGTGGATCAGACGACAAGTTGTTCACGCAACTCAACAGGCTCGATTGGAAACTACAGGTCATCAACGTCAGACCAACAGATTTTTCGTTTAACACGTTAAAACATTTCGAGGAACGTGAATTCGGAGATGCAAATCCCAGCGGCGTTTACAACGATGCAGAACGCATGCAAGTGCAGAAGAAACGTGCGTCAGCAGACGGTCACAATGAACCGATAATCGTTGTCAAACGCATCGACGGTTACGACCTGTGGGAAGGTTGGCACAGGACGATGAACGTTCTCAAGCTAGGACAAAACGGTAGACGAGTGACAGATTTTGCCGAGTGGGATAAGGTCAAGATCAACGCTTGGGTGGGATCGATGAACAGGAAATGACAAATGAACGAAAAATTTGATCCTGAAAAGCGTGCTGAGCAAAAGCAAGCATCTCGAGACGATGACGCTCGTAGGCTAGCGTCCGGCGAGGTTACACGAGAACAGTTACGTCGTGAAAACAGCGTGTTCAGTGGAATCGACTTCTGCAAACTCGAGTTCGAGTACAAATGAACGAGGAGCTTGAATCGTACAGGAAGGCCGCAATAGCTACGTTAAAAACGAATGCACAATTCATACGCGACACGGCTAGAGACGTGCTCATGAGACCGTGTAGGGAAGTGTACATCGTTGGTAGCGTCGTCGACAGGAACCTCTTCAACGAATCGTCCGACATCGACGTTGCAGTTGTCGTTGATGGTCCCGTGGCAGACACAGGAATGAACGAAAGCTTGTCTGAGAAGTTGCAGAACGAAATGGTTCGATATCCGATGGACAACATCGGTACTGTGAACACCTTGGTCTTCGTGAATAAAATGGTCCTCAAGAGAGGAAAATCGATCAAGATTGCCGTTGATTTGTAGCGTTTCGGTGGCGGAATTGGCATACGCAGCGGACTTAAAATCCGCGACCCACTAAACGGGTATGAGGGTTCAAGTCCCTCCCGAAACACCCTTGATCCAGTAACCATCAGAAAAATTCCGTTGATTGTACGGAATTAGGTGAACAGATCAGGCGCGAAACTTGTAGTGCAACTAGTCATTCATTGGTTGTACAATCAACAGATGTTGAACATCACAGTCATGAACCGTTTGACGGCGGAAACGTGTGTTCCACCAGTTGATCCACACGCCATCATTTCGATAACGACGCCGGGCACGTCGCCTGCTCGCGTGGCAACGAATGATAACACGTTGAGCGTGTTGCAGCTAACGTTCTTTGACGTCGATAGGATTGAAAACATTCCTTACGATCTCAATGAGTCATCGAATATCATAAAGTTGGAGAACCAATCGTTCGAACCAAGGCGCGCGCGCGATACTTGCGTTTGTAAGTGCGTACGTTGACAGCATCACGACATTGATCGTTCACTGTGATGCAGGTTTGTCGAGGTCTCCAGCAGTTGCGGCTGCATTATCATTGATTCACCGCGATAACGATGCACAATTCTTCAAAACGTATCCGTGTTTGAATAGACGCGTTTATAAGATGATACTAAATGCGCACTTTGAACGTGAAAACTCAGTTCATCCATCATTCATCACGATAGGAAATCGATGACAAGGAACAATCCCAGAATCGTTGATCTAGAACGTGAAGTGTCTCTGCTACGCAACGTGATCAACAACATGCGCAACGATCCGGGTGACGTACCTGTGACTGGATGCGGTGATAATTCATGTATAGTTGCAAGACCGAAAGGCCAGGCAACGAACGGCGGTTGCAGGTGCGAAGCGCGCGAACTTCGCTATGCGCTAATATACTATAAGCGTCGTTCAATCTTCCTAGAAGAAACGATCAAAGAAATACGTGATCATCAAAATGATATTAAATAAAAACTCATTGAGAATCACGTGAACTTAGGACAAAACAAACGTCAATTCCATAGTTACAATGGTCCTCTAATGACACGAACGAGAAAGAAGCTATGTATTCTGCTCCTCGCGCTCATCGTGAACGTTTCGATGGTGGTGGGATCATCGTATGCAGATGATGCAAATCCACTGCGTCAAGCGATGACGAGAACTTCAATGTCACGTACCGAAATCGTCTCGACCCTTCGCGATGCCCACGTGAGGGTGTTCGGTGAGGCGCCAAGCACGAACAGGTTGGCAATGGCATGGGCTCAGGTAGCGCTCGAGAACGGTCACGGTGAGCACGTCTTCAACCATAACATGGGCAACGTCAGCGCATCATCGCGAGACCAACCAACGTACTACAGCGCGAGTGACAAACACGTGTACAGATCGTTTGAAACGTTCATCGATGGTGCAATTGCGTACTGGGAGGTCATCAAGCGTTGTACCGCAGGAATCGCTCGTTTTGATTGGGGTAATCCAACGGACGCTGCCGTGCAATTGCAGCGGTGTGGTTACTTTGAAGCCGACCTAGACAAGTACACGGTGATGCTATCATCCTTGTTCTTCACCGCAAAGAGACACGTCCTACCTGACGAAGAGAAGGAACGACATGAGAAGGAACAACGAGATGCCGACGAACGACGTGAAGCAGCCATCGCTGCCGGTGCAGACGCCGGACGTGATTGACAGCTTTCGTGGTGAGTTTGGATTCCTTAGCAACTTCTTCGAATCTTCAATATGGATCGATAACGAAAGGTATCGCAGCGTTGAGCATGCCTACCAGGCCGCAAAGTCAGATGATCCCGTTGTGAAGAGAATCATACGTGAAGCAAAGACACCTGCACAGGCGAAGAAGCTCGGTCACGCAAACCCCTTGATCGATGGTTGGAACGAAAGACGCGAAAACATCATGCTAGACCTTATAAGAAAGAAGTTCGAAAATCCTCTTCTGAGAGCGATGTTGCTGGCTACTGAAAACGTCGAGCTCATTGAAGGAAACTCGTGGAACGATACGTACTTCGGCGTGTGCCGTGGAAAGGGTCAGAACGTTCTTGGTAAAATCCTGATGCAAGTGCGTGAGGAGTGCAGAGCACAGGAAAGTGTAAACCAAGCGTAACGTATTGTACTATAAATTTGCTTCTGAGTAACAACGTATGACTTTGGCGAAAGAAGACGCAGCACCTTATTAGGTGTCGTTTTTTACAATTCTAAGTGAAAAGTAAAATAACGTACGGGTTAGAATAGTCCCGTAAGTCTAAGTGAAAACGAAGCTATAGATCAAACATGACAAATTCCTAGTTTCTCACGCAGCGTTCGAATCCCTACGACGAGGCTCACAACCTACATAGAACAGGCGTTCAATTGAATTCCTAGAAACAAAGGCACTGCAATGAGCGACATCAAGATGGTCATTGTATGCAGAACAGATTTGAACATGAGAAAGGGAAAGCTGGCGTCGCAAGTGGCTCACGCTGCGATGAAGTTCATCGTCGACAACGATGAATCACCTAGGGACGATGAATTGACCGTTGTGTTGTCGACTGACGAAGCTGAATGGTTATTCTCAGGATCGTTCACGAAGATCGTCGTTGGCTGCGACAGCGAGGACGCACTTCACGATCTCATATTCCAGGCGAACCTGGCTGACATCGAGGTTCACTCGATCGTAGATTCAGGAAAGACAGAGTTCAACGGTGAACCAACGTTGACGTGTGCAGCGTTTGGACCGTGCAAATCGGAAGAAATCGACAAAATAACAGGAAGCCTCAAACTGCTATGATCGAATGTCAAGGATGTCACAATCACATTGATGAAAGTGAAACGTGGTCATGTGCATCGTGTGGAACGCAAGCGTGCGTGTGGTGTTATATCAAACACAACGATGTTCAGCACTCGTGGTTGTATGAGCGGAAACAACAAAAACCAGCGACAAATGAAAATGATATGTCGACGACGGCACGTACGTGCACACCACACGAGCGCATAAAAACAGACGTGTCTGAACAACTTGAACTCTTTTATGGCCGTTGAACGTGGTACATTATTAACATGTTCAACGGAAACAGAGTCATCGTTTGTATTCCCGCGGGTCGCTATCGTTACCTACGCGTGTTACTTCCATACCTACTCGCCGATCGCAATTCATCGATCGTCGATGAAATTCACCTGTGGGTGAACACTGACGCTAAGTCAGACCTTGAATATTTTGCTAGAATGGAACGAGAGCATCTAAAGATCAAAAGGGTCTATTGCTCAGGCGAACTCGTGAAAGCGCTCTACGATGCGACTCGTGATCACTGGCAGTTCAGCGATGGCATCTTTCGGTTCTATCGTGGATGCGTTGCTGACCAAACGATCTACGTCAAGATCGATGATGATATTTGTTTCATTCACGACCAATTCTTCACGAACATGTGCAATGCAGTTCTAACTCGAGAGAGCACAAACTACGCTTGTACGGCAAACGTCTACAACGTACCGCACGTAACGAAAATACTACAGGACAGAGGAACGATCGATGATACGTTGGGACACTCGACCGGAAATCCACGGTGTCCGTTTGCTTGCACGAACGGTGAGTTCGCCGGTCACCTGCACGAGCAATTCATTCAGTTCGTTCGCAACGGTAACTTAGAGGCTCTGTACTTTCAACCTCACCAGATAGAAGGCAGACAGCGCATCGGCGTGATGGGTTGGACTGGCCAAAGCTTCAAGCAATTCGATGGACAAGTTGGACCACGAGATGAAGTTGAGCTAACGACTAGTATACCAGAGAAGCTGCTTAAACCGCTGTGGATCGTGGGAGATGCTTTGGTGTGTCACCTAGCGTTTTCACATCAACGTGCGTTCATCGAAGATCGAACAAACATCCTTAAAACATACCTCGATATTTCTATTATGTTGAACGGAGACACAGCATCATAGGATGACATATGTGATGAGCGCTACGTTTGTTTGTACGATTGGAGAGAAATGAAAAAGGTAAGAATCGCTCTGAACGAGGGTTGTAACGAACACAAGTTCTACCTGTTCCCAAGCCAAGAAGCGTTGTATGTATGGTGTGAAACCGTTGAAAAGGGTGAAAAAGCTCCCGTGATCGATGGAATAGACGAAGTGACGTTGCAACAAAATTCGTTCATTGAAGTTGAATTATATGCATTTGAATACGTTTACAACGGTAAAAGCAACCTTGATCACAAACGTTTGAACTACGTTAGGGTTGGAAAATCAAGCAAACCACGTAACGCCGCTGGCACTGAGGTGAGCATACACGATGGTTGGGTGATGAGCTCGATGGTTCCGTTGAATGCTTACAACGATGCGCACATCAACGTCACCGTGTTGCAACCTGGAGACGATAGAATAGACATCGCTTCGTTGTTCGATGCGGACGCTGACATTGACAAGTGACGAAGTGTAAGAATTCAACGAACAAGTGTAGACTACAACCATGGTTCAACCGTTTGTCATCGAGTACCTGAAAACTCATACGTTTGCTCAGTTAAAAGAGGAACACGGCGTCAATTCACGTCCTTCAAACGATGCACGTAAGCACAGCCTGAACTACAACCAGGTCGAAATTAAAAACGGTGATCTGCTCGCTGAACAGTGTCGTGGCATTGTTATCAAACCTCGCGTGAAATGCACCAACGTTGACACGATCGTCGGCGACGTTGAACTATTGGCCTGGCCGATGAACAGGTTCTACAACGCTGGCGATCCCGCAGGGGCAAACGTTGATTGGTCTGATCCTTGGTTGAACGTCCTAGAAAAGCTTGACGGCACGATGATCGTCGTGTACTACGATGGCGAGTTGAACGGTTGGTGCAGGGCGACGCGAGGGGTGCCTGACGCTGATCTACCTGTGAACTCGCAGAACATACTCATCGGAGAAAAAACGTTCTCCGTCTTGTTTGACGATGCTCTCCACAAAACAGTGATTGCGGCAGGAGAGGACGCATTGCGTAACTACCTCTTGCACGGGTTAGACCTCAATACGAACGTTACGTACGTGTTTGAACTCACCGGTCCGTACAACCGCGTCGTCGTCAGGTACGAAGAACCTCGAGTGACGTTGATCGCCGCTCGCGACATCACGACCGGAGAAGAACTAAACATCAACGAATTGCCGATACCGCGTTACATTCCTCGACCGAAAACTTGGAACATCAAGGATGTTGTCGCCCTTAGAGCGTTTGTCGACAACGCAGACCCAGGAAAACTGGAGGGTGCAGTCGTTTGTGATTCTTCGTTCAACCGCTTAAAGGTCAAGAACAAGTCGTGGGTTCTGTCGTCCAAGGCCCGTGAGATGGTCACCACATCGCCCAGATCGGGCCTTGAGGCAATCATACAACAATCGATCGATGACGTCCTGCCGTTGATCGAGAAGGACGTAGCTAGCAAGTTGGTGCTGCTTCAAGCTGCGTATGCAGCGTTTTGCAAGCACAACGACGAATTGTTCGAATCATTCATCAGGAATTCAACGACTAGAAAGGAATTCGCGTTGCAGGTGCAGGCATCAGATGCATTGACATACGTGATGTTCGCGTTGTACGATGATGTCATGAAATCAAGAAAGTTCACGCTATCGTGCGATGATTACATCAGAACGTTGAGCATTGATGGAAAGCTGTCACCGTCGATGCTTGACAAGTTGCTCAATGTCCTCAATATGAGTATTCAACCTTCAAGCGTTGAATAAGACACCAACTCCCGACCGCTGAACTTGGCGATTGGAATCCCATGACAATTCCTAGGTTGGACAGCAATGAACCGCCGGTGTTACCGTTGCTAACGTTACATGACATGTGACCGAGTGGGTAGTAACCTGATTGTGCAGGAAAATCCTGTGTAGCGCCACCCGATACGTCAAGGTAGCCGGCTATACGTGCAGCTAGATCGCGTGTTTGTCCCAATCCATTGAACGTTACGCACTGTGTTTGAGCAGCATATGATCCACCGCCACCAACAATCAAATCCAATAGAATTGAATCAGACAAAACAGCGTTTCCACCGCCGATCACGTAACCGTACTGAGCAAGCTGCAATCCCCACGTTTGCGAACCCGTTTCACCGATGCCGTAAATGCTGTTGCCGTACTGCGCTATCGTTGACAAAATATTGCCGTTCTGAGCATCGATACCAAAGAACGCAGAATCTCCCCACGTACCCGGCGACGCACCGATCGTTGGCAACGTAAATGCATCGCCCCTGCTGTATGAAACAGAGATCCTCAACTTCGTGTCGTAATCGTATGAAGTTGATCCGAACAACTGTGAGAGCGGTAACCTCACCATTTGACACGTACCTGATCCATCGGTGTACATCGATGGCGCGCCGACTCCTGAAATGCTGTTGCTGAAGATTTGCAACCCGTTCGACGTGAGTTGAATCGATGGACCAGAACTAGGATCGTTCGTGTTGATCATCGTCCACGTTTTACCACCAAACGTGTAATTTCCAGGTGCGTTGAATGTTTGTGGCGTTTGTGCAACGAAATCAATATCGAGCAACGTGTGCCAAGGGTAAATTGCAGGTATTTGAAACGTGGGTCCGCCGGCCGCGGGATCACAATTTAAAATTATCGTTTGAAGTCCATTATCAGTTATACCCCAATGCTTGCTTCCCATGAACGAAGCATAAGTTGAATAACTTGGTACTACGATGTTTGTACCACCGCTTAAAAACTGGCAATCAATAACAGACAATAGATCAATGCCAGTGGAGATGTGTTGCTGTCCAATTATTGGATTTCTAATGAATACCATTGGACAATATTGAGATCCAGCATGACAATTCTCAAACGATACATTGCTAAAATATTGATAATATGCAGATGTTTCAGTGCTAGCATCAAATAAAACGTCTGCCGCCGTAGTCGATCCCGAGTTATTATTTGCCTCGAACCAAATGTTCTTTACGGATAGTTTTTCAATTCTTCCAGACGCACCGTAACCAGATGGCGTAGGCTGAATGTGCAAACCGTTGTTGATACAACCTTGTATCGCACCGCCATCAATCGTAACTTGATCAGACGATTGGACTAACATTCCATCGTAAGCGTATGAAATATGAGGATTTAAAATCTTGGTATTTGTTATTCCAATTGGAACAAGCATGCCTATACCGTTGATAAAGCATTGATTATTACTGAAACAACACTCTTCTCCAGTGCCAACATTGATGCCAGTTCCCCAACCGAAACAATGAACGTTATCAACTAATATATTACCTGCTTGCGCAGCAGTTAAATTAAACCCAGTTAAATTTGACGCGTCCGGCGGCAATCCACCCCCGTTGGGATCAGTAAGGTTGGCATTGAAAATGCCGAAATCTTTGACAATAACGTTAGAAATTAACGTTGCCATGTGACCAATGGTGATTGCATTACCAGATGTAACGTACGAAGCAAGGCATGAACCAGTTTTACCGGATGCTACGCCAAAATTAGAAAGATCAGTT
>Ga0182030_10001914_pt1 | contig 43699 bp, 31 predicted proteins | sample 812S3MmetaG_FD_121299 | JGI IMG/M metagenome (GOLD analysis project Ga0182030, IMG submission 121299) | Permafrost microbial communities from Stordalen Mire, Sweden - 812S3M metaG (Illumina Assembly) | ecosystem: Environmental > Terrestrial > Soil > Wetlands > Permafrost | place: Sweden... | reverse complement strand
CCTGCGACGCATCGACAAGGTCGCCTACGTGCGTTTTGCTTCGGTGTATCTTGATTTCAAGGATGTCCGCGAGTTCATGGAGGAGCTGAAGGAGCTGCTCGACACGAAGGAGAGCACGTCCACAAAAGGCAAATCCGGAGCTTGACCTTTAATAAGTTCAGACTCGGCGCAAGAACTTACAGCCCGGATTGCGCCCCATAACCTCACATCACAAGGTAAACATCTAAAGCAATGTCATCCTCACATAAAGTTACTTTAATTCCCGGCGATGGTATCGGCCCTGAGGTCGTCAACGCCAGCGTTCGCATCCTCGAAGCCACCGGCGTCAAGTTCGAATTTGAGAGCTTCGCGGCCGGCGCTGAAGCCTTCGAGAAGTATCACGAGTACATCCCGAAAGAGCTGGTCGAATCCATCGAGCGCACGCGCGTCGGATTGAAGGGCCCCGTGACAACGCCCATCGGCGGCGGCTTCTCCAGCATCAACGTCGCCCTGCGCAAGCAGTTCGAACTGTTCGCCAACTTACGGCCCATTCGCAATCTGCCGGCCGTGCCGACGCGCTATCCCGGCGTCGATCTCGTGGTCATTCGCGAGAACACCGAAGGCCTGTACTCCGGGATCGAACACGAAGTCGTGCCCGGCGTAGTGGAAAGCCTGAAGATCATCACCGAGAAAGCTTCCACGCGCATCGCCAAGTTCGCCTTCGAATACGCCCGCCGCGTTGGCCGCAAGAAGATCCATGCCATCCACAAAGCCAACATCATGAAGTTGTCGGATGGGCTGTTTATCCGCTGCTCGCGCGACGTTTCCAAAGGCTATCCTGAGATCACCTACGGCGAGCACATTGTCGACAACACCTGCATGCAGCTCGTGATGAATCCCTATCAGTACGACATGCTGCTATTGGAGAACCTCTACGGCGACATCATCTCCGACCTGTGCGCGGCGTTCGTTGGCGGGCTGGGTCTGGTGCCGGGAGCGAACTTCGGACACGAGTGCGCCATCTTCGAAGCCGTCCACGGTTCCGCGCCTGACATTGCGGGAAAAGATATCGCGAACCCGACGGCTGTGCTGCGCTCCGGGATTCTGATGCTGCGTCACCTGGGTGAAGAGAATGCCGCGAACCACATTCGGTTGGCGCTGGAGAAGGTTTACGGCGAGAGGCAGCACGTCACCCGCGACGTCGGCGGCACTGCCGGCACCAGCGAGTTCGCCGATGCCATGGTTGAAGCGTTGCACACCATCCCGCCGCCGATACCGGAGTTGCAGGAAGTGGGGTTGTAGTCAGGACGGCGGACACCGAGGTCCGCCGTTGTTGACTCATTCCGACGCGATGCGGGCAGCACTTTCCTTCTCCTGCCTCAGTAGCCGTGCCCGCTGCCTTCTTCCAGCCGCACTTTCCCGCGGAACATCCTATAGACGAAGATGAAATACACGACTGCCATGACCATCCCGATACTCCACCACACGAAGCCCACGCTCAGCCCGTGAGCCCCGGCGGCGCTGTTGTAGATCGTGAGGTTGTACTGCGAACCGGTACTTGCGGGCAGAACGTTGGGATAAAGCGCGAAGACCGCTCCCACCAGCATGGCGATGATGTAGGCGCACGATGCCAGGAACGCGCCCTTCTCTTGCCGCCTGGAGTGCGCGAAGTACATGTACATCAGACTGCCGATGACTACCACCGGCACGAGATATCCGATGGGCCAGCGCGTGTAGCTGTCGAGAATATGAGGCACGGCGTACACCGTGGCAATCAGGCTGAAGATCGTAAGCAGCACTTGCACCGGCCAGAGCCACGATGCCACCTTCCGCGCACGATCGTTCAATTCGCCTTCGGTCTTCGTTGCCAGGTATAGCGACCCATGCACCACCAGCGTCACCAGCGCCACTACGCCGCACATCACGGTGTACCAGTCAAGGATGCCGTTCTGCGCGCCAACGCGCCAGTTGGTCCAAAGCGGCTCGAAGAAGTAGCCGTCAGCGTTCAGCGGTACGCCGCGCACCACGTTACCCAGGGCCGCGCCAAAGAAAATCGCCAGCAGGATACTCGAAACTCCAAAGATGGTGTCGAAGAAGCCTTGCCATAGGCTCTCCTGAATGTGGGTACGAAACTCGATGCCAATGGCGCGCAGCATCAGCAGCCACAGCACCATCATCAGCGGCAAGTAGAAGCCGCTGAAACCGGAGGCGTACAGCTGCGGGAAGGCGAAGTACAGCGTGCCGCCCGCTGCCAGCAGCCACACCTCGTTGCCGTCCCACACCGGGCCGATCGCGCGAATCACCGTGCGCCGGTCCCGGTCGTTCCTGGCGATGAAGAGATGGACTGCGCCCGCGCCCAGATCGAAGCCGTCGAGCACAACATAAATAGCGACCATTACCGCTACGATCATGAACCAGATGGTTGACATGGCTATCGTACCTCCAGGGGATTCAAACGCGCCGCATCAATCTGTTCACCCAATCGCGGTGACACAACCGGCTCCGGACCGTGCTCGATCTCACGCCGCACCAGGAAAAGGAACAGGATGGAAAGCACCGTGTACATCCCCAGAAATCCCAGGAAGCTGAACCAGGCGTTGCCCGCCGACACCATCTTGGAGTAGCCGTCCACCGTCCGCATCAGGCCGTAAACCAACCACGGCTGGCGGCCGAACTCGGCAGTCATCCATCCCGCGGTGTTGGCGATGTAGGGGAACGGGAAGCTCAGCAGCAGGATCCACAACATCCAGCGCGCCTCATACAGCTTTTTGCGCCACAGCAGAATTGCCGCAACCACCGCCACCGCGATGAAGATTGTGCCCAGTCCTACCATGATGTGGTAGGTGTAATAGAGCAGCGGGATGTTGTCCGGCCAGTCTTGCTTCGGTACCGCGTTCAGCCCTTTGACCTCGGCGCCCCAGCTGCGCCAGGTAAGGAAGCTCAGCATGTTAGGGACCTCAATGGGATTGTCGATCCTTTGCGCCCCAACATCGGGCTGGCCCAGGATGACCAGCGGCGCTCCGGGCGCGGTGTCCCACAGAGCTTCCATGGCTGCCAGCGTCACCGGTTGATGGCGTGCCAGCATGCGGCCCTGCGCGTCGCCCGTCGGCATCAACTGGATGAGTGTGAACAACAGCGCGGCAATCACGCCGACGCGCACATAAATTTGTCCCTGCCCGACATGCCTCTGGCTGAGCAGATAGAACGCGCCGACAGCGGACATAACAAACGCTCCGGTGATGACCGCGCCGCTCATGTTATGCGCATACTGCCACCACGCCCAGGGATTCAGCACCAACTGCCAGAAGCTGGTGAGTTGCACTGAGCCGTCGGCTACGCGCTCGTAACCCACCGGATGCTGCATCCATGCGTCGGTGGCGACGATGAAGTAGCCCGACATCCACGAGCCCACAAACACCATCAGCGCGCAGAACCAGTGCAGGCCCTTGCTCAGACGCTTCTCGCCATAGAGAAACAGTCCCAGAAACGTTGACTCCAGGAAGAAAGCGAAGCAGCCTTCCATGGCCAGCGTCTGCCCAATGACGCCGCCGGCGAAGCGCGAGAAGTGCGACCAGTTGGTGCCAAACTGGAATTCCATCGGGATACCGGTCACTACGCCGATCACGAAATTGATGCCGAAGATCTTGGCCCAGAAGCGGGCCGCCCGGTCGTAGCGCTCATCGCTGGTCTTGAGCGCGATGGTTTTCAAGATCACGATCAGCGGCGCCAGTCCCATGGTCAACTGCGGGAACAAGTAGTGATACGTGACCGTGAAGGCAAACTGCAGGCGGTGGATCAGGAGTGCGCTGTCCATGCATAAACCTCGAAAGGAGTGTTTGCGCGAAAGGGTGCGTGCGGCCTGCCGCAAGCAACGGCTGGGGTTCTGCACATGGAAACAGTGTCGGCGATGGCAACGCAGGACGCTGTGAAAGAGGTCACAAAGAAGTGTGACTGATATTTGCCTGGCCCGGAACTGCGCAGCCGTGGAACCAGGCGTCGATTTGCGGCTGTGTGGGCCAGCAAATATGATTCAAGGCAGGCCGCGCAGATTACGAGGTACGGAGTACGACTCGTATTTCTGCGGTTGTCACTCGCAGCTTGGCCGGGATGGCGAAACTGGCAGACGCAGCGGACTTAAAATCCTTTGTCAGACCTAGACAGCGTCTACTAAGTTTCTGTAAGTAAGCATGTTACTGATATAATTTCCATCGGATTAGCTGTTACACAACTATTTCACATTTTGGCCTTTTTTGAGGGACCGTGGGGGGATACTGCGGATGGCGGAACAACACACAATTCTCGGCGGCAAGGTTCACGTTTACAAACGGCCGAATAGCAGCTGCTGGCAGTGCTCCAGCTATCTCGCCGGAAGGAATCGCAGGGCCACAACCAAGGAAGAAAGCCTATCGAAAGCGAAGGAGATCGCAGAGGACTGGTATCTTCAGCTTCGCGGAAAACTCCGCAGCGGGGAATTGAAATCCGGGAGGACGTTCCGCGAGGCCGCGGAACAATACCTGCGCGAATACGACATCATCACGCAGGGACAGCGCAGCAAAATCTATCTCAGGGGTCAGCACTCCCGAGCAGCCAGGCACCTGGTGCCGTTCTTTGGCCGTCTGGTCCTGTCGGAAATCACCGCCGGCAAAATACAGGACTACCGCATCCACCGCCTCGAAGAGGCGATGGCAAAACGCGGCAAGCCTCCGGCACACAACACCATGCACCAGGAGATGGTGACCTTGCGGCAGATATTGAAAACTGCGGTTCGCCATGGATGGATAGACCACCTGCCCGATTTGTCGGCACCCTATCGGTCATCGCCGAAGATTTCGCACCGGGCTTGGTTTTCTCCCGCGGAATACAAGACTCTCTATGAAGCCACAAGAAGACGTGCGCACGAGCCGAAACAGCCGCGCTTCAAGTGGGAATCAGAGCAACTTCACGATTACGTGCTGTTCTCGGCCAATACAGGCCTGCGTCCTGACGAAGCAAGGCGGCTCCAGTTTAGGGACGTGACGATCGTTGTGGATCAGGGAAGCAATCAGAAAATCCTTGAGATCGAGGTGCGCGGTAAGCGCGGAGTCGGATACTGCAAGAGCATGCCCGGCGCCGTCCTGCCCTTTCAGAGACTCAAGGCAAGGCTCCGTCCGGCAGGCGGCCCAGGCAGGAAAGGAAGCCGTGTCGAAAGCATCGCGAACGGGGAATGGCACAAGCCAGAACCTTCAGACCTCATCTTTCCGAAATGGCAGCGCGAACTGTTCAACGCGATCCTGAAGGAGAAGAACCTGAGAGTCGACCGTGACGGCCGCCCTCGGACGGCTTACAGCCTGCGGCACACGTACATCTGCTTGCGCTTGTTGGAAGGTGCCGACATCTACCAGATCGCAAAGAACTGCCGCACTAGCGTCGAGATGATTGAGAAGTATTACGCAGCGCACCTCAAGACCCAGCTTGACGCCTCGGCGATCAACAAAATGCGAGCAAAGCCAAAGAAGAGACAAAGCCAGGTAAAAACCCTGGAAAAGGCACGATGAAATCATCCGGGCCGCTTTTGTGGTAGAAAACAATCAGCCAGTTCACGCGGGCGTGGCGGAATGGCAGACGCAACGGACTTGAGACAAAACTTGAGTGCCCGCCGGGAAACCGGCGATGCAGAACTGCCCAAATTCGGGGAACCCTGCAATGGCAATCCCGAGCCAAGCCCCTGCGGAATACTCCGCCGGGGAAGGTGTAGAGACTAGACGGGTAGCACCTAAGCCCCGGAACTATCTGGGAGATGGTGAAGGGATAGTCCGGACCGCAAACCCGGCACCGCGCTATCGAGCGCCGCGCCAGGGCGGCGAAAGCCGTAGACGGTACGAAAATCCGTAGAGCCGAAAGGTTCGTGAGGGTTCGACTCCCTCCGCCCGCACCACTCCCCAATCCCCCAATCTCCATTGTGCCGGAAGGAAAAAGCGGCACACCAATGCCGCTACATCGTCGGCAAACTGCTCGGGCAACCGGCCTAGATGCGAGACCCTCAAAGCCGAGTCGTGTCGGGCGACTCTGGCTGAAGCGTTCAAGTTCTAATTCATCTTCAGGACGTGCTGGTGGGCCTACCGGAACGTTTGCACTCCCCTGACCCCTCTCAAGACTGAGGCGTAGTTGGAGGAAGATCGTCGCCTCAATTCACAGACCAGTAACAGAATGTTTGTATGATCCTGACGCTATTGCGCCTTCCGCCAGTTTTTTGAGCGGCCGTCGCAAGACTTGTCTTCCGAGGGCGAGCACATGCGAGAACGAATCCGGGCGAAGCAACTGTTTCTGGCGAGGGCCAATGACGGGCTGTCCGAACTGGATCGCCTCAGCAGTTTCAAAGAGTCAGGCACCGTATGAGATCCGCCAAAGAACGTAATTGCGAAACGCCGAAGGGGCCTGTTCGGGCGGCACAGTACGTCCGTATGTCGACAGAACATCAGCAGTATTCGACCGAAAACCAAATGGATGTCCTTCGCCGCTACGCCGAAGGGCGCAGTATGCAGATCATCAGAACTTACTCAGACGAAGCGAGGAGCGGACTGAACATCGAGGGCAGGAACGGATTACGCCAACTTTTATCCGACGTTGAGGCCAGCCGTGCGGACTATACCGACGTTTTGGTTTATGACGTTAGCCGTTGGGGGCGGTTCCAGGATGTTGATGAGAGTGCCTATTACGAGTACATCTGCAAGCGAGGCAAGGTTCGCGTGCACTACTGCGCCGAGCAGTTCGAGAACGATGGAAGCCTATCGTCTTCATTGCTGAAGACCATCAAGCGCACAATGGCGGGAGAGTACAGCCGCGAGCTTTCGGTCAAGGTGTTTGCCGGCCAGTGCCGATTAATTGAACGCGGTTTTCGTCAAGGCGGTTCTGCAGGCTATGGCCTTCGCAGACAGTTGATCGATCAGGATCGCAACCCGAAAGAAATATTGACGCGAGGTAAACACAAGAGCATCCAGACAGACCGCGTAATCCTGGTGCCGGGTCCCGAATCGGAAACGCAAGTCGTCCGCGAAGTCTACGACCTTTTCACCCAGAAACAATCGACCGAAAAAGACATTGCGGCGCAACTCAATGAACGAGGCTTGGTCACCGATCTCGGACGGCGTTGGACTGTGGGCGTAGTACGTCAGATCCTTACAAATCCCAAGTATGCCGGCGCAAATGTGTACAACCGAAGATCGTTCAAGCTAAAACGAAAACGAGTGGCCAACCCACCCGAAATGTGGATCAGGTGCGACAGCGCTTTTACTCCGATCGTTCCCCTTGAACAGTTCACACAAGCGCTTGCAATCATTGAGAGCCGCCACACGCATCTGACGGACGAGCAATTGCTAGAGCGTTTGCGGGATCTGCTGGCCCGAATTGGCGAGCTGTCCGGCATCCTCATTGATGAAGCTGAAGACATGCCGTCGAGCACGGTTTATCAGAGCCGTTTTGGTGGTCTCACGCGAGCGTACGCCCTCATTGATTACACACCATTGCGAGACTTGAGGTACATAGAGATCAATCGCGCCATGCGCGAGTACCACAGAAATCACTGCTCCCAGATCTTGAAGGATCTCAGAAATCAGGGTGCAGAGGTTCGAGAAGGCAACAGCGGGCTTCTGGAGATCAATCGCGAGTTTACTGCGTCTCTCATAATCTCTCGATGCCGCGAAACCCTGACAGGCAAGTACCGCTGGCTTATCGGGCTTGAGAACGCCCTCGACCCTGACATAACGATTGGCGCGCGGCTGACGCCGGGCAACGAAGACATTCTTGATTACTACCTCTTCCCGAAGATCGAGACCTTAGCCGCTCAGCTCAGGCTTGCTGGGGAGAACGGCGTACTGCTGGATGCTTATCGCTTCGAAAACCTGGATTTCTTCTTCAGCATGGCGCGCCGCACGCGAATTGAGGAGATACCGTGAACAAAAGTGAAATCGAACACATTCCGATCGCTGAAATCCGGGTGGTTAATCCTCGGACACGAAATAAGACAAAGTTTCAAGAGATCGTCGCCAGCATCGCCGAGGTCGGGCTCAAGAAACCGATTACGGTATCTCGTCGCGAACTCGACTCTGATGGCACTCGGTATGATCTCGTCTGCGGTCAAGGCCGAATGGAAGCCTGCCGGGCTCTGGGTGAGACCACAATTCCCGCTGTGGTGAGCGATGCGTCTCGGGAAGAACGGCTCTTGATGAGCTTGGTTGAGAATATCGCTCGGCGCCCACCTTCGAATCGGGACCTCATCAGAGAAGTTCGGAGCCTGCGAGAGCGGAACTATAAGGCCGATGAAATCGCCCGGAAACTGGGCCTTGACCGCAGCTATATTCACGGCATTATTCACCTCGTGGAGCACAGCGAGGAGGGACTGGCTCACGCGGTTGAGGCCGGTCGTCTGCCCATCAGTGTTGCGGTCAGGATCGCGACGGGCAACGACCGCGAAGTGCAACAGGCACTCTCCGAAGCGTACGAAAAGGGTGACCTCAGGGGAGAAAGGTTCCGAGCTGCTAGGCGCATTGTTGCTCAGCGGATAGCGCGCCAAGAAAAAGCTGGGAGAATCGCCCAGACCCGACGCAAAATCACAGGCGAGGCGTTGGTACGCGAATATAAAGACCGGATTCGCGAACAGCGCCAGCTTATAAAGAAAGCGAACTTCACGAAGGAGCGCCTGCTTCTTCTCACCACAGCCATACGGCGACTGATGTCAGATGAACATTTCGTTACGCTTTTAAGAGCAGAAAATCTCGTCAATATGCCTTCGGAACTCGCAACTCGCCTCAAATAATCCTCGGATCAAAAGGACCGACAAACATGAGCCCCAAGGTGAAACCTGCATTCAACGAGCATGTCGTTGTACTTCCAGTTGACGCCATCGTTCCGCAGAGAGAAATACCTGCTGAACTCCGAAAGAGCACTACCTACAGACGGATCAGCTCTTCGCTTGCACATATTGGTTTGATCGAACCGCTCGTGGTCTATCCGCGAGGACCGAGGGATTACCTGTTGCTTGATGGGCACGTCAGATTGGACATCCTCAAGCAGAACGGATTGAGCGAGGTACGCACCATCTTCGCGATGGATGATGAGGCTTATACATACAACAAGCGAGTCAACCACGCTCCGCCTGTGGCTGAGCATTTCATGATACTGAAAGCGCTCTCGAACGGCGTAGGCGAGGAACGAATCGCTCAGGTGCTAAATGTTGATGTTTCAGCAATTAGGCAGCGACGGCACATGCTCGACGGAATCTGTCCCGAGGCAGTCGAGATCTTGCGTAACAGCGATGTCACCGCCGGGGCCTTCGCTGCACTTAAGAAAATGAAACCCATGCGGCAAATCGAGGCGGCAGAGCACATGCACGCCACCGGCACATATTCCGTCCGCTTCGCCCAGGCCCTCCTCGAAGTGACTCGTCCCGAATTCCTCGTTGAGACCCCCTCGCAACGGAAGTCGCGAATCGAGGCTACCTCAACTGCGGCTCAGGCGATGCTCGAACAGGAAACTGATTTATTACTTCGCGAGCTCAAGGCCGTTGAGGCATCTTATGGAACGGATATGCTGACTCTTTCGATTGCGTGCGGCTATATTGAGCGTTTGCTGTCGAACGCTCGCATCGAGAAGCACCTTGATAAGCACCACCGCGACATTCTGGGTGAGCTCCGTTCACTCCTTTCCGAAGTGAAGCCCCAAAAGACGAAGGGCGCCGCCGAAGCGGCAGGATGATGGTCCGCGGCCCGAACAGCCTGCCGCACCGCGTGAGCGCCTTACATTGCGACACGAGCGGCTATATCTCCTCAAAATGAAGATCGGGTTATGTAAAGTCTTGGTAAAACCGTTGACCTTACTACGCCAAAAAGAGGTGGATGATTCCCCCTATTTTCGTCCGTGCCAATAGGCAGGGTCGTTATTTTCGATTATGATTGAAGTCGAAAATAGGACGATGGGCTGTTTTCACATCTCGGAAAAGCGGCCATGCCCAAAATCGTGAACATTCCGGGCCGGAGGGTGCCTCAAGGCGCATATTCGGCTTTCGTCCCAGCCCCCCTGCCCCCGGTGTTGGACTGGACGCCCCGGCTTATTCGAGTGCTTTCTGACGCAGACCGGCTCATAGGCAGACTGGCCGGCGAGGGTGGAAGGCTGCCCAACCCTCATGTTCTGATGCGGCCCTTTGTACGACGTGAAGCCGTGCTGTCGAGCAAGATCGAGGGCACACAGGTGACACTTGGCGAGTTGCTGGCTTCCGAAGCCGGAGCGGTGGTGGATCGTAGCCCGGAAGACCTGCGCGAGGTCGGTAACTATGTGGTTGCTCTAGAGCATGGCATCTCACGTCTCAAGAAACTTCCAATTTGCGTCCGCCTTGTCCGCGAGTTACATGAGAAGCTCATGGCCGGTGTCCGCGGGCACCAGGCGACTCCGGGGCGTTTCCGAACCACACAGAATTGGATCGGTAGGCCCGGCAGTACGCTGGCAACCGCATCCTTTATTCCGCCACCGCCAGGGGAAGTGGAACCCTGCCTCGCAGCCTGGGAGAAATTTCTCCATGAATCCGACTTGCCACCGCTGGTGACTATTGCCCTCGCCCACTACCAATTCGAAGCGATTCACCCGTTTCTCGATGGAAATGGGCGAGTTGGACGCTTGCTGATAACCTTGTTCCTGATCGAACGAAAGATTCTCCCAACTCCTCTGCTGTACCTCTCTGCGTTTTTTGAGGCCGCCCACCGCGATTATTACGCCAGCTTGCGAGGGGTCAGCGAACGAGCAGCGTGGCAGAAATGGCTCGAATACTTCCTGCTTGGCATTGCGCGCATGTCCGAAGATGCGGTGAGTCGGGCTACGCGGATCAATGACATCGTTGCTCAATGGCAAAAGATGTTGGCTGGCGAGTCAACGAACACCCCGCTGCGAATTGTCGACCTATTAGCGGCAAATCCATTCATCACCACCACCGGCGTTACTCGTCAATTGGGCGTTGCCTTTACGACCGCTCAGCGTGCCATCGAACGTCTGGAACGTAATGGTGTCGTGCAGCAGACAACAGACGCTCGGCGGAACCGCGTGTATTGCGCACGAGCACTACTCGATATCCTCGAAGAACCAGCTCATCTCAAGCCAATCGCTGCTGAGTAGGAGACAGGATCTGATTTCCAATACAGGGAATGCCCCGGTGGGCAAAGCGTGCTTGCCTCGCTCCTTCGACAAGGAGTTTTTTGCCTCAGATGTCACTTACGTAACTGCGTAGCTGCGCGTATACTGCGGCTTCACAAGGATTCACAATGGCAATGAGAAAGAGCGGGCGTAAGCCTGGGTTTGCCAGATCAGGGAGTGCGACCCCGAAAGCTGAAATGAAAGCGAAACCCGTGGCGTTAACGGTGAAGGTGGATAACAGCACGTATGTGCGTCTCTGTACACTCGGGGCAACTCAGCGACGGACGAATCAAGACATCCTTCGAGAAGCAGTACAGGAGTACCTGGATCGGGCGGGCGCGTAGAAAATTTCGCGAGACCTCGCGGAGGCCGGAAGAACGGAGGGTGATGACTGAACTTATCTGGGAAGGCAAGTACGTTGATGGCAGACGGCAGAGTCCCGTTAGGGTCGCACTTCCGTTTCAGACGATAGAGAGCGTTAACGAGAGTGCCGCTGACCGCAGGCGGAATCTAGAACTGTTCTCGTCTGGCCGCTCGACCGAGTGGCGCAACAAGCTCATCTGGGGTGACAAGAAGTATGTGCTGGCTTCCCTTCTGCCGGAGTTCAGCGGAAAGGTTGACCTCATTTACATCGATCCCCCTTTCGATACAGGAGCGGATTTCTCCTTCACAGCGACAATCCCGAGTCACTCTGATTCAGAAGAATCGGAAGGGGCTTCCTTTGTAAAGCAACCCTCCATCCTTGAACAGAAGGCATACCGAGATACCTGGGGCAGAGGTCTCGATTCTTATCTGGAATGGTTCTATGAGACTGCTGTATTGGCTGACCAACTGCTTGGCGAGAATGGTTCCATATATGTTCATCTGGACTGGCACGTAGGTCACTACGCAAAGGCCGTGCTGGACGAGGTGTTCGGCCAGCAGGCGTGTCAGAATGAGATTATCTGGAAACGTACGTCAGCCCGAAGTGACAGTCACACCTTTAATCACATCCACGATGTGATTTACCTGTACGCGAGGGGAAGCTTCACCTTTAACGACACGTATGTGAAGCACGATTCAGACTACCTCGATAGCAAATACACGCACTTGGACGCCAAGGGTCGGCGCTACAGACTCGACAACATCACGAGTCCGAATCCTAGGCCGAACATGAAGTATGTTTGGCGCGGGCATCAGCCTCCGACCTTGGGCTGGCGGTACTCCAAGGAAACCATGCAGCGCCTTCATGATGAAGGTAGGATTTGGTACCCGGACAGCAAAGACAAGCGTCCACAATTGATTCGGTATCTTGATGAATCCTCCGGCCAGCCAGCGACTTCGATTTGGACGGATATATCCCCGGTTAACTCGCAAGCGGCAGAGCGCGTCAACTACGACACACAGAAACCCGAGGTATTGCTAGACCGAATCATCAACGCATCATCGAACGAAGGCGACCTAGTATTGGACTGCTTCGTCGGAAGTGGCACTACCGCCGCAGTGTCCGAAAAGCTGAGGAGGCGCTGGATAGCTTGCGACCTGGGACGGTTCTCTATTCACACAAGCCGCAAGCGGCTGCTGTCCGTATCTGGCGTAAAACCTTTTGCTGTCCAAAACCTCGGTAAGTACGAAAGACAGGCGTGGCAGACAGCCGAGTTCCGCACAGGCAGCGAAGGTGGGGCTGAGCAACAGCGCCTACGTGAGGCGGCTTACCGCAAATTCATTCTCGACTTGTATCGCGCCACGCCGCTCAACGGACACGCATGGCTCCACGGGCTGAAGGCTGGGTGGATGGTGCACATCGGCGCAGTGGATGCACCTGTGACTCTGACGGACGTCAAGGCGATCGCCCGTGAGGTGTGGAAGGCCACTGCGGGTCCAGGAGTAAACCGCAAAGCAGCAGCAGATATTCTTGGCTGGGAATTTGCGTTCGAGCTAAACGAGACTGCTCGGCAGGTCGCCTCGGAATCGCGAGTGGATGTTGTATTTAAGAAAATCCCGCGCGAAGTGCTGGAGAAGAAGGCGGTCGAACAGGGAGACATCAAGTTCTTTGAGTTAGGTGCCTTGTCAGTGGAGCCGAAGCAGAAGGGGCGTGAGTTAAGCCTGAAGCTGACCGACTTTGTAATTCCACCCGATGACGTTCCGGAGGAGGTCCGAAAGGCTATCAAGCACTGGAGTCAGATGGTTGACTACTGGGCCGTGGACTGGAACTTCAGGGACGACACGTTCCACAACGAATGGCAGTCCTACCGCACGCGACAGAAGCCTGACATCGAGCTTTCGGTCAGGCACGATTACGAGCAGCCCGGAAGATACAGGGTGGTGGTGAAGGTCATTGACATCCTCGGGAACGACACGACAAAGACTTTGGACATAAAGGTGAAATAGCGATGCCACGGCGGAAGCGTGTAGCAGTCGATACCGCGCAGACCGAGTTGCTGGACGTAGCGTCCAAACTTCGAACGGCACCGTGCGTTCCCGCGTTGCGAGAGGCCGTGAAGGCATGGGTTGCTGGTGGTTACAAGGGCATTACCGATACCACACGCATCCTGCTTAACTATTGGTTCAACGCCGACCACAAGCTGGCGACTGGCACTCCGTTCAAATATCACCGCTCACAGCAAGAGGCGATTGAGACGCTGATATTCGTATGGGAATACGAGAAAGTGCGCTCGCGGAAGGCTCTGCTGGAGCGGTACGCCCAGGACCTTCGCGACGTGCGGTTGCCGCCCTATGACGATTTCGCTCGGTACTGCATCAAGATGGCCACGGGTTCCGGCAAGACCAAGGTGATGTCCCTGGCGGTCGCGTGGCAGTTCCTTAACGCAGGTCGCGAACCCGAGGAAGTGGCCAAGGACTATGCCAAGACATTCCTCATCCTCGCGCCCAACGTCATCGTTCTTGAGCGCCTGAAGACAGACTTTGCTGGCGGTCGCATCTTCCGAACGGACCCGGTTATTCCACGAGAGTTGGAGATCTTTTGGGAGTTCGACTGCGTGATGCGCGGCGAAGCCGAGAAGGCTCCCGCTGAGGGCATGTTGTTCCTGACCAACATCCAGCAGTTCTACGAGCGCGCCGACCGCAACGGCGAAGCTGAGCCCGATGCGATGACGGCGGTGCTGGGGCCGAAACCGCCGACGCAGAAGTTGGAGTTGACCGATTTCGGTGACCGTATTGGCCTTCGCGGCGGACACTTGCTCGTTGTCAACGACGAGGCACACCACACACATGACGAAGATAACGAATGGAACAAGACCATTCGAACGATTGATGGCAAGACTCCGCTTGCCGCGCAGCTAGACTTTTCCGCTACCCCGCGCTTCACGAAGGGCGCCATCTTCCCGTGGACGATTTGTGACTACCCGCTCAAACAGGCAATTCTCGACAACATCGTAAAGCGCCCAATGAAGGGCATCGCCCGGATCGTGGAGGCGAAGTCAGACTACGCCAGTGTGAGATATCGGGGGTATCTAACGGCCGGCGTTGAACGGTGGCGGGAGTACCGCGACCAGTTGGCGCCGTTGAAGCGCAAGCCCGTGCTCTTTTTCATGTTGAATGACACCGATGAGGCGGATGACGTTGCATCATGGCTACGGGAGAAGTACCCAGCCGAGTTCGGAGGCGATAAGACGCAAGTAATCCATACCGATAAATCCGGCGAGGTCAGCAAGAAGGAACTCGATCTGGCCCGAAAGGCCGTCCACGATGTGGACGCGACCGACAGCCCCATCCATGCAATCGTGAGTGTCTTGATGCTGAGGGAAGGTTGGGATGTCAAGAACGTGACCGTCGTGGTCGGTCTCCGCCCGTACACGGCGAAAGCCAATATTCTGCCCGAACAGGCCATTGGGCGTGGCCTGCGGCTGATGTTCCGCGACACGCCAGTGGACTTCACGGAACGCGTGGACATCATTGGCAATCAGAAGTTCCTCGACTTCGTGGACGACTTGGAGAAGTTGGAGGATTTGAAGCTCGACACGTTCGAGGTCGGCAAGGACAAGCTGCAAATCGTCACCATCCTCCCACTTGGTAACCGAAGGGACTACGACATCGGCCTCCCGGTTTTGTCGCCCTCGCTGGTGCGGAAGAAGACGCTAGCCGACGAGATTGCTGGCTTGGATGTGATGTCTTTCCAGACGATCCTGCTTCCGATGTCTGCTGATGATCCCCGCGCCAAAACGTTTCGGTACGAAGGATACGACATCATCACTCTCCAGAAAGAAGTTGAGCGCGATTACACCATCCCGGAACCACAGACGGCACAGGAGGTCATTGGTTATTACTCGCGGCGTATTGCGGAGGCTGTCAAGCTGCCGTCGCAGTTCGCCGCCCTAGCGCCGAAAGTCAGGGAGTTCTTCGAACAGAAAGCGTTTGGGCACACGGCGGACATGACCGATCACGAAGTGGTCAAGGCGATGAGCACACCTGTTGCTCACTATGTATGCGTCGATGTTTTCTCAAAGGCACTGAAGAAAATGACTATTGCCGAGCAAGAGCCGAGGTTGCTGGAGCCTGAACGGATGCTATCGAGCTGCCAGCCATTTCCGTGGTCGCGGCAAGTGTGGGAAGGAGTAAAGACTGTTTTCAATCTTGTGCCCTGCGATAACGGTTTCGAGCGCGATTTCGCGAGGTTCCTCGATAATGCCTCGGACGTAGAGTCTTTTTCAAAGCTGCCTCAGCCGTTTGGGTTCTCCATTGAGTACACGGATGGCGGCATGAATCTGCGGTCCTATTACCCGGATTTCGTGGCAGTCGATGAGCACGGAACACGCTGGCTTCTGGAGAGCAAGGGAGCGGAAACAGAAGATGTAGCTCACAAAGATGCTGCGGCCACTCAGTGGTGTGAGAACGCTACGAAACTGAGCGGAACAAAATGGCAGTACCTCAAGGTTCCACAGAAGGCATTCGAGTTGTTGCAGCCGAATCGGTTGCACGAGTTGAAGGCACTGGCACCCGCAAAAGCGTAGTAACGCCTGCTGAATCGCTGAAAGTTCGCGATATGGGCAGCAGCCTCGTTGAAGATTACAGACGTTTCGGAGGTCCTTCATGTCAGCAACAACGACGGTCAGACAAGCTATTCCTACCCTCACGTTTGACGATCTTAAAGCAGCGGTATCCGGAGGTGCCGCCGCATTTCGGTGTCGTCGCCGACTTCAGCCGGGAGGCGGTGAAGGAGACAAAGTTTTTCCGCCCACCTTTGCAGGCGCCGTGTACGCGGTCGAGCAACGCCGGATAGCCGGGCGCGAACAGCCAGTCACTTGTGTACTGCTCGACAGCGTGCAGAGTCAGGCAAATCGAATGGAGCAGGCGCTTCAGGAAGCGATCGATGCTGGCGAGATCGCGTTGCCGGTCATCACCGTGGACTTCGCCAAGTACGGCCCCACCGGCGACATAAAGAAGGATGAAGAGGAGGGCCGCTTGCTAGATGCAGTCGGCAAGATAACAAGTTTGCAAGTTCCGCATCGGCTCGCGGACGCCATCCTGCGCGACAGCGAATACAACGGAGAGGCATTCCGTAAATCCGCGTCCGGCCGTCAACTGAACTTGGCGAGCCCGCTTAACGCCACTGCCATCTATGAACTCTGCCCAACCGCGCTCCTTTTTGGAATGTGGGACTCCACCGGTCCGAAAGGCGGCCTGGGCGCGAAGTTTGAGCGAGCCATAGTGTCGGAGGTCATCGGGATCGAAGCATCTCTTTCCGAGCTTCACAAGAACCGCGGCGTCCGTCGCGATCCGCTTGAGGCCAGCAAGGCTGTTCCAATTCTAAAAAATGGCGACGGCTCGTGGCGCGTTGCTGATGACCCGAAGAAGAAGGGCATCGTTCGTCCTTCGGAAGTGAATCACGGCAGCGTTCCTTTCGAAACTGACAACGCGGGCATCACTATTGGCTACGCCGAGCAGATTACGACGGTTTCGATGATCTGTCTGCGCCGCTTGCGGTTCCCCATTGACAACCCTAAGCCAGACCAAAATTCCGCTAACACGGCTGGGCGTGCCGTGCTTGCGGCACTCGGTCTGTGTGCCGCGACGTTAGCTTTTGAGTCGGGTATGGGGTTGCGGTCACGTTGCTTACTCTGGCCGGGTGGTCAAATGTATTGGGAACTTCTTGCCAAGCCGGGCGAGACACCGCAATCGTTCGCACTTGATGCTGCCGCTGCAAAGAAACTGCTTGCCGGAACCGTTATCGCAGCCGAGCAGTGTGGCCTGACTTGGCGCAAGGAGCCGCTCACACTCGATCCATCAAAGGAGTTGCTCAAACTCGTGAAATTGAGCCAGCAACAAATAGTAAAAGAAGGTGCTGCAGAGGAGTCCTGACATGCTGACACTCGGCATCCGTTACCTCACAGGATGCGTGGTGGCGAGCGATGTGGCGGACCGACGCCATGTCGAGTGGCCGCCGCACCCAGGTCGTGTCTTCATGGCCCTTGCAGCGGCGCATTTTGAAGCCGGCGAAAACGGTCTGGAACGCGCAGCGCTCGAATGGTTGGAAGCGCTACCTGCGCCGCAGATCTACGCGCCTCAACAGACTGAGCGCCCTGTGGTCACGCATTACGTACCAGTAAATGACAAAGTTGGGCCTTCCAAGGCCCCACTCCAATCCGCTGCGGGATTGACGCGCACACGCCAGCCTCGCTCCTTCGCGCGTGCTTGGCTTGAAGACGACACGGTTTATCTTATTTGGCCCGACGCTCAACCGGAGAGCCATTTCAATGTATTAGAAAGGCTTTGCGGTACCGTCACCCGTATCGGCCACAGCGCATCGCTCGTGCAGATGTGGGCCTCACTGAGTGCACCAGAGAAATCCACCAACTGGTTGCCAGATGAGACTCGCGCCACGGACCGCTTTCGTGTACCGGTTGCCGGTCTGTTGCGCTATCTGGAGAGGCAGTTCAATCAGGAAACAGTGAATCGGTACTGTGAACTTAAGGTAGCTGAGGCTGATGGTTCCGAAAAGGAGAAAAAGGCTGCCAAATCGAAGCTGAAGGAAGAATTTGGTCAGCCGCCCATCCGCCTTCGGCCCGAACTTTCTCTCTCTTACGGCTACGCTCCGCGTGAGAAAGAACCGGAGCCCGGCGTGTCTGGCACGGTTTTCGACCCTCGTCTCCTCATCTTTGAGTTGCGTCGAAAGGACGGCCCGTATCGTCATCTCGATGTGGCTGCGACCCTGCAACTGACGGGCAGATTCCGCGAAGCTTTGTTGAAACAACTTGGTACGGATATACCCGAAGTACTTAGCGGCCACAGCGGTTCGGCACGTTCTGAGCGTCCGCACGTTGCTTTCTTGCCGCTGCCATTCGTGGGCCATGAGCACGCTCATGGCGGCATTCTCGGCGTCGGTCTGGCCGTGCCGCACGACCTAGCGGCTGGTGATCGGCAACGGTTGCTACAAGGGTTGGCTGCAATTTGTTGTGAAGGCCTCAAGCTCGGCGCGCTCGGTTGTTGGGACATCCTCCCACCGGACGCAAATAGTTCATTCGTGACATTGCGCAATCGAGTCTGGACGGCTGCGCCAACTGGTGCTCGTCAGTGGGCCACGGTTACCCCATATGTTCATGATCGCCATGTTAAGGCAAAAGACAAGGCGGCATATCAACGAGAACTCGCAGAAGCGGTAGGTGAGTCCTGGGCACGAGTCCGGCAATCGCCAGACGTTAGGGTCGAAGTGGTAATTACGCCAGTGTCGCCCTATCTGGGCGTTCCGGCGTCGCATCAATTTCCGCGGCTCGCGCGCAAGAATGGCAGCGAGTGCCGTCACACTCATGCCATCCTCATCTTTAATTGCCCAGTCGTCGGCCCAGTGTTGCTTGGCGCTGGACGCTTTCGCGGCTATGGTCTATGTCGCCCTCTGGAGGCAAAGGGATGACGGACTTCGCCGTTTTCTTCGAAGCGCTTTGGAAAAGCGAGTCGTGGCCGAAACCAGAACCATTTCCCTGGCAAACAATGCTTGCTGAGCGGGCTACGAACGGCGACTGGCCAGAAGCCATCAACCTTCCTACGGCGAGCGGCAAGACAGCCTGCCTAGACGCGGCAATCTTCGCGCTCGCCGCGACCGCAAAGGCCGTCGTCCCGCAACGCCGGATGCCGCGACGCATCTGGTTCGTTGTCGATCGTCGCATTGTGGTGGATGAAGCATACGAACGCGCACGGCAGATCGCGAAGAAACTTGGCGATGCAACAGAAGGGCCAGCTAAAGAAATCGCCGACCGCCTCCGGGATCTCAGCGGAACTGGTCGCCCTCTCGCAGTTGCACGGCTTCGGGGTGGTGCGTGGCGGGACGACGGGTGGGCACGTTTGCCAAGTCAGCCGGCCATCATCTGCTCCACCGTGGACCAAGTCGGGTCGGCGCTGTTGTTCCGCGGGTATAGTCATAGCGAGCGGACAGCAAGTATTTTTGCGGGTCTCGCTTCTCAGGACAGCCTGATTCTGCTCGATGAGGCGCACTGCGCTGTGCCTTTCCTGCAAACGCTTCGAGCCGTGGCGCGATTCCGCAGTGACAGGTGGGCCACGCAACCGTTGAAGACGCCGTTCCGTTTCAGCGTCATGTCAGCAACACCGCCCAGCGACATTCTCGAGAATGCGACCTTTCCCAAGCCGGAGGAACGACTTGCCGCGCTGAGTCACCCTCTACTTCGGCAACGCTTCACGGCTCAGAAGTTCGCCAGTTTGGTGACAGAACCTAGCGATGACGATTTCATTTCCGAAGCCGCAAACTCTGCCTGGAACTTTGCGAAATCAGTGGAAAAGCGCCGCGTCGCGGTTATGGTCAACCGCGTCGCTACCGCCGAGCAGATCGCCGAGGACCTGCGAAAGAAGGTAGGTGATGCAGCGGATATTGTCCTGCTCACGGGACGCATGCGTTCGCTTGATCGCGATGCGGTCGTGAAGCAATGGGAAGTGCAGCTCAAAGCTGGGTCAACGGAGATACTGGACAGGCCGGTCATCATGGTTACGACGCAGTGTCTCGAAGTGGGTGCGGATTTTAGTTTTGATGTACTGATTACTGAGTGCGCCAGCCTCGATGCACTCCGCCAGCGCTTTGGCCGACTTGACCGTCTGGGTAAAGCGGGAAAATCACCGGCGGTCATCCTCACACGCGAAGACAGTACGAGGGAGCCCAAGAACGAGGACGCTGACCCGATCTATGGTCGGGCCATCTACGAAACATGGAAATGGTTGAGCGAGACTGATCAGCTTAAAGACGGTGCTGTGAATTTCGGTGTCGAGGCAATGAATGCTTCCATCAGCGCTTTGCGAGAGTGCGACGAGGAGCGGTTCAAGAGGTTGCTGGCTCCCACGCCTGATGCCCCAATTCTCCTTCCAGCGCACCTTGATTTACTTTGCCAAACTTCGCCCCGTCCCACTCCAGAGCCAGACATTACCCTCTTCCTTCATGGCAAGGATCGTGGTGCGCCCGAAGTGCGTTTGGTTTTGCGCGCTGATTTGCCGTATGCGGGCAATATGCGGGAAACAGAGACAGCGTGGATTGAAACGTTATCGTTGGTTCCGCCGACCAGCCCGGAGATGTTGACGGTGCCGCTGTATCGGTTCCGCCGCTGGCTTGCCGAAGCGCGGCCGGACGATACTAGCGGTGACGTCGAGGGAGTACGTGACAATTTGGATGAGGAGATTTCGCCCTCGCAACACGCTGCTCATGGTCCATTCTTGGTGTGGCGTGGGCGCGACCGTTCGGAACTCACAAGCGATCCGCGTCGTATTAGACCCGATGATGTCGTGGTTCTAGGTTCCGCCGAAGGATTTCGTGGTCTCGGCCAGAGTGTTGAAGACCCTGACGGTCTCGGTGTAGGAGGGCTAGACCTCGCTGAGCGCTCGTTACGCCAGGCTCGTGGCGCTATCGCGCTACGGCTTCAAAAGGACGTGCTCGCACCGTTGCGCGAGATGGAATCTATTTCCCGGCTCATCAATCTCGTGTCAACGCCGGAATTGGAGCCAGAGGAAATTGAAGCTGGATTGCGGGCCGTGCTTGATGAGAATGCCGCAATTGCGAATACAACCAATGCAAAAGGTCCTGCGGGTTTGCCGGGCTGGCTGAGAGAGACCGTTGAGGTATTGCTTGAGGATGGCTTTCGGATGGAAGAACACCCATCGGTGGGATTGATTCTCAGGGGCAACAGGGAACGCCGCGCTGCAGACGACGAGATTGAAGATGATCCCCTGGCAGATGAAGAGGATCTTGCTTCCAAGTCGAGTGTGTCAAGAACGTTGAAACAACATACCGCCGATGTCCGATCAGCCGCGACCGGGTTTGCCAGACACTGCCTTAGTCCCGAGTTCGAGGAGACGATAGTCGCCGCAGCCGCCGGGCATGATCTCGGCAAGCTCGACTACCGATTTCAGTTGCTCCTCCAAGACGGCGACGAGGTTGCAGCCCGCACTGAAGAGCCACTCGCCAAATCAGCCAGAATCCCCCAAGGACGGCGGCGGCGTGATGAGGACATCGAAGATACCAGCCTGCCGAAAGGTTTCCGGCACGAGTTCCTCTCCATGCAGCTTGCGGATCATTGCGGTCTGGTTCCTGTTGACGATGCCGCACGCGAGCTAACGCTTCACCTGATCGCGAGCCATCACGGTTATGCACGTCCGTTTGCACCTCTGGTGCCTGATCCACTGGTGACGGAGGGTAAAGCGGAATTGTTGGCGTTGAATTCGATTGGTATACACATCACGTTTGCCGCCGTCGAGCGGCAAGCATTGCCACCAGCCCACCGCGTGGACTCCGGCGTGTCTGGCCGCTTCTGGCGGCTAACTCGGCGTTATGGATGGTGGGGTCTGGCCTACCTCGAAGCGATCTTTCGTCTCGCGGACTGGCAAGCCAGCCGCAAGCCGGGAAATGGTGTGCCGGCTGCATTACGGTCACGGACATCACAAAAGGGAGCTGCACCCGCACCGCCAGGAACGCTGATGCTGGACGCCGTCGATGGTGCAAACCCGCTGGCATTCCTTGCGGCGTTGGGAGCACTTCGTGTACTGACCCGGTGCTTCCCCGAACTCGACCTCCGTATGAACTGGGACCGACGTCTCGGAGCATGGCGACCGCTGCTTTGGAGTGTAGGGCCGTTTGATGAATTGACGATGCTTAAGATGCTTCACGAGAGTGCCGTGAATCTCGATACGATGTTTTCTCCTGAGCTTCTTGCTGCGAGTGAAGCATCTAGCCCGAAGAACAAAAAGGGAGAAGCTCGCTGGAAGGATAAACTGAAATTTCCCATATGGGCTTTTCGAGATTTCTGCTATGCAGCTTCAGAATCGCATTCTGCATTTGCCGAGTTCGCCGCTACTTGGGGCTGTGAAACCTCATGTACGAATGAGGAGGATCAAGAACTAGCCCGCAGAACCCGCTTCGATTTCACTGCCGGCCCGCAAGCATTTATTAAAATGCTGCGCGAACTTCGCGCAAGCTGTACCCTCGATGACCTTCGCCGCTCTCTCTTTACTGGCTGGTATTACTCAGCTACAGCGAACTCCATGCGATGGGATACCCAAGACGAGAAGCGACAATACGCGCTCCAAGCGGTTGACCCAACGAACAATTCGAAGAATCCACCCCTCGCTGATTTAGGTGCAAACTTCTTGGCCGTCGAAGCATTGCCGTTGTTCCCCCTCATACCCGACCATTGGGCCAGCCAGCCGGGATTTGACCGGAACAGCGAGAGTCGTAGATGGAGTTGGCCGATCTGGACATATCCTGTTGGATTGGACACGATTCGCTCCTTGTTGACGCTTCCATTAACTGATTCGAAGGGGTGGCCTCCGACACGTCGTTGCGCTCTCGGTGTTTCAGCACTATTTCAGGCAGGTATAGTCCAGCCGTCGGGCAGATATCGCTGCTTCACTTCGGCGCGGAACTTGTAAACGTGCAATTTGGGTTTGTCAGTTGCTCGGCCTGTTAGCTGGAGACTTAGTTTTGTGGCAAGCTCGCCGGTATCGGGCGGCATTTTCGGCGCTTACTGATTCGCTTTGACAGAGCCAGGAGAATGTGACTCAGATGCGTACGTCTTATTTGGTTTGCTACGACATTTCGGACGAGAAGCGGTTAAGAAAAGTATTCAAGCTGATGCGCGGGTTTGGCGACCATCTCCAGTATTCCGTCTTCGAGTGCCAGTTCACGGCGTCGGACTTGGTGCGCTGTCGCGAGTCGCTGCGCGGCGTGATCAAGCATACGGAAGATCAGGTATTGTTTGTCAACTTAGGCCCATCGGAAGGACGAGGCGATCGGGTCATTACCGCTCTTGGTAAGCCGTACACCAATATGGATGCGCCCTGTATTGTAGTTTGACCCGATCTCGCCAGATTGGAGATATACCGTGACACCTGAAGCCAGTGCTGTCCAACCTGTCCGTGTGGAGCCCGATGATATTCATCATCTCCAGAAGAAGTTGCCTGACCTGCTTCCGGCGCGGATGCTGAACGAGTTTGTCTATTGTCCACGTCTCTTCTACTACGAATGGGTTGAGGGAGTATTCGAGTCGAGTGCCGACACGCTAGATGGTCAAGCAAAGCACAGCCGGGTGGACACCGAACCAGGCCAAATGCCAGCGGCCAGTGAAATAGGGCGAGAGGTGATTCACTCCCGTTCCATAACACTATCCAGTGAACGTGTTGGGCTGATTGCCAAGCTCGATTTGGTCGAGAGTGATCCCGATAACGGCGAAAGCAAGTCAGTGCGGCCGGTGGATTACAAGAAGGGCAAACCACGCGAGGTGGATGGTGCGTTGGTGCCCTGGCCCTCAGACCGCATCCAAATCGCGGCCCAGGCAATGGTGCTCCGAGACAATGGATATAACTGTGAAGAAGGTATTCTTTACTACGCCGCGACCAAACAGCGAGTGCGCATAGAAATCGATGATGCTCTGATCGCTGAGACGGAGCAGTTCCTAGCTCAAGCAAGGAACGCCGCAATCAGCGACCAGATTCCTGATCCTCTGGTTGACAGTCCTAAATGTCCGCGCTGCTCGCTGGTCGGCATTTGCCTTCCTGATGAAACCAACGCTCTGCGCGCTCGCTCCCTGAAGTTCGATGACGGCTGTGCGGTGCAGATTGAAATGTTCGATGAGAACCACAGGGTCGCCGTCCTTCCGGTTCGCCAGTTGATCGCGCCGCGCGAAGCTCTGAGGCCGCTGTACCTAAACTCCCAAGGAATGCGCGTAGGTAAGTCGGGCGAGGTAATCCAAGTCCGCGAGGGCGACGACCTGAAGCAGGAGGTCCGGCTTGGTGAAATCTCGCAGATCAACTTGTTGGGAAATGTCCAGCTTTCCACTCAGGCAATACAGGCGTTTTGCTCGGCAGAAGTGCCGGTTTGCTACTTTTCGCAGGGCGGCTGGTTCTATGGGATTACGAGTGGTCTGAACTCCCGCAATGTATTCTTACGTCATCGACAGTTCATGTCCGCGGAGCACGACGGAATTGCTCTTCGGCTCTCGCGCAAGCTAGTCGCGGGCAAGATTCGCAACCAACGCACTCTTTTGCAGCGCAATCATATCGAGCCGCCGGAGCAGCCACTACGGCTCTTAAAAGCTCTGGCCGACAAGGCAGAGGCAGCGACAGAACTTGAGAGCTTGCTTGGCATTGAGGGTTCGGCGGCGCGCATTTACTTCAGCGAATTTGCGGGCATGTTGAAAGCCGCGGAAGAAGAAAATGACGCGCATCAAGATCAGCGGACGCAGTTCCGCTTCGATTTCACGGAACGCAATCGGCGCCCGCCCCGAGATCCGGTGAACGCGCTTTTATCGTTGGCTTATAGCATTCTGGCGAAGGACTTGACTATTACCTGCTACGCGTTGGGTTTTGATCCGTATTGGGGTTTTTATCATCAACCGCGCTTTGGCCGGCCAGCGTTAGCTCTCGATTTGATGGAGCCGTTCCGCGCACTGATCGCTGACTCAGCCGTTTTGACCGCAATCAACACTCGCATGGTCACGCCAGCAGACTTCGTCCAGTCGGGACCCTCGGTAGCTCTAAAGCCAACTGGTCGGAAGGGATTCTTTCGGGCCTATGAATTGCGGATGGACACGCTCATTACGCATCCTATGTTTGACTACCGTGTGAGTTATCGAAGACTTCTGGAGATTCAGGCGCGGCTCCTGGCGCGATTCTTGAACGGGGAAATTGATGATTACCCAGTTTTCGTAACGCGCTAGGGATCGCGAGCGGTGGCTTGACATCAAAAATGCGGAGGTCGCTCGAAGATGTATAACCAACTAGAAGAAAAGGACTTGCGCCTCAAGCCCAACCGCCACTGTGCTCTTCTCTGTTGCCGGGAGCACGGGTACTCGCAATTGTCTCTGCAACTACTAGGATCTGCAGGGGTTAGAGAGACGCGATTTCCGCGCTGAATTCAGCGCGGCCTCATTGAAGCCCGGACTGATTGCCGGCCTCAAACAGCCGCGTGCGCATTTCCGCGCTGAATTCAGCGCGGCCTCATTGAAGCTTCATTATTCTCCTTCATAAACTATTTTGCATGGTAAATTTCCGCGCTGAATTCAGCGCGGCCTCATTGAAGCGCTCAGTGGAAAAAGGAAAACAAGATCAGGCTCAATATTTCCGCGCTGAATTCAGCGCGGCCTCATTGAAGCATGCGATCAAGCGGCATGACCGCCAGACCGTGTCTTATTTCCGCGCTGAATTCAGCGCGGCCTCATTGAAGCATGCCCGTCATCAGTCCCATCCACGACTGCACCACTTATTTCCGCGCTGAATTCAGCGCGGCCTCATTGAAGCAAATCCGAACCGAACCGAACGCATCCAATCATTTAATTTCCGCGCTGAATTCAGCGCGGCCTCATTGAAGCCGGATATTGCGAAGCATCTCGATTTCCGCGCCGGTATTTCCGCGCTGAATTCAGCGCGGCCTCATTGAAGCCCACCAAACCCTACGAATAGCGTTTGTCGGTTGCTCAATTTCCGCGCTGAATTCAGCGCGGCCTCATTGAAGCAAGTTAAGGCCCGAACCATTTTAAGCCGAACCGAACATTTCCGCGCTGAATTCAGCGCGGCCTCATTGAAGCGAATCCTTTTGGTTTCTAAAGCGTCTAATAGGTAATAATTTCCGCGCTGAATTCAGCGCGGCCTCATTGAAGCGAGCCCGTAACCCAACGGAGAGTTATAGGCGAATCTATTTCCGCGCTGAATTCAGCGCGGCCTCATTGAAGCAGGTCGAGAATCTGTGTCATGGTGATCGGCTTTTTGATTTCCGCGCTGAATTCAGCGCGGCCTCATTGAAGCTAAAGTGGTATCTGGCGATGAAAATGACCTAAGATTATTTCCGCGCTGAATTCAGCGCGGCCTCATTGAAGCAGGCCAAATGCGTTGTTGTAAATCGTACAGGAGCCTTATTTCCGCGCTGAATTCAGCGCGGCCTCATTGAAGCAGTTCCTAATTCAACCGAGTCCGATTGGCACCAGCACATTTCCGCGCTGAATTCAGCGCGGCCTCATTGAAGCGATTCATCGGAGACGGGCTGTTCAGACCACGCTCCATTTCCGCGCTGAATTCAGCGCGGCCTCATTGAAGCCCGCACTCAAATCTGCATCGCTGGTACGACCTTCGCGTATTTCCGCGCTGAATTCAGCGCGGCCTCATTGAAGCATCGTCGAAGTGGTGGTGGTGGCGCCGGTTGTCGTATTTCCGCGCTGAATTCAGCGCGGCCTCATTGAAGCGCCGTGCCGCCGCCGGTGATGGTGCCCGTTCCGCCGCATTTCCGCGCTGAATTCAGCGCGGCCTCATTGAAGCAACGCCCTGCGCTAGCGTCGTGCGGCGTCAGATCTATTTCCGCGCTGAATTCAGCGCGGCCTCATTGAAGCATGTGATCGTGTCAACCTACTTCTTCGACTTCTTCATTTCCGCGCTGAATTCAGCGCGGCCTCATTGAAGCGGGAGATTCCGAAGCAGCCGACCTTCGCATTCTGGATATTTCCGCGCTGAATTCAGCGCGGCCTCATTGAAGCCTGATCGCTCTCGGCGCGTTGGCCGGCATGAGCACATTTCCGCGCTGAATTCAGCGCGGCCTCATTGAAGCAAGTTGTCGGATATCTTCTAATGTGAACAACTCCTGATTTCCGCGCTGAATTCAGCGCGGCCTCATTGAAGCACCTGCTGGCGGCTGCGAAGTGGAGGCTACGAGCGTAATTTCCGCGCTGAATTCAGCGCGGCCTCATTGAAGCTCGATGGTCTTGGTCAGCGTTCGCACAGCGTCCTCATTTCCGCGCTGAATTCAGCGCGGCCTCATTGAAGCCACCTCGCTATCTGTATATGCAATGCGCATGCCATATTTCCGCGCTGAATTCAGCGCGGCCTCATTGAAGCAAGATGTCTACGCATTGACCTGCTGGCGGCTGCGAAATTTCCGCGCTGAATTCAGCGCGGCCTCATTGAAGCTGACTGCAGTTTGCTCTGGTGGCAGTATCGGCACCGTATTTCCGCGCTGAATTCAGCGCGGCCTCATTGAAGCTCTCTGACCGGTGTTGCCCCTTGCACGGATGGGAATATTTCCGCGCTGAATTCAGCGCGGCCTCATTGAAGCTGAAGGGCCGCGTGCAACAATTACGGAGAGTTGATATTTCCGCGCTGAATTCAGCGCGGCCTCATTGAAGCATGTCGATAGCGCGTTCGGTGAACTGGCGCGTGCGCATTTCCGCGCTGAATTCAGCGCGGCCTCATTGAAGCAAGACCTAGCTGCGAAATCAACTCGGATTCACCACAGATTTCCGCGCTGAATTCAGCGCGGCCTCATTGAAGCTTATACCAGGCCGTCAGGATGCCGCCGACAGGCGCGATTTCCGCGCTGAATTCAGCGCGGCCTCATTGAAGCAATTCCGATAGCGTCCAGATCACGGCCGTCAACGTTCATTTCCGCGCTGAATTCAGCGCGGCCTCATTGAAGCGATACCCTAACTGTACAACCTCTGTTGACATGGTTGATTTCCGCGCTGAATTCAGCGCGGCCTCATTGAAGCCAGCTTATGCTCTCTGGTGCGCCTCAGCTTAGAAGATTTCCGCGCTGAATTCAGCGCGGCCTCATTGAAGCATTGCCAGAATTTTGAAGGTCAACCGGGGCTTTTGATTTCCGCGCTGAATTCAGCGCGGCCTCATTGAAGCCCGAAGAAGCGGCTCGCCAATGCGAAGCCTCTACTGAGAGGTGCTCCACAAATTCTGGGTTGAGGTCAAGTCGGATTGTCATAATCCGCGCTCCTCTGCTCCATTATGTCTTTCTCACGGCGCAGAGTCGAACCCTTCAAGCACACGGCAACCGCCCCCTTTTGATTTCCGGCTCTTCTCAAGCGAAAGTAGCATCCCCTTTGTCCCGCCAGGGACAGTTAGCAAAGAGGTGGGGAGGGACTTCCGTGCTACGAAGCGGCTGGTACCAATTGAGTCACATTACGCAAGATGCGTAACGCAAAATGCGTAATTCTAGTTCACCGCGAAAACTGGAAGATTTCTTTGACGCGCTCAAAACGCCCCCCACAAATCTAGGTGCAGCCTCCGGCTGATCTTTTCCATTTCACATTCGTTTCATGGCGAATTTTCGAGCTCCGTTCGGCTCCTTCTGTCAATCCCGCTTGTGCAGCTCCGCGCGGCGCAAAAAACAAAAGCGCGCCGTGCTCGCTTCCGCGCCCGTTCCGGCTCCGCTTCGCTCCGGGGATTGACAGCGCCTCTCTTCGCTCAACCTTCGCTCCCGTGAAACGAATGTTTTTTCTTGGCCGCATAGGCCAAGTACCTCAACACCTAGAAAAGGAGACACATCCCCATGCTTGACACCGTAAGGGACTTGCTTGCTAACACAAGAATTCCACCAATCGATGCTGTACAAATGTCGGGTCTATTGCAGTATCTGTTCAGCACCGCCGAAAAGACACTCCGCATTCAGGTTGCCGAAGTCGCATACCGCAACGATCATGGCCACCCGAATGCCTTAGACGTATTTCTCGCCTGTACACTGCCGATGGCCGAAAAAGCTGCACGTAACAGAGCACACCGGCTGTTCGTCTGCCCATCGGATTGGCAGGTTGAATTGATGTACGACGGTGCGGTCAAAGCAATGATCGCAATGTTTCAGTGCAACTATGCCGTGAGACCGGGCACAGACGCTTTTCGGCGTTACATTGTTCGCGCGTTAGCACTTGGAACCGTGCGGTCGTATTTTATGCGCGAGGAAAACGACGGCGTTCGGGCTGTCGCCGATCCCGCGACCGCTTCCAGCCGCAAGAGACCAATTCGGAACAAAGTCGAGCAGGATGTAATCACCCGCGAACTGCTCAGGCAGGTGATGAATTTCCCGCACTTGCGAGCCCCTCTAATCGAAACTCTGCAATGCATTGCGGCGCTTGGCCCAGACGGTGCTCTGAAAGAACAGGCATACCCGAATCTTAAACGCGATAGGGGGAGGAGGCCGATCCTTGATCCCGATGCAATCGCCGAAGCCATGGGGACGAGCCGAGGAGCTGTACATCGAAATCTCCGCGAGGCAAGGCTCATCCTGCGCGAAGTCTTCAACGGAGACGGGAGATTGTTTCTCACCCGCTGAGGAGTATAGGGGCACGCACCCAACGTGCCCCTTTTTTTAGGTTTGCCGCGGCGCCAGCCATCCTTCCGATGGCTGGCGCTTTGTTTTCACACCAACCTTCGAAGGAGAAAACACAATGAATCGCGAATTCCAGCAATATCGCTTCGCGTTGATAGAAGCCCGTAACATCGCACGAGCGCGGCTCGAATCACAGCTAAACGGCGAGATCGTCGACGTCCAGAAGGTAGAGCGAGCGATTGAACAAGAACTTGCGGAACCGACGAACTGCGCGCCCTGGCGCAGGTCCGAAGTCGAGCAGATCGGCTGCCGCGACGGGGCGCGGATGGCAGCCCTCGAGTTTTTCTGGGCACATCGTCACGAGGTGCAACGTGAAAGTCTCGCTACTGCCGCTCAAACTTCCTCACTTCAGCGGCCATCTTGACAGCCAGTGTAAAATACCTCAAACCGTAATCCCGCCGCTCGTCAACAATTCCACTCCGGAGGTCAACGACCCATGTTCGCAGTACCAGCTCGTGTTTCCCGCGCTGCGTGGAACGTCGCGTGGAGCCTTTCCACGCACTTTAACGCGATCCTCCCCGAGGGAGAATTGCCGAACCCCTCTTGGGCACCCTGCCGGCTGCTCAAGAGCTGGGAAAGAGCGCAAATGACCGTTGGGGTTCCGAGGAAAACACTCTCGCTATGCCCAGACTGCAATAGAGAAGCATCAGACGCGGTGGCAAACGGTCAGGCTACCATCGCTGACTTCAGGGATAAGCCCGGAATTATCGAGGCAGAAATACTGGAGGAAGCCGGACGCATTCTGATGCGTAAGGCGTGCGAGAAGCACGGCCCATTCGAAGACGTGCTTTCCGATCATCCGGATTTCTTCCGAAGGATGGAGAGCCTTGCTTTCGGTAGGGATTTCAGATGCGTCGGCGATGAAAAAGTCCACAATCACGGTGCAAACAGCATCAAAACGGGACGAGGTTCGCATTTGATCATCGATCTGACGAACCGTTGCAACATGGTATGTTCGCCCTGCTACATGGATGCAAATGCCGCTAGCTTCGTTCACGAGTTGGATATGCAAGACGTGAGGGATCTCTTTGCAAGGGCGATGTCCTTCAAACCACAGCGAGAAATCAACGTCCTGTTCTCCGGTGGAGAGGCAACGCTCTCACCGATTTTTCTGCAGGCCGTCCGCCATGCAAAAAGCATGGGCTTCCATCGGATTCATGTCGCCACTAATGGAATCCGCTTTGCACAAGATCGCGATTTCGCTGTGCAGGCAAAGGCGGCTGGGCTCCATGCTGTGTATCTCCAATTCGATGGCACTACGGAGGCAAAGAATAGCCATCGAGGAATCGGGAACTACATGGACGTGAAGCGATGCGCGTTAGACAACATCGCCGCCGCGGGAATGAAAGCTACGCTTCAGGTGACTGTGGTGAAGGGGCTGAACAACGATGGGCTGGGTGATATCGTGCGCTTTGTCGCGGAACACGTGGACAAGATTCACGGCATTATTTTTCAGCCTGTGATGTTCTGTGGCCGTGATGAAGGCGTACCGGATGACGAGCGTTACACGAAGCGTTACCCGGTCTCACAAATCGCATACGACCTGGAAAAGCAAACGTTGATTGACTGGCAACCCATGCGCGACTGGTTCCCCGCCTCAGCCTACGCAACCTTCGCCCATATGTGCGATGTTCTTCATCCGGACGCAGAGTTAGGGAGCCTCTTTTGCGATATCCATCCCAATCATGGGATCTTCTCTCCGATTCTCATCAACTCCCACACAAGAGAAATAATCCCGCTGGCGAAGTTCTTCGACGTGGAGCAATTCCTCCGTGACCTTGTGGAGATAACAGATCTCGGGAGGCGACCGGCAATCACTAAGGCAATGGTCTCGCTGTCAGTGGTACGCAACTTCGATCGCACCAAGGCTCCAGCCGATTTTGGATTTGACCAGCTTCAAAAATTGCTTGCAGACTGCTTTTACCGGGTTGCCGGCAGTGGCTCAGACTGGTCCCAGCGGGCTTACTCTTATGTGGGGCCGTGGAGACTCGTGATGGTCAACCCGATGAGCTTCCAAGATCTCTACAACTACGATCTTTCAACGATGTCTGATTCAAGGACTCCCATGGCAACACAAGAAGGTGAAATCAGCTTTTGCGCCTACAACGGAGGTCGTTGGCGAAATGTCGTCGAGCACTTGCATCAAACTGCGACTCTCACAGAATGGCACCGGACGCATGCTCGGCATCAGATCTATGCAAACGACAAGCGAGTAGATTTGGACCCAGTCCGCAGCAGAGCGAGTCATTTGGTTCGGATCGAATTGGAACCCACGACCGCGTCAGTCTGAGGAACGGCTGTGACTGGTTCGACAGATATGCCAAGCAGATTTCTCGAGGACGCGCCAGCCGAAATCAGTAACGTGCTTGACTGGTTTAACGCGGGGCAGGCTCGGGGAGGCCCTCCCCCGCACCTGACGGAGTTCGCTGGGAGATTCTTGGGTGCATTGCATGACGATGGAGCAGTCCTCCCCGACATAACGGAGGATTCTGCCCCGCACACACTTGCGCTCGTGCTGCTGCACCACACAAAGAGCCCAGAAAGCGCCGGCGCATGGCTCAACTTGGGTCTCGCCCTGCGCCGAATGGCTCTTTATCGGACCCAGGACCCCGAGGAGGTTAATGGACGGCGTTTGCGCCACGCTCTAGAGGCACTTGAACGCTCGCTTCAGCTAGACCCTGACAATATGGGCAAGAACATTCGCGCATGGACTGGCGAGTCATTTGTGTATCACGCGCTTGGTTCGTATGAAGACGAGTTGCGGTGTTGCTCGCGCGCCCTGGAGGCCGATAGATCAGATCCGAAACTTTGGCTGTTTTATGGATTCGCTCTCCGTTCTGCCGGCAGAAAAGGAGAGGCCCTGTCGGTCATGGATGATGCTTACCAGGCCTATGTCGAGGCTGGAGAGCCAGAAGAGTTACGAAATGTGTTTGCTGGCATCCGCTGAGCATTGTCGAGCGAGGGCTCGTTGAGGGAACTTTGATGGCGGGAATTCATTCCACTCGGTTGGCCGCATCGAAAGCACACCGGCGTTTCGTGGCTGAGACCAGGAAGGCTGTTCGAAAAATGGGCTGGGCGATTCCTGACCCCATAAGCGTTTCTGCTTCGATAATCGGAGCCCAGCCTCTCCAGTTTCCGGTTCCCCCCACGTTTGAGCGGGCCTTCGGGTACCGAGGGGATTTGCGCTTCTTGGAGCTCGGGTATTCCGTCAGATCTCGGCAATTCGGTTACTCCGATGGCGCAGACGACATACCTTCGGACGAGAGCTTGTGGTTTTGGTTTCTGCGCCATCCTGTAATTTCTACACATGTGCCCGAGAGTAGATATCCCACCCTCTATGGGAGTTTTTCCATCGAAGCTCAGCGTCCAACGCTTGAGCAGATGATGCGACGGGGTGGAGCTTTCGAGATCCCGCACTGTTTACTGTTAGATCGTCGAGATCGAATTGCTTACATTTCCCAGCGAGATCAGACGATGATCCTTTTCGCGCTGATGGAACCGGAAGATGCCGACCAGCACATGGTGTTTGTGGATGGTTTGCTGATGAGTCCTGGCACCGAAGATTACAAGGTGCCCCCGGCAGTTGAGTTGGCGCACCAGCTTCGTTCGTTCCTCGATGCCCAGTTGGAGCTTGCGAAGACGGCTGATCGGGCGGATTTAGCACTGTAGAGGGGTTGCCATGTCCGGTGACTTGGTATGCGCTGCTGCGCAGCGGATGAGGATTGACACGTCACCCCAGAATGGGTGCTGTGCGATAACCTTGGTTACCGCAGGCGAACTCGTTGAAGAAACGAGCGTTACCGACGAAAAGCTACGAATGTTGGAATCTTGGATAGCGCAGACGAACTCGTTCATTTTAACTGAGTTGCCCCCTCGGCCCACAGCAGGCGACCTATATGGTTAAACCGACTCTCCGGACCAAATCGATCGGCACCAAGGTAACGGAGGAGGAATATGCCCAATTGGAGCGGGCGGCCCGCGCGGGAACGAAGACCCTAGGTGAGTGGTGCCGGGAGGTGATGTTAGCTAGCGCGAATAGACGATCGTCACACCCCCAAGAATCGGTCGGTGCCGAAGTCCAGGTGCTCATGGCCGAGCTTGTGGCATTGCGAACCATTCTGCTCAACGTGCTTTATAAGCAGGTAAACGGCGAACGACTGACGGCGGAAGAAATGCAGCGGCTGATTGAACGAGCGGACGCTGACAAGATCAAGAAAGCTGTGGAACGACTGGGTCGCGCTGCAAAGCCGGAATCAGCCCGATAGGCCCGGTTTACCAGTTGAGTTTTGGGGACTTTTCGCCACTTCGGTGTTGGTTATATCAGTACGGGATTTCACAACTCCGCTTCTGGGGTGAGTCATGAGCAGGCTCTGGGGTCGCGAGGAACGACCAGGGTGGTTGTTTTCTATCTTTTGGGCGGTAGCCTTATCGGCAGCCGTGGGCCTCGGAATTTGGACATACCTGAACGCCGAGGCGTGGACGCCGCTCCAACGCTACTACTGGAATGAATACCTCAATACAGAGATGTACCAGGGCGATCGGGGTGAATATCGGATCCTTGAGAAGGTTGACCGACGCGGACAACGCCAGTTCGCTATGGAGTCCGACGTTATTCCCGCCGCCCGACATGGGCAGCTTGTTCCCTTTACCCTATCAACTCAGGCGCGAGAGGCCGGTGCGGCTGATCTACGGATAGGCGCCCTCCACTACAGCGGCGCGGAGATGCATGAGAAGCTCGCGCGGTTGATTTACAACGACAAATCCGTCATGGAACTCTCCTGGCCGGCTTGGGGAGGCGCACTTGGTGTGTTCGTTCTCGGATTAGGATGGGCAATTCGCCGCAACCTCCGCGCCGATTTACCGGAAGATGGCACGCGGCTCAAAGGCCCGCAGATTGTCACGGTGAAGGAGTTCAATCGATGGAGCAGAGCTGATGGCATTGGTTTTACCACAACTACGCGTGGCGAAACGCTCCGGATCCCGCGGTCTTTTGAGAGCAGCCACATCATGATTATGGGTGACTCGGGAACCGGCAAGAGTGTCCTCCAAAGGCAGCTGCTAATGCAGGTCGCCGAGCGCAACGAAACCGCTATCGTCTACGACCCCGCGCTTGAGTACACACCTCAGTTCTTCCGGCCAGAGCGCGGGGATGTCATCCTGAATCCGCTTGATGTCCGTTGCCCTTACTGGTCACCGAGCGACGAAGTCGTGCACGAGGCGGAGGCACTAACGTTGGCGACTTCACTGTTCCCCGACAAGCCGCGAGAAAACACTTTTTTCATCGAAGGACCAAGGAAGATTTTTGCTTATCTCCTCACATTGAAGCCGACACCGGAGGAGCTGGTGTGGTGGATGAGCCGCGAGGACGAGCTGGACAAACGAGTGCAAGGAACGGAGCTGGCGACCTTCATATATAAGGGCGCAGGTCCCCAGCGCGGGGGAGTTTTGGGTGCGCTAAATATGGTCGCGGATAGTCTTAAGATCCTGCCAAGAGAGAAGGACACAACACAGCGCTGGACGACTGTGGACTGGTCACATCAACAGACCGGCTGGCTCTTCCTCACCTCCACCCCTCGCTTTCGAGAGAGACTGCTGCCGCTCATCAGTCTGTGGCTGGACACGCTGGTGCTACGGCTTATGAACCAAGGCGACATGAGCACGCGCAGGGCCTGGTTCGTTCTCGACGAGCTTGCGAGTCTGCAGCGATTGCCCCAGCTGCATACGGCTTTGACAGAAAACCGCAAATCTAACAACCCAGTGGTAATTGGCTTCCAAGGCCGTAGCCAGCTTGAAGTGCGCTACGGCCACGACGCGGAAGCCATGCTCTCACAGCCTGCCACCAAGGTCTTTCTACATACAAGCGAACCGCGCGCGGCGAAGTGGATCTCCGACACGATCGGCGAGGTCGAGATCGAGCGTCTGAAAGAAGGAGTTAACAAGGAACAATTCCCACATATGCGGAGATCGAAGAGCTTTTACACCGAAAGGCGTACAGAGCCTCTTGTGCTGCCTTCGGAAATTGGCGGAATGCCACGCATGCACGCGCTGGCCAAAGTGGACAACTTAGTCGTTCCGTTTAACTTCCCCTATGTTGAATTGCCGAGAGTTCAACCTGGCTTCATTGCCCGTAATGATGACAAATACGGTCCTGGCGCTGCCGCGACACCAGCGTCACAGCCAGTTGTGCAGGCCGTACAGGAGACCAGGCCCGACAAAGCAACTGGCGTTGCCGCTGGGCAGGAACCTTTTTTCGAGTAAGCCATGCTCACGATTTCGAAGGCATTGAGTGCGTCACAAGCCGAGACTTACCATCGCGAGGAATTCGCTAACGCGAAGGGGAATTACTACTCGGAAGGCGAAAGCATACGGGGCGAGTGGCACGGCAAACTTGCCGAGCAGTGGGGTCTCCACGGTGAGGTCGACCAGGAGCAATTCGCGCGCTTAGCCAACGGCCAGCATCCGACCAGCGGCGAGCAGTTAGTGCGCCATACGACGCCGCGCCAGTATTTGGATGCTCGCGGCGAGACCGTAAGGCCCATGGAACACCGCGCAGGCTGGGATGCGACTTTCTCCGCCCCCAAAAGCGTATCTCTGACGGCCTTGGTGGGTGGAGATGATGATGTACGCCAAGCACATCGAGAGAGTGTTCGGATCGCAATAGATGAGCTCGAAAAATATGTCCAGGCGCGCATGGGTGGGAACCGCCCGGCGGAAACCACAGGTAAGTGGGCTGCAGCTTCGTTCGAACACGACAGCGCCAGACCGGTGGAGGGCTACGCCGCACCGCAACTACATACTCATGTCGTGTTCTTCAACCTCACAGAAACCGACAAAGGCGAAAGCCGTGCACTGCAGCCGCGCGAACTCTATCGCTCGCAACAATACGGGACCGCGATTTATCGCTCGGAATTGGCGCTGCGCTTGAGGGAGTTAGGGTACGAAATCGATCAGGGAAGAAGCGGCCAGCCGGAAGTTAGAGGTTACACGCGCGAATATCTGGAGGCCTCCAGCCCACGAAGTCAGCAGATCAGAGATCACCTTGAACAACATGGCCTTAATGGCGCAGCTGCAGCACAAATCGCGGCGCATCAGACCCGCGATGAGAAACTCCCCTCGATCACCCACGATGAAATGCAGCAAAAGCACCGAGATTTAGCGGCTAAGTTTGGCAATCAACCGGAATGTGTCGTTGGTGAGGCGCACAATCGGCAAGTCGAGGAACACAGCTCGGAGCAGAAACGGCAGCATATTGAATCGGCAATCACTTATGCCCGCGAGAAAAATGTGGAGCGCCAATCAGTAGTGGACGAGCGCGACCTCATGCGTGATTCACTGAGGCGTTCCATGGGCGAGGCTAGCTTCGCGGAGGTGCGGGATCGCTTTGAGAGCCGCGTCGAATCTCGTGGGCTGGTAGGAGTCGAGAGTGAAGGTCCCGCCCGCGCATTCACTACTGAACAAATGATCGGGTATGAGAAAGACACAATCGCCATGATGCGCGCCGGGAAAAACCAGCATGACGCGCTAGTTTCTTCCGAGACGTGGCACGAAGTTGAAGCAAAGCACATGCACCTGAGCTCTAGTCAACGAGCTGCCGTCGAGCAAATCTTATCGAGCCAGGATAAGATCACCGGGCTCGAAGGCACGGCGGGTGCAGGAAAAACTACCTCTTTAGCTGCGATCCGCGAAGCGGTCGAAGGCGAAGGCTATGAAGTGCGAGGCCTCGCGCCCACCTCGCGTGCCGCGCATAAACTCTCAGAATCAGGTATCGAGTCAGGCACGCTGCAGCTGCATCTGCACCGCGAGGACGGGCCCGACGACGGACAGAAGCGGCTCTATATCCTGGACGAATCCAGCTTGGCAAGCACGAAACAACTGAACCAATTCCTGCACCAATTGCACGAGCAAGACCGGGTGCTTCTTGTAGGCGATACGCGGCAGCACGAAGCAGTTGAGGCTGGTAGACCGTACCAACAGTTACAAGAGGCCGGAATGCAAACAGCGCACCTTGATGAAATCGTGCGCCAGAAAGACGTAGCGCTCAAACAAGCCGTGGAGCAGCTCGCCCGTGGCGATGTATGGGAAGCGATACAGAATCTCGACCAACAAGGTCGAGTGCATGAGTTCGCGGACCGGACGGAGCGGCTAACAGAGATCGCTCGCGAATATGCGCGGGAGCCTAAGGGCACGCTCGTCATCTCGCCAGATAATGAGTCACGCCGCGAACTGAATGCTCTGATCCATCGGGAAATGCAGGAGCGTGGCGAGGTGAGCCAGGAAGAGCACAAGCTCCGCGTACTCGACTCGCGGCAGGAGATGACCGGGGCTGACCGGCAGTGGGCTGCACAATATGAACCAGGAGACGTGGTGCGCTACTCGCGGGGGAGCAAAGTCTTGGGCATCGAACCGGGCGAGTATGTGCGCGTGAAGAACGTTGACGCGGGAGAAAACCGAATCACTATCGAGCGCGAAAGTGGTGAGCACCAGAGCTATGACCCGCGCCGGCTCTCGGGTGTGTCGGTATACAACGAAAGCGAGCGCGTGTTCTCACAAGGCGACAGGGTACAGTTCACTGGCCCATCGAAGGAGTTGCACGTGGCCAACCGCGACTTGGGTACTATCGAGGAAATTAATGGGGCTGGCGATGTGGCAATCCGCCTGGACTCAGGCCGCGAAGTTCGGTTCAACGTGGACGAGCATCCCCATCTCGACCACGGTTACGCCGTCACCAGCCACAGCAGCCAGGGACAGACGGCTGAGCGTGTGCTCATCCACGTCGACACGGAAAAAAGCGAGCAGTTGGTGAATAACCGTTTCGCTTATGTATCGGTCTCCCGCGCGCAATGTGACGCGCAGATCTATACCAACGACGGGAGCGAACTCGCACGCGATCTCAGCCGCGACGTGTCGCAACGGACGGCGACTGAGAGCCAGGAGCAGGAACCAGCTGGCGAGAAAATCGAAACAGCTCCCAAGCGTCAGGAAGAACATAAGGAAGAGCAAACGCAGGAACAGGCCCTAGAAATTGGTATCGGGTAGTCAAGGTCATGCCCGACCAGGTATCGCCAGAAGCCGAGGCGGCCGCTTTGGGTGGCGCCAAACTGCTTAAAGTCTTCAAAACTTACAAAACTTTGACGGTTAAACGGGTGGGGTTATCTTCGCCCGCCTTGAGACCCTCAGTGCGTCTGCCAGGAAAACTGGCGCGGCGGCGCCTTGCCGGAGTATCAGAGCCTCGACTAAACTGACATTCCCCGACAGGAATAATCCTCTCCGATTCTCAGGTCAGGAGCAAGGAGCGCCACGAATGATTGTTGAGGCCGATCACAAGCACATGCAAAAGGCAATCGATGAGGCGTGGAAATCAGCCGATAGGAACGCCTCATCGCGCGATCCCAGGGTTGGAGCCGTCATCGTAAAGGGCTACAGAGAAGATGCAGCGCACCGAAGTGAGGAAAACGAAGGCGATCATGCTGAATTTAGCTTGATTTGCAAGAAACTGCGAAGCAGCGAGTTGTTGAAACACGCGGTCCTTTACACGACACTTGAGCCCTGCACGGCGCGTTCTCATGATAAGAAGCCCTGCGTCGATTGGGTTATCGATTCGGGCATCCGGCGCGTGGTTATCGGCATGCTCGATCCAAACCCACAAATATGTGGCCGGGGATATTGGAGGCTCCTCGACGCTGGCGTAGAGGTCGACTTTTTTCCATACGAGCTTCTTGATCAATTGAAAGACATGAATCAGGAGTTCGTCGATTCGCACAGAAAGCCGCTTTTGTTCAACACTGCGTTCGCGGGCCTGATTGATAAGAACAAAAATGCAGACATTAGCCAGTTTCGCGGAGCATTTGGATTCCTGAGTAACCTTGAGCTACTTCGCACTCCAAATAGAAGAGAAGGTTGGCCGCTAGGGGACGTCCTGATCGAAAACGACGAAGCTAGCGCGTTCAATGTACCCTTAGAGCTCAGCCGGGCCTATAAAGATTTTTTTGACACGAACTATCAGAGCGAGCGGCTCTACGATGATGGCGAGAAGTTCATGCTCGCACGCAATCCAATCGCGTGGGAAGAAGCCTCAACCCTTCATTTGAAGACCAAACCGACTAAGTACAGCGTTCATTTGTTTTATTACAAGGAAATATCTCAGAAGCAGAATCTTGTGCCCAGCCTCATTAAGCAACTGGTATCCGGCGACCTGACATGTCAGTTCGCCCACTCGATGTGCATGCATATGGTGATTGCCACTAGCGATAACAAGCTGCTGCTTACACAGAGATCGCCGAAACCCGGATATCAAGAACCGGGGCTCTGGTCGTGCTCAATTGAAGAGCAACTCCATCGGCATGACATCGAAGTCGGACCCGAGAATGCGATGCTCGCTTGGGGACGACGCGCGCTGCGGGAGGAGCTGTCCTTGGACGAATCGGCATACACGAATCAAAATCTCAGGCTACTATCAGTGTTTGCGGAGGCTGACCGGCTTAACATCGCACTAGCAACGTTTGCAGAACTCAACATCGACTCACGAGCATTGGATTTGCACTTGGATAACAGGTTGGGGGAAATCGAATTCGGCGACTGGGAGTTCATTGATATTGAACCTAGTTTATTGCTGCGCGAAGTGTTTAAGCCAAAGCGGTCATATCACCATTCGGCCCGCTACCGACTGCTATTAGCGCATTTGAAGCGCTTCGGACAGCCGAAACCTAGGGAGCTTCGCAGGTTTGGTGCTGCCGCTGGATCATAGACTCGGTATTGGCGTTTCCAAGCCATGCGCACCGGACAGAATCCGAAGGCACCAAGGCCAGCAGCAGTTTTTCAGCGCTTCGAGCCATCGCAGTTCGCTCTGCGCCGGAGATCGCGCAGCAGCCAAGTCGTCCGCCCTAGGGTTGCTAAAATGCCGCAAATCATCAAAACTTACACAGTTTCTTACACATTCTAGATGTTACTTAAAGTTACCAATGTAAATTCAGTAACTTACAGACATACGTAGGCGACTTAAAATCCGCAGACCCGAAAGGGTTGTGGGGGTTCAAGTCCCCCTCCCGGCACCAGCCTGAAAGCAATTGTCCGCGCCCCTCTCTTTGTCCTGGAGGAAGATCCGCGCACAAGACGATTCCCTGCTTAGATTCCTGGAAGCTCCCGGAACTTGCTTCAGCCCTCTTTCGGCTGCCACGCTCCGGAAAGATCGTCGAGGTGAAACCCGGGCGAGACCTGGCCGTCGGTGGCGTAGCGGTAGAGCGCCGCGATAAAGATTCCCCGAAGGGCTGAGTTGATGACGCCCAGAATCAGACAATAGACCGCCGCAAACGCGAAGCCGATGAGTAGTCCTGATGGTCCGAAGCGTGCGCCCAGGAACGGAAGGTACAATCCCGGAAAGTAGAGAAGGACGAAGACCGGCCCGAAGCCGATGCCGGCGACAACTTGCTCGCCCCACGTCCGGCGAAATATCTGCGCCGATTTGGTGAGCGCCTCGACGGGCCCCATGTCTTGAGCGGCGAGAAGCGGGGCGACGAAGACGCTGGCGAGCGTCCAGATGATGCCGGTGAAACGGGTCAGGAGGCGTCCCACAAAGCCCAGGCGGCGCTCCAGCATTTCCAGGAGTATGCCCACAGTCGCGGCGAGCAACGCCCATTGAAGAATGCTCCACTTGCGCTTCCATGCGAGCTGCAAGCCATCATTCAATGTGGCCTGACCGCCGGCGAGTCGATTCGCCGCAATGCTTACCAGCGCCACATTGAAGTAAATCGTGATGCTATAGATGACTACATAGAACAGGAAAATAAAGGGCGTCATCGCGCGGAAGAGTTCCTTTAGCTGGGCCGGATCGTGAGGAATGGGGCCGGGAGGCGTCATCAGGACCAGTCCCGTCCCGAAGATGATAACCGTCGCCGCCAAGCCGAAGAGTGCCGACAGAACCGGCAACCACATCAGTTCCTCGTCTGACTTTAAGACTGCGAAGGTCTGCCGGATAAGGTCCCAGCTTCGGGAAAGTGTTCCCATGGGGTCCTCCCAAACTGTCGAAACCGCAGGCTGCTTTGCAATGGTCGACTCATACTAACCCTTACGAACGAGCGGTGCAATTGCTTCGCGATTTCTGTGCCCATCGCGGCCCTAGGTGCCAGGTCACTCCTCGCGCAGCAGGCTCAACGGATCAATCTTCAGCGCGCGATGTGCTGGAATCCAGGTGGCCAGCAGACCAAGCAACAGCATGGCCAGAACCGCGCCGGCCAGCACCAGCGGATCGCGGGGGGTTGCCTGATACACGACGAAAGCCAGTACCCGGCTGGCCAGGATTCCAAGGACGAGACCGGCTGCCGAACCGAAAACAAGCAATTTGAATGCCCGTCCCAGGGCTGTCTGTAACACTTCCGTACGCTGTGCGCCGAGAGCAATACGAATTCCCAATTCCTTCCTCCGCTTGCTCACCGAGTACGCCGCCATCCCAAAGATGCCGGTTATCGAGAGCATGGCGCCCATCACACCCAACACTCCCAGCGACATCGTCGCCATACGCGGAGCAAAAAGAGTTAGGTCCAGCGTCTTGTACCGCGTTTGCACATAAAAAGGCAGCCCGGCATCCAGCTTCCGCATAGTGCTCCTTATAGCGGCCGCCAATTCTTGCGGATCACGCTTCGAGCGCACCACGAGCCACGTCGAAGTGGAAGGCAATTGCAGGATGGGGAGGAACATCGCCGGCTGTGGATCTTCAGTAAGGCTGCCGTATTTCCCGTCTTCCACAATCCCCACAACCGCAATGCGCGTTCCATCCGGCATCTTGAAATATCGGCCGATCGCATTTGTTGGAGAGCTGAAGATTCTGCGCGCAAACTCCCGATTCACTACGGCTACGCGGGGCGCATCTTTATCGTCATGCCATGTGAAAATCCTCCCCAACAACAAGGCTGTGCCCGCCGCGCGGAGGTATTCGGGAGAGACCTTAAACAGAATGGCATCAGCGGCTGCGTTCGATGGCCTCAGATCTGAGGTATCGTCGGTGAACACAGGCGAGCCGTTCTGGCCCTCGCCTAACGGCACGCTATCGGCCAGCCCTACAGACTCTACGCCGGGAATTGCCGCAACCGCGTCGATCATGCGCTTTTGCATTACCGGCACTTTATCTCCGCTGTAACCTGCCATGCTCAGGTCCGTATCGACCATCATTGTGTTTTGAGGATCGAAGCCGAAATCGTTGTGCAGCGAACGCGCCAGTCCCCGCACTGCAACTATGGAGGACGTGACCAGTACGGCACAGATGGCAATCTGCACCACCAGCAACAGTTCCCGTGCCGTAATGCGCCGGCCGACCCTGCCCGTCGATCCCGACTTGACTACCTCATAGGGATTGGTGCGGAGCACCTGCCTAACCGGGACCGCGCCGAACAGGAATCCGCTGGCTAAAGTCAGCAGCAAAGCGACCGCATACACATTTGCGTCCGGGTTCACCGCCAAATGGATTGGCCACCTGGGAAACGGCTGCCACGCGCTCAGGCCATGCAACAAGGCCACGCCGCCCAACAATCCGACGGCGCCTCCTGCCAGCGAAAGCAGCACAGCTTCGGTAAATAGTTGCCGCAGAATTCGCGTGCGGGTGGATCCAAGCGCGAGCCGCAGGGCCACTTCCCGGGAACGGTCGGCAGCGCGGGCGGCAAACAGGCTGCCCAGGTTGGCGCATGCCGCCAGCAGGATCAGCCCCGCCAGCAGCATCAATCCGGTCATGAAGGCCCGCACGGGACGTCCCAGATAGTCGCCATAAAGGCTGGGACGCGCCAGGGTGAAGAGCATTTTGCCGTCGTCTTTGGGATAGGCCTTTTCCAGATACGAGCCGATCGAGTTCAGATCGGCAGTCGCTTGCGCCGGAGTGACTCCCGGCTTCAGGTGCCCCATCACCATAAAGACCCAACGGCTCCCGCGCGCGTTCAGGTCATCTTGTGCCAGCTGCCCGTGGTTCACGATCGGCGCAAAGAAATCGGGGCTGAAAAACAATATGGT
>Ga0182030_10001913_pt1 | contig 43706 bp, 32 predicted proteins | sample 812S3MmetaG_FD_121299 | JGI IMG/M metagenome (GOLD analysis project Ga0182030, IMG submission 121299) | Permafrost microbial communities from Stordalen Mire, Sweden - 812S3M metaG (Illumina Assembly) | ecosystem: Environmental > Terrestrial > Soil > Wetlands > Permafrost | place: Sweden... | reverse complement strand
GGCGTAAGCTTGGGATTCGCCTGCAGCATGAGCGCAACGACTCCGGTGGTCACCGCGGCCGATTGCGACGTGCCGGACATCACGAACAGATTTGACTCAGCCGATGCGAACTGCGGATAGTTGGTGGCAAGAAGTTGGGTGCCCGCGTGCATGAATGCCGCGAGATGGCCGCCGGGCGCGACGATGTCGGGCTTGACGAACCCCTCATAAGTGGGGCCGGCCGAAGAAAACGAGGTCACACCGTCGTCGGTGGGATCATTGGGAGTAAAATTATCGGTCATCGCCCCGACCGTGATGACGTAAGGTGTGTTGCCCGGCACCGCGATGGTTTGCGCCTTCGGACCGAAGTTGCCCGCCGATGCGACCACCACGACGCCGGCCTGCCAAAGTTTCATGACCGCCTTATCGATCGGATCGTTCCAATAGAAGGACTGCGGTTTTGCGCCGAAGGACATATTGACGACACGAATGTTGCCGTACGTCGTTCGATTATTAAGGATCCAATTCAATCCATTGAGAACCGTCGCGTAGCTGCTGGCACCCGAGCCGTCGAATGCCTTGACGTTGATCAAGCGCACCATCGGTGCAATGCCTTCCGGCTCGGATTGCAGTTCCACATCCGCGGTCGTGGAGTTCGCAATCAAGCCTGAAATGTGCGAGCCGTGGCCGTAGGTATCGTTGGCGCACGGCCAGTTTTGACACGGATGCGAAGCATCGTTGAGGATGTTGTTGATCGCATCGTATTGAGCAGAGACTCGATAGTTACCATTGACATCGTACAAGACGCCATTGCCCGTCTGGTATATGCCGCTGTCGAGAACCGCCACCGTCACGCCGCTGCCGTTGATGCCTTGTGAGGCGAGTTCATTCACGCCGAGCATCGTGCGTTGATAGATATCGAGGGCGACGCCTGAGGACTGGGTGGCGAGGGGAGCGTCTGCGAACAGTTCGAAACGCGAATCCTTGCGCAATCGGGCCGCTTGCCGAGCCGACAACCGTGCAGATACGCCATTGACGATCGGCAGATCGTGTGTGACCTGGCCGCCGACCTGACGCACCGCTCGTGCCGCCGAGATGTTGCCGTGCGCCTCCACGATAAAGGAGCCGCTTGCGCTGTTCGCAGATGCATGGCCGGCGAACAGGGCCATGGCAGTGCACAACAGCGTGCTGATTCGACTCGCATTCGACGTGGCGTTCATAAGCTTTATCCTTGACTATATTCGCCGCAGGACATCCTGCTTGGGTCTATTAAATCTTAGACGCGAGATTCGCGGACGCATTGGCCGAGCAGCGGATGGGCTCGATTGTGTGAACTCGGTCAAATAATGCAGCGGTTAAATTGGCGCCCCGAAAAAGAGATTCCGGGTGCCGTGCGTTGAGCCTGATTATGGAAATCGGCTGCCGCCCGGGGCTATAGCCGGAATCGCCTGAACTCAAATAAACTGCTTGCGTAACAGCCACCCTTTAATGAGCTGCGTGAGGCTCATGTAGGCGACCAGCGTGACCAGCAAAATTGGCCAATACAACCGCGGCAGGTGCGTGAAGCCGAGAGCAGAAGACATCGGAGAATAGGGCAACCAGATCCCAACGCCCATGATTGCTAGCGACGTGAGCGTCAACGGCAGACTCGCCCGGCTTTGCAGAAAGGGTATCCTATTCGTGCGAATGACGTGAATGATGAGCGTCTGCGTCATTAACGACTCGACGAACCAGCCAGTCTGAAAGAGCGACGCCCGCCCTGGATCCCAGCAGTTGAATACCCAGAGCATCACGGCGAATGTCGTGTAATCGAAAATTGAACTGATAGGGCCGATAAATAGAATGAAGCGCTTGATTTCCGCGATGTTCCAAGGCCGCGGCCGAACCACCTGATCGTCATCCACCGCATCCGCCGGGATCGGCACCTGTGAAAAGTCATAGAGAAGATTGTTCGTCAATACCTGAATTGGCGCCATCGGCAGGAAAGGCAGGAATGCACTCGCCCCCAGCACACTGAACATGTTCCCGAAGTTTGAACTCGCTCCCATCCGGATGTACTTCACAATGTTTGCGAAGACCTTGCGGCCTTCGATGACACCTCCTTCCAATACCAGGCCTGGAACTTGATGCGCTTGGCGCAGGCGGGTATGCCCGTACCGGCGGCGTTCGTGCTACCGACGGCTTGGTGCCACCAAGCTGAATCGTCACTCTCCCCAAAATTGGATTCGGTTTTGGCTGAAGGCATCGCCCAGCTGGAATCGGCGACACGCCTGGGTTTCGGCGCCGCATACCGTCCTTTGCTCCTCTCCGTTCGCTCCGGTGCTGCAGTGTCCATGCCCGGCATGATGGAGACTCTCTTGGATGTGGGGTTGAATACCGTCACGGTCGAAGCCCTGATCCGCTTGACGGGCAATCCCCGACTCGCATGGGACAGCTATCGCCGGCTCATCCAGGGTTACGCAGAGATCGTGACTCATTTACCTACTGCGCCGTTCGATCAGCTCGTGGCAGCCGAGTTACAGCGCGCCGAAACAGACAACGAAGATGAGCTGGACCACCGACACTTGCGAGCGCTGACGCAGGCAATGCTCGACTTTTACTGTGCGCTGACTGGCAAGGCCTTTCCGGCTGATCCATATGAGCAGCTGCGCACGGCGACGGCGGCAGTCTTCCGTTCCTGGGACGCCCCCAAGGCGGTGAGCTACCGCCGCTTGAACAATCTTAGCGACGCCGCCGGTACTGCAATAACCTTACAAACCATGGTGTATGGCAACGCCGGCGGTGAATCGGGAGCAGGCGTCGCTTTTACGCGTAATCCCGCCACGGGTGCGCGCGAGATGTATTTCGATTTTCAGTTGAATGCCCAGGGAGAGGATGTCGTCGGCGGGCGCCAGCACCTGCAAGACAATGCATGCGGCAGTTATCGCACGCCAACTGGGGAAGGTATGCCTCGTTGCGTGCCCGGCGCTTGAAATCGATTTGGATCGCCGGCAATGCCACATTGGTGGACAGTTACTGCGCGAAGGTGATTTTCTGTCGCTCGATGGCAATACGGGGGCCGTGTATCCTGGTCGCCTTCTGGCACTCAAGGATTACCCCGCGGCTGCCTTGGCGACGATTGCCCACTGGAAGTCGATCGCGGTGGAAAATGATGTCGCATCACGGACCCACGAGCGAACAGCCACGAGCTAAAGGCACTCCTCGTGAATTCGAAGTGCAGACCCTTACGGCAGATGTCACGGTGCTGCCTTTACGTCTATGTCTAAATTGGTTGACTCCAGAATTCCCCTGACGCTGTTGCACGCCAGCAGGGGTAGGTACGACTTGATGTGGGCATGCGCCGCAAGTTTCTTGTACTCAACAAGGAAGACTTCCTGCACTTTTTCAAGTGCGGTATGGGTTTCGCGAGCCAGCAATTCGATCGCCCATTGTTCTTGCGAAAGGATTTGAGAGTCTACTGATTCGTCCATGGTGCTCGATACTTTTGAGGAAATGGACGTTCAGACCCAGACGGCTTTCCCTTGATCGAACGGTTTGCGGCGCAATTATCGTCTCCGCCAGCTCCAATCGTGTGTCATCGCTATGCGGCACTGTTAGCTTACTCTGCCATAATGACAAAGATATGTTTCTGCATCGGCATCCGGCATTTTGACGCAAAAACGCTAGCCACGGTGATCCAGTTGCTCTGATCATGCGCACCCTCAGTCACGCAGCATGACTGCCGCCGAGTGTCCGGTCAGCGTTAATTTCCTGAGTGCCCTAGCGTACAGACTTAGAACCTCTTCGGGCACAACATGCATGCGCGCTAACGGCGAGCGCGTCGTGCTGGTCCCAGATCGCGCGATTGCAGCCGCGCAGCAGACTCTGTGGGATGTGCTCCGGATAGTGACGGAACCTGGTGGGGCGGCGGCATTTGCGGCGCTTCTCTCGGGCCAATATCGCCCCAGCAAAGGCGAACGCGTTGGAGTGCTTCTTTGCGGCGGCAATACCACGGTGGTCGACTTTGCGGGAAGGACTGTATGAAAGCTGTTCGCGTTGAGCGACCTGGTGGACGAGAGGCGCTTATCTACACCGATGTGCCGGATCCGACTCCAGAACACGGTCAAGTACTCGTGGCGATCGAATTCGTCGGGGTCGACTTCATTGATATCTATGTGCGGCAAGGCCTTTACGCACTCCCTCCGCCGTCATCACTCTAGATGTCGCTGTTGACTCTCACTGACGCGGTGACTCCCCCACTGATCGTTCACATCAGCGCGGGAAGCTTCGCAATACTGTCCGGTGCTGCCGCATTGTCGGTTCCTAAAGGTGCTCGACTGCACCGTGTGTTTGGGACCGTATTCTTCTTGTCCATCATGGCGATGTCTCTGATGGGCGCGTATTTGGCGATACTCATTCCGCAAAGAGCGACCGCAGTGGTGGGCCTCTTTACGTTCTACTTTGTGGCCACGGCCTGGATGACCGTGAAGCGAAGAGAAGGGACTACCGGCGCTTTCGAAATCGCTGCATGTGTGTTTGCCTTCGGCGCGGCAGCCGTCCTTCTAGTCTGGGGCATCATGGCACTAACCAGTCCAACGGGCGAACTTGATGATATCCCCCCGACGCCGTATTGGATTGCGGCGTCTTTTGCAGCATTTGTGGCCGTGCTGGACTTGAAGGTGCTATTGCAGCGAGGCATTGCAGGCGCGCACCGCATCGCGCGGCATCTGTGGCGGATGTGCTTCGCGCTGTTTTTTGCCTCCTCTAACTTCTTCCTTGGGCAGCAGAAAGTCATGCCCGTATCCATCCGAGGCTCCAAGTTTCTCTATTTGCCGGAAATCATCGTCTTAGGGTTGATGATCTTCTGGCTGTTGCGCGTGTTATTCACAAAAAAATTCCAGAACGGATCGAACACTCTCTAGCTTGCCCATGCGGACCGTTAGCGGGCGCAAATCGCCAAGTTGAGCAGGTCAGTGACGGTCTCGGCCTGACTTCAAAGAAACGGACCTGTGCCGCTGGATGAGTTGTCAGAATTTCGCGCTCAAGGTCAGAAACGCCATGCGCGGCGCGACTGGATACGCCTGATAACCGCCGGTGTTGCTGGTGACAACCGCGGTCGACACCCCGCGGATACCGCCAAGGTTCGTGATGTTCGCGCTGATCTTGATGTCCTTCAACACATCGCCGCCGAATGGTCGGTCGAGGTTATAACTGGCTTCCAGGCCCGTAAGAAACGTGCCGCCCACCGACAGATCGTTCAAATAAGTCACATAGCGGCGGCCGACGTAATCGCCGTTGATCTGTGCCTCGAAGGGCCCGAAGTTGGTACTCAAGATGAATTTATAGAGCCAGGTTGGGGTGAGCGGGATCTGCTTTCCGGCGATGGGGATGGTGGTCGACACGCCCGCGGTGACGGTGGAGTAGTCCGATTTGTAGGTCGATTTGTTGTAGGAGATGCCGTTGTAGAACTGCAGGTGATCGCCAAAGTGCAACGTGGCGGCCACGTCCGCGCCGTCGGTCCTCACGCTGCCTACGTTCACCAAAACGGCAGGATTGGGATTGATGAAGCTGTAGGTCGCCACGTTCAGTAATCGATTCGAAAAATCGACGTGGTAATAATTCACTTGTCCTTCGATGCCAGTCACCAGGGCCCAATCCAACTCATGCTTGGACCGCAAACCTAATTCATAAGTCAGCGACGTTTCAGGGTGCGCGGTCGACTTGAATTGGTCAAATGCCGCTTGACTGCCAAGACTCCACGGCGATGAACCATAGAAATTGCTGCCGGCGCCGTACGGGATGAATTGCCGCAGGTTCTTCTGGAAGTTGAAGAACACGTGCTCATTGTTCGTCAGGTCCCACAACACACCCAATTGCGGCAGGAACCAATTATTTGATGTGATGGACCCTACCGGATAAGCGACCGGCGGATTGGTGGTCGGTAAGTTCAACTGCTGCACTGGCAAGTAGTCGCCGGCAGTCTGCAGGCTCGCTTTCCAACCGGCTTGGAGGGCCAGGACGGGCAGAATCTGCCATTGGTCTTGCAGGTGCAATTGGGTGTCGCGCACGATGAAGTCGAAATGATACTGCGTGAAGGCCGGATTCTCCGGCGCCTCGTACGGTGTCAAATCATTGTTGGCTCCTGAAAACGCATACCACCGACGCGCCTGACCCTCATCATTGTGCTCATACCAGAGACCGGCCTCGATCTGGTGATCGCCCAAGTGCCAATTCAGCGTTGAGCGCTCACCGACTCGATGGATCTCGTATTCCGTCGTGCGCACCTCGTAGCCGGTGCCCCCAAAGGTATCCACGAGGTTTTGCCCATGGAAGTAGATCGCAAAAAGGCTCGGCAGTCCGGCTTGATTGACCGGACCCGCGACTATGCCCCGGCTGGTGTCATCGTGGTAGTACACCTGATTCGACCACGCTATCGAGTCGCTGAGGTGCCAATCGTAGTTCACATACGCAAATGCGTCTTCACGCTGTGCGGCGCTAAAATAATTGGAGAAGTTGTTGCCGTAGATGGCGGGTGGCGCGCCGGCCGCATTCAAGTATGCGAGCGCTTCGGTGTAGTTCGGGTAGAGAAATGGGCGGGTATAAGGAGTGAACCCCGCCGCAGCTGTCGTCTGCTGATTGCCGAAGCCCGTGGCGTCCTCGTTCGGTTCAACCTTGTACTGCCAGTCCGCAAAGAAAGTCAGCTTACCTATCGAGTCGTCATGCACGAACTTCAAATTGACTTGATCATCGCGCTGATGGCCGTCGAAGTCCCACGCGCGCGCGTCTTGATGCAGATACGAAAGATACGCGCTGCTGCCATCGCCGAAGACACCACTGTCCACCCGGGCGAACGTGCGGGTCGTCTCGTAGCTGCCGCCGGTCTCGCGGATGTCGAAGCCGAAGTTCTTCGAAGGATCACTGGAGAACGTCTGGATGGCGCCGCCCAAGTTGCTGGTAGAGGCGACACCGAGGGATCCGGCGCCGGACTGCAGTTCCACGCGATCCGTATTTTCGCTGGTGAGCGCGCGCGAGACGCTCAGACCGTTGTAATTGCCGTATTGCTGATCGCCGAGCGGCACGCCGTCCATGGTATAGCCGAGCTGTTGAAGGGTGAACCCATGGACCACGAGCGATTCGTTCTGCTCGTTGTTGCCCCAAGGATCCGCGGTTTCATAAACCACGCCCGGCAACGTTTCGATCGCTTTCAAAGGGCTGATGCCCGGCAATATCCTTTGTGCCTCGACACTGCCGATGGCGACCGACGACTGAGTCGTCTTAGCCGCTGTTACGACAATCTCGTATAGGTCGTTGCTGCCGCTGGAATCGGCCGTTTCGTCTGCGAATGCGGAGACGACGGCGAGGGTAAGTGATATCACAACGCAGGCGGCGACAACTTTCGGGGAACGCGACTTCATCCACTGTCCTCAAAAAGCGAGACCTTGCGCGGCTCAGATGACCAGGTTGTTTCAACGGCGTTACACTTTCCGTGTGACTAACCTTGGCTGGAGACAGCTACCCAGCTACACGGTTAACCTGGACTGATGGTGGTATCAAAGTCCGGAGAGCAACTAAAGCTCCCCAATCACGGCGCGCCTCACTAGCTCGCGGTGCTCCCCGCAATGCCGGCGCCCCACCAAAGAGAAGCCCACGCTCGGATCGCAGATGCTCGCCACCAGCACGTCGCGGCCGCGAAACTGCACCGCCACGCGTTCGCCCTCGTCCAGCAACATCACGGACGTGCAGGCTTCGAGGCGCCGCCCCGGGTCCGCGCGGACGATGCGCCAACCGGCGCCAATGGCGGCCGCCCGTACGATCTCGAAATTGGCCGCGGCATCCGCCAATGTCTCCACCGTCACGTACCGCAGGTCACGGCGCTGTGCGGTCCAAAGCGCCAGCCCCAAACCGCCCGACAGCAAAAGCCCGAAAAGGCCGGCCGCCGCGACCGCGACGGTATTTTGCAAACTCGCCAGGAACGCCGACGTCACCACCAGCACCAAACATAGCAGGGTCAAATACAGACAGATGGCCGTGGGAATGAAGTACCGCGCCCGATCCCAGCCGACGAGTTGCAAGCGTTCCATGGACATCGGTTTGTCGCGGCCCCCGTCTGTCATGTGTTTGTCACATCGTGGTCCTAGTGTGCACGCGGCACGCCACCAACTATATAAACACCGAAGGGTTTCTCATGCTCGCACAACTGGGCATCGATATGCCGACCGCAGTGCTGCTGTGCCTGGCGATACTACTTGCCCTCAGCTTTGAGTTCGTCAACGGGTTTCACGATACGGCCAACGCGGTCGCCACTGTGATCTACACGCACACCCTGAAGCCCTCACAGGCGGTGGTGTGGTCAGGCACGTGGAATCTCATCGGCGTGCTGACCTCCTCCGGGGCCGTGGCCTTCGGCATCGTCGCGCTGCTGCCAGTGGAGCTGGTCATCAACGTGGGATCGGGGGCAGGCTTCGCAATGGTGTTCGCCCTGCTCATCTCCTCGATCGTCTGGAACCTGGGGACCTGGTATCTCGGTTTACCCGCATCAAGTTCGCACACCCTCATCGGTTCCATCGTCGGCGTCGGCCTGATGAACTCGCTCATGAGTCCGGACAGCGCGTTCGGCGACGGCGTCAATTGGGTCAAGGTGGCGGACACTGTCAAGGCGTTGATTTTCTCGCCGCTCATCGGTTTCGTCCTGGCAGCCGGGCTGCTGCTGCTCGCCAAGGCGATATTGCACAATCCAACGCTGTACAGGGCCCCCGAGGGCGAAAAGCCGCCGCCGCTCGGGATCCGCGCGCTGCTGGTGTTGACATGCACCGGCGTGAGCTTCGCGCACGGCTCGAACGACGGCCAGAAAGGCATGGGGCTGATCGTTCTGATTCTAGTCGGCATCATTCCTGCCTCGTTCGCTCTCGACCTTGGCTTATCGTCCAACGCGGTGCAGCAACTGGCGGCCACGTCGACTGGATATTCGCACACGCTCGACACTCTGCCCCAACTACAACCCCGCCCCGCCACCCTCGCGGCGGCGCACAAGCAGCTGACGCATTACCTGCGTTCCGGTGATCTGGCGCCCGACACCCTCCCTGCGCTGGCTGTGACGAATGCCGACGCCGCTGCGCGGCTGGCGCCGCTGCACGATCTCAAGACCCTGCCGCCCGCTGAGCGCATCGCGCTGCGCCTCGACGTCTATCTGGTAGCGGAAACCTTGACCCGCCTGACAAAGGCGAATCAGTTGCCGGCCGGCGTGAACGCCGACCTGACCCGCGGCTACGTGAAGTCACTCAAGCAGCTCACCAACTTCGTGCCCCTATGGGTAAAGATTGCGGTCTCGTTGGCGCTCGGTCTTGGCACCATGATCGGCTGGAAACGCATCGTCGTGACGGTGGGCGAGAAGATTGGCAAGGCGCACCTCACCTATGCCCAAGGTGCGTCCGCCGAGTTGGTCGCCTTTGCCACCATCGAAGCGGCGGATCTGCTGGGTCTGCCGGTGAGTACCACGCACATATTGTCCTCCGGCATAGCCGGCACCATGGTCGCGAATGGCTCCGGTATTCAGAAGGAAACCGTGCGCAACATCGTGCTTGCCTGGGTGCTCACGCTGCCGGTATGCGTGCTACTCGGCGCTGCTCTCTTCGGCGCCGCCTTGTTCTTCGTACTGCGCGTGCTCGGGGTTCACTGACCCCGGCCGCCTTGGGGCGACACCGCGCTTGTCGATTTCAGTATTCTCAGCCGTAGATTTCGACATGATGCCGCGAAATTGTTTGCGGCGCCGCCGCCTTTGAGGCATTCGTCCCGTAGCCTTCCATTGAAAGATTCAAGGTTGGCGTTCTGTTCGGCTTCCCGGGTTTGATTAATCGCCAAGGGCCTTGTAGAGAGCCGCTAGGGCAACATTGCGCTTCGCGGCGCTCTGCGCCAGGTCCCGTTGTGCCCTGGAAAGCGCGCTTTGTGCATCGAGATTCGGCAGATCGCTGGTAGTTCCCCGCGCGGCGCGTACCTTGGCAAGACCCATTCCCTCCTCGCTGCGCCTGACTTTCTCAGCGAGTTGCGCGCAGTGTTGCACGTCAGCCACGTAGCCGGACACTGCATCGTCCACTTCGTGCCATGCTTTCAATACGGTTTGCTGATAAGACACCGCGGCTTCTTGTTGTTCGAGCTTGCGCAAAGTAATTGTGGACGTACGGCGGCCATGGTCAAACACGGGCAAGCTAATGCTCGGGCCTACCGACCAGTCTCGCGCACCCCAGGCACTGAGCTTCGCCGTCCCGACGGATTCGAGGCCGAACGATGCGCCCAGCGTGATGCGCGGATACAAATCCGCGACCGCCACCCCGGTGTCCGCAGTGGCGCCATGCAACCGTGCTTCCGCAGCCGCAATATCCGGACGGCGACGCGCGAAATCCGAGGGAACGCCCGCTTTCAGATCCGGTAACGCGGGATCAAAATCCGCGGCGGCGGGAAAAGTCAGCTCCATATTCAATTCTCCGGGCTTGGCGCCAAGCAACTGCGTGATCTGATTGATCGCTTGCGCTTGCTCGCTCTGTAGCTGCGGAACCAAGGACCGAAGGTCCGCCACTTGTTGCCGCCCAAGAATCACGGCCGACTCATCGATCAGCCCCCCGGCTTGTTGCGCCATCAGCAATCGGACTTCGTCTTCGGCGATGGCAAGCTCGTGCTGCAAGAGCTGCAGCTGGCGCTGGCACCCGCGCATCGTGAAGTAATTGCGTGCTACGTCCGCAGCAACGCTCAACTGAGACTGACGAAGGGAGGCCGCTTGCCCGTCCGTGCTGGCGTGGGCGGCCTCTTCCGAGCGGCGCAGTCGTCCCCACAGATCGAGTTCCCACGACGCATCGAAGCCTGGCTTGTAAAGCGAATAGGGCTCCCCTAGCGCGCGCAGGATGGGCGCTGAATTGACGCCACCGATGAAGTCCACAATCCGGGTCTCAGCACCGTATTCACTATCCCGGCGCCGGGCCGCGTCCGCGGTGGCGTTCACTTGAAGTCCGCGCTGCGCGGCGACGGTGGATTCCTGCATCCGCGCTTCGGCAAAACGCAGCATTGCAATCTTCAGGTCCGGATTGGCCGCGCGCGCCCGCTCGATCAGATGTTTAAGCTCCGGATCATGGAACGCTCCCCAGGCGTCGGCGGGCAAGGAGCCTTGGGACTGCATATCGGGCCGCGCGAGCCCGGCGTCGCCACCGTGCCAGTCAGACCACCTCGCAGGTACTTCACTCGAGGGCGTTTGAAAGTCTGGGCCCACGGCTGCGCATCCCGCAGCGCCGAGCATGACAGTGATGGCGGCCGAGAAGGCCATTATTCTCAAGGTCAGGGACCCGGCGAAGGAGATTACAGAAGCTTGCGTTGTCATGCGAATTCTCACGCCAAACGATTTCGAAAGAGCCACGCAGCCGTCGGCAGCATGACGGCGGCGATCAGCGCCAGCGGGATAAGATCCGTGCCTACGTTCGACAGGCCAGCACCCTCCAGGTAAATCCGCCGAATCCAGTCGATGCCAAAGCGCAGTGGGTTCATCAGCGTAGCGGTCTGCAGCGCGTTAGACATGCTGCTTACGGGTGTCGCGAGCCCTGACAGCAGGGACATCGGCATGACCAAGAAAAAAGTGTATTGCATCGCCTGCTGCATGCTGGTCGCGACCGCGCTGATGGAAAGTCCAATGCCCACGGCCGCGAGTACAAAGAGGATCAGTCCTGCATATAGCAGCGTGAGCGAGCCATAGAAAGGCACTTGAAACCAGAACCGCGTGACCGCGAGCACGATCGTCGACTGGACGAGTCCGATGAACATCGGCGGTAGGGCCTTACCGATCATGATCTCCAAGGGCCGTAACGGGGTTACCAGTGTCTGATCGAAGGTCCCCTGCTCGCGCTCGCGCGCGACGGATAACGCTGAGAGCAGCAGGGTCTGCAGTAGGCTCAGCTGCGCAATCATCGCCGGCATGATGTTCCAACGTGTATCCAGATTCGGGTTAAACCACGCGCGTGTTTCCAGGCGGAGCGGCGGGTCTACCTCGCCGCGCGACAGTCGTTGCTCAGCATTGAAAGCATCCACAATGGAATCGACGTAGCCGATCGCAGCCCCCGCGGTGGTCGAGTTGCGGGCGTCAAGAATCAGCTGAATCGGTGCGTCGCGGCCGGAGAAAAGATCCGACTCCACAGTGGGTCCAATTTGCACGACCATGAGGGCGGTCTCAGGATTGATGACTTGCACAATGTCGGCGGGTCGCTCGAGATTCGCAACGCGATGAAAGATGCCAGTGCTGTCAAAGTGCGCGAGCAATGCGACGGAGGTGGGGCTTCGGCTCTGGTCGAGTACCGCGTACGGGACGCTCCTGAGATCATAGGTCGCTCCATAGCCAAATAGCAGGCTCTGGACCAGCGCGGGAACCAACAGAATGACCCGACTGGAGGGGTCCTTCAGCGTGATACGTAACTCCTTGCGGATCATCGCGAGGACGCGATAAAGGAAGTCGACCATCGCGCTACGCAATCCGCTTGCGAGTCACGAGCACGGCGGCGCTCAGGAGCGCCACGCCATAGATAGCGAGGATCGCGCATTCTCGCAGGATCAACGGCCAGACGTCGCCGGCGAGCAGTAGTGTCTTGATGAGATCAAGGAAGTGGGTGGCCGGCAGGGCTTGCCCAATCACCCGCACGGCCGTCGGGACGTTGTGTAGGTCGAACAGAAAACCCGACAGAAACACGGCCGGCAGAAAACTCAACAGAACCGCCGCTTGGCTTGCCAGAAACTGGTTCTTGGTCGCGGAGGAAATGAGCAGTCCGAGGCCGAGCGCCACCAGCATGTACAGGCACGAACTTAAGATCAACACGATGGGCGAGCCGACCAGGGGAACGCCAAACAAGAAACGGGCAGCGAGAATGCACATTGCGAAGCCCAGCATACCTACCAGAAAATAGGGAATGAGCTTGGCGAGGAGTATCTCGACGGGTCGGACCGGCGTGACGAAGAGCGCCTCGAGCGTGCCCCGCTCCCACTCGCGTGCGACCACGAGGGAGGTCAGGAAGGCGCCGAGGAAGGTCATGATAATCACGATGAGGCCCGGCACTAAGTACCAGATGCTGGTATTGGCCGAGTTGAACCAGAGCTGTTCCTCCACGGTGACCGAGCCCAGGGCGTCGGGTTCTTCGGCAGGACCACTGTGTGAATCGCGGTCGGCCCTATGGGCCGACCATTGCCCAAGGGCTCCGGCGATATAGCCTTCAATGGTGCGTGCGGTCGCCGCATCCACCCCATGGACAATCAACTGCACGGTGGCGCGACCCGCGGAGAGGTTGGAGGAAAAATCGCTCGGCACCCGAACGATCGCGTCCACCGAATGAGATGCCATGAGGGCTTGCGCATCATTCATCGATTCCACGAACTGGGGCGAGATGTAGGATGACAGCTGCAAACCCGCCAACACCTCCGCGACCGTCGGCGATCGGTCCTCTCGGACCACCGCTACCGGCACATTCTTGATGTCGAGCGAGATCCCGTAGCCGAACAGGACAATCAGCAGTGCCGGGAGGGCAATCCCACTCACCCAATTGCTGCGATCGCGCCACAGCTGCCGCATTTCCTTGATGGTGAGCGCCCGAAGTCTCGACGTGAAGCCGCCTGCCCGTCGGTTGGCAGGTGTGTTCACGCGGCAGACCTCGTCGCGCCGTCGGGCGCCCGCGATCGGGCATGCTTGACGATTTCGATAAACGCCTCGTCCATGGTCAGGGACGCAGGGTGCGGGTCATCGCCGGCGGCCTGCTGACGCACCGCCTCCGGTGTGCCAAGCGCCAGCACCTTTCCCGCATCCTGAATGACGATCCGGTCGCAGTACTCGGCTTCCTCCATGAAGTGCGTGGTGACCACGATCGTGGTTCCGGCCGCGGCCAAGGACGTGATGCGTCGCCAGAACTCCCGGCGGGCACGCGGATCCGCGCCGCTGGTCGGCTCATCGAGAAAGAGAATGTCCGGCTCATGCAGCAGCGCGGCCGCCATCGCCAGGCGTTGCCGAAATCCGCCCGGTAACTGATTGCTCGGCGTGTTCTTTACTGCGGTGAGTTCGAACTGATCGATCACAGTCTGAATGCGCGCCTTGGCACGGGAACCGCGAAGGCCATAGGCGCCCGCGAAGAACTCGAGATTTTCCGTCGAGCTCAACGTGCCGTAAAGCGCAAACTTCTGCGACACATACCCCACGTGCCGGCGCGCCGGCGCGCGCGCGCGCCGTAGATCCACGCCCGCCACCTTCAGACTCCCGCTGGTCGCGGGAAGCAGGCCGCAGAGCATGCGAAACGTGGTCGTCTTCCCGGCGCCGTTGGGCCCCAAGAGCCCGAACACCTCGCCCCGACGCACGCTAAAGGTGGTGTCGGCGACGGCGATGAAGTCGCCAAACTTACGGACCAGGTCTTTGACCTCGATGATGACCTCGGCGGCGGTCCCTTGTTCCGCCGGTGGGGCGACGGACACGGCTGGCGGAGCTGCCGGGGCGGCCTCACGCTCGCGCACCAGCACCATGTAGCCGTCCTCGAGCCGCGCGTTGACCGGTCGGGTCGCGATCCCTCGCAGTGACGCCAGCTGAGTCATCTCGGTGGTTGGCGGCAGCGAAATGAACCGCACCACGCCTCCTTGAGGGACGGCATCGACCACGTGACTCGTGTCGTCGAGCAGGGCTGATTGCAGTAATCGGGCCGGTTGACCTGCCGGCGGCCTCGCGGTGAAGCATCGACCGTCGGCATGCGCGCGAAGCACTTGGGGCGTACCACAGGCTAAGACACGACCCGCACGCAGCAGGAAGACTTCCACGCAACGCTCGGCTTCATCCAAGTAACCGGTGCTGACCAGTACCGTGAGCTTCTCGACATCCACCAACTCCTCGACGATCGCCCACAGCTCGCGCCGCGACAAAGGGTCCACCCCAACCGTCGGCTCATCGAGCAGCAGCAGCTGTGGTGAGCGCACCAGCGCACAGGCGAGTCCCAGCTTCTGCTTCATGCCGCCAGAGAGTTTGCCGGCGAGGCGGTCGGTGAAGCGGGCAAGATCGGTCATTTCCATAAGCCGCGCATAACGCGGACCTCGCTCTTCGGCCGATACGCCGTGCAGGTCGGCGTACAAGTCGAGGTTTTCCTGAACGCTCAAGTCCTCGTAGAGACCGAAGCGCTGCGGCATGTAGCTGATGCGGTTCTGGACTTCCTGCGGGCTGCGGACAACATCGATTCCGAGCACCGTCAGGGTTCCCGCGTCAGGCTTTAAGAGCCCGGCTGCGAGCCGCAGGAAGGTGGTCTTGCCCGCCCCATCGGGTCCGACCAGTGCGGTGAGCGTGCCCGACGCAATTGACACCGAGATGTCGTCGAGCGCGACCACATGTTGCTTTGTCTCCTTGACGAAGAATGTCCGCTTAAGATGCTCACTGCGGACGGCCAAGGGCGGGGCTGCGCCGATGGCGGCCGCGTTCACGGGGTCATCCGTTGAGCGGAAGTTGGCGCGTTGAGCCGAAGATGCACGCTCGCCGGCATTCCCAGTCGCAGATGATCCTCAGGATCATCGACCATGAACCGGACTTCATAGACCAAGCTGGTGCGCAACTCCTCGGTCTGCACGGTCTTTGGCGTAAATTCGGCAATTGAGGATATATAGCCCAAGCGCGCGGCGATCGATCGGTTCGGTTGTGCGTCCGTGGTCACGGTGGCCGCCATGCCGGGCATGAGCTGACTCAGGCGGGCTTCGGGCACATAGGTGCGCACCCATTTTGGCTGCGTGATCGCGAGTGTATAGACCGGTCGCAGCGGCGAGGCGATGTCGCCCACCTCGAGCAGCCGGGCCCGTACCACGCCATCGACCGGGGCGCGCAGCTCGGACTCCTCCAGCTGCCGCCGGATCAGGGCCTGTTCGGCCTGCGCCGAAGCCAGTTGTTTTGCGGCTTGCGCGATATCCTCTTTGCGCGGACCCAGAATCACCAATTCCGAGGCAGCGCGTGCTGCCTCGGCCTGGGCCGTGGTGGCCTTTTGATGGGACAGAGCCGAGTCCAGATCCTGCTGACTGATGGCGCGACCGTCCGTCGCCGCGCCTACAGCTTTCAATCGTGCAACTTGTACAGTGGCGAATTCAGCCTCTGCCTCGGCCGCCGCGAGGTTCGCGCGAGCCTGTGCGATCTCTTGGGGGCGGCTACCCGCCTTGAGGCGTAGGTTCGCTTGCTGCTGGACTCCTATCTGCGCTTCCGTCTGAGCGAGGTGAACGCGAGCAGTCCGCTGGTCCAGCTCGCCCAGCAGGTCGCCCGACTTGACCCGGTCGCCCTCGCGGGCGCGCAGCACGTCGATACGCTCAGAGACATTGAATGCCAGTGAGACTTGGTGGATGTCCACATTGCCATACAAAATCAACTCGCCCGAATCCTGGCGCATCGTCATCGTGTGCCACACCCAAACCGCGGCGGCAACCGCTAGGACGATGATCGCGACAGTGACTATTAGCAGCCACCTGTGGCGGGACCAGACTGGCTTCGCGGGCGGCGCAGCCAGGGTGGCAGGGGCGGGTGGCGTGTCCATGAGTCGCATCTTAATGTAATTCAAATAACAATTACAATTTATCCACCGGCAATCGGTTTATAGTGGCGCATGACCAGCTCCAGGAAGCGACGCGCCCCCGTACAACCGCGAGCGGCTCGCTCGGACGGGACCATGAAGCGCGACCACATCTTGCAGGTTGCCGCCCGGCTCTTTGCAAAAAATGGGTTCGATCGGACCACCAGCAAGGCGATTTGTCTTGCGGCACGCACCAATCTGGCGGCCGTCAACTACCACTTTGGCAGCCGCGATGCGCTGTATGTCGATGTGCTCATCGAAGCTCACGGGCAATTGATCGATCGCGCCACGATCGAGTCCATCGCCGACTCAAACACTATGCCCGAACAGAAGTTGCGGGCTCTCCTCAGCCAATTCCTGACTCGACCGGCAAACTCGCCGGCGCCGTGGGGCCTTCAAGTCTTGATCCGAGAATTGATAGCGCCGTCAGATCATGCCCCGCAGCTCATACGCAAGGCGATACTCCCCAAGATCCGCGTCATGATGGGCATCATCGCTTCTGTGCTCGAAATCTCCGCAGAGGATCCGCTCGTCCATCGGGCTATGGCGTTCGTCATTCTTCCGTGCATCATGTTGGTGATTGCACCGCGGGAGATGCTGAGAAAGGCGTTGCCCACGCTCGATGCGCACGCTGACTCGTTGCTCGATGACATGGTCAGCTACGCTGTCGCGGGGCTCGCAGCGCTGGCGCAGCGCGAGCGTTCCCTCAACGGGCCAACACCGCGTGGCGCGCGTCAACGAATACCTAAAGAGTAGTTTCATGGTGCCCGGGACGCTGCGTGCCAGCCGGTCTTTGATTGTGGGCGCACCGATCCGCTCGAGGCCACGTCGGTCACGATCCGTGCACAGGCCCGCCGACGGAAAATTGAAGGCTCGCCACTAACTGAAACAATTCTGCGCAACGATTCATGGACGAAGCGCGTTCCATCAGGATTCGACTCGGTCGAACCTCGCGAACCGCCTTCGCGCAAAAGTGGTGCCAGTCTACTACTTGGAGGTATATCTAGTGGCCGTTATAGATTCAGATGCGATTGGCTCAGCGCTGCTCGATGCGCGCGCTCACCTCGACCCTGCTATAAGCCGGCGCCTCGAGCGTCTGGGCTTGGCTGACAAGACCGGTCAATGGACTGAACGATATTTGCTGTGCGAGCAAGCAGTCGACCCAGTGTCGGCGAGCCCACGGCAGAAGTTTGAGGCCACGAGTCGATTCATTCGCGACTTGATTGCGCACCGCTGGGTTATTACCCGCCGCGCGCGTGCTGAGGCCGATCCGAAGCGCGTCCACTACTTATCGCTCGAATTCCTGCTTGGCCGGGCACTGCGGAACAACGTCATGAATTTGGGCGCCGATCCCATTGTAAGACAAGCAATGCTGCAGCAGGGCTGGAACCTGGACGCATTGATGGAGGAGGAACCCGATGCTGGGCTGGGCAATGGCGGTTTGGGTCGGTTAGCTGCATGTTTCCTCGACTCGCTGGCGACCTTGCAATACCCTGCGATCGGTTACGGCCTGCGCTATGAGTATGGCATTTTCCGCCAGTCCCTCCTTGGGGGGTCACAGGTAGAGCAACCCGACAACTGGTTGTTCGAGAGCGATCCTTGGGAAATTCGCCGCCCACACAAGGTCTATGCGGTACCGCTTGATGCGACCGTTGAACTCCGCGGCTCTGGCGTGAAGTTCACTCGGGGTAAGCCGTCCGCCTTGCTCGGCGTCGCTTATGACCGCCCGGTGGTGGGTTACGGTGCGATGTGTGTAAACACACTGCGGCTATGGGCGGCCGTCGCACCGCGTTCTTTTGACCTCGACGAATTTTCACACGGAGACTTCGAAGGTTCGGTCATTCAACAGGTGGCCGCCGAATCGGTCACGCGGGTTTTATACCCCGACGATTCCACAGAAGCCGGACGCACCCTTCGATTCTTGCAACAATATTTTCTCGTGAGTTGTTCGTTGCAAGATATCTGCGCGCGCTTTATGACGGTTGCGAATCCCGACTGGTCGATGTTGCCCGACCGAGTCGCAGTGCAGATGAATGATACGCACCCAGCGCTCTGCGTTTCGGAGTTGATGCGAATTCTGCTCGATCAAGCTCACATGAGCTGGGACGAGGCATGGAGCATCACGCAAAGGACTCTGGGGTACACAAACCACACTCTGCTTCCCGAAGCGTTGGAGAAATGGCCCATCGAATTGTTCGAGACGCTCATTGCGCGACAGCTCGAGATCATTTATGAGATCAATCGCCGCTTCTTGAACGATGTTCGTCACCGCTATCCGGGTGACGAGGCTCGAGTGCAGCGCGTCAGCCTTATTGAGGAGCAACCGACGCGCCGGGTGTGCATGGCTCACCTTGCGGTGGTCGGTTCGCACAGCACCAACGGAGTTGCAGCGATCCACACGGACTTGTTGCGCAAGGACGTACTGCGCGATTTCGCGGAATTGTATCCCGAGCGTTTCAACAACAAAACGAACGGCGTTACGCCGAGGCGCTGGTTGCAGCAAGCCAACCCGTTCCTGTCGCGAGTCATTACCGAGGCGATTGGCGAGAATTGGGTCGTCGATCTGCTGGAGTTGGGTAAGCTCAAACCCCTGGCGCTGGACTGCGCCTTCCGTGAGCGCTTCCGTGCCGCGAAGCGTGAGTCGAAAATCGCGTTTGCCGACTGGCTTAGGTCAAATGGCGGCGAAGTGGTGGATCCCGAGTCGATCTTCGATAGCCAGATCAAGAGAATTCACGAGTACAAGCGACAGCTATTAAACGTCTTGCACATCGTCATTCTCTACAATCGCCTTCGCGGCACTTCCAATTACTCGATGATACCGCACACTTTTTTCTTCGGCGGGAAAGCCGCGCCCGCTTATGTTTTCGCGAAACTGGTGATCAAGCTGATAACCCATGTGGCCGGCACCATCAATACCGATGCCACCGTGCGCAACCGCCTCAAAGTCCTGTTCCTGCCCGAGTACAACGTCAGCCTGGCTGAGCGACTCATCCCGGCGAGCGACGTCTCCGAACAGATCTCGACAGCCGGGTATGAAGCAAGCGGCACCGGCAATATGAAGTTCATGATGAACGGCGCACTTACCATCGGCACGCGAGACGGCGCCACTATTGAGATGGCCGAAGAAGCGGGCGAGGAGAATTTCTTCCTGTTTGGATTGACCGCGAAGCAGGTGGCGGAGGGTGCCGGCTGGTACGATCCACATTGGCACTATGCCAACGAATCCGAAACGCGCGAAGCGCTCGATTTGATCTCATCCGATCATTTCAGCCGTAACGAACCCGGGGTATTCGCACCGATCCGCGAGTCATTGTTGACTGGCGGCGATCACTATCGGCACCTTGCGGACCTCACGGATTACGCGCGAGCTCACCGCGATCTCGATTCCTGCTATGCCAATCCGGAAACGTGGTCACAGAAAGCCATCATGAATGTCGCTTTCTCAGGCAAGTTCTCAAGCGATCGCACCATCCGGGAATATGCTGAGGAGATATGGCACGTGACACCGTCGCCTGTAACAAGCGTCTGACGCATGACACCCCGTCACGAGGGCGGCGTCTCGAATCACTGGAAAGCGGTTGCTTAGAACCAATGGAATTCAGGCCCCTGGGCGACGTCGGTACGTTCTCGCGATCGATATTGGCGGCACTCACGTCAAGCTTTGCTTGTCCAACCGCCGAGCTGTCGAGCAGTTTGATGCGTCGCCAATGATGACGCCTCGCGAAATGCTCCGGCGGATGCGTCCCATCATCAAGAATTGGCATTATCACCTCGTTACTGTGGGATTCCCCGGCTTGGTGGTTGATGGTCGAATCGTAAGTGAGCCCGCGAATCTTGGTCACGGGTGGGTAGGTTTCGATTTTGCACAGGCGTTCAGTCGGCCGACGCGCATCATGAACGATGCAGTCATGCAGGCGCTCGGTGGCTATGAGGGCGGGCGTATGCTGTTCCTAGGATTCGGCACGGCCTTGGGCGCGGTGGCCATCTTGGACCGTCAGATTTATCCCATGGAGCTTTCGCATTTGCCTTTCACCAAGCGCGGCTTGATTCAAGATTACGTGGGAAGCGATGCTTTGCGGCGCCTTGGGCGAAAACGCTGGTCCGCCAATGCCAACACGATCATCAAGCATCTCAGGTCCATATTAGACGTGCATGACATCATTATCGGCGGAGGCAATGCGTGGCGGATAAAACCTCTCCCTCGGCGCATCCGGCTTGGAGATAATCAGCTTGCTTTTGCCGGCGGCTTCCGCGCGTGGCGGCGAGGGGCGCGGACGGCGCCGTAGGATCACCCGAGTACAGCATTACCCGCGCGGGTCGGTGCCCTGCCAACGTAGCCGGCGCACACTCGTGCGCCGGCTGCAAATAGATGATCGGCGGTTACTTCTTGCCGTGCTCATCCAAGTGGGCTTTCGCGGCATTTTCCGCATGATCGTCGGCATGAATGGCGTGAGCCCGCGATGAATGAGCATGGTGAGCCGCCTTTTCATGATTTCCCGACTCGTGGTGTTTGGCCGCTTCGGTGTGATGCTTCGCCGCATGCGTATGATGCTCGGCGGCTTGCTTGTGATGATCGGAAGCTTTTTTCGACATCAGTAGTTCCTCGTAGTGCAAATTAAATGTCTGCCCAATGAGCTTGGACTTCCCTCATGACATTTCAACGACGCGCGGATTATATTTGCTGAAGGTTGTAAATCTGACAACCGGATTCCGCTAGCACCGGTGCTTTGACGCCAAATGCGATCCGTATTGAGCGCGGCCTTCGCGCCGCACGTGCGCATAGCGCATTTTGTGTAATGGACGATTTAGGGGGATCGAAGCGGCGAATCATGGCGGGCCAATAGATGAGCCTTTTGCCACCCTGCACGCTCTAGCTGGCACGGCGGAAAAGCAGGAATGGTAGCGAACGCAGGTTTCTGTCCAGTCGCGCCGCTGCAGTCAAGGCCTTGAGTAAAGTAGAATGGGGCATGGCCAAAAGAAAGCGCGAAGTGGTTGACGATTTGCTCGATGCGCTTGTGTGGATGCGCCGTAAGGCGAAAAAGCATGAGCCCGTTGACGATCTCGTCGACGCACTCATGAAGATGCGCCGCAAGGCGAAGAAAAAGCTCTCCATGCGCAAACATAAGAGAAAGTGAATTTCCAAGGTACAAATCCGGATTTGGCCGGCCTGCCGAGCGTGTGCTCAAAAATGCGGCAATTAAGTCAACCCTGCCTGTGTCCGCCGAAAGGATGACAAAATTGTCTTCACGATGCTGGGGTCCAACGAGGAAACACATGACCCGGACTCGAAGAAGTCGTTTTCGCCGACTAATGTTCCGACATCTGACGGAAGAAGCGCTTCAAACCCCATGCTCCAGTCGGCAAAATAGCGCGCGGTGATGGGGTCTCTCGCGAGCAAAAATACCCGCTTGTGCCCCGGGTCCCCTTTGATTTTATCCAAAAGGCTGTCGACGACAAGGTCATCTCCCTCAATGACCTGTAAAAAATTTCCGTTGATATATGCAAGCATGCCCGTGACACCCCGTTTTGAATTCGCTATCCGTGCGGCGGCCAATAATCCGGGCAAGTCATCCTCCCTGAATGTACTGCTCGCCACGCTGGAGTAAATGCATTGAATGAGAGAGCTCACTGCCGCAGTGCACGAGAGAAACCGTTACTTCTGCAACGCGGATGAGGCAATCCACTGTACCCGTCTGGACCGTCAATGATCGAGCGGGCACAATCAATTCGAGGAATACAATATGATCACAATCTCGGCGTTCCAATGGGTTCCGGAGTTCGCCCAAGGCCAGGTGCGCGACCTGCGCGCACGTTGGGCGCTCGAGGAAGCAGGCCTAACCTACCGCACTCGCCTCCTTGCGCAGGGAGATCAAGACAAGCCGGAGTACCGTGCTCTGCAACCCTTCGGGCAGGTGCCGATACTCGAAGAAGACGGTCTCGTGCTCTTCGAGTCCGGAGCAATCGTGCTGCATATAGGCGAACGCTGCGAGGCGTTGCTGCCGAAGGAAGCCGGTGCGCGCGCACGCGCGACACAGTGGCTGATATCGGCGCTCAACTCCATTGAGCCGTTCATGATGGATGTCGCGATAATCGATCTTTTTTATGCCCATGAGCAATGGGCGAAACTGAGACGGCCAGGTGCCGTGCAGTTTGTTCATAAACGTCTGTCGAGCCTCTCCAATTCGCTGGGTGACAAGTCCTTTCTCGATGGCGATCGCTTTACGGCCGGCGATCTGATGATGGCGACGGTCTTGCGCATCTTAAAGCACACTGACATCGTCTCTGAGCACCCAAGATTGGCCGCGTACATCGAACGGTGCTCCAGCCGACCGGCTTTTAAGCGAGCGCTCGATGCGCAGATTGGAGATTTTAAGAATACCGCTTAACGCACTGCGTGTAGGGTTCACATAATTGAACCGTCAAGTGCTCAAAGCCTGTGACGGCCACTTTAAAATTTCCGCTTAAATGCTGCCAAGTAAGCTGCCGCGCCCAGCGTATCGACACCCGGCATATCACGCCTAGCTTACGCGGGCACCGGCTGATGCGCCAACTCCTGCTTACGCACATCCTTATCCACCGTGCGCGACGCTGCGAACAACACCAGCGCCGCTGCCATCGCGAGAATGGGAATGGCATACATGGCGTAGTGCAAGCCGGTGGCTTTGAACACTTCGGTCATTTCGGTGGCGCCCGCGTCCAACATGGCCTGGTGCGCGAAGTGATCGCTCAAAATGCCCGTGCCCACGGGACCCAAGCTGGCGCCGAAGATGTACATGCAACAAAAATAAATGGCCACCGCCATGCCGCGCAGGCGCGGCTCAATGACATCCTGAATCGCCGTATACACGGTGGCGTAGTAAACGTACATGGTGATCGTGCCTAGGGCCATGAGCACGACATATGCCGCGATGGCGCCTGGCGGCTGATTGATCGCCAAGAAAATACACGGCGCCGCAATCGTCATGCACAGAGAAGCCAACAGCAAGCGGCCATTGCGGCGCCTGGCGCTCAGGCGATCTGCGATGTAGCCGCCCACCAGCAACCCGATGGCGCCGACGGCGCCGACTGCGATGGATGAGACGTTGCTGGCGCTGCTCAAGCTCATATGGTGATAGCGCTGCAGGAAAGGTGCGTTGAAAGAGTTCAGCGCGTACATGTTGAAGTTGTGAAAGATGCCCGACAGAATGATCCACCACATCGTCGGCAAGCTGAGCACCGCGCCGAGCGATGACTTATCCACGTCGGCGGCGGTGGTCACGACGCGGCCCGGGTCCAGCGCACCGCGCACCGGTTCGCGAATGCTCAGCGCCAGCGCCGCCAAGATCAGTCCCGGGATACAGGCGACGTAGAACACGGAGCGCCAACCGAAGTGCGTCGCGATCCAGCCGGCGCTCACATAGGCCGCGAAAACGCCGGCGGGTAGTCCCAACATGAAGATGCCCATGGCGAAGGTGCGCCTGCGCGGCGGAAACAAGTCGCCAATCAAGGATTGGCCCGCCGGTGCGCACGTGGCCTCGCCCAGGCCCACGCCCAAACGCGCGACGAATATTTGCGCATAGCTCTGAGCCATGCCGGTGGCGGCAGTGAGTAAACTCCAAACGGCGGTGCCGATCGCGATGAGCCGGGTCCGATACCATTTGTCAGCGATGTGTCCGAGCGGCAAGCCGACGATGGCGTAAATGACGGTGAACACCGTGCCCAGCAGACCGAGCGCGGTGTCGCTCAGCATGAACTCTTTGCGAATTGGCTCGCCCAGCGCGCCCAACACCTGACGATCGAAGAAGTTCAAGAGATTGATCGTGAACAGAATGAACAGGGCGAACTTCGCCCCGGCTATTGGCTTATTGTCTTCGGCCAAGCGTAAAACTCCCGTTACCAGTCCGGCGACCCGCACCGGGCGCATAGTGTGCCGCAAAAAAAAAGACCCCGCAGATCTTTGCAGATCAACGAGGCCTGATTTATCCGCGGGAATGCGCCTTACATAGGCAGTCTCATATTATTTGAATTTCACGCGGAACGTCGCCCCATAGGTGCGCGGCTGCGCCAGGTACGATGCGATGGTGTTGAACTGGAATGGCGAGTCGAAGGCGACGCCGTAGTAGTACTTGTCGGCAAGATTCGCACCCCACAGTTCGATGGCCCATGACTCGTCCAGCGCGCCGAAGCCGAGCCGCGCGTTCAGCAAGCCGAAAGCTCCCTGAATTTTGCGCGGATCCAGATCCGAGCCCGTGTTGTAGGAGGAGTTGTATTTCTCTTCCAAGCTGGTGCGAACGCCAATCGTGCTCGTCACCGGCAGCTGGTAACTCGCGGACATGGCTCCGGACCACAAGGGCGCGAACGATAGCCGGTTGTTCTCCCGAAAGGTGCACATATTGGTATTGCCGGCACCTCCGCAGAAATCCGATTGCGTCTCGGCCGTACCGAAGTTATCGATGTTGGTCAGATCCTGAGTCACGCCGCCGCTGATGGTCAAACCGGGAAGAGGTGTCGCCCAGGCAAAATCCAGGTCGACGCCCTTGGACACCACTCTGGGCAGCGATGTCACAACGAACTGAATGCCCGTGAAGGTATTCAACTGGAAATCGGAGTACTTCTGATAGAAGACGGCTGCGTTGATCCGCAAAGTCTTGTCTAACAGCGTGGTCTTGAGGCCGAATTCTCCGGACTGGACCGTTTCACGCGGAAACGCCGTGTTATAGACCGGCGTGATTCCGAGGGGATCGGTTGCAGAGGCGAATGCCGTAACGCGGGACAGGTTGAAGCCGCCCGCCTTGTAGCCATTCGCCCATGAGGCGTAGGCCATCACTTCATCGTTGAAGCGATACGAGAGCTTGACGGTACCCGACAGATTGTTCTCTGTATTCGACTGATCGAACCCCGTGCCGGTGAACAACGGATTGGCTCCGGTATAGCAGCCGTAACCCACCAAAAACGCCTGCGAGGCTGCGGGAAGAGTGGCAATCGTCCCGAGATTATTGAGCAGCGCGCTGCAGCCGGGACCGCCGCCTGTGTCGCCGTAGCTCGCGGTCGCCGTTTTCTTTTCCCTGGTGCCGCGCAAGCCCGCGGTGAGGTCCAGGCCTTGCACGATGGTATAAGTTTCGTTGGTGAACAACGCGAAGCTGCGCGAGTCCTGCTTGTAGCTGTCGTTGTAACCGGTGCCAGCGAAGGTCGCGCCTGGCGCATCGCCGGTCAGCTGCGAAACCAGCAAGGGGTCGAATCCCAATTTGCCGGCTTCCGAAGCCACGGCGCTGATATAAGTCTCGAACTGATCGCCGATAGCGCCCAGCGTCCGGGTCGCTAGGATTTCGTTGTTGAAAAATCCGCCAACCAACCACGACAGCGGTCCTTCCTTGCCCGCCAAGCGTAATTCTTCGCTGAATTGTTTGAAGTCGGTCGAATTGGCGCTGCCCTCGTTGGGGAAGGTTAAAAGATCGATGCCCGAGTAGTCGACATCGTTGCCGGCGGCCTGCGTGTTGTCGCGCCACGCAGTAATCGAGGTGAGCTTGCCGAATCCTAGATTCCAGTTCACTTCACCGGAGAAGCCCATGTCGCGTACATATTGAGTGATCGGCTGATTTGCATAGGCGGTGTAGCTGTTCGGCAAGCGCTGGGTTTGGTTATAGGTGCCGGCCAACAGCGGATCGCCGAGCGCCCCGACCCTGCCACCAAGCAGAGGATTGGAGGCGAACGCGTTCACCAGCCCTTGGAACGGGCCGGGGTATTCGATCACCGCTCCGCAGCAGGATTCATCGCGCTTGCTCCAGTCGGCGATGAGCAAAATATCCAGATCGTCGCTGGGTGTAATGGACAGCTGACCGCGCGTGGTGAAGGCATGGCGGCCGTCGGTGTTGTTCTGCGTGTTGGGACCTGCGCCGTCATTGACCTGCAAATAACCTTGTTGCTGCTGGAAGCCGAAGTACAGACGACCCGCGACGATGTCGCCGAGCGGCCCAGTGACCGAACCTCTGAACTCGCGATCATTGAAGTTGCCGCCGGTGATTTCCGCCGTGGTGCCAAAGGTGTTGGAAGGCCGCTTGGTGGTGACATTGATCACGCCCGCGTCATTGTTCTTGCCGAACAATTCTCCTTGCGGGCCGTACAACACTTCGATTTGCTCGATTTCACCGAGATCGCCGAAAGCAACGCCGTTGCGAGGTCGGTAGACGCCGTCGATGTTCACACCGACAGACGATTCCAGGCCGGGATTGTCGCCCACCGTGCCGATACCGCGAATACGCGCGGTGGTGATGTTTTCATTGCCTTCCGAGGTGACCGTGAGGCCCGGGGTCAACACGGTCAGGCTTCTGATGTCGGTGACACCGGCATCCTTGAGCTGCTGAGCTGACACCGCCACCACGGAGATCGGTACGTCTTGAAGATTTTCGGAGCGCTTTTGAGCGGTGACGATGATTTCTTCCAAAGCCGGAGCTTGGCTAGCGGCCTGCCCGGACGCATCCGCAGCCCATCCATATGCGCCCGCCAATACACCCGAAACGCCTAAGGCGAGAGAAACTGCCCGCCGAAAGGATAAAATGCCAATACTAAGCCTTGCCGGCGAAGCGGCGAGTTCCTGATTCAGAAACATTGAAATCTCCTCATGCATATTTTTGCGGGTCATGGGCCGCGTTGATGTTGATTATCAATACCGTTGTTGCAGGCCAGCCACAGCCGTCACAGCGGTTCCCAATTTCGTGGGAGCACTCCTGGGCAGTATGTTGAGCGTGTGCTCAGGCATGTGCAAGTGCTTGTTGATCTTAGGAAGATGATGCGGCATCTTTCCCTGAGGCGTCTTCGAGCTGACGGGCGGAGCGATGGTTGATCTTCAACAGCGTGGTAGCCGTGTCACAGCGAGAGTGTGAAAATCAGGACCTATGCGGAATCCCGACAAATGGCAGCCCCCGGACCCGGATGAGTCGGCCAGTTCGCGGCGCGCCGCCCTGATCGGGCTACTGGTCATCTTGCTACTGCTCGGCGGCGGCCTGCTGTTGAGCCGGATTCTCGGCAGCGAATCGAGATTTGAGGATTGCTCGATCTCCGGTAGGGCCAACTGCGCGGAACGAAGGACCGATTGAGTCAGGGGCCGCTGCAGCTTGCGGCGGGATACAGACTCAAAAGAAGCCGGGTCACGCCGTTGGTCCAGCCGAATCCATCTTGAGCCGGATATTCGCCGCCGCCGCCGCTGCGGCCTAGGTCGACGACGTCGTATTTCTCGACCAACTTGCCGGTGTGCTCATATACATCGTTCACATTCGACAACCATCGGCAGGCGATGGTACGTGCCAAGACTGATTGGCCGTAGTCGCGCAATCCCGATACCGCGATCCACTGCAAAGGCGCCCAGCCGTTCGGCGAGTCCCATTGCTGGCCTGTCGCGAGCGGCGTCGTGACCACGCCGCCGGGTTCAAGTAAGCGACGGCTGGCGGTTGCGGCGACCGCGGTCACCTTATGCGCCGATGCCAGCCCGACGAACAGAGGATAAAATGTTGCGGCGGACAGCCGCGGCACGCGCCGCTGCCGCGTCCAGCGATAGTCGAGATAGGCGCCCGATGGGTCCCACAGATCGCGGTTGATCGCGGCACGGCGCCGTGCGGCACGCCGCTTGAATTCATCGGCGCAGGCGGCATCGCCGGTGCGTTCGCAGCCGCGGCGGATGGCGATTTCCATCCCATACAGCAGGCTGTTGAGATCTACAGGTACGATCTCGGTGGTATCCATCGTTGCCCGCGACCGTCCGTCGGCAAACCAACGCGAGCCGAAGTCCCAACCACTTTCGGCAGCGGCGCGAATATCGCGATACAACTGCGCCGCCGGACGCCCGCTATCACGTGCGAGCGATGTGTCCTCACGGTATGACTCATCGCGCGGCGCATCGCTGTCGTCCCAGTAGCGGTTGAGCACGGTGCCGTCGGGCATCGCGACGACTCGCCGGTGCGCCTGACCGGGACGAACGGAGTGCTCGCCGTCCATCCAAAACGCATACTCGCGCCGCAATTGCGCCAGGTACTTCGCGTAAGCGGCCGCCGGATCCTGCGGCGCGGACAGCCCGACCATCCGGAAGAAAAAAGGCGGCTGCGAACGGCTTAGATAATAAGTGCGAGCGCCGTTCGGCACATGGCCATACGTATCGATGAGATGAGCGAAATCGCTCACCATGTCGTCGATCAGGTCGCGCCGGCCGCTGGCGCCAAGTCCCAGCATCGTGAAATAGGAATCCCAATAATAAATCTCACGAAAGCGGCCGCCCGGTACCACGTAGGGCTGCGGCAGAGGTAGCAACGACGAATACATGGGGACGGTCGCCGACCTGCGGGTCAAGACGTCCCATAGGCGATCGATATGTTCGCCCAAGGGCACCTTGTCCGGGGGGGAGGGTGCCGCCTCGGCGGGGACAGGCATGGTGAAATTCGCGGCCACGAATTGTTCGAGCGCGGCGCGCGAGTCCGGGCGCTGCGACCTGAATGACGCTAATATGAGATTGGGCGCGAATCTAGGCACCGCATCAGCGAAGGATTTCCCGTCGGGAAAAATCTGCGCGTCCTGCACGGCGACAAATAGTTCCCGGAACAACCGTTGCGGGGATTGCGTTTCCCCGTCGGCGCGGGCCGGCGGACCGCACAGGACGACGCTCAGCAGTATTGTAGACGCTGCACGCCTCACTTTGACGGCCATAGCGGCCCTATGCCACCGGATCGCGGGCCTGCGCGCGGAGGGATTGATGCAGTTGCGCATGTTTCTTTGCCGATGGACAATCGAGCTCCCGCATGGACCTGAACTACAAGTTTACCGACTATTTATTCACTGCCCCACAGCACGCTGCCGTGCTGCCCGCTCGCATCAATGACGTGGAAGCAGCGACGCACCCGGTTATCATCGTTGGCGGCGGTCCGGTCGGGCTTACCCTGGCGCTTAGCCTCGCAAACCATGGTGTTCGCTGCATCGTGATTGAGCAGGACGCCTCGGTTTGCCACGGCAGTCGCGCGATATGCATTTCGCGGCGCAGCCTGCAGATCTTCGAACGTCTAGGTGTGCTGGATCGATTCATGGCCAAGGGATTACCGTGGACCGAGGGTAGAAGCTACTTCAAAACCGAGGAAGTCTTGCACTTTTCGATGCCGCACGATGCGGGCCAGAAGCTGCCTCCTATGCTCAACATTCAGCAGTTCTACGTTGAGCAATTTCTGGCGGAGGCGGCAGAACGACGCAGAGACATGATCGATATCCGCTGGAACTCCAGCATCACTGAAGTACGCAACCTGGGCGACTGCGTGCAAATCACGGTAACCACACCGCTCGGGGTGTACTCCACCGAAGGCCAATGGCTGGTAGCGTGCGACGGCGGACGCAGTTTCGTGCGCGAGCAGCTGGGTCTGCAATTGCAGGGCACCAGCTATGAAGGTCGCTATGTCGTCGCCGACATTCACTTGAAGAGTTCGCTGCCCACCGGCAGGCTCGCCTGGTTTGATCCGCCGTCGAATCCCGGCTCGAGTATTCTCATGCACAAGCAGCCGGATGATGTATGGCGAATCGATTATCAGCTCGGCGCCGATGAGGATGCGGATGCGGCGGTCAAGGCCGCAGCCGTCATACCACGCGTCAGGAGCCATCTTCACATGATCGGCGAATCCGGCGACTGGTCTCCGATCTGGATTACCCTCTACAAGGCTCACGCGTTGACCCTCGATCGATATCGTCTCGGCAGAACGTTGTTCGCCGGAGATGCCGCACATCTGCTGCCAATCTTCGGCGTCCGCGGCGCGAATAGCGGCATCGACGATGCGGATAATCTGGGATGGAAGCTGGCGCTCGTGCTCAACCGCGGCGCGTCGGAACGACTGTTGGACTCTTACTCTGAGGAGCGGGTTTATGCCGCGCGTGAAAATCTTAGCGCTGGTGCGAAGAGCACGGAATTCATGACGCCGCCATCCTTTGCGTTCGAAATGATGCGCAGTGCGGTACTGTCTTTGGCCAAGAACGAAGAGAGCGTGCGCTCTCTCATCAACCCGCGTCAGTCCGCGCCCGTCGAATATGCCGAGTCGCCTCTCAATCTACCGCCGCACGAACAAGGCGACTTCAAGCGTGGTCCAAAGCCCGGCAATGCGGTGTCGGATGCGCGCGTGAGGTTGATGCGCGGCGGCGTGCGCCGCGACGGCTTTTTAACGGATGCCCTGTCGCCTTATTTCGATCTGATCTGCTTCACCGACGGCGCCATACCGAGCGACATCGTCGCTGCGGTGTCTGAGGTCGCACCACGGCTGGAGGGTCTTTTCCTGGTGCAGATCGGTCGCACCGAATCTTCGGCTGACGCGCACACCTTCATTCACGACTCTACCGGTGAAATATACGACGCTTTCGATGCACATTGGGGTACGGCCTACTTGATTCGGCCCGACGGCTATGTTGTGGCCCGGTGGCGCGAATTCGGCGCCGCTCAACTGCGCAGAATTGCCGTTCGGATTCTTCAAGTGTCCGACGGTGCCGCGTGACCGCGCCGGAGCTGGACCAGATGTACACCAAGCTTTGCACGACCTTGACCGAGATCGGCAGCGCTCAGGCGGCACATTACCTGGCGAGATTCGCCATGCTCGCACTGAGCCGGGAGCTGAGCTTCGAACGCGCCCAGCGACTAATCGATGACGCCGCCACAGACCTGCGCGCCAAGCGGGTGGCCACGCCGCCTAAGGGACTGGCGTGAGTCAAGTGCCCAATCCCATGAGCATCCTCAACTCGTTCCATCCGGCCGTTGCTGCATGGTTCACGCGCACTTTCGCCGCACCCACCGCGGCTCAGAGTGCGGCGTGGCCCGCGCTGGCGGCGGGCAATTCTGTGCTGGTCGCGGCGCCCACCGGTTCGGGCAAGACCTTCGCGGCTTTCCTCACCGCCATCGATCAACTGGTCAAGGAAGGCTTGGCGGCACCGCTGCCGGACGAGACGCGTATCGTCTACGTGTCGCCGTTGAAGGCGCTGTCGAACGACATTCAGCGCAATCTCGACGCTCCCCTCAACGGCATCCGTGACGAGCTTCTCGCCTTGCAGCTGCCGGATGTGGAGATTCGCGCCGTGGTACGCAGCGGCGACACCACGCAGTCCGAGCGCGCCGGCATGCGGCGCCGTGCGCCGCATATCGTGGTCACCACGCCCGAGTCCTTGTACATCTTGCTGGGATCGCAGAGCGGCAGGGACATGCTGTCGACTTGCCGCACGGTCATCGTCGATGAAATTCACGCCATCGCCGGCAATAAACGCGGCGCTCATCTGGCGCTTTCGCTCGAACGGTTGCAGGCATGCTCGACGCGGCGGCTGGTGCGAGTGGGATTGTCCGCAACGCAGAAGCCGCTTGTAGAGGTCGCGAGATTTCTCACCGGAACCGGCGATGCGGAATGTACCATCGTCGACAGTGGACATGTGCGACAGCGCGACCTGGCGCTGGAAGTGCCGCCCGCGCCGCTCGAGGCGGTGATGTCGGGTGAAGTGTGGACGCAGGTTTATGATCGCCTGGCGCAGCTGGTGACGGAGCACCGCACGACGCTGGTGTTCGTCAACACCCGCCGTCTGGTGGAGCGAGTGGCGCGCCACCTATCCGAACGGCTGGGCGAGGAGCACGTGGCGGCACATCACGGCAGTCTCTCCAAGGAACGACGGCTCGACGCGGAACAACGGCTGAAGCGCGGCGAACTCAAAGTGTTGGTGGCGACCGCGTCGCTGGAACTGGGCATCGACGTCGGCGATGTAGATCTGGTTTGTCAAATAGGTTCGACGCGCTCCATCAACGCCCTTCTGCAGCGGGTGGGCAGGGCAGGGCACCAGGTTGGCGGCATCTCCAAAGGACGGCTCTTTCCCTTGTCGCGCGACGAGCTGGTGGAATGCACGGCGTTGCTCGATGCAGTACGGCGCGGCGAACTGGACCAGTTGAGCGTTCCGGAGAACCCCCTCGACGTGCTGGCGCAGCAGATCGTCGCCGAGGTAGCCGCGCGCGAATGGCCTGAAGACGACTTGTTCGCGCTCGTGCGCCGTTCCCACCCCTTCAGAAATCTATCTCGCGCTGATTTTGACGATTGCGTACGCATGCTGGCCGAGGGATTCAGCACGCGCCGCGGACGGCGCGCGGCGCTGTTGCATCATGACGCAGTGAATAAAATGCTGCGTCCGCGCAAGGGCGCGCGGTTGACGGCGATCACCTCGGGCGGTGCCATCCCTGACAATGCCGACTATCGGGTCATGCTCGAGCCGGAGTCGATGGTGGTGGGTTCCGTGAATGAGGATTTCGCGGTCGAGAGCCTGCAGGGCGATATTTTTCAGCTGGGCAATACCTCCTACCGCATATTGCGCGTCGAGCGCGGCACGGTACGGGTCGAGGATGCACACGGCCAACCTCCCTCGATTCCTTTCTGGTTGGGTGAGGCACCCGGCCGTACGTGGGAGTTGTCGTCAGCCGTGTCCAGGCTGCGTCAGGAATTCGAGCAGCATTTGACGGAAAATCCGGGCTCAGTGCTGCAATGGCTGACTGAGACGATCGGTATCGATGAGGCGGCGGCTGCCCAGATCGTGCAGTACCTCGGGGCTGGGCGTGCGGCTCTCGGTGCTCTGCCGACTTTGAAGACCGTGGTGTTCGAGCGCTTCTTCGACGAATCGGGCGGGATGCAACTCGTCATCCATTCGCCTTACGGCAGCCGCGTCAACCGCGCCTGGGGACTGTCCCTGCGCAAGCGCTTCTGCCGCACGTTCAACTTCGAATTGCAGGCAGCGGCGACCGAGGATCACATCGTACTGTCGCTGACGCATGCTCATAGTTTCGAATTGGCCGATGCTGCCCGCTACCTCCACTCCAACAGCGTGCGGCATATCCTGATACAGGCATTGTGCGCGGCGCCGATGTTTCAGGTGCGCTGGCGTTGGAGTGCCGGCATCGCACTGGCGCTGCCGCGTTTTCGCGGCGGTAAAAAAGTTCCACCGCAAATTGCGCGCATGAACGCGGAGGACCTGCTTGCCTCTGTATTTCCCGACCAAGTAGCGTGCGCTGAGAATCTTCCCGGCGGGATCGAAGTGCCGGATCATCCGTTGGTGCGGCAAACCATCCGCGACTGTCTCGAAGAGGCGATGGACGTCGATCGCTTCGAGGCGTTGCTGCGGGAACTCGAGAGCGGCGCCGTCCAGGTAGTTGCGCGCGACCTCACGGAACCCTCACCGTTGGCACTGGAGGCCTTGAACGCCAGACCGTATGCATATTTGGACGATGCTCCTCTGGAAGAGCGTCGCACCCAGGCCGTCATGAGCCGCCGCTGGCTGGATCCGACCGATGCGGCGGACATAGGCAAACTGGACCCGGAGGCGATCGCGAGGGTTCGCGAAGAGGCGTGGCCGGATGCTGACAGCGCGGATGAATTACATGACGCATTGTTGTGGCTGACGTTCATGACCGAGCATGAATGCGCCGGCAATCCAGCTTGGCCTGCGCTGATGGAGGAACTGATCGCCACCGGCAGGGTGGTAAAGCTCACCTCGAAGACTGAAGCGCCGCTATGGGTGGCCACCGAGAGGCAGGCGTTGTTTCCGGTTGGCCGGTCCCAGCCTGCCGACGAGGCCATGGTCGAGATCGTGCGCGGGCGGCTCGAGGGACTAGGTCCGGTCTCTGCAGCGAGCATTGCCAGTTCGCTGAGTGAGTCCCAGGGCAGCATCGAAATTGCGTTGGCCGCATTGCAGGCGGAAGGTTTCGCGATGCGCGGCCGCTATACGGACTCAAGCGTGGATGAGGAGTGGTGCGAGCGGCGCTTGTTGGCGCGCATACATCGTTACACCGTAAAGCGCCTGCGCGCAGAAATTGAAGCAGTGCCGCCCAAAGATTTCGTGCGTTTCCTGTGCGAGTGGCAACGGGTCCTACCGGATGCTCGCATGCAAGGCCCCGATGCGCTCGCCGGCGTGCTCGCGCAACTCGAGGGATATGAGGCGCCGGCCGTCGCGTGGGAGACGGAGATACTTCCTTCGCGAATCACCGAATATGATCCGCAATGGCTGGACGAGCATTGCCGCGCCGGCCGCTTCATGTGGACCCGCCTGGCGGCGCGCGGTGGCTGGGCGCCCCGCGCAGCAGCGCCCGACGTTGCGGTGTCCCACGCTTCGCCAATTCGTTCGACGCCCATCGTGTTGCTCGCCAGGCGCAATGCCGGCGTTTGGTCGAACCTGGTGGGCTCCACGGATGCCGCGCGGCTGTCATCGAAAGCGCAAGCGGTAGCGGACGTCATCAAGGAATACGGCGCGTCGTTCTTCGACGAGATTGCCGAGCACGTTGGCATGCTCCCCTCGGAAGCAGAAGGTGCGTTGGCGGAGTTGGTGGCCGTGGGCCTGGTGAGTTCGGACAGTTTCGCCGGGCTGCGCGCGCTGTTGATGCCGAGCGGCAGGCGCGGCAAATTGAATTCGTATGCGCGTAGGGCAAAACGGCGCATGGCACTGTTCGGAATGGCAGATGCGGGACGGTGGGCGCTGGTGCGGCGCCCGAGCGCGGCTGCGGAACAAAAGGATCAGGCGGTCGAGCAGGTGGTGCGTACTTTGCTGCGCCGGTGGGGCGTGATTTTCTGGAAACTGCTGGCACGCGAGGCGCAGTGGCTGCCCCCCTGGCGCGAGATACTGTTCTGCTGCCGCAGGCTCGAGGCGCGCGGCGAGATTCGCGGCGGCCGCTTCCTGGCGGGATTCTCGGGCGAACAATATGCGACACCAGAAGCGGTTGGCCTGTTACGCGAAATACGCCGCAAGGCGCCGACGCAGCAATACTTGTCCGTGTCCGCAGCCGATCCGTTGAATCTGCTCGGGATCGTTACGCCGGGTGCGAGGTTGCCGTCGCTGGCCGGGAATCGGCTGCTGTTCCGAGATGGCGTGCCCGTGGCCGTGTATGCAGCAGGCGAGGTGCGATTTCTGGAAAGTCTCGATCCTAAAGATCAATGGGAGGCGCAAACGGCATTGCTGCGTCGCCAAGCGTCCGTGCTGGTCGAACTGGAATCGTCCGAACAGAACGTTAGCGGCGGTGCGACTATTTGAGTGCGTCTTTGGATGAATCCCAACCGCCGCCCAGCGCCTGTATCAGGGAAACACTGGCTTGCAATCGGCTGGACAAGACCTGAAGTTCGGTTTGTTCGGCGCTGAGGCGCGTGGTTTGCGCCGTGATGACGCTGCTGTAGGGTACGGTACCAGCCTTGTATTGATTCAAAGTGAGCGCTTCCGCTTCGCGCGCGGCCTTCACCGTCTTGTCTTCGATGACCGCCTGTTCCTCGAGCACGCGCAGCGTGATGATCTCATCCTCCACCTGCTCGAAGCCGGCGAGCACCGTCTGTCGATAACTGGCGACGCTGCTTTGATAAGCCGCTTTCGCCAGTGCCACCTGGGCCCTTCTCAAGCCGCCGTCAAAGATGGTCTGAGCCAGCGCCGGGCCAACGGACCAGTAGGTGGTGGAGGATTTTAACAATTGCCCCAGCTTTTCGGAGGCAGTGTTGCCGCTCGCGCTCAAGGTCAGGCTTGGAAAGTAGGCGGCCGTGGCAACGCCGATTTGCGCGTTCGCCGCCGCCATCTTGCGTTCGGCCGATGCCACATCCGGCCTGCGCTCCAGCAACGTGGAAGGCACGCCCGGCGGTGTGGTCGGCACGTCGGTGCGTATCGCCGAGCGCGGCAGGGTGAAGGTCGCCGGCTGCTGGCCCATGAGCACGGCAATGGCGTGTTCCAAGATGCCGCGTTGAATCTTCGCGTTCACCTGCTGGGCTTGGCTGGCCAACAACTGCGTCTCGGCGCTGACGACGTCGGCTCGGGCAGCTACGCCGAACCGGTAGCGGCTTTCCGTGATCTTCAAGGACAAGGTCTCTGCCACCACAGTGTCGTCCAGCAGCTTCTGCAGCTGATCCTGGGCGCGCAATTCGAAGTAGTCCGTGGCCAGATCCGCCTGGGCCGACAGTTGCGCAGCGGCGAGCAACGCGGCGCTGGATTGCGCGGACGCGCGATCGCTCTCGACCGTGCGGCGAACCGCACCCCATACGTCCAGATCCCAATTTGCGGCTGCGCCGGCGGCGTATTGGGTGCTGACCGGTGTTTCAATTTGTTTGGCGCGGGTGGCGGAAAAATTGGCGGATAGCGTCGGCCAGAAGCCTGCCTGCGCCTGAGCCACCAGCGCCCGCGCCTGGTCGAAATTGGCTGCCGCCGCCTTGATGTTCTCGTTCGAAATGTTGACGCGTGATTCGAGCTCGTTGAGCGTATCGTCCTTGTATATCGCCCACCACTCGCCGCGCGACAGCGCATCGCTGGGCTCGCTCGGTTTCCACTCCGCCAGTTCTTTGTAGAAGTCCGTCGTCGGGAACGCAGGGCGTTGATAGTCGGGACCCACCGCGCAGGCGCCGAGCGCCAAGCCGGCGGCGGCCGTGCAAAGCCAGCGCGACAGGCGCGCGCAGCGGTGTGACGGCCATGTCATGTGCCGCCCTCAGCGGCACCGAAGCCGGGCGCGCCGGCGCGCGGCGCGGGGTCCAGCGCCGGTCGCGGTCTGGGCGGCGAATACTTGCCGTCTTTCAAGTGCTTCCAGTAGCGGTGTACGTACAGGTACACCACCGGCGTGGTGTAAATGGTGAGCAACTGACTGACGACGAGACCGCCGACGATGGCGATTCCCAACGGGCGACGCATTTCGGTGCCGTCGCCGGACGAGATCGCGAGCGGCAGGGCACCTGCGATAGCAGCGCAGGTGGTCATCATGATGGGCCTGAAACGCAGCGAGCACGCGTGGGCGATTGCGGCACGCGGATCCATTCCGAGGCTGCGTTCGGCTTCGAGGGCGAAGTCCACCATCATGATCGCGTTCTTCTTGACGATGCCGACCAGCAACAAAATGCCAAGGAACGCGATCAAAGTGAATTCCGTTCCGGTGGCCAGCAAGAACAACAGGGCGCCGACACCCGCGGACGGCAACGTCGAGAGGATGGTAAGCGGCTGGCTGTAGCTCTCGTACAGCACGCCCAATACCACGTAGATGGCGATCAACGCCGCCAGCAACATCAGTGGCGTGTTGCTGTTGCTTTGTTGGAACAGCCGCGACGTGCCGTAGGTGCCGCCGATAATGCCCACGGGCACGTGGATATCGGACATCGCCTTGGCGATCGCCTTCAACGCCTGATCGATGGTGGTGCCGACCGGCAGATTGAATGCAATGGCGGTCGATACCGACGTACCGGTGTGATTGACGGTCACCGGTGTCGTGCCGATCGTGAAATGGCTGAATGCGGAAAACGGCACCATGGTTTCGCTGGCGATGCTCACGGCCGAGCCGGTGGACGTATTGCCGCGCCCTGAATTCGCCAACGAGTTGGAGGCGAGGTTGCGGGCCACATCTTGTGCGATGCTGCTGCTGGAAGCCGCCGAGGACGCTTTGATGACGGTGGTGCCCGCAACTGCCTGCGTCAGCTGAGTGCCGCTCGCCGCATTGCCGGACGTGCTCACGTATAGATCCTTGAGAATCCCCGGGTTTTGCCAGAACTCGGGAGCCACTTCCATGACGACATGGTATTGCTGCGGGCTGAAAGGGTTGAGGATGTTGGAGACCTGCGCCTGCGCGAACGCATCGCCCAATGCATTGTCAATTTGAATCTCGCTGAGGCCCAAGCGCGAGGCGCTGTCGCGGTCGACGATCAGATCCGTCTCCAGACCGCCGGGCTGCAGATCCGAATCCACGTCAGTGAGCTGCGGCAGGTCCTGCAAGGCGGTACGCAGCTTCTGCGACCAGGCGCGCAACTCGGTCAAATCGTCGCCGAGCAGGGTGTACTGATACTGTGCATTGGCCATACGGCCGCCGCCGCCGCCGCCGAGGTCCTGCACCGCTTGCAGGAATACGTTGACGCCGGTGACCCGCGCCAATTTGGGACGCAGCCGGGCGATCACCAAATCCGCGGATAGGCGCCGCACCTTCAAAGGCTTGAGCGCGATGGTGACGTTGGCGCTGGCGCCGCCGCCGCCGCCGGGCCCAAACCCGCCGGCCCCGTAAGATCCTGTCACCGTCGCAACCGCCGGATCATCTTGAATGATCTTGGCGACTTGTATCAATCTACCTTTCATGAATTGGAAGGAACTGGCGGCATCGCCGCGGATACCGCCCTGCAGCTGGCCGGTATCCTGTTGCGGGAAGAAGCCCTTCGGTATCACGATATACAGATATACGTTGAAGCAGATGGTACCGAGCAGCAGTGCCAGCATGATGCGCCGGTGACCCAGCGCCCAATCCAACGAGACCTCGTAGCGGCGGCGCACAGCGGCGAAATTGCGCTCAAACGCCGCGCCGAAATGCGACGGCTTACGCTCGCGTTCGCTTTGCAACAGCAGTGAACACATCATCGGCGTGGTGCTCAGGGAAACGACCAGCGAAATGAGAATGGAAACCGACAGGGTGACGGTGAATTCGCGGAATATCCGGCCGACGATGCCGCCGGCAAACATGAAGGGTATGAACACCGCTACCAACGACAGACTCATCGAGACCACCGTGAAACCTACTTCGCGCGCGCCGAGAAGCGCGGCCGCCATACGGGGCATTCCCGCCTCGATGTGGCGGGTGGTGTTTTCCATGACGACGATGGCGTCGTCGACGACGAAGCCGGTGGCGACGGTGAGCGCCATCAGCGAGAAATTATCGAGCGTGTAGCCGAGCAGATACATCGCGCCGAAGGTGCCGATCAAGGATACCGGCACGACCAGGGCGGGCACCAAGGCCGCCCGGTAACTGTTCAAGAAGATGTAGACCACGAGAATGACCATCGCGACCGCCAGCAGCAGGGTCTGTTCGACCTGGCGCAGCGACGCGCGGATAGTGACCGATCGGTCGAAACTGACCACCAGATCGATCTTCGGATCGATCTCGTTCTTCAGCGCCGGCAGTTCGGCTTTGACGGCGTCGATCGTTTCGATGATGTTCGCACCGGGTTGCTGGAAAACCGTGACGAACACGGCCGGACTGCCGTTGTAAAGGCCGTAAGTACGAACATTTTCAGTGGCTCCATCCTGCATGTCGAGAACGGTGGCAACATCGCTCAAGCGTACCGTGGCGTTGTTGCGGTTGGCGATGATCAGGTTGCGGTAGGAGGGCGCGTCGCGTGCGTTGTCGTTGGTATAGATCTGGTAGTGCAGCGAGTCGGACTCGATCGACCCCTTCGGCGCGTTGGCATTCGAATTGGAGATGGCGGCTCGCACGTCCTGCAAACCGATGCCGTACTTGGTCAGCGACAGCGGATTGATTTCCACGCGCACCGCCGGCAGCGCGCTGCCATTGACGTTGACCCCGCCGACGCCGGGTATCTGCGACAGGCGCTGCGAAATCACAGCATCCGCCGCGTCGTAGATCTGCCCCTGTGTGAGGACATCCGATGTCATCGCGACCGCCATGATCGGTATCGCGGAAGTGTTGAGCTTGCGGTAGGAGGGATTTCTCGTCAGCGAGCTGGGCAGGTCGGCATGCGCGGCTGCGATGGCTGCCTGCACGTCGCGCGCCGCACCATCGATGTCGCGATCGATTCCGAAGGTCAACTGAATGTTGGTCGTGCCGACGCCGTTGCTGGATGTCATGTCGTCGACGTCCGATATGGCGCCGAGATGACGCTCCAAAGGCGTGGCGACGGTGCTCGCCATGACTTCCGGGCTGGCCCCGGGCAGCTGTGCCGAGACGAAAATAGCGGGTACATCGACGCGCGGCAACGGGGCTACCGGTAACAACATGAAAGCGACGCAGCCGCACAGCGCCACCCCCACCGTGAGCAGGGTGGTTGCCACGGGCCGCTTGATGAACGGCTCTGAAATGTTCACGGCGAACCCTCCGCCAAAGGCGCGTCGCGCACCGGGTCGGACGAGCGTTGCCGCATGCGGGCGGCGATACGGTCGAACGCCAGATAAATCACCGGCGTGGTGAACAAGGTCAGCACCTGGCTCACCAGCAAGCCGCCGACTATGCTGACGCCGAGCGGGTGACGCAGTTCCGAGCCCGTGCCGGTGCCGAACATCAGCGGCAGCGCACCGAAGATCGCCGCCACGGTGGTCATGAGGATCGGCCTGAAGCGCAGCAAGCACGCCTTGTAAATGGCGTCACGCGGCGACAGGCCTTCATCGCGCTGCGCAACCACCGCAAAGTCGATCATCAAAATGGCATTCTTCTTGACGATGCCGATCAAGAGAATGATGCCGATCAAAGCAATGATGGTCAGATCGTCGCCGAACAACATGAGCGCCAGCAGTGCGCCGATGCCGGCGGAAGGCAGCGTCGATAAGATGGTGATGGGGTGAATGAAGCTCTCATAAAGCACGCCGAGGACGATGTACATTACCAGCACCGCCGCGACCAACAGCAGCAGCTCGTTGCTCAAATTGCTGCGAAACGCCAACGCCGCACCCTGGAAGGTCGTGCGGATGCTGCTCGGAAGATTCAGTGAGCGCTCCACATCCTCGATGGCATTCACCGCCGATCCGAGCGACGCGTCCGGCGCCAGATTGAACGACACCGTGGCGGCGGGAAATTGTGCCAGGTGATTGATGAGTATGGGACGCGTCTCGACGTCCACCTTGGCGATGGCGGACAACGGCACCTGGCCGCCGCTGGCCGACGGAACGTAAATGGAGGCAAGCGAATCCACCGACTTGTAGGTCTTCGGATCTGCTTCCATGATGACCCGGTATTGGTTCGACTGGGTGAAGATAGTCGACACGATGCGCTGACCGAACGCATCGTAAAGAGCGTTGTCGACGGTGCCGACGCTGATCCCGAGACGCGCCGCGCTGTCGCGGTCGATGTTCACGAAAACCGCGAGTCCATTGTCTTCTTGATTGCTGACTACGTCCGCGAGCTGGGGCTGCGTGCGCAGTGCTGCCACCAGTTGCGGAGTATAGGTCGATAGCGCAGTCGCATCGGCACTTTCCAGCGTGAATTGATACTGCGTGCGGCTGATCGTATTGTCGAGCGTCAAGTCCTGCACAGGCTGCATGTACAAAGTGATACCGGCCACGTCTGAAGTCTCGTTGCGCAGGCGCCGGATGACATCCGCGACGCTGGCGGATCGATCGCCGCGCGGTTTCAAGTTGATCAAGAAGCGTCCGCTGTTCAACGTGACGTTGTTGCCGTCGACGCCGATGAATGACGACAGGCTCAAGACATCGGGATCCTTGAGAATGGCGGCGGCGATGGCTTGTTGCCGGCCCGCCATCGCCGCGTATGAGACCGATTCGGTCGCCTCCGAAACGCCCTGAATCAGCCCGGTGTCCTGATCGGGAAAGAAGCCCTTCGGAATCAGCACGTACAAAAGCGCGGTGAGAATCACCGTGCCGGTGGCGACCCACAGCGTCAGGCGCTGGCGATCGAGCACCCAGGTCAAACGCCTGCCGTACCACTCCACCACCGCGGCAAACCATTTTCCGGACTCAGGCGGCGCATGCGGATCGTGCGGCCGGTGCTTGAGCAGCTTGGCGCACATCATCGGCACCAGCGTCAGCGACACGACGGCGGATATCAAAATGGTCACCGCCAGGGTTACGGCAAACTCGCGGAACAAGCGTCCGACCACATCCTGCATGAACAACAGCGGAATCAGCACCGCTATCAGCGAAACCGTCAGCGAAATGATGGTAAATCCAATCTGGCCCGCGCCTTTGAGCGCCGCCTCGAGCGGCGTTTCGCCGGCTTCAAGATAGCGCGAAATGTTTTCGATCATGACGATGGCGTCATCGACCACGAATCCCGTGGCGATGGTCAGCGCCATCAGAGACAGATTGTTCAGGCTGAAGTTTGCCAAATACATCACCGCGAAGGTGCCGATCAGGGACAGAGGCACCGACAGGCTGGGGATGATGGTGGCGGGCACGTTGCGCAGGAACAGCCAAATCACCAACACCACGAGCAACACTGACAACAGAAGTTCGAACTCGACGTCATCGACCGACGCCCGGATGGTGGTGGTACGGTCGGTCAACAAAGCGACGTCGACGCCCGCGGGCATGTCCGCCTGCAGCGTGGGTAGAAGACCGTGGATTCTATCGACCACGTCGACCACGTTGGCGCCGGGCTGGCGCTGCACGTTGACGATCAGGGCCGGGGTCGAATTCATCCAGCCGCCGAGCTTGGAGTTCTCGGCGCCCGATACAAGCAGTGCCACATCCTTCAGCCGCACCGGCGCGCCGTTCTTGTAAGCCACCACCACGTTGCCGTAGTCGTTGGCGTCGCGGATCTGATCGTTGGTGTTGACCGTGTAGGCGTTGGCCGGACCGTCCAGAGTTCCCTTGGGCCCGTTCTGATTGGCGTTGCCTATGGTGGTGCGCAGGTCATCGAGATTCAATCCGTACGCCGCCATGGCGCGCGGATTCGCCACCACCCGCACAGCGGGGCGCTGACCGCCGCTGATGCTGACTACGCCCACGCCTTTGATTTGAGAGATTTTTTGCGCGATGCGCGTGTCGACCAAATCCTCCACCTCGGTGAGGGGCATGGTCTTGGAGGTGACACCGAGGATCAGCACCGGTGCATCCGCAGGATTGACTTTGGCGTAGATGGGCGGCGCAGGCAGGTCTTGCGGCAACAGGTTGTTGGCGGCGCTGATCGCCGCCTGCACTTCCTGTTCGGCCACGTCGATGGCGAGAGACAGCGTGAAGGTGAGAGTGATCACCGATGCGCCGGCCGAACTGGTCGAGGACATCTGGTTCAGGCCGGGCATCTGACCAAACTGCTTTTCCAGCGGTGCGGTGATTGCCGACGTGATGACTTCGGGGCTAGCGCCCGGATAGAAGGTTTGCACCTGAATAGTGGGATACGCCACTTCCGGGAGCGCCGACAAAGGTAGCTGCAAGTACGCCATCGCACCGACGATCAAGATCGCCAGCATCAGCAGCGTGGTCGCGACCGGCCGCAGTACGAAGATGCGCGACGGGTTCATGCAATCATTGCGGCGGTCGAGTCGCCGGCTGGTTAGGCGCCTGCCCGGCCGGCCGTCTGCGTCGCCCTGGCGCTGCTCCCGGTTGCGCCGCCGGTTTCGGCGCCGCCCCGGCCGGATCGGCGTTCGGCAGCGATACCTGCGCGCCGTCGCGCAGGCGATCGGCGCCCTCGGTGACCACTATGTCGCCGACCGCCAAGCCCTTGGTCACCGCGACCCGCTCGCCATCGACGACGCCCAAGGTGACGGG
>Ga0182030_10001912_pt1 | contig 43707 bp, 39 predicted proteins | sample 812S3MmetaG_FD_121299 | JGI IMG/M metagenome (GOLD analysis project Ga0182030, IMG submission 121299) | Permafrost microbial communities from Stordalen Mire, Sweden - 812S3M metaG (Illumina Assembly) | ecosystem: Environmental > Terrestrial > Soil > Wetlands > Permafrost | place: Sweden... | reverse complement strand
TGAGATCCTGGAGTTGTTCCAGCTGCCTGAGATCCGGCGCCCCATAGCCATAACTATAGGCTTGCCCGGTCCTGGTCTTACCAAGGACTACGGAGTCCTTCTGCGCCTTGCCATCCCTGCTGAAGGTAATAGCGATCTTATCGCCAGGCTGGTGTTGCCTGACTGCATCCGTCAGGGATTGCGGGTCCGTGACGTCCATATCATCCACTTTGGTGATCACGTCACCCGGACGAAGCCCGGATTTTTCAGCGGCGCTGCCCTTGCTAACCTGGATAACTCTGGCGCCTTCGTCGTCCGAAGGTTTCTCTGAGGTTACGCCCAGGAAAGATCTGTTCGAATTGGGCCGCATGTCATCGCCGCTATAGCTCCGGCCGCCGCCGTTGCGGAAAGGAGAAAAACCGCGGGCCATGGCCTGCCCGTCAAAATTTTCCGGGGACAAAAAATCCGTGCCGCCGGGCCCGCTGAAGGAAAAGGTTCTCACGTCGTCTGACATCCTTAGTTTGCGCTTGTGGATCGAAATGGTGCTGTCCTCGAAATCGGAGACGGGCTTACCGTCCACCAACACCTGGCCGTCCTTGATTTCTACAGTCACTTTGGCGTCTTTATCGCCTTTATGTCGAATGATGATCTCCTCATAGCGGTTCCTTTTGTCGGTGTCATTCTCTGTGTTGGCATCCCCCTGGGCAAAGCAGGAGGTATGGAGCAGGAACATCAGGCATACCGATCCCGAGATCCTTAGAAGTGGTTGGTTCATCACTGCGGTTTTTATTAATAAATAATGATTTTATCTACGTCGACCTTCGTAGTTCAAATATAAGGGGATTTCCTGAAATACGAAAGCTTTCGGAAATGTTAAAAACCGGTGCTTTTACCCCGGGCCTTTTTCAGGGGATCCAGGAGTTTTTCTAAACCATTGATTTTTATCTCGTAGATGGTTGCCAGGAGCATGCCCATTTTTCCCTTGGGGAAGCCTTCCCGATGGAACCATTCCAGGTAAGAGACGGGGAGGTCGCAAAGCAGCGTGCCCTTGTATTTGCCAAAGGGCATGGGCATGGAGACAAGGGTGCTTAATAATTCGGGATCGGGTTGGAGATTATCCATACTGACTTGTTATCGTTTCACAATTTATAAAAACTGCAGTAATGCTGCGGTTTGATTTCATTTTTAATTCACCATCAACTACAATAAATTTGCCTGCATGGAACCACGTGAGCCCAGAAAAAGAATTAAGTATGAACCAAAAGGAGTGCCAGCCATACAAGATGAATTGGAATTCATAAAGAACAAATGTTCTGACCATGCGAAAAAGATTTTTGTCCAAATTGAAAATATACATGTTGAACTTTGGTTTGACAAGCACTATCACGACAGGCATCAACATGGAGATGATGAAGGGAAAAGGACAGGAATTGATCCCGCGACCGTCGAAGCATTAGTCAGAAAATCCTTAAAGCATTTATTGTTCTATAGTTCAGCTGTTGCGGGGTTTAAATTTGTCAATATTGGCCCATCACAACCTGCTGTAAGGGTTGTTTTACAAGAGGAATTGGAAAATTCACAATTAAACGTTGTTATTGAAGCTCATTTCCTGGACATCAAAAGCTCTGAGATAACCGTTAAAACAGCTATGTGTACAGATGACTTTAGAATTTCGATGGGTCAATATTGTATTGAAATTCAAGGAGATAATTCCATTTTAAGAAGAAAAGACAATAATAGGATGATTGAAATTTGTAGCATTTAACTTTGGTTTTCTAAATTTTGGACGTACTTTTGTACAGATAAGGCAGGGGAAGAAGCTGAACAACCGAAAGGTAGGTGTCTTACCCGAACAGCCTTATTAAAATATTAAAGCCGCATTTTTTGCGGCTTTTTTTATCAGTCCATGTTAAGCTCTTCATTTATATAAATGTACAAAATTAAAAGTACGAGTCAACTACTTTTCAACAACCCCCTCACCCTCTCGATCACCTGCGGCAAATTGCTTGCATCCTGTCCGCCGGCAGTGGCCAGCGTCTTTTGTCCGCCGCCGCCGCCTTTGATGAGGGGCGCGACCTGCTCTTTGATGATGGCCGGCGCCTGCAGGTTGCGGGCAGCGACGATCTGGTCATCCAGCAGGACGGCTACGGCGGCCTTGCCTTCTATATTGGCAGCCAGGACCACCAGGAAGGGAGGTGCACCGGAAAGAGCGGCCAGTCCGGGTTTCAGCTCGAAGCATAATTTCTTAAGGGTGTCGGCGCTGCTGACGTCTACGATCTCGCCGATAAAAGATATGCCGCCGATCGATTGAATCTTTTGGAGGAGCTGACCGCGCAGATCCGCAAATTGCCGCGCCTCTGCTTTTTCCAGTTTCTTTTTCAGCTCTGCATTCTCAGCGGCCAGATTTTCTACTGCCTTGGGCAATTCGCGCGGATGCTTCAATAGCTCGCGGATCATACCGATCTCCGCGAATTGGGCTTCGATAAATTTTTCGGCTGCAACGCCGCTGACGGCTTCAATCCGGCGGACTCCCGCGGCTACCGCGCTCTCATGGCGGATCTTGAAGAATCCCAGTTCGCCGGTGGCGCCGACATGGGTTCCGCCGCATAGTTCGATGGAATAGGCAGGATCGATGATGACCACGCGGACGATACTGCTATACTTTTCTCCGAACAGGGCCATCGCGCCGGACTTCACGGCCTCTTCCTTCGGCATTTCCCGGATGATCACGGGAATGTTTTCGCGGATCTTTTCGTTGACCAGCTGCCCGACTGCGACAATCTCTTCTTCCGTCATTTTAGCAAAATGGGAAAAGTCGAATCTCAGTTGCTCTTCATTGACCAGCGAACCCTTCTGGGCTACATGGGCGCCCAGTATTTTCCGTAACGCGGCATGCAACAGGTGGGTGGCGGTATGATGGGCCTCGGCGGCCTTCCTTTTACGGACATCTACGCTGGCGATGACGGGTGCAGTGAGATCGGAAGGCAACTCTTCAGTGAATTGAATGATGAGGTCATTTTCTTTTTTCGTATCCAGCACCCGGATGGTCTCTGTCTTTGAGGTCAGGGTACCGGTATCGCCTACCTGTCCGCCGCTCTCGGCATAAAAAGGTGTGGCTTCCAACACCACCTGCCAGGATTCCTTGCCCTTTGCTTTCACCTTGCGGTATTTGGAAACGCGGGTATTCATTTGGAGCATGTCGTACCCGACGAACTCCACGAGGGGGTTGTCGATGAGGACGACCCAGTCGGTAGTGTCGATGGCGGTAGCAGCCCGGGAGCGATCTTTTTGCTGTTTCATCTCGGCAAGGAAACCCTCGCCGTCGACGGATAAGCCATTCTCGGCTGCTATCAACCGGGTGAGGTCTTCCGGAAAACCGTAGGTATCGTACAGTTCGAAAGCGGCAGCACCGGGAATAACGCCGGTCATGAGGACTTTGGCAGTCTTCATGATCTCATCGATCTTCTTCAAACCCTTGTCCAAGGTCCGGAGGAAAGCCTCTTCCTCTTCCCTGACCACTTTTGCCACAAAGTCGGCCTGTTGGTAAAGCTCGGGAAAGACGTCCCTGAATTGTGCGGCCAGCACCGGCATCAACTGAAAAAGCAGCGGCTGCTTATAATCCAGATAGGAATAATAATATCGTACAGCGCGTCGAAGGATGCGACGGATCACATAGCCTGCATCGGTATTGGAAGGCAACTGACCGTCGGCAATGGTGAAAGCGATGGCGCGGATATGGTCGGCAATGACCCTGAAGGCGATATCCTGCTTGGTACGGAGGACGGTATTGTGAGCGGTCCCAAGAGGTGATCCCGATGCCTCATAGGTTTTCTTAACGATCTTTTCTATAGCGGCAATCGTGCCCGTGAACAGGTCCGTGTCGTAATTGGATTGTTTGCCCTGCAGTACCCTGACCAGCCTTTCGAAACCCATGCCTGTATCGACATGCCGAGCCGGCAGCGGCTCCAGGCTGCCGTCTTTCAGCCGGTTGAACTGTATAAATACATTGTTCCAGATCTCGATCACCTGCGGATGGTCGTTGTTCACCAGCGCAGCCCCATCCTGCCGGGCCCTTTCATCGTCGTTGCGGCAGTCTACATGGATCTCGGTGCAGGGACCGCAGGGACCGGTGTCCCCCATTTCCCAGAAATTATCTTTTTTGGCACCCATCAGGATGCGTTCAGGGATCCATTTTTTCCATTCCTCAAAGGCTTCCATATCGGGTTGCAGGCCGTTCTCCGCATCCCCTTCGAATACGGTAACATATATACGGTCCTTGGGAATCCGGTATATTTCCGTCAGTAACTCCCAGCTCCAGGCGATCGCCTCTTTTTTAAAATAGCCGTCACCGGGATGGGCAGGGTCGCCAAAGCTCCAGTTACCCAGCATTTCGAACATCGTGTGGTGATAGGTGTCTACGCCGACTTCTTCCAGGTCATTGTGTTTGCCGCTGACCCGAAGACATTTCTGGGTATCGGCCACCCGGGGAAAGGGAGCCTTTTTGTTGCCCAGGAAATAGTCCTTGAACTGGTTCATCCCGGCATTGGTGAATTTGAGTGTGGGATCGTTCTTGATCACGATGGGCGCGGAAGGGACAATGGTATGTCCTTTCGACACAAAAAAATCCAGGAATTTCTTTCTTATTTCGGCACTGGTCATCATAAAACGGAACAATCTTTGGTTGTATTTGGCCCGCACCGACTATATTTGTGCGCCCAGCCCTAAATTTAAGGCCGTGCAAAGGTACACCAAATCAGGTTGTTTTACCGTTCTATCGCAGTAAGCCGTCTGACATTGTTGCCTGATGAAGAAGATCAAGTACTACTATAACACCAATACCCTCCGCTACGAGAAGCTGGAGACACCCTTGCGGGTAACCTTGTTGCGCGTGCTGGGGTTCCTGTCCTCCGCTATTGTCACCGCCCTCATCCTGGTGTCCATCGCTTATAAATATTTCCCTTCCGCCAATGAAAAGCGACTCATGCAGCGCAACGACGCCCTGCAGGATAATTATTATACCCTTAATGATAAGGTCAAAAAGATGCAGGATCGGCTGGGTGAGCTTGAAAAAAGGGATAATAATGTCTACCGGGCCATTTTCGAAGCGGCCCCCATCCCTGACAGCGCCCGGGCCAAAGCTACCGAACAGGAACAGGAGATCAAGCTGATTGAAGGCATGGACCAGGAGAATCTTTATACTTCCGTGGCGAACACTCTTAACCAGCTGAGTGCCCGGATGGCCAATCAGGCTAAATCCTATGCACAGATCGACGGGTTCATCAAGAATAAGGAGACGCTCCTGGCCTGCACGCCGGCCATCCAGCCCGTCAGCAACAAAGACCTCAGCCGGATCGCCTCCGGGTTCGGCTACCGGATCGACCCGGTCTATAAAACAACGAAGTTCCATGCCGGTCTTGACTTTGCCGCCCCGCAGGGGACCCCGATCTATGCTACGGCCAACGGCACGGTGGAAGTCGCCGGCAACACCGGCAACGGCTATGGCAACCACGTCGTCATCAACCATGGCTATGGTTATGCCACGCTGTATGGCCATATGGTGAAAGTTAAGGTCACCCCCGGACAAAAAGTCAAGCGCGGGGAGATCATCGGCTGGGTGGGCAGCACCGGAAAAAGTACCGGGCCACACTGCCACTACGAGGTCCACCGCAACGGCGACCCCGTGGATCCGGTGTATTATTTCTACAATGACATTACACCCGAGCAGTATGACCGGTTGCTGAAGCTGGCGGCGTCCAGTAATCAAAGTTTTGACTAATCCTGCGTATCTTCATCTTTGGCATATCTAATCAATACAGGCTCGATTTTTGAGCCGAAATGGCAGGAATGCAGAAAACTGTAACGCAAATACCGCTGAATTTTGGCGAGGAGCCGGAAGCTCCGTCCCCTGCTGCAAAAGAGGGTAATGGGAACGGCGACCAGCATGAAAGGCAGTATATGGCAGCCGCAGGGGTAGTCGTACGCGTTAAATCCTATAAGAATCAGCGACCGGCGGCGGCAGGGAATGCTGAACTTTTTTCTGCAGACGTTACCCCGGCAGCAACGCCGGTCCCCGAAGAAGCAGCAGTGACGGTCGCGCCTCCCCGGAAGGAACAGCGTCGTACCCCGGCCGGCAAGGCGGCTGCGCCAAAAGCCGGCCCCTCCAAAAGAGGCCGAAAGTCCCTGAAGCAGGCCGCCGCGGAAGCCGACCTCATCGACATCCCCGCAGACGAGGTCCTGTTCAGTAAACAATATTATACGATGGGCGAGGTCTCGGAAATGTTCCGGGTCAATCAATCCCTCCTGCGTTTCTGGGAGACGGAATTCGATCTTCTCCAGCCAAAAAAGAATAAGAAAGGTGATCGGTATTTCCGGCCGGTCGACATCAAGAACCTCCACCTGATCTACCACCTGTTAAGACAAAAAAAGTACACGATCGAAGGGGCGAAGGACTTTCTCCGCAAGAACAAGAAGGCAGACGAGCGGTTCGAAGTCATTCAACGCCTCCAACAGATCAAAGGCTTTCTGCTGGAATGGAAGGCGCAATTATAGAATCCTATTTTCGCGAGTAGATTTCCAGGCCCGTCTTCTTCAGGACGTAAATGATGCTGGGGGTGATATAAATGTGGCTGGCGCCCTGGTAGGTGGCAGGAATAGGCTCTTCCTGCATGTTGAGAGTGCCAGGTTGATAACGGTAGAATTTCGCATCGTCCCGGCCCAGCAGGTTCTGACCGATGACGCCGAAATCCTTCCAGCCGGGAAAGGTAAGGTGCGACTTGAGCGTGCCGTAATGGTCGAAGATATAGACCCCTTTGGCAGGGTCATACAAGTAGACGAGGCCGCCCCGGTCCAGGATGGTGGCAGGCTCGGGAGCGGAATCGAATAATTGACGGAAATCGTTGCTCTGGTCCACGAGCGAGCCATCGTCCCCCATCCTCACTAACTTTGCATCCAATTCGTCATAGACCCATATATTGTTATCGTATGCCAGGCCAATGGCCTTGGCCTGAAGGATATTTTGGTTGCGCAGGTCGATGGTGTTGATGAGGTTTAGAAACCGGTCCAGCTCGATGATCGTCGTAAAATCGCGGTAATAGACGAGGATCTTCAGGGGGTTGGTGACATCCACGAAAGAGATCTTTCCATACCGGCGGACATCGTTGAATACGGCCAGCGAGTCTCCCTGAGGGCTCAGTTTCTTTAGTTGGTTGTCGGTGTTGATCACATAGATATTGCCCAGGTTGTCGACCGAAAAATCGACGATATCCTGGGGAACGGTAAGGGCCAGCGCAAAAGAGGAAGCCGAACGCCCGGGCACGGGCGGCTGCGCCATGACGAAATCTCCCGCCGACAGAATGAATGCCGGCAGGGCAACAGACAATATGATGGATCTGATCCTCAATGGCGAATAATTTTTTCGGCGGCAGCAGGGGTATCGGTCAACAGGGAAAGCCGGTCGCCGTCGAATACCGCGTAGGTATTATAACGAATCCAGTCACCCAAATTGATATACCGGCTGCCGGAAATTCCCAACGAATAGTCTATCGGCAGATGGCGATGGCCGAAAATAAAATAATCGTAATATTCCTTTTGAAGGACTTCTTTGCTGTAAATGATCAGCCATTCTTTCTCCTCGCCCAGGAAACGTTCGTCGATCTGGCCGGTGACGGCCCTACTGCGACGGCTGAGCCAGCCTGCGAAGCCAACTCCCACGGCCGGAGGAAGGATACCGAATAACCATTGACAGGCTTTATTGCGGAAGATCTTTTTGAGGAATTTGTAGCCGTGGTCGCCGGGTCCTAACCCGTCTCCATGACCGACCAGCATCTTTTTACCATTGTATTCGAATGCCCGGGGTTCGTGGTACACCGGGATATTCAGCTCTGCTTCGAAGTACCCGCTCATCCACATATCGTGATTGCCGGTAAAAAAATGAATGGGGATGCCCGAATCGGTGATCTCCGCCATCTTTCCCAGAATGCGGGTATAGCCTTTGGGCACCACCGTCCGGTATTCATACCAGAAATCGAAGAGGTCCCCGACGATGAAAATTTCCGCGGCATCCTGCCGGATCTTTTCGAGGAAAGTGACGATGTGCCGTTCGCGAACCAGGCTGGTCGAATGATCGGGAGCGCCCAGATGAAAATCCGAGAGGAAATAGATCTTTTTTCCAGGGGGCAATTGCATGGCACGAATATAAGTTGCGCTTTCGGGATTACCTTCTGTCCACCAGGAAAAGATACACTTCTCTCGGTCCATGTACCCCGACGACCAGGGTCTTTTCGATATCGGCAGTGCGGCTGGGTCCTGTGGCAAAGGTGATGAGGGAGGGAAGCTGTTGTTGGTATTTTTCCTTCAGCGCCACCAATCCATCCCTGATATCATAGACCAACTGGTCGGAATAAGCTATACAGATATGGACAGGTGCGTATACGCTGACAGTACGGCCGCTGGGGTTGGCCCCGCCGGTGCTCATCACAATGCTGCCGGTACGGGCGATCAGCGTTTCACAGCTGGTGATGGCAGCATCGCAATCCCCCAGTTCTGCATCGGAAAAAGAGTTGAAGCCCTCTTGTTGCAACAGGGCCCGCAGTGGCCCCTCCCGGGAAATGATCTTCTTCCAGCCTTGATGACTGGCCAGCCCGCTCAACTGGATAGCCAGCTCGTGGTGATCGATACAGAAGATGAACTTGCCCTGCAATTTGGTGAATTGCTCGGCGAACTCGATTTCCAGGTCCTGTTGGGAAGGTTGAAAGACGGAATGACTGCCTTCGCTTTGCGGAAAAGGAATAGGCGTTGATTCACTCAACGCCTTTCTTATCTTTTTTAGAATATTCTCTTTAGCGGAGGAGACGTTCATCCGTTACAATTATTTTACTTCTACGGTAGCGGGAGGAATGACGACCGCAGGCGGAACACCGTTGCTCTCGTGGTCAGTCACATCCAGCGCTCGTTTTTCTTCATAAGGACGCTTGCCGATCAGGGTTTCAACGTCGCTCTGGAAAAGCACTTCTTTCGCCAGCAAGGCTTCCGCCAGCAGCTCCACTTCCCGCTTCTTGAGCATCAGCAGATGCTTGGTCGCATCATAAGCCTTATCGATCAGCTTGCGAACTTCCTCATCGATGAGTTTAGAGGTCTCTTCCGAATAGGGCTTGGTGAAAGAGTTTTCCTGCTGCGGATCGTAGAAGCTGACATTGCCGATCTTTTCATTCATCCCGTAGACCGTCACCATAGAGTAGGCGATCCGGGTGATCTGCTGCAGGTCATTCTGTGCGCCGGTAGATATCTTGCCGAAGTTCAGCTCTTCGCTGGCCCTGCCGCCCAACGTCATACAGATCTGGTCAAACAGTTGGTCCGTATTATAGAGATATTGCTCTTTCGGGGTATACTGGGCATAACCCAGTGCTGCAACGCCGCGCGGCACGATCGTCACCTTCAGCAACGGGTAAGCGTGCTCCAGGAACCAGCCGCAGACAGCGTGACCAGCTTCATGATAAGCGATGATCCTTTTCTCGTCCGGGGAGATGATCTTGTTCTTCTTTTCCAGGCCGCCGATCACCCGATCGACTGCATCCTGGAAGTCTTCCATTTCCACATTGTCTTTGCCTTTACGGGCAGCGATGAGCGCCGCTTCGTTACAGACATTGGCGATATCGGCCCCGGCAAAACCCGGCGTCTGTTCCGCCAGCTTGTGGATGTCTAACTTGCTGGATATTTTGATCGGCTTGAGATGCACTTTAAAGATGGCTTCACGGCCTTTGAGGTCGGGTTTGTCGATAGAGATCTGCCGGTCGAAACGACCCGGACGCAGCAGGGCAGTATCGAGAACGTCGGGCCGGTTGGTCGCCGCCAGGACGATGATACCGCTGTCGCCGCCGAAACCATCCATTTCGACCAGCAACTGGTTGAGGGTGCTTTCCCTTTCATCATTGCTCATGATAGCGTTCTTGCCACGGGCGCGCCCGATGGCATCGATCTCGTCGATGAAGATGATGCAAGGGGCTTTCTCGCGGGCCTGCTTGAACAGGTCGCGGACACGACTGGCGCCGACTCCTACGAAAAGCTCCACAAAGTCGGAACCGCTCATCGAGAAGAAAGGCACCTGGGCTTCACCTGCCATTGCCTTGGCCAGGAGTGTTTTACCGGTACCGGGAGGGCCTACCAGCAGTGCTCCCTTGGGTATTTTGCCGCCAAGGGCAGTATACTTTTTCGGGTTCTTCAGAAAGTCGACGATCTCCATCACCTCTACCTTGGCTTCATCCAACCCGGCTACGTCATTAAAGGTAATGGTCACTTTCGTGCCCTTATCGAACAGCGTGGCCTTGGATTTACCGATATTGAAGATCCCGCCGGGCCCTCCGGCGCCAGCCTGACCGCCCATTTTTCGCATCAGCATCACCCAGATCAGGACGATGATCAGCAACGGTAAGAGGAAATTGAGGAGAGGTCCGAACCATTCGCCTTCCGGCTTGGAATTGATAGGTATTTCCTGTTCGGGATGTTTGACAAAATAATCCCGCAGAAGCTGCTCATATGCCTTGTCATCGGTGACACGGAACTCGAATTGCGGGCCATCCTTACTGATACCGCCGGGCCAGGAGCTATTGCTTTTGTATTTGGAATAAAATTGTTTGGTAAGGCTATCCTTTTTGATATAGACCCTGACCAGGTTCTTATTGGAGATGATGTCTATCTTCTCGACGTCCCCGCCGGCCAGCATCGTCTTGCGGAAATCCAGCTCATCTACCGGCTTGGCATCCGGCGTAAAGGTGCCGAATAAATTAAAGCCGATCAAAACGGCTGCAATAATTCCCCATATCCAATATATGCTGAACTTGGGCCCTTTTCTCGAACCATTATCGTCATCTCCCCTCGGTCTGAACCTCGGGAAGTTGTTTTTATCGTTTTGTTTCAGATCTTCCTGTGGCATTTGTAATTATCCGTGTTGTTTGCTAATTATATAATCTATAATAAAAAAATATAAGGTAAAAAGGTTCGAAAAAAACCATGAAACGGCAAAATAACCTGTTAAATTGCCGGTAACGGAGGGTTTCTACCCTTCGTGCGTATCCTGCGGGGCATCGCTCCACATGTCTTCCAGTTTGTAAAAACGGCGGTTTTCCGGCAGCATGACGTGGATCACTACATTCACATAATCGATCAGTACCCATTGCAGGGATTGTCTGCCTTCGTGCTTATAGGGAAGTTCATCGCAATTTTCCTTTACCTCTTCTTCTATCGAATCAGCTATAGCTTTCACCTGGGTAGTGCTGCTTGCTTCACAAATGATAAAAAAATCCGAAACGGCTTCCGGTATCTTTCGTAAATCAAGGGAAATGACGTTCTCACCTTTTTTTTCCTGAATCGCCTGGATAATGGTTTTAAATATTTTTGAATTTCTTGTTAACCTGACTACGCTGCTGCGTTTTCGGGTAGCTAATATAGAAAGCTGTTCCAATAATCAAAAAGGTTTTTGTGATAAATTATATTAATCGTAAGCAAATCAAAATATTGTGAGAAACCGGGTTTACTTTTGTATTTATCAAAAATAGGAATCTTTTGCCGATCGGTCACGCTTTTATTGAATTACAATCGGTGGATAGCACCAACAACTATGCCATGGCCAGGGCTGCCGAAGGCAGTGCCAGCCACGGGACATTGTACTTCGCCTACGAACAATGGGCCGGCAAAGGACAACGAGGCCGGACATGGACGAGCACCCCGGGAGAAAACATTGTCCTTAGTGCTGTAATAGAGCCAGTTGCGTTGACATTTTCGCAGGCATTCGCCCTTAGCGCCTGCGTGGCACTGGCCTGCCATGATCTTTTCAGCCGGTATGCGGGCGCCTCTGCGACCCGGATCAAATGGCCCAATGATATATATTGGAATGACAGAAAGGCAGGCGGCATCCTGATCGAAAACAGCTTTCGGGGTACGGACTGGGTACTGGCCATAGCCGGAATAGGCATCAATATCAACCAGACCGACTTTCCGGCGTCGGCGGGCCATCCCGTTTCCCTGCGGCAGATCACCGGTCAGTCTTTCGACGTTGTGGGACTGGCCCGTGAACTGGGTGAATGCCTGGACCGGCGCTATTCCGAACTGGCGGCAGGAGCCGGCGCCGCGCCGTTGACCGGCGATTACAATGACCGGCTGTACCGGCGTGACGAGACTATCCGGCTCAAAAAGGAAAATGCCGTTTTTGAAACCATAGTGAAGGGGGTGTCGGCACAAGGACAACTGCTGACAGAGGATGTCATAGAAAGGCAGTTTACCTTTGGCGAAGTGGAATGGCTATTTTAGATCGAAGCCCATCCGCGCACAATCTCCTCCGCATGCTGTTTGCTCTTCGGCTTGAGAAAGATCTTGCGGATGACCCCTTTTTCGTCAATCAGGAAGGTGGTGCGATGTAGCCCCAGGTATTTACGGCCGTATAACTGCTTCTCGCCCCAAACCCCGTATTTGTCGATGATCTTGTGGTCCGGATCGGCCAGCAGCGGAAAAGGGAGACTGAATTTCGTTTCAAATTTTTTATGGCTTTTTTCATCATCCGGGCTGATGCCGATGATGGTCAGCCCTTCCTTCCGCAGCAGAGCGAAATTATCGCGGAGGTTACAGGCCTGCACGGTGCAGGTCGGCGTATTGTCTTGCGGATAGAAATAAAGGACAACTTTTTTGCCCTTGAAATCGGCCAGCGAAACTTTCTTTCCGTCCTGGTCATGGCCGGTGAATGCCGGGGCTTTGTCTCCTTCCTGTAAGGTGATCATGGTCTTTTCGCTTTTTGAATCCAATTATATTATCGGTTAAAATGATATTCCCTGGCTGTCCGGTTGCCGGCGACGTCTTCGACGGTCACTTTCAGGGTATGCGCACCCGGCGGGCAATGTTCGTCAAATGTATAGATAAAGGCCAGTCCTTTGTCATTGGTGAAGCAAAGCCAGGCGCCATCCAGCTCGGCGCGAAAATTCCGGAGGGCGCCCAGGTTGTCCCTGATGTTGATGGCAATGCGGGTGGCATGGCTGAGATCGGCCTCTTCGAGGGCGCCGATGGGGATGATCACCGGCGGAACGGTGTCGCGCACCAACTGGAAGTTACCGAATTCCCGAAAATGAGCCGAGGCCCAGCCGCGCTGCCATTCGGGCCGGCGAACGTCTTTTTGTCCGCTGTCGAAACAGACCATGACGATGCGATCGGTATCGGTGTATATGCCGGTCCAATTAGTGGAATCCGTTGCCGGGGAAGATATGGGCTCTCCCGGGGCAGGCTGTGCCGCGGCTGGGATAGGTTGCAGCCGCACCAGCATGGGGTCCAGCAGGGGAACCCAACGGGCGCCGATGGTATGTACGGCCGATATGGCGCCGGGCAACGAAAGGCCTGAGCCGGGATAACCGGTGACGGTAGTTCCGATGGTCACCGAATCATACAGGCTCTTCTCACTAAGGTAGAAGGCGCAGTCCGGAGTTTCCAGCCCGTCCACCATCCCGGGCTCAAATTTCTTACCGGTTGGTGGGGCCGGAGCGGCTGTGGCTGCAGTTGGAGCGGCCGCGGCAGCCGGCTGCGGGCGGTATTGGACGCGAAATCGAAGCTCGGATAAATTGCCGTAGGGATCTGTCACGGCTATCCTGACGTCATGAATCCGGCCGTCATCCAGACTGAGAACGCCATTGGCTGCATGGGGGTGGCCTGCTGGATCGACCGTGGAACTGGCAGGCCCTCTCGTGGAACTTGCAGGATCGACCGTGGACCCCGCAGCAGCTTCACTGCTGCCTCCGGAGGAAGGATGGGCGGCAACGACAGCCCTGTAAATGGACGGTGGTGGGTATCCCGATAAAAAAAACAGGCTTTGAAGAAACGGACCGCCCGTTTCTCTTGTCTTATAGTCGATGTGAGCGTTGATATTCCGGGTGTCGTCGTAGCTAATGTTATTCATTTGAAAGCCGATGACCGGCAAATGGTCAACATACAGGTCAGCTTCATAGATACCGTTAGGATTGGCGGAGCCGCTCTGCGTATCGAAGGCAGACAAAGCAAAGCTGATGCGCGAAGTGGGGACAATGAGGAGAGCGGGGAAGACCGACCATTCCGCCGCAGTCGGTGCGCCGTGGACGGCAGCAATGACATGTGCAATCGCTGGGTGGGGCGCAGCCTCTTTCCGGATGGGCAGGATATGAGGAGATTGTTCATAGATCCCTTTGTTGCGGTCATACCATGCCAGTCGGACGAGGGTCGGTGGAGTCCGGTCGGGAACCAGCAATCCGAAAAGCAGGGGATTGAGGTTGACATCGCCGTCCGTCCGGCGGATCTCGAAATGAAGATGAGGTCCCTGGGAACCGCCGGTATTGCCGCTCCAGGCGATGAAGTCTCCTTTTCTGACCGGGAAAAGACCGGGTGGAAGGGTAAGATCCACTTGCCAGGATTGCAGGCGGTATTGCTGTTGATGGACATAGGCCGCCAGTGCAGGGAAGAACTGGTTGAGATGCCCGTACACCGTTGTATAGCCGTTGGGATGCCGGATATAGATGGCCTGGCCGAATCCTGCAGGCTCGATCTCTACTCTGGCGACATAGCCGTCGGCCGCTGCATGTACAGGTTGGTTCTCCCTGTGTTGGGTACGGATATCCAGCCCCATGTGATAGTGATTGGGCCGAAGCTCGCCGAAGTTGGCGGCCAGGCTCATCGGAAAGTCCAGCGGGTTCCGGAAGTAACCCTGCGGATAGGTCACAGGTACAAACAGCGACAGGGAGGAGGAAGGATCCTGCTGATCTGAAGGCGGCTGCGGAAGCTGCGCAATGACCGGCAGGGAGACGAAAGAAAGGATCAACGGAAGTAAGTAGTTCATCAATCGTGTCGATTAAAGTTGCATTAAAAATCAACTGAAAGTGCAAAGGTATTCAAATTGGTTACGATCGGCCTCACAGCGCAAACTATTCCCATTGTGAGCCGGTCCTTCCAAAAATGACACCGCAATGAAGGGTGCGCCGGCCAATCCAACAGGGAGCTTTTTTCGTAAATAGGCGGCAGGGACGTGCGGCTTTTGTTAATAAAAGATTATAGATCAGTCCCGGACCTGCCGTCGCAAAAAAATACTACGAAAAGGGTAGGTTTTTTTTAGAGTTTGGTACAGCTTTTGGCTAACTAAAGTTGTCTTAGTAACAGATGCGGTTCACAATAGTAAATTAACCAGCTATGAAAGGAGTTAAAAACAAAATGGTCGTCTTTCTGGCAGTCACTATCGGCGGGATGATAGGCGTTGTAAAAGGCGAAGAAGCCAAACAGAAATGGGTATTTCGGATGAAAAGCAAGCATGAAAATCGCAGGTTAATGGCCGAGAAGAAATCCATTGCCCGGAAGGGTGGGGTGCTACTCGATGATATCGAGCTGGCGGCGTATCATAACAACTAACATCACCCATCAAAGTCATAGCATAGCTAAAGATAAAGAGGTCGTTTCACGAGATAAAGTGGACGGCCTCTTTTTCATTTATGTCCGGCAAGCTTCGCTTGCCCGGGCCCGGGCCCGTGGACCAGGGTTTTTTTTGTCCCTCAAAGCATGTACCTTTGCCCAATTTTATTTTTTTCAACATGCCCAAAGATTCCTCTATTCGTTCCGTTCTGATCATTGGTTCAGGCCCCATCATTATCGGCCAGGCTTGCGAATTCGATTATGCCGGCACCCAGGCTGCCCGCAGCCTGCGGGAAGAAGGTGTCAAGGTTTTTTTGATCAACAGCAATCCTGCCACGATCATGACAGACCCGATCATGGCAGACAAGGTGTATCTTTTACCGCTGACGGTAGAAAGCATCGAACAGATCCTGGAAGAAAATCAAATAGACGCCGTCCTGCCTACCATGGGCGGCCAGACGGCGCTTAACCTGGCGAAGGAAGCGGAAGACCTGGGCATCTGGGAAAAGTATGGTGTAAGGCTGATCGGTGTGGACATCAAGGCGATCGACAAAGCAGAGGACAGGGAGAAGTTCCGGCAATGGATGATCCGCCTGGGAGTGCCGGTAGCGACTGCCAAAACGGCGAATTCCTTCCTCGAAGGGAAAGAATTTGCCCAGGACATCGGCTTTCCGCTGGTGATCCGGCCGTCTTTCACCCTCGGGGGCACCGGCGGCGGTTTCGTACATGACAAGGATGAGCTGGATGAAGCCCTCAACCGGGGGCTGCAGGCCTCTCCTATTCACGAAGTGCTCGTGGAGAAGGCTGTGTTGGGCTGGAAAGAATTCGAGCTGGAATTGCTGCGCGACGCCAACGACAATGTCGTCATCATCTGCACCGTGGAAAATTTCGATCCCATGGGCGTACATACCGGAGATTCCATTACCGTGGCCCCGGCCATGACCCTCAGCGATACGGCCTTTCAACTGATGCGCGATACTGCCATCATGATGATGAGGGATCTGGGTAATTTCTCGGGTGGCTGTAATGTGCAGTTTGCCCTTAACCCCAAGACGGAGGAGATCATCGCTATCGAGATCAATCCCCGGGTGAGCCGTAGCTCGGCGCTGGCGTCAAAGGCGACGGGCTACCCTATTGCGAAGATAGCCGCCAAATTAGCGCTCGGCTATAACCTGGACGAACTGAAGAACCAGATCACGGGCAACACCTCCGCCTTCTTCGAACCGGTGCAGGATTATGTCATCGTGAAAATCCCCCGGTGGAACTTCGATAAATTCAAAGGGGCAAATGATACGCTGGGATTGCAGATGAAAAGCGTCGGCGAGGTCATGGCGATCGGCCGGAGCTTTACGGAAGCCGTGCAGAAAGCCTGTCAGAGCCTGGAGAACAATGCGATCGGCTTAGGGTACTACGGCAAAAGCCTGATGCATGCCGAAGAATTGCTGGAGTACATCAAGACCCCGAAATGGGACCGGATCTTCCGCATCAAGGATGCATTGATGGCCGGTATTTCTGTCGGGACGATCTCCAAGGCCACCAACGGGATTGACCGCTGGTTCCTGTACGAGATCCTGAAGATCTGCAACATGGAAAAAGAGCTCACAAAGTATAAGATCGACACCCTCCCCAACGACCTATTGCTGGAAGCCAAGCAGCTCGGTTTCAGCGACGACCAGATCGTCCACATCATGAACTCCGGCACGGAGGATGCCCTGTACGAAAAAAGGAAGGCGGCAGGCATTACGCGTATCTATAAAATGGTAGACACCTGTTCGGCCGAGTTCGAGGCCAAAACACCCTATTTCTACTCCACCTTTGAGCGCGGCCATTCCAATGAGAGCAAACGCAGCGACAAAAAGAAGATCGTCGTGCTCGGATCGGGGCCCAACCGCATCGGACAGGGTATCGAGTTCGATTACTGCTGTGTCCACGGGTTGATGGCCATCAAAGAATGCGGGTACGAGGCCATCATGGTCAACTGCAACCCCGAGACCGTTTCCACCGACTTCGATATTGCCGACAAGCTCTATTTCGAGCCCGTTTACTGGGAGCATTTATGGGAAATCATCGAGCATGAACGGCCGGAAGGCGTCATCGTGCAGCTAGGCGGTCAGACGGCTTTGAAACTGGCAGAACGGCTGGATCAAAAGGGGATCAGGATCATCGGCACCTCCTTTGACAGCATGGATATCGCAGAAGACCGGGGCCGGTTCAGCGATATGCTGAAGGAGCTCGGCATCCCTTATCCCAATTACGGCACGGCCTTCGATGTCGACGAAGCCATACAGGTGGCTAACCGGGTAGGATACCCGGTGCTGGTCCGCCCCAGCTATGTATTGGGTGGCCAGCGCATGCGGATCGTCATCAATGACGACGAAGTCGAATCGGCAGTCGTGAGCCTGCTCAAGCATATTCCCGGCAACAAGATCCTGATCGACCATTTCCTGGACCGGTGCCAGGAGGCGGAAGTGGACGCCATTTTCGACGGCGAAAACTTCCATGTCATGGGAGTGATGGAGCATATCGAGCCGGCCGGTATTCACAGCGGCGACAGCCATGCCGTGCTCCCGGCCTTCAACCTGACACCCCTGGAGGTCACCACCCTGGAGTATTATTCGGAGAAGATCGCCAGAGCCCTGAATATTAAAGGGTTGATCAATATTCAGTTCGCCGTCAAGGACGGCAACGTCTTCGTGATCGAAGCCAATCCCCGGGCGTCCCGGACTACCCCCTTTATTGCAAAGGCCTACCAGATACCCTACCTCAACGTCGCCACCAAGATCATGATCGGCAACCATAAGCTGACGGATTTCGCCTTCGAGAAAAAGCTCAAAGGGTTCGCCATCAAGGAGCCCGTCTTCAGCTTTAACAAGTTCCCCGGCGTCAATAAGGAGCTGGGACCGGAAATGAAGTCCACCGGCGAGGCGATCCGGTTCATCAAAGATCTCCGCGATCCCAACTTCCGGCAATTATATAAGGACAGAAGTATGTATCTCAGCAAATAATTTTCAGAATCGTGCGTTATTGAGAAAATGCGGTCTTATTAATGGAAGAAATCGAAGTACCGACAGAACATCTGCACGAGGAAATTCAAGAGAAAGCTGAAGAGCAAAAAGAGAAATGGATCCTCTACGTCGCGCTGTCCACCGCCTTCATGGCGGTATTGGCGGCAGGAGCCAGCCTGCTGGCGGGTCATCATGCCAATGAAGCGCTGATCGAACGGGTGAAGGCTTCCGACCAGTGGAACTTTTACCAGTCGAAGAACCTCAAACAGGAAATAGCCGTCAATACCGATAAGATCCTGCACATCCTGGGGAATAAACAAGATACTGCGATAGAAGATCACCAGGCGGATATCGCCCGGTATGATAAGGAAAAAGCAGACATTAAAAAATCGGCGGAAGAGGCCGAAAAGCTGTCGGAAGAACATTTGGGAAAACATGTCCCGCTGGCGTCCGCGGTCACGGCTTTCCAGATCGCCATTGCCGTCTCGGCGATAGCCATTCTTACCCGCCGGAAAAAACTATGGTATGCCGGTCTGGGACTGACGGTCATCGGGATCGTATTTTTCATCATTGGTGTTTTATAAAGACTACTTATGAAGCAAGCAATTTTCGTCATCCTCTGCATGGGCTGCCTGTCCGGCGCCATGGGCCAGCTGAAAGCCAAAGTAAAATGTCCCGATTTTTATATAGATCTGCTGAACGGCAGCGTTAATGATATCAAACCGAATAATACGCCTGGCGAGATCAAGGATAAATTTCCTTGCTTTACCAGTTCGGAAGATGAAACGCCCGATGCCAAATGCGGCGGCGGTATCTATTTTAAAGACAAGGATATTTCCTTTTATACCAAAAGGGACTATATCCAAGTCGGCCCGAAATTCATCGGCAAGACAAGTTTCCCCCTGCTGGGCACCAAACGGGGGAGCCTGTTCGCCAAATTGGGTAATGTAAAGATAAAAGATGACTTGTGGGACGCCTATGAGACGCAATACGGCACGCTGGTGTTACATTATGATGTAGCCGGTGCGGCAGGCAAGGTCAAATTCTTCCAGTTCAGCACGCTGACGACGGATGAATTGAATCTTTGCGAATAGAATAAGTCGGAGAAAAACCAATATCTAAAATAACAATCATGTCCACTATCCTTCTAAAAAACCCCCTGTCGGGCTTTGCCTACAGGCCATTCACAAGCTATGCCAAAGTTCAGGCCTTCATAACCCCCTTTGCGAGAGGAAAGAGTTGGGCCATCAGAAAAACCAGAATTAAAGACAAAACCTTGCTGAACATTGGTTGTGGCTTCAATCCCAAAGATAATTTCATCAATCTCAATCTTGAATGGAATCCGGGCATAGATATCTGCTGGGACATCACCGCCGAAAGGATTCCTTTAGCCTCCGATTCAATGGAAGGCATTTTCACAGAGCACTGCCTCGAACATATCACTTTTGAACAATGCATCGAAAACCTGAAAGAATTTTATCGCTTGTTAAAGCCTGGCGGCACGATCAGGATCGTTGTTCCCGACGCTGAACTCTATTTCGATCTCTACCAGGCCAGAAAAACAAATAATTCCGTGCAGCTGCCTTATGGAGAAAACGAGGAAACCCCGGTCATCAGCATCAACAGGATCTTCAGAAGTCACGAGCATTTATTTATTTATGATTTTGAAACCATGGCCTTATTGCTCCAAAAAGCAGGGTTCCACGACATGAAGAAAGAGTCGTATGGTACCGGCCGGGACAGCCGTTTATTGATCGACCAGGCCTATCGGGCCGTCGAAAGCCTGTACGTGGAAGCTACCAAGTATTGATTTTTTCACCGAGCAGCGGAAAGGCCAGCCGGAACCAGCTTGTGAACCGGTCCGGCTGCAGTCGGAGGCTTTTTTGGATCATCGCCGGGGACCAATGACAATAATCACTGACCTCAGCCTTGTTGGGGTGGATGGCCGCATCATAGGTCCCAACGAAAACGTGATCGAATTCGAATTCCGTCAGCCCATTCTCAAAATCCGACCTGTAAGTAAAATGGAAAACCTTTTCGAGGTTTGTGGAGAAACCTAGTTCCTCCCTGAGCCTGCGGATGGCCGCATCCCTCGTATCTTCGCCGGGACGGGGATGGCTGCAGCATGCATTGGTCCACAGACCCGGGCTGTGGTATTTTTGCGACGCCCGCTGCTGCAATAACATCTCCCCTTTCGAATTAAAGATAAAGACACTGAAAGCCCTATGCAAAAGCGCACGTCGATGTGCCTCCATTTTTTCCATGGTCCCCAGCGGAGTATCGGATTCGTCAACCAGGATCACTTCTTCCATCGGCGGCATAGACATAGGACGGATTAAAACCGCTGGATTTGGGTTTTTAAAAGCTTACGCGCAAAGTGGATCCGGCTTTTGATCGTCCCCAGGGGCTCCTGCAGCATTTCGGCTATTTCATGGTACTTAAAGCCGTCGAAATACAGCAGAAATGGATTCCGGAAGATCTCCGGTAATTTGTGAACAGCCGATTGTATATCCTTTACCCGCAGGTTGCTTTCCACCGTACCCGGTACCGCCATTTGGGCGGAGTTCAGCAGAAATTCATTGGGTGTACTGTCAAATATGGTATTTTGCTTGGCTTTCCGGCGGTAATTATTGATAAAAATGTTCCGCATGATCGTATAAAGCCAAGCCTTGATATTCGTCCCAACATTGTATTTATCCTTATTGGCCAGAGCGCGGTACAAGGTCTCCTGAAAAAGATCTTTTGCAGCTTCAGAATCACGGGTCAGCGTGATAGCGAACGGCTTTAAGAACTCCGCGTTGTTGACCAAAAGCTGATTGAATTCTACTGTAGCCATATCATTTAAAATGTTTAATAATCCCCTATTCAAATTTAGACATAAAATAAAGGATAGCATACACTACCCCCTTTATGAGTTAGTTAAAAAGCAATTAACTTCCTTAAACTATGCAAAAAAGGGGCCTGCCGGACAGAGGTGCCAGAAAGGCAGTTATGGCCTATTTTATACCCATATTTAAAGCTCGGGGTTTCTGATCAGGCCGGTCAGCATTAATTCTTCCACCGCACGATGGATTCGGGCGGACTGGTTCAGCACTTCCAGGTGCTTGTCATGATGCAGGTCGGTCCCGAGGAAATCGACATATCTCTTTTTGACGAGATATTCCACCAGTTGCCGGGATTCAGGGCCGTAATAGCCGCTAAAGGACATCAGATTGAGCTGAAAAAGACAACCGGCATCCCTCAGCTGGTCATACCAGCCCTTGTTTGCTCCGAAGTATAGGTATCTCTCGGGATGAGCCAGGACAGGTTGATAGCCCTTCAGCTGGAGTGCGAACAGGATTTCCTTCAGGTTGATGGCTGGGACGGCAAAAGAAAGCTCTACCAGCACCAGCCGGTCTCGCAGGGTGAGGAGGGGTTCGTCATTGTCCAGCATCCGCACAAAGAGGTCATCCATGAGATATTCAGCCGCAGCACTGAACTCAATGTCCATCCCCTGCCGTTCCAGTTCCGCGGCGACATCCGCCTGCCCGGCCCGGATGATGGCCGGCGTATTGGGGAAGATGTCCGCATTCACATGAGGGGTGGTGATAATTTTCTTATAGCCGAGGTCCATCAATCCCCGGATCAGGCGGATGGAAGTCTCCAGATCAGGCGAACCGTCGTCTATGCCCGGAATAAGATGCGAATGGACATCACAACGCAGGCCGCTCAGACCGGAAGGAACTATTATTTTTTTCCTGAAAATGGGCCACATACATTGTTACTTACTCACCAGGGGCACATCGGCCCTGGCGCGTGAAAAGTCCGCATATACGCTGCGAAGGCCTTCTTCGAGGCTGATAGTAGCCTTCCAGCCGAGGCTATGCAGTTTGGTGACATCCATCAGTTTGCGGGGTGTCCCATCCGGCTTGCTCAGGTCATGAACTATTTCGCCTTCGTATCCGACGATCTTTTGGATCAGGAGGGCCAGTTCCTTGATTTCCAGGTCTTCGCCCACACCGATATTGACCAATCCGGGCTCGTCGTACCGCTGCATCAGGAACAGGCAGGCGTCGGCCAGGTCATCGGCATGAAGGAATTCCCGGCGCGGCGTACCCGATCCCCATAGGGTCACTGTCGGTTCGTTCTTCTCTTTGGCCTCATGGAATTTTCGGATCAGGGCGGGCAGCACATGCGAATTGTTGAGATCGTAGTTATCGTTGGGACCATAAAGATTCGTGGGCATGACGGAAATAAAATTGCAGCCATACTGGCTGCGGTAGGCGTCGCATAATTTGATGCCGGCGATCTTGGCAATGGCATAAGGCTCATTGGTCGGCTCCAGCAAACCCGTCAGCAGATAATCTTCTTTCAGCGGTTGGGGCGCCAGTTTGGGATAGATACAGGAAGAACCCAGGAACATCAGTTTCTTCACACCAGAGCGCCAGGCCGCGTCGATCGTATTGCTCTGGATCATCAAATTGTCATACAGGAATTCTCCCCGATAAACATTATTAGCCATGATGCCACCGACTTTGGCAGCGGCGAGGATAACAAAGTCCGGCCTTTCCTTTTCAAAGAAGGCCAGCGTGGCCGTCTGGTTCTTCAGGTCGAGTTCGGCGGATGTCCTGCCGATGAGGTTGCTATAGCCCTCTTTTTGCAGCCGTCGCCAGATGGCCGATCCTACCATTCCACGATGCCCGGCGATATATATTTTGTCTTTGAGTTGCATACTATTCGTACTGGTTTTTGACAGAGAACCCGGAATCCTTCAGGATCCTTTCCTTTCTGAAGAGCTGGACATCGGCATCCACCATTTCCTTGACCAGCATAGGCAGGTCATAGACAGGTTTCCACCCCAATTTCTTATGCGCCTTGGAAGGATCGCCGATCAGCAGATCCACTTCCGTGGGACGAAAATAACGGGCATCCACGGCCACCACTTCTTTACCGGCAGGCACGATAAAGTCAGGATTGGTGCTGGCGGTGACGACCCCGACTTCTTTTTCATCCTTGCCCTTGAATTCCACCTCGATCCCCAGTTCGGCAAAGGCCATCCGGACGAATTCGCGCACCGGGGTGGTCACGCCGGTAGCAATGACATAGTCTTCGGGTTCCGGCTGTTGCAGGATGCGCCACATCGCTTCGACATAGTCTTTGGCATGTCCCCAGTCGCGCCGGGCATCCAAATTGCCCAGGAATATCTTATCCTGGAGCCCCAGGCCGATCTTGGCGACGCCACGGGTGATCTTGCGGGTGACGAAGGTTTCGCCACGCAGCGGTGATTCGTGGTTAAATAGGATACCATTGGTCGCGTACATCTTATAGGCCTCCCGGTAGTTGACAGTGATCCAGTAGGCGTACAGTTTAGCTACGGCATAGGGCGAACGGGGATAGAAGGGCGTCGATTCGCTCTGGGGGACCGCCTGCACCAGTCCGTATAATTCGGAGGTCGAAGCCTGGTAGACGCGGGTCTTTTTGGTCAGCCCCAACAGGCGGACTGCCTCCAGGATACGTAAGGTGCCGATGCCATCGGCATTGGCGGTATATTCCGGCGTTTCGAAACTCACCTGCACATGGCTCATGGCGGCCAGGTTATAGATCTCGTCCGGCTGGGTCTCCTGGATGATGCGGATCAGGTTGGTGGAATCCGTCAGATCCCCGTAATGTAGCATAAAGTGGACATTCGATTCGTGCGGGTCCTGGTAAAGGTGGTCGATCCTGTCTGTGTTGAAGAGGGAACTGCGTCTCTTGATGCCGTGTACGATGTATCCTTTTTTCAATAATAGTTCGCTTAAATAGGCTCCGTCCTGTCCGGTAACGCCAGTAATCAAGGCTACTTTTGCCATAAGAGGTTATTACTTAATGATAAATTGATGGATTTTTCTAAGGGGTTTAAGATACAAAGTAAAGAAATTAGGCTTCAACCCGTTCAACTTCCATGCCAGTCGGTCTTCTTTGTTCGCCCGCAGCCGATTATTAAGCGAGGCGTTACTCATGCCGCCCACCCGCATCTTTACCATGACCCGGGGCAGATACCTGGTGCTAAAGCCATATTTGAGCAAGATGCGGAGCATCAGCTCATAGTCGGCAGCCGAACGCAGGTCCGTACTAAAATGCCCGGCCTGGCGGTATACCTCTTTCCGGACGAAAAAGGTGGGATGGGGGGGCATCCAACCATAATAGAAATTCTTCTTTTTAAAGGGGCCCGCGACCCAGGTGCGCCGGATACGATCCGGGTCGCCGGCATCAATATACTGCAGATCGGCATACACGGTCATCACTTCCGGATCGGCAAAGGCCTGCGCAACGTCAGACAATACGGTGTGATCGATATAGAGGTCGTCCGAATTCAGGATGCCGATGATATCGCCGGTAGCCAGGCCGATGCCCTTATTCATGGCATCGTAGATCCCCTTATCCTTTTCGGAGATGACTTTGGCGACGTGGGCAAAACCGGATACAATGGTCAGGGTATCGTCAGTCGACATACCGTCGACGATAATATGCTCAACGTCGGCATAGTCCTGCGCTTTTACAGCGTTCAGGGTATCTCTTACAGTGGCAGCACTGTTATACGTGGCTGTGATAATGGAGATCTTCATCTTTCCCGTCGCGGATGGTTGGATAAATCGTTCTTTCCCGGATCAGGGTGGCAGGATTGCCCCGGTAGATCCCGTAGGCTGCCAGCGGGCCGGTTGCCACCGAAGCAGCGGCCAGGACGGCATGCGAGGCGCAAATCACCCCGGGGCATACCATCGCCGCAGCTCCTATCCATACTCCATCCTCCAGCTCAATTTCTTTCACCATAAGGTCGAAGGTTGTTTTCGTATAATCATGGTTGCCGGTCAGCAACATAGCCCCCTGTGACAAACAGACATTTTTCCCGAGGCGCACGGCGGCTAAATTGTCGATCCAGACCTTTTCGCCGACCCAGCTATGATCCCCGATCGTCAGTTTCCAGGGATATTTGATATTGATGCCCGGCTTGAGCACCACTCCCTTACCGACCCGGGCGCCAAATGCCTTCAGCCATAATTTTTTCAGCCGGGATGAAGGGTTCAGGGGATTAATGAAAAAAAGGATGTTCACCATGTACCAAGCCAACTGTTTCAGCCTGGAAGCGCCGATCTGGTGCTTATACCAATCATTGTTGTAGGTGCTATTGTCTACTACCCCGTTCATGAAAACAATTTATTGTACTTCTCCAATACCTCCCTGTTGTCCCTGTGAATGGCGGCCAGCTTACTGGCGCCCTCCGACCACCGGTCATATTCGGCCTGGTCCCAGCTGATGGCTTCCAGGATAGCCTTTTCGAAGAGACCGGGATCCTCCAGGGAAAGGTCCCATCCCGCATTAGCCTGGCGCAGATTACGCCAGGGAGTCTGATCGCTGATCATTACGGGTCGCCTTTGCGACAAGGCCTCGAAGATCGCGTGACCAAAGTTCTCCCCTTTCGTGGGCAGTACAAAAATATGGTGTTCGCAGATAACAGGCAGTATTTCATCATGAGCCAACTCCCCCAGGTATTCTACCGCCAGGGCCGGTGGAAGTCCCGAAATCATTTCCCGGCATTTTTCCCAGAATGGCTTGTCTTCCAGGCTGCCAACGATCGTCAGCCTGACGGGAGAGTCGATCCTGGCCAATATCCGCAGCAAATAATCCAGGTTCTTGATGGGATGGATACGACCTACAAAGACCATGGACAATTCACCAGACTGCTTTCCGATGCTGTCCGGCGAGTGACTCACCGACGCTCCGGGCAGGTTAGGGATGAGTGAAATTTCTGTTGACGGGCCGAAATATTTTTGAATATCTTTTTGTTCTGTGGCATCCGTGGCATGAAAGGACACCCGATGGTGCAAACCCAGCCAGCGAAAAGTATACAGGAAAAGTTTCTTTTTGGCCGGCTTGAAGCTGAGGGCGCTTTCTCTCAGCATACCCCGGGGTGAAAGGATAAGTTTAACCTGTTTGGGGCTCCAACGGTGCAACAACAGGGGATAAATGGTAAAATGCAGGGAGAACATACTGTTGAGGTAGATAAAATCCGGCCGGATCGACCGGATCTGCCGGCGGATGTTCATGAGGGAAAGCTGATCCGGAGAACAGTAATACAAACAAGCCGATCCCTCTGTTTGCACCCACCGATTGGTTTCAATATTTTCATACGGCCGGTGGTCGCCCAGGTCCCTGTCCGAAGTGAAGACATATACGTCGTAATGCCGTTCCATGTGTTGCGTAAAGTTGACACAGGAACGGATAGGACCGCCGGCCTTGTATCCGGGCGCATACCAATCTGCAAAAAGAAGCACTTTTTTTTTCATGAGAGCTTACTATTGCGCCTCAAAATCGAGTCCCCGGTTCATCGCGCCGAAACTGACCCGGGAAATGTAAATGTTGCTGACCCCCTGCGGCAGATCTCTTAAAAGCACCGGTCTGGATTCCCTGTCCTGTGCCGTCTGGGAGTCCAGGAATGCATTAATATTGGTGATATTCTGTAGCCGGTCGCTAATGCAGGTAATCAGCCTACAGGCAGGATCGTTGGTTCTGAAGCATTGTGCATTGAGTCCCAGGAACGCGGCCTTATAGACTGGCGTTCCTCCCGGAAAAGCGAGAGGGTCCATTTTAAAATAGAAATGCACATTCCAGACGAGCAAATTAAGATCGGGGTTGTTTGATTCAGGCAGCAGGCCGCCTTGAAGATACATATTCATCAAACTGATCGATCCCTTGAATTTTCCAATATTAACGGTAGTAGTGCTGTCAGCTTTATAGGGGGCGATCATCACATCGTCGATGGTGATCGTTCCTTCTCCCGTTATATCGAGCGGCAGACGGTCGGAGCCTTCCCACCAGCAGTCCTTTGCCATAAACCGGGCATTTTTCCGAACGGTCAGATGCGCAAACTGCCCTCCATAGCAAGCGACCCGGGCCGTGCCTTTTCCCTGCTGCAGCAGCCCGCCGCCCGTGATATAATTTCCGGTCGTAAAAAATGAATTGTCCTTCTGTACATACAGGTAATCCATATCTTTTACGACCAGGGAGGTATCGGCCGCAGGAGAATAGACCTGGTCGATATGCACCTCCGACTGCGGTTGATCTACATTTCTGAATATGATCCCGGCAAATTGCCCTTTTGCGAGTACGCTTCCGAAATGAAGATCCTTTATCGTTATATAGCTCGGGCCTTCTACTTCCAGGAGTGGCCGTTCCCGAAACAATTGCTCATTACTTTGATGGATCATCGTACAGTATAGCCAGCCGTCACCGACCAGCTGCATATCGGAGCCGGCAGGAATTTTCAAAGTCCTGTCTATATAATAGACTCCCATCATGAAATGCACGACAGGTCTTTGTCCCCTGAGTTCCGCCGCCTGGTCGATGATAGATTGGATGCCGGCCGCATTGGCTCCTGGCGGGACTTCGAATATTTTACGGTCCACTTTCGGGGGCGTGTGGTCCATCGATTCCAGGAATGCCAGCGTATCCTCGCGAATAGTCTTCTCCATCCTGTCTGCGAAAGAATATAATTTGTGCGGATCGACGTCCAGTTTTACCGGTTGGGGATACTGGTAAATATTGTGCAGCGACAGGGCTTCGTAGATGCCCGGGAACCAGCTTCTGTTATAGACACTGTATTTATACGTTGTGTCGACAGAGCGGGTAATAGTGTTACCGAACAGCGTGATCTTCCCCAGGTGGTTATGTCGGATCGGTACGTGGAGGGGAGCGATTACCGTATTGTCCTGGAAAACCCGCTTAAAAGGATTGGAGCTCGCTCCTTCATCTGATGAAAAATCATTACTTCCGACGGAATAGCAGCCGCGGATTGAATTATAGTAGCCGTTGTTGTTGTGTACGTCGCTGACCGTCGATCCGGAGAAGAAGGAGCGATAGAGATGATAATTTCCGTACGTGCAACGTACTCCCGTCGAACACCGTAGAAAGCAGCAATCCCATATCCAGTAATCCAGCGCATTGAACCCGGCGATCTCTATCCCGGACAGCGTGCAGTTTCGGAAAATACATCTGCGTATTGTAATTTCGGAATCGTTGGCACCCGTGCCCGTGGCCGGAGTCGTTCCACCGCTGATGCCGGATCTGAACCCTCCGATGAACCAGTTATCGGAAATCTCAATATTCAAGGCTGCAAAGCTCTGGCTCCAGCCTTCATTCCACCTATCCCGCCAATGGATGCCAATCGCCTCCATGTCCATTTTGCCGCCCGCGTCCCAGGTCAGGCGGCCGATTTTGAAATAAGCAGAGCCATCTGCCCAGAGCATGGTCCCTTTATCCTTCCCGCACCATTTGATAGTTGTATTCCCGGGATCTTCGCCTATAAGGCAGACCGCTATTTTGCCTTTCAATAACAGGGTAGAAGAAATGCAATAAGTACCGGCGGGCAGGTAGACTACCATATAATTCCCCTGTCCCATGCTGAATCCTTTGGGCGGCACACTAAGGTAATCGATGGCATTTTGGATCGCTCTGGTATCATCATCCTTCCCGTTGCCTTTGGCGCCGAATCCGTTCCTAACGTTGGCCCAGTGAGGGAAAGGACCGTCAAATTCTTCCCGGTTCTGTGCGTTCACCCCTTTCGAAAACAGGATAATGACGATTGCCGGAAGGATCTTCAAAGGATATTTCATGACAATTGGTTGCGCTCCATCCAGTACTCCAGAACGATGAACAACCAGACCTCCGACCACCGTACCGTTTCATCACCGGATAAAAACCGCTGCCAATAGCTTAGAAGGGCCTCTTCTTTAATAAAGGGGCGCCGGGCCATATTTTTGATCTGTCCGTCGCAAAACCCTCGTAGTTCATTTTTCAGCCAGTGCTTCCAGGGGAACAAAAATCCCTGTTTCTTCCGATGCACTACTTCATCCGGCAACAGCGGCTTCAGCGATTCCACCAGCAGGCTTTTGGGATAGGCAGGCTTTTTCAGCTGATCGGGAACAGCCAGCACGAATTCCAGCAGGTCCTGGTCGAAAAAAGGTTCGCGTACTTCCAATGAAACTGCCATGCTCATCTGATCGGTATCTTTCAATAGGGTGTGCTGGGTATAGCCCAGGTATTCTGCGGCCGATACCTGGCTTAGTAAAGGCAGCTTTGCCAGCTCCGCCTGTCGCGTCTTCAGTTCCTTCGCTACCGCCGTGTACGCCATGCCATCCGCTGCCAGGGTCGTCAACCGGTCCAGCAGGGAAGGTGAAAGGATCTGGCGGAAGACAGGATAGGCCTGGTCAATGGAAGGCGAGGAGCCTTGCAGCAATTGTCGCATCCGGCCCTTGCGGCCTTGCGTCTCCCGGCCGGCCCAGCCATCGGCTATCAGCCGTCGCACACCGGCAGGCAACATCCACCAGGGACCCATTTTTTGCAGGCGGAGGTATTGGGCAAAAAAGGGATACCCCGCAAACAGCTCGTCACCGCCGACACCCGACAGAGCCACGGTTATCCCATGCTGCCGGACAGCCTTGGAGACGACATAGCTGTTGATACCGTCCCCACTGGGAATATCCATGGAATCGAGTGCATTGGTCAGTTCATCGAGAAAAGCGGTCGGCTTCATCAGCAGTCTCGTATGCTCCGTATTAAACTTCTTTGCAATCAACCCGGCGTAGTAAGATTCGTCAAACTCTTTCTCTTCGAAGGAGACGTTGAAGGTATTGGGGCGGGATGTTCCTGCCTCGGCCATCAGCCCTACGACGGCACTGGAATCAATGCCGCCGGAAAGAAAGGCCCCTACGGGCACATCGCTGACCAGTCTCCGCTCGACGGATTGCAATAGCAGGTCCCGGATCATCCTCTCTACGCCCCGCCGATCCGAAAAATCGAAGTCGGTCATGGTCCTGGTCACATCCCAATATTTTCCTTTCTCCACCTGTCCGTCCTTTATCTTCATCCAGGCGCCGGCTTCCAGCTGTTGAATGCCTTCGACGAGGGAATAAGGATAGCTGACGGACTGATAGCTGAAGTAATCCACCAGGGCGGCAGTATCCAATTTTCTTTTTACCAGACCAGTCGACAGGATCGACCGGATCTCCGAGGCAAAAAACAGCCGGTGTGCGTCCTGGTAAAAATAAAGCGGTTTTACGCCAAGCCGGTCGCGCGCGATAAAGAGCTCTTTCTCCTGCCTGTCCCAGACGGCAAAGGCGAACATACCGCGGAAATACCTGAGGCAATCCGATCCCCATCTGGCGTATGCAGCGATCAATACTTCGGTATCGCTCGTAGTATGAAAGGGGTAATCATCGATCAGTTGTTTAACCTCCTGGTAATTGTACATTTCTCCGTTGAACACAATCACATACCGGCCGGTGTGATCGAAGAAAGGTTGGTTAGCAGCCGCTGACAGGTCGATAATGGACAAACGGCGATGCCCGAATGCCAGCTCATTTTCCGTGAAAAATCCATCGGCATCGGGACCCCTGTGAGACAGGGCGTCTGTCATACGCCGGATGATGTCTGCATCTGCCGCTCCGTTATTGAATTCAAGTATTCCCGCTATTCCGCACATTCGTTTTTATTTAGGAGTCTTTTATAGCATGAAATATATTCCTGCGCCACCGCTTCGGGTGAAAAACGGGTGATATTCAGAAAACCTTCGCGAACCAGCTGCTCACGGTATGCAGGCTCCCCCATGATACGCAGCACCCCCTGCCGGATGGAGGTGCTATCATAAGGGTCGACCAGGCAGGCTCCTGCGCCCGCCGTCTCCCTCATCGGGCTGAGATCACTCGTAATCACCGGTCTGCCGGCCTTCTGTCCCTCGACGATCGGCAGGCCGAAGCCTTCGAAGGTAGAAGGAAAAAGAACAAGGTCGGCGTCGGCATATTGTGCCGCCATTTCTTCGTCGGAAAGCCCCGAACAGGACGTATACCGGATGCCATGACGAATCAGGGCCTCTTCTTGCGGCGGAGAAAGCTTGCCTACGATATGCAGGCGGCATGGAATACCGCCGAGCGCTTCGGCAGTCCGGATCAGGTTCTTATTGTCGGTGATGCCTACAAAGAGAATCACCGGCTCCGGCGACCGGAAAGGCGCCGGGATATAACGGATGGTGTCGGCGACCGGATCAGGAATCACGACCACTTTTTCGGGTGGGCAGCCTGTAAAACGCAGGATGTCTTTTTTGGTGGCCTCGGATATCGTTGTGATCAGCCGGCAGCGGCGGACAGGCATGTCCAGCAGCAGCCATTTGAGTATCCTCCGTTTGATGCCGGTAGCGCTGTATAGAAAAACGCAGTCGTGGATCGTCAGCATGGTCCTGCGTCGGGGGAGACCGCTGACGATGTAATGAATATCTCCCGTCACATGATAAATGTCAGCCCTGCATTTCCCGGCTGCCCTGATATTGCCGGCGATATCGGCGGGGGAAGCTCTGGCAAAGGGGGCAGTCCATTCAACGACGGACAGTTCCCGGCCAATGAAAGGGATGATTTGCCGGAAGACACGTTCTATACTGAAGAAGCGGCCGGGTTTCCTGTAGAGGAGGCAAACGGTAGGGGTCTTTTGCATGAGTTGCTCTAACCGGCTTTGTACAGCCATCTCTGGAGGATTGGCAGGACTGTGCGGCCCAATGTGTAGAATACCAGGAACATCAGCAGTAACCGGCCGAAAAGGAACAATCCATCCGCCTCGAAGGAGATGAACTCGTATAAAACGATATTAATGAGGGCGAACCGAAAGAGGATATTCAGCTTCGTCAATTTATAGAACCTTCGATAGATGAAGCCGACGAACAAGGCTATAATGGCCAGCGGAATAAACATGCCGGAATAACCGAAGTCGATGTAAGAGTCCGCAAAATAGCCCAGGCTGAAGGAAGCACCCTGTTTGTAGCCGGCGTAATTGATACCGGTGTATTTAGTTGTCTTCTGGGTGGCCTCATATCGCGGTTTGTCCGGGAAAAACAATCTTGGCTCCAGCACGAAGCTGATATTGTCCCACCACAGTCCGCCAAATTCGTGCGGCAGGATGTCGGGTACCCGGTCCATGGTCCTGGCCAGGTGATAGATATATTGTACCCGGTAAAGGAAGAGGTTCATGGACAATTGATAGTCCTTCCAGCCCAGGTTTGAGATCTTTGTCCCGATCTTGTTAAAAGCCTCGGACCTCGACACCTCGACGGTCTGCTGACGAGTTCCCTTGTTCAGGTAGGCCCTGTAATCAGCCTTAATGGCGGTCCAGGTGATCAATAAGAACCCGACGAAAAAAGCAATCAACAAACTATAGACCACCTGTTTGAAACTGATCTTTTCAATGAAGGTCAACGCCAGGATGATGGTGATCAGGATGACTTCCTTGAAGCTCGAAAAATATGAATAAAGCGCCGTTAAAAATTCAAACAGGATCATGGCCAGCAGGATGAGCCGGTTTTTTTTATTGATCCAGGACACATAGGCATAGACCAGGAAAAAGACCCATTTCAGCGAGGCAAAGGTCATCACGATCTGCGCAAGGCCGCCGCCCGCGCTGACCACCAACCCGATACCGCCCAGGAAGAGGGTGGAGGCCAGGTAAAGGATCAGGATCTTCTTTTCGTTGATCAGCCGCGCCTGTCGGTAAAACTGTTCGCGGCTGGGGATGGGCAGTTTGGCGATCACCTGCGCAAGAACGGCGGCCATCACGACCAGGCCGAGACAGGACATCAGCACGGCTATTCCGCCATGCGGGCTAAGGTGGTTGACATCGTATCCTAAGACGTCCATCCAGACAACGAAAGCGGCCACCTGCGCCCACTGCATGAGGAAGGCAAAGACCAGGATGCCGGGCCGGTCGCTGCGCCATAAGATCAGCAGCAGGGCATACAAGGTGGCGATAGTGCACATCAGGTAGAGCCCGTTGTCCATAAAGATCGTCAGAAAAAGGACTGCGCTGGCTACGCCTACGATCGGTCCCGAGATCACAATTCTATGGGAAGAAGCAAAAGCCATAGTGAGGAAATGTTTAAAGCCATGACGGGGAATACCGTGTCAATTTGCTATATCGGCATAGATCGCAGTATAAGCGGCGGCCATTTTATACTCCGTAAAGGAATCCAGCGCCTTTTCGTGTGCCTTTTCACCCATCGGCAGGGTGGACGGAGCTCTTTCCAGGAACGAGCTGATACAACCTGCCAGTTGAGCCGGGTCGTCTGCCTTGAAAATAAGCCCGGTCTTTTTATCTTCTATCAATTCCGGGTTACCGCCGCGATCCGAAACGATCAGGGCCTTTCCCCGCATCATCGATTCGAGGATCGTCAATGAACACGGTTCCCCGGATAGGCTGGGGACGATGACCGCATCCACCTGGCTGTAGATGGAATCCTGTTCGCGGACGAATCCCTCCCAGCTGAAAAAGGCCTCCGTTCCAGTCGCCCGGATATGATCTCTGAGTGCTGCAGCATAAGCAGTCTTATCGTTACCGAAGATCTTCACCAGGAAGGGGCGGGCAGCGGGTCCTTTTAGCAGATGGACGGCATCGACGAGCGTGGTATGCCCTTTCCAGGGAACCACCTGCCCTATAATACCGAATACAAAAATGTCTGCGGGAGTTCTGCCGGGAGGGCATTCAACGACCGGTACTCCATTATAGATCAGCCTGATCTTATCCTTCGGGATACGCAGGTCTAGCAGGACCTGCTCGATATAGCGCGACACCGCGGTAAAAATCTTTATTCGCCTGTTTAAGAGACGATAAATGAAGAGGTTCTTCCCGTTCGGCCCGTGGGGTTCCTGCAGGTTATATACGCAGGCCTCGTTCTTCAGCAGCGGAGCCAGCAGAATAACAGACGCGTAATTACAAAAATGCACGATATCAGGATTGAATTCTTTCAGGATTTTCCTGCATTTGAGGTACGCGCCCGGTAAATGGACCAGGCTGTCGATAGTCCAGCGGGGCTTCGTTAGGTAAAGCCATCCCAGCTTTGCCTCATCGAAAGGCACTTCCATCTTCTGCAATTCCTTGATGATCATCCCGTCATTCCAGCCATTGACGATGCATCTCACGCTATACCCCTCCCTTTTAAGCTCGCTGATGAGATGGAGGGTCACGACCTCGAGACCGGAAACATAGGAACCGCCGATAAAGACCAGGATCTTATTTTTATTCAATGCAGTCTTTTATTTCTTCTTTAATATATTCATCCGGTCGATGGTTTCCACCCATTCAAAGCGATCATCGTGCGTAATCACGTCATTATAATAACGGACGGAATCCTGGACCGATCCGCGATCTGCGGCAATGACGGTAGTATCATGCAAGGCCATGATCCCACCTGCTTTCAATTTGTCCGAATATAGCGGCCAGTCTTTGCTGATACCCTCCCAGGAATGATCGCCGTCGATAAAAATAAAATCGACTTTTTCGGGAATGTCATTCACCGCGTCAAAACTGTATTTTTCGATCAGGGAAACAAGATGCCGGACCTTATTTCTTTTCAGATGAGTTTCGGTGATCTTTTTGTGATAGCAAACACCCAGGCCACCCTTGAAAAAGGGATCTATCCCGAAGGTTGTGCCGTCCTTGCGCATCGCCTTGCTGAGAATAACCGTATTGACGCCTTCGAAGACCCCGATCTCCACGACTGTTGCCGCTCCGGATACATATTTAGCCAGCGCCTCCCTTTCCCCGGGAGTCGTTTGAGTTTCGGGTTGGCTGACGCCAAACAAAACGCCGAGATAATGAAAAAAAGATTCCCCTTTCATCTTGAATGATTGATTTTACTATTGGTTCAAGGTCTGTGGCCGCAGAAGGTATAGTGCCGGCCGAACGGCTTAAATAGCCTTTTTAGGAAAGGGCTCTTAAAATCCTGGGTGCAAAGTCGTTTGGGATCTAATCCGGGCAACAACAACCATTGGAAGTGATTGCTCTCCGTATGCGTGATTTTCAATCCGCCTTTCCGGATGATCGATGCCACGCCGAAGAAAAGAAAGAAATTCTCGTACGGCTGTTCACCGGAACCGGAATCGAAGCGCTTTTTCTGCAACCAGGATTTCAGCCACAGCAACATGACTCCGTTAAAATAATTTTCCGTTGTCAGGATGAATTTCTTGCCGGGTTTCAGCAGGCGGCAGATCTCCTTTGTCATATTGACGGGATGAGGCAGATGTTCGAGCGTTTCGCAGGAAAAGATAAAGTCGAAAGACTGATCGGGAAATTCAAGGCGCTCAGCATCACCCACGGCAAATCGAATGCCATCGCCCGATTTCTTCGCCGCTTCGATTGCGACCTCCGAAATATCAATGGCCGTCAATTTTATGGATGGGAATTTTTCAAGCAGCAACCGGGAAAAGGCCCCGCCGCCGCAACCAATTTCAAGGACCTCAAGCCCGTTTAAGTCAGGCATAAGCTTAAGCGCTGTCCGATACCATTGGAAGTCCAATGGGTTGACGAAAAATGAAGCGGTAGCGGTATGCCACTCATTGTACTCGTTGTGGATATCCATTTTTGGTATTTATAGTCCCGAAATTCAATTTAGCGCAGTGATAATGGCATCAGCAATCTTTTGGATGGAATACTGCCGGATGATCTCCCTGGAGGACAGGCCCATTTCGGCCAGCCGGGCTTTATCTGTCAGTACCCCTGAAATGAAATCGATATATTCTTCCTTATTCCCCTTCAGGATCAGGCCGTTCTCGTTGTCCCGGACCAGGTCGATGGCACAGCCGGCTTTGGAGGACACCAGCACGGTCCTTCCGCTGGCCATGGCTTCATTGACGGCCAACCCCCATGTTTCACCGGGGCCCACCGAAGGCAGGATAAAAACATCGGCTAACCTGTACACAATCGGCATCTTCTTTTGATTCTGAAAATCCAGGAATATGATGCGTCCGTCTCCTGCCGCGCGTTCTTTTAACTTATTTTCAAGAACGCCGTTACCGATGATCAGGACTTTAAATTTTGCGTTGGATATGCTCTTGACCAGGTCCAGCAGGAAAAATGGGTTCTTCTTCGGCTCCAGTTTCCCGGCAAACAGCGCCACCATATCATCCGGCCCGATGCCCAGCCTGCTTCGCCAGAGGCCCGCTTCCCCGGCATAGTATTCTTCGGGCTCAGCAAAACGGTCATTGTCTATGGCATGAGGCGCAAAGAACAGGGATTCTTCCGGAATGCCGTGTCTCAAAAAGTAATTTTTATTATTGGTGCCAACATATAATGCAAAATCAATGTGGTGGTATACCCACTTCAGGAAGAGCTGGCGGAACCATTTTTTTACGCCGGGTTTTTCATCCAGCAGCGTGGAGTCGCCTCTGAACAAGATGCGTATTTTTCCATGGAAATAACGAATACATTTCAAATGGCTGTTGAAGCTCCAGCCGAAAACAAGGATTGCATCCGGCGCCCAGTCTTCGATGTCCTTTATCAGGCCCGGATTAACGATCCCGTTAAAATGATGTGTACCCGGATTGGAGGCAGTATTTTTGACAAAGCAATAATCATAGCCTTCCAGCATGGGGATATCCCATTCGATATGCTTGCCGAAACCCGGGTCGTACCTGGTGCCTTGCTGAGACTGCTCCCATGTATAAAATATCTTGATCTGAACCCTGCCGCTTCCGGCCAGGAGCCTGAACAGGGGTGCATGATACTGAATGGGGTGTGTCGTAACAATGGCTAATTTCTTCATACCGCTTCGCCTAAGATATTGAATTTTCTGGCTGTTTGAACACGATTAGTGACCCATTCCTGATCTTTGAGGTAAATTGTGTTGTTAACGGTGCCGAATGTAGGCAGTTGCCGAAGAGTCCTTGAAAAAGGATCATAGGCATACGGACTGAACCCGAAAGACAGGAGTAACTGGTGGATCTGCTCATCGGCAAATCCATAGCGGCCGCCACTGCCGTTTAATTCAATAATGAGTCCCTTCAGGATGTTGGAAGCCAGAAGTTGCCGGGCTCCCTGCAGCGCCGGCCATTCAAACCCTTCCACATCAATTTTAAAGATGACCGGCTGACTGCCATCCAGCAGCTCATCGATGGTTCTCACGGGCACTTCGATAACCTGACCATCAATCGCTTCGTCCTTTCCGACGACATGGTTGACGGCATCCATGGCCTCTGTGAAACGAAGGGTCTCTGCCTTCTCACCGACCCCATAACATTTCAATTCAACAAGGCTAGTCACCTTATTCGCTTCCACATTCCGGCGAAGTTTTTGAAAAGTAGAGGGGATAGGTTCGAAAGAGACGACGTTTGCCCCTGCATTTTTCGCCGCCAGTATGGTATATACGCCGACATTGGCGCCGATATCGGCAAAGGCATCGCCGGGCCTGAGAACATGCAGCAGGAAACCCATGTCTTCAAATTCCAGCAAGCCGGTATAAATATTTCCTGTTGCGCCGTTCATTCCTTTTTCCACAATGAGGATACTGTCTTCTACAAAGGGCCTGGACAGGGGCCTTGGCCGAATCTTCTGAGTAATTTGCCAGAACAGGAACCTTTTAAAGGCTAGCGGTCTGTTTCGGGAAGCCAGGGGATGCTGCCAGATAAACTTGACTATCTTAAAGAGGGTTTTCACTCAGGACTTTTTTTAGATGACCCATAGCGGGCTTATTATATTTGATATTCGCCGAAAGCTTTTTGCACGGTCTTTCCACTAATCGGTAATAGATGACTGCAATCAGGATGCAAAAGAAAACTGTGATGATGAGGATGCCTTCGCGCATGTAAATATTATGAATTTTCGCTTCTGCGATATTGATCACCCGACCACCGACCGGCGAATGCAAAAGATAGAGCGAGTAGGAGATCATACCCAAATACCGCAAAAAAGGGGGGACTTCATTTATATAGTTTATCGCCAGTACGGATACCACGATCAGACAGGTAAGGCCAATACCGTCTTTGTACCAAATTAAAACGATCAGGGCGCTCATCATGATCCAGAATTCCCTGGATGAGATGATCTTGCATACACCCTGGAACAGCAGGATACCTGCCAGAAAATATTCCGAATAACTAAAAATAAAGCGTTGGTCAGGTAGCTTCCAAAAGGTCGACAACGCAAAACAGATAAAAAAAAGAGCCCTGTAAACCACTTTTTTCGAGGTGAGCAAACTAAAGGCCAGGGCAATGAGGATATAATACTGGAATTCAATGGCAAGCGTCCAATACACTATATTCAACCAGGGTTTTCCGGTAAAGACATTGAGATAGGCAAAGTGTGTCGCCACGTTGCTCCAATCGATGGAAAAAGGAGATCCCCGGTAATAAGGCGACAGCGTACTGACATAATTCAGGATGATAACTATGACAATGGAAATGAGATAAGGGGGTTCGATGCGGATGATTCTCTTTTTCAAAAAGATCGGGAAATCACCTATCGTATATTTCTTTTTATACATCGAATAGGGGATAATGAAGCCGGAGATCACGAAAAAGATCATCCAGCCGGTATATCCACCACTGCCAATACGCCGCATAATATTTCCGGCGGGCAGGAAATGCTCATTGCCGCAGGAAAGGTGGAAATAGCAGACCATCAGGGACGCAATACCTCTCAACATTTCGATAGAGGCGATGTCATCCGACGGTTGAAGGCGTTTCAGCTTAAATGGCATGAACGAGGAGGGTTTGATCAAAGAAGTCAACTTGATTTTGCGTCATCGCTTTGGCTGTATAGGGCTCAAAAGCAGCCAAATCATACCGGCCATCCGTCCGGGTCCCGGATAAAAAGTCGCGAAGAATGCCGAGGCATTCTTCACTATAGCTGTCAGGGTCTTCCCCTTCCGCCTTAAAGGCGACAAGGCGACCGGAGCCAACTTTCCTTAAAACGTTCACGACGCTGCTGTTTTGGTGAAAAACGGCCAGCAACGGTTTTTCAGCCAAAATATAAGGATAGATCTTCGAGGCGGTATAATTCGTGTCCGTCGAGCCGGGCATCAACAGGAAATCCGCCTTTTTCAACAGAAAAAGCGTTTCGAAATAGGGGATTCGGTCGGGCACCTCCGTTACCTGGCTATCGACCTGGTACTGCTTTGCGATCGGCAGAATGGTCTGCTGACCCTGGCCGGCCAGCGCATAGCTTGTTCCTATGAACCAAAAATGTACCCGCGAAAACATGGCAGGGTCTTTTTCCAAACCTTTTTTAAAGGCGCCGAAGATTATTTCCAGTGCAAACCGCATGTCATGTCCTCCTCTTCCTATATAGACGATATTTAATTTATCATCCGGCAGTCGGATCCGGCTGGTACCGGAGACGAATCGCTGCATGACTTCAAAATCCAGCCTTGCAGCGCCGAAGGGGATGACACGGAATTGTGCGGGTTTGAGGGATGGATAACGTTGCATAAACGTATCACAATAGCCCTGGGAGACGGAAATAATCCCATCAGCATGGGGCACCGTTCGCCTTTCAAGATATTTATCAATGTTATAGGCAATGAAAAACTTCGGTGGCCGCTCGGATTTGGGTTTATCCAGGTAGAAATCATTACGCCAGGGATCCTGGATATCGAGAATAAAAGGCACCCCGAATTTTCTTTTCCAGCGGGGGCCGAGCGCCATGACATGAAAGGCAACCGTTGAAAAATAGACCAGGTCGAAATGCCCTTTTTTCAGCAGTTCATCTCCTTTGCGTCTCAGATGCGTATAAGCACGGATGCCCAGGTTGCTGAGGCCGAACCGGCGGGCGCGGCTAGTCTCCCATGCAGCAACTTTGTGTACTTCGACATCTTCGGGGACCGTGTGCAATAGCAGCGGATCGGTACTGTAAGCCTCCACGTATTTTTCATCCACGGCCAAGACCACCGGCTCCCAGCCAAATTCTCTGAAATAGGGAAGGCTTTGCCTTATGCGGTGCATGTCGGCTCCGTTCACCGGCGGAAAATTGGGGGAAATGATCAGGACCCTTTTCATATAGCTTCAGGACAAAACTGCATTGATGGTTTGAAGGAATATTTCCTGCTCTTTTTCCCAGTTCAATGATTCGCGAGCCAGCCTGTGTGCGCTCCCGCGGCATTGATTCAGCTCTGCCGGGTTATGCAGAAACCGCTCGATCGATTCCACCAGTCCGGCTATGTCTCCCCTTTTGTAAATCTTACCTATGCCGGGGTTTTCTTTCAAAAAAAGTTTCTGCGCAGGCGTATCGGAGGCAAGGATGGCCAATCCGGATAAAGGGTAAGAAAAGATTTTATTGGTCAACGCGATATTGTAATTGGTGTTCAGTCCCATCTCCGTAGCGAGGCCCACATGGTGTTGTCCCGCTATGACAAAGATGTCTTTCAACAGCACAGGCTCCATGAATTGCAGTTGTTCTTCTTGTAAATGATTTGCCTGTGCGAGTGAAGTAAAATAGTTTTTTATATCAGCGCTACAGTTTGCCAGGATGGTGAGGCTGACATTCCGGGACCTTATTTTACCCATCGCCTCGATGACATTCTCAAGACCGCGTCCGCTGCCGGCAGATTGTGAAAACCAAAATAGCTTTAACCGGTCGCCCGAATTGTAGGGAATAGGCTCTGGCTGAAGATATTCCAGGGAAAACACATTGTTCAACACAATGGGATTGGCTTGCGGATAATGCTGCTTATAGGTCGCCGCGATCAGCGGGCTGGCAGCGGTCAGATAGACCACGCCGGGTATGTACCGGTCTTCGATGATCTTTGTCCTTTTGCTCTCTTCATCTCCGTCGGAAGATTGTCCCCGATGGTAGTCTTCCGCATCAAAGGCGTACAACGAATGGTTTCTTTTTGCCGCCAGTGCAGCGGGCGCTAATGCTCCCAGGTTATGTGCAATATATAGTTCCGCCGGGTGAGCAGTGCTCGTCCTTTTCAATTCGTTATAGCACCTGATATAGGCTCTCTGCACAAAATAAAGGTTATGAGGAAAAATGCCGGCACATAACCGATAAACCTTGTGTCGTATCCTCGTAAACCAGTACAGACCTTTTTGCGAAACCGGATGGCCCCCGACCCTTATCCAACTGATTTGGGGGTATTGCTGCCGCAGTTCCTCATCGCCTTTATCGGCCCAGTTAACCCAGTGACAATACACAACTGTAACATTATATCCCCGGGCTATCAGCGCAGTGGCCTCTTTAACCAAACGGGGATTGGAAGATGGCTGGCCGGGAGTAAGCAATAAAACGGAAAAGGGCATCAGGATTGATATATTCGCAAATAGTTTTCCGCGATGACGGTGTCGCTGTATTTTTCCAGCGCATCCTTCCTGCAGGCTTCACGGCTCAATCTATCGATATCCGCCACCTGCCCGGCCATTTCTGCGGCGGTCGAGCTAAGATAGCCCGTCACGCCTTCCCTGATCCCTTCCGGTACGCCGCCGCCGGGGAAAGCAAGGATAGGAGTGCCGCAGGCGAAAGATTCCGGAAGCACCACCGGGAAAGGTTCGTACCATTCCACCGGCAGCAACATGGCAGCGGCCTGTCCGAACAAGCGGTTCTTCTGTTCATTGTTGACAGGGCCGATGTATTCAACGAGCTTGCCGTCGAACCGTGGTTGCAGTTCCTTTTCGAAATATTCTTTTTCGTGCGGGAGAGAAGAAATGTTTCCGGCGATGATCAGCCTGCGGCCGGTCAGCTGAGCCACGGTAATGGCAGTGTGAGCACCCTTGCAGCGGTCGAGCCGACCTAAAAAGAATAGCGGCGCATCGGCCGGTACCGCAGGAGAAAAATCAAACATCCCCACCGGCGCGCAATTGTAGACGGTGCGCCAGTCGCCGCCCCCGGCAATCCCCGTTCTTACGATCGCGTCCGAAACGGCGGTATAGATTATGTTGCGAACACCTGCGCGGTTGAGCATTTTGATATTGCCCGGAGTAATATACCGCATATAGGTCTGGACCTTCCGGATCCTGGTCCAGGCTATGGGGAACAGGAAGGCCAGCCGGCCGAAATTATGCAGCACGTCATGCCGGGGGATCTCCTGTTTTAATATCTTGTACAGTTTCCAGAGAAGAGCATAATCGATTTTCATCGAACCGTTCCCGTTGTCCCCATAAGTGATCAGTCGTCCCGGTGATTTCGAACCAGGGCCCGCGATGATGGTCACTTCGTGGCCCATTTCTTTGTATTTACAGGCAATATCATAGACAACCCGTTCAATGCCACCGTATTGTAAAGGGGGCACAGGGATGAACGGGTCCATTAGCAATAGTATCCTCATGGCCTTTTGATGAGCTTTTTAATCCGCTTTTCAATCTTCCAGCCAATCAATTTAACCAGCAGGGAATCCTTTCCGTTGTACTTGTTGGAGTAACGGCCCAATCGTTTCATTTGCAGGAGTGTGCGCCGGTACATGCTCATATCGTCCAGGTAGAAAATATGTTTCCACATGTCCCATAACAGAAAGAGCACTGACCTGACCCTGTCTGAATCTTCGTGTTGCAGCAACAGCGTGGTGGTCAGTTCGAGGGAAGTATATGCGGAAAGCAACCTGGGCCGGCTAAGGCTGCCCGATAAGCTGTCAGCAATACCACTGCGATAATAAACGACGGCTTCTTCCGTAAACAGGACCTGGTTGGCCTTTAGCAATACCCGGGGGAAAAACTCGAAATCATTGATCTGGGAGAGGTTTTCGTTCCAAAGGCCTGCGGATTCCAATATCGGCCGCGGTATCAGGAACATGGCGCATTGCATCATGCCCAGTCCTTTTCCATTGTCGATCAACAGCCAATCCAGGGGCTTCAGGTCCTGCCAGGTAGCCAGCGGCTCATTTAAAGCGCCGGAGAGATCGTTATTGTAGAATCTTCGAACCCGGCCGGCAGCAATACTGCCCGGATCGGCCAGCAACCGTTGGACCTGCACCGCCAGGTGTTCTTTGTTCAGCACATCATCGGCATCGAAGAATTTGATCAGTTCGCCTTTCGAATGACGGTAGGCCAGATTGGCGGCAGCGCATTGTCCGCCCCTTTTGCTGTTGATCACCCGCACCTTAGGGTTCCCCGCGTATTCCTGCAGGATGTCGCCCGTCTGGTCGGAAGATCCGTCATTGACAATAACGAGCTCGACATGAGGATAGGTCTGGGCTAAAACAGATTCTACTGCCGCCCCGATATAGGCGGCAGCGTTGTAGGCCGGCATGCAGACCGATACTAAAGGCTGCTGATCAGAAAATCGCATCATAAACGTCTTTATAGCCAAAATTTGTTCTTTGGATCAGGTCCCTTACTTTTTTGACATCCCTGGTTTTCAAAAAGAACCTGATCAGATTGACGAAGAACCGTCTTTTATTCTTTTTACCGACCCAGCGTTTCTCTTTCGGGAGAAGATGCAGGTCCAGGTCCTCCAGCGCGTCCCGGAGATAGAGATAAAGGTTGTACAGATAGCTGTAGGTATTATTGATTTCCTGTCCCTCATGCCGCCTGTATTGTACGAATTCGAAGGGCAGCATCAGGATCGGCGCGCG
>Ga0182030_10001911_pt1 | contig 43709 bp, 47 predicted proteins | sample 812S3MmetaG_FD_121299 | JGI IMG/M metagenome (GOLD analysis project Ga0182030, IMG submission 121299) | Permafrost microbial communities from Stordalen Mire, Sweden - 812S3M metaG (Illumina Assembly) | ecosystem: Environmental > Terrestrial > Soil > Wetlands > Permafrost | place: Sweden... | reverse complement strand
GGATTTTCATGTTCATAGTCCCTATTTTTTTCGTGGGTCTATTGATCCGCAATTACCTTAAAAAAGAAGTCGTTAAAAGAAAAGGCCGGAAATGAATCGGAATAAATGTCCACGACGGGGACCTGTCGTGGACAAAGAACTTGGAGGTTACCTTATGAATAAATTCGTAAGTTGGGGGATCGCGGTAGCCATCGTGATGGCCGTGGTTCTCGGCCTGTTTTGGCTCAAGGGCGGTAAAGAAGAGGTCAAGCCTGTCGCTATATTTTTCGCGGGCTGGATTGTCGGAGCAATCGCCATGTACCTAAAAGCGAAGCTTGTTTATAAATTTTAGGCCGTTACTTGTACATGGCGGGGGACACCCAGCCCCCGGCTGGGTACAGCAGGATTGGACAAGGTTTTCGGACATTGAACGGGAATTGCGAAATAGGCTCGTTGGATATACAATCATATATACAAAACAGGGGGCTTCCATATGAAAACATTAATTGTTCTTCCCGATGAATTGGGTGCCGAGTTGAAAAATACCATTCCCGCCCGCCAAAGAAGCCGGTTTGTCTCGGAGGCGGTTGAGAAACAACTCCGGTCGATGAAATTTAAGAAAGTTCTTAAGGAAACCGCCGGTACATGGACGGATAAAAACCATCCCGACATGAAAACCCAAGCGGGTATTAACCGTCACTTGGGCCGAATCCGGGGATGGAGTTAAGTCGGTCCATGCCCTATCTGATCGATTCAGATGTCATTATCTGGGCCCTTCGCGGCCGCTCAGAGATTGTGGAACTTTTATTAAATCTCTCTGAGGAAGAATCCATCGCCTGTTCGGCCATCAATGTTCTGGAAGTGGAAGTCGGCGCAAAACCCTCTGAAATGAAAGCGGTCCGCCAACATTTGGGAAGCTACGAGATACTCCCCATTTCCCCCTTAACCGCACAAAAAGCCGCTGAAGTTCTCCGTTCTTCTTCCCGTAAACCCCACCGAGGTGAATGGGCAGACGCCGTTATTGCCGCTACGGCAATGCTGAATGATTTAACGTTGGTCACTTTTAATACCCGGCATTACCAATACAAAGGGCTTTCGCTTTATCCAATGAAAGACTTAATTTAGTGATTTCCTTACGAAGGAAGAACTGAAGAAGGAGGGCGGCCTACCGCCCCATTCACCCTGACGAGGTCAAACGAATCATGCCCATCCGGCAAGCGACTGAAACTGACATTCCCCTCATTTGCTCCATTTACGTCCAAGCCTGGCATTCCACTTACCGGGCCCTGCTTCCGGAAACCTTTTTAAACGCGGTTAATCCGATCAGCGCGGAAAAAATCTTCAGGGAAAGTTTCCAGTCGGACCTTTATTCCTATTTTGTTCTTCTCGTGGAGACGAGCGGGGGCGAAATCGCGGGCTACCTGGACGGGGGGAAGGACCGTGAAAATCCTGAAAAAAACCTGGGAGAAATTTACGGGCTGTACCTGCTGGAGCCTTACCGGGGGAAGGGTTTCGGGAGGGAGCTTCTGAAAGAGGCGTTCGATCAATTCCGCAGACTGAAATTTACGAAGGTCCGGACCTGGGTCCTACGCGAAGGGCCGGCCCGAAGCTTTTATGAGAGAGAGGGGGGCAAGATAGAGGGAGAACCCAAAAGGCTGGTTCTCGGAAACGATTCGATCACTCTAGTCTCCTACGGTTGGGAACTCTGAAATGGGTTATCCCCCCATTCTTGTCCGAGAGGGAAACCAAGCCGACTCGGAAGCGCTGGCCCGCGTGCACGTCGAAAGCTGGAAAAGCACTTACCGGGGTCTGGTGCCGAACGAATACCTGAATTCTCTGGATCTTTCCGCCCGGGCTAGCGATTTTCGGGAATGGTTCCGGGACCCGGGGGACCGGTTTCTTCTGGCCGCTTTCACCCGGGAGAACGAGTTGGTGGGTTTCGCGAGCGGGGGAAAGGAGCGGGAGAACCCGGAGCCCCAAACGGGAGAAATTTACGCCCTATATATATTGAAAAAACACCAGCGGCGGGGGATCGGTCGGATGCTCTTTTCAGCCTGCCTGGAGAAGATTCAAGAGCGGGGATTTGCACGGTTGGTTCTTTATACCCTGGCCGAAAACCCCCATCGGGGTTTTTACGCTTCCCTTGGAGGGAGGGAAGAAGTCACCCAAATGAAGAAGACCATTGGCGGAACGAGTTTCGAGCTTTCGAAGTTTTCTTGGCGGTTCTGAACCGAATTTCATCTTAAGATGAGTTGCCCTGGGTGGTTCGCAAAGGTATCTTTAATCTTTGTTGGATCATTTATGACTGCGGTCATAGCTGAGGACTTGATGACGTTCCAGAATAAAATCCAGAAGAAACCAAAACCCACGAGGAGACTTTTATGACCGATCCCAAGACCCAACAGCCTGAAAAGCCACAACTGCCGCCCTCGGCCAGCTGGGCCCTGGCAGCCCTGGCGATCGCCGCCTTCATCGCGCTGGTGTTGCTTTTCGTGAATATGCAGGAAAAAACGACCGGTTATTGGGAAAAACCCAAGCTGGCCCAGCCTCCCCAACTGCTTCCCATCGCCACTCCCGTTCCCGGGGCCAAATTTCCCGAGCCCAAGCCCGTGGTGGACGTGGTGAAGACCGCCCCTGAAACGCTGATCTGGAAAACGCCCGCGGAGGGGTTGGCCGAGAGCCAGGCCACCGAGAAGTCGCTTCTCTATTTTTTCACCGATGGTTCCAGCGACCTTTGTAAAAAAGTTGAGACGGATTTTTTCGCGGACGGCCAGGTCGCCGCCCGGATTAACCGTTCCTTCGTCCCCGTACGGGTGACGGATGAAACCAAATCAAAGGGGCAAAACAGCGCCGAAGTGATGAGCCTGGAGAACAGGTTTCAGGTGACGAGCTTTCCCGCGATCGCGGTGCAGGTGCCCGGACGCAAGGGATTCAAGAAGATGGTCAGCTACACCGACGCGCCTTCGACGATGGATTTCCTGAACAATTCCATCAAGTAGGGGTTGAAGGCCTTCGGGTCAGGGAAACCGCAAAAGCCGCTTGGGTTCCAGGAAATGGGAATAGAGATAGGCGGCCGTTGTCTGGTTGTCCGGGTATTTCAAGGCCTGGTCCAAGGCCCCTTTCGCATTCGCAAAATCCCCCAACACGAGATAAACCACTCCCAGCCGGTTATAGAGGTGCGCTTCGGGAACCCCCAGACGGATGGCATTCTGAAGGGGCAGGACCATGTCCGCGTATTGTTGGCACAAGAAGGCGTTTTGGGCCTGTTTCTCCCAATAACTTGATTCCAGGAATGGATCGCCCTGGAAGAGCGGGTAAAATTTTTCAAGTTTTGCGGACAGATCTTTGGAATAAACAGGTGAATGCTCCGCGTTCAGGATATCCCCTGCGAAAACATGCATGGCTTTTTCCGCCCTGGCCCAGCGCTGCAGGGTGGGCAGGTCGCCGGGTTCTAGGGGAATGATTCCCGCCATGAGTCCCCCGTTTTCCCTGAGAACATCCGAGGCGAGCCAAGTCCATTGGGCTTTTGGAAAAAGGCGGGCCAAATAATCCCTGTAATGGACATTGCAAAGGATACCGGCCCAAGGGACGCGAGAGGCGGAAACCTTGGGGTTTTCCAGGGCGTTGAACTCCCACGCGGCGAGCCCTAACGACTGGTCGTGGATATCATCCATCAAGTCTCCAAGGATCAGCCCCGGGCCCCATTGGCGCTGGGTGTTGTCGAACAGTTGAAAGGCCCTTTGCCGTTCCAGGGATTTATTCGTAAACCCGGTGTCGTGGAGCACCGTCCAATAATGATGATAGGCCCCGAATAAGTGGTAGCTGTCGCATCCGACCGAAATCCCCAAGAGGGCCAGGGCCAGGAGTCCAGGGCGGAAATGTTTCCAGGGCGGTTGGACAACCAATCGGCGCGCCCCCAGGGCCAATAAAACCAGGAAAACGGGAATCAATTGAACGGCGCGCATATATTCCTGTCCCCGACTGAGCGCCTGGGGAAGCCACAAAATCACCGCGCCCAGGAAGAGAATCCAGGTCCAGGCACGGGTCCTGAACCGCGCGCATTCCACCAGGCCTAAAAAAAAGAAAGAAGCGGTGACCGGATTCAAGAATCCGCCCCAGAGGGGGTTGTAGGTGAAGAGCGCCAAGGGGCCCGGTCCCCAAAAATAAGCCGATAGGTTTTTAAGCAGGGCCTGTACGAACGATAAGTCGTGGGTTCCTTGAAAGACCCATAACACCTTGATAAAAGTCCAGTCCATGGATCGCCCTAAATTCCAGGCGAGCGGGACAAAGACCCCTCCCGCCGTGATCGAAAAAGAAAAAAAGGAAGTAAAGTCCTTCCTGGTTTTTTGAAGGCAGGCAAGAGCCATGGCCAGCCCCAGGGCCAAAGCTACTGGAAACCATGTGTGATAGATGTAAAAACCGGTTCCCACCGCTAAACCCAGACCGATCGCTTCGAGCCTGACAGGCGAACCTTGGGGCTTTTTTAAAAAAAGAATGAATAGGCCAAGCGAAATCCCCTCCCAAAGAAACAGCAAAATCCCGAAAAGGGCGAATCGACCGATAAAAATCGGCCAAAAACTCAAGCCCACCGCGATCAGGAAAAGGAAAGCGAAGGACTTGGAAAAACAATTGCGGGCGGCCCATCCATAAAAAAACAAAGCCGCCACGGATAAAACGGCCGGAAAAAGCCAGAGGGTGCGCATGGAAACGCCGAGGACTTTGAAAAAGAGGGCCAGGCCCCCAAAGGTCATAGGCGCAATGGAGTTATATCCGTACGACCAGCGCAGCGGTTCCCCTTCCATCAATCGTTGGGAAATAGATCCGTACATCGCTTCGTCGCATAGTGGCCAAACGGACAGGGTGGTCAAATTCCAGAAACGGAAAACCAAAGCCAAAATCGCCAGGGGTAAGGTCCATCGGAACCATGCGGCGGGCAAAAACTCGTCGTGAAAAGGATGGGATTCGATGGGGCCCGCCCCCCCGTCGAACGATGGACTTTTAGCTGAATCCCAAAGTGTCAGGAGGAAGGGAATCAATAAGCCAAAGGCGCCAATCCAACATTTGAGGGAGAGGGAAAGGGGAAAGTAAGCCAGAAGCGTGTTGGAGACGAAAAAAATACCGAACAAGACCCAGGGATGAAATGGGATTGAATGGTTCAGCGCGGGGCGGGAGGGAGAAGAATTCTCTTTGTTCATCTCATTCATGAGGTGGATTCTATCACGCGTTTTTCCCCTGCCAGGTGCCTACTTTTCCAGAACCTTGCGCGCGAGAGGAGTTTCCGGAACCGGCTTCACCTGGTTCGGTTCCCGGCCCGGCATTTCCCAGATGCCCGGAACCACCTTGTGGCACTGGGGGCAGGCTCCGCCGGGCTTTAAGGTGTTTTTCATAATCCGGTATCCGGTTCTTTCCACCAAAAGAAAATCGCATGAGGGGCAGTAGGTGTTTTCCGTGGTTCCCACCTCGCCCGGCCGGTTTCCCGAATACACGAAATCCAATCCCGCCGAACGGCCGATCTCGTAACTTAAATTCAATTGATTCGGCTGGGTGCCAGGCCGGTTTTCCATCTTGTAATCGGGGTGGAACGCCGTCACGTGCCAGGGGATTTCCCGGGAGATGGAGGCGATGAACCGTGCGATGGAGGAGAGTTCCTCCTCGCTGTCGTTCAAACCCGGAACCACCAGGGTCACCACCTCGACCCAGAACCCCATGGCCTTGAGCCTTTCCAGACTTTCAAGAACGGGTTTGAGGGTTCCCCCGAAATATTTGCGGTAGGTATGGTCGTTGAAACTCTTCAAGTCCACTTTGTAGGCGTCCAGGCGGGGCCTGAGGTATTCCAACGCCTCGCGGGTGGCGTTGCCGTTGGAGACGAAAGAGGTCAAAAGGCCGCGGGGCCGGGCCTGGTCGAATACCTGGGCCGCCCACTCGGCGGTGATCAGGGGCTCGTTGTAGGTAGAGGTCACCACCCGGCATTCGTTCTGTATGGCCAGGTCCACGATCTCCCGGGCGGTCAGGTCGGTCATGGTGGCGGAAGCCTCGGCGCAGTCCGGGTCCCGCAGGGCCTGGCTGGTGAACCAGTTCTGGCAGTAGTCGCAGTGGTAATCGCATCCCAGCATGCCGAAGGAAAAGGCGCGGGAACCGGGCATCACGTGGAAGAAAGGCTTCTTTTCAATTGGGTCCACCTGGAGCGCGGCCGAATAGCCGCTGGGTACTCGCAGGATCCCGTCCTCGTTGAAACGCACCTGGCAGACGCCGCGTTTTCCCGGGGGAATGGGGCACCGGTGCCCGCAGGCGTAACAACGCACCTTGCCGTCTTTAAGCTTTTCATAAAGCTCACCCGGGACTGTGCGTTCCCCCAGCATTTTTTCCAATGTGGTTTTCTCACTCATGGGCTTCATTTTAGCCCTTGGGAGGGTCAAAATTGGCGGTAAATACCCCTTACAACGCGTAAAAACAAAAAGACATGGAACCGCGGATCAAATCCGATGGACACCGATAAGTTTGAGAAACCTTTTCACTATTTAGCCGTTATCGGCGCGTGCGAAGCACGTTGGCCCTTATCGGTGGTTAAAAAATTTATTTCCTTGTTTCTGAGAAAGCCTTTTTTTCGTGTCATGAAGGTATGGTCGCCAAATTGGTTTTTGTCCGTCCTAAAAAGACGTAAAATTAAACTCACCTCTAGCTGAAAAGGAAACCATGTCCAAAGCCAATGCCCGCAAAACCGCCCTTGGCATCCCTTCGGATGTTCCCAAGTCTGTGCCATCCTCCGCCAACGCCCGAAAGGCCCTGGAATGGATGGATTCCCTCATTCTTCTGGGAGGCGTGTTTGACAACGAGGCGGGAAAGGCTTTTCGCCGGGTCTTACGCTGGCTTTCAAGTAAGGAAGAGGAGGACCCGGCGCGTGGTTTCCGCCGTTGGGGGCTACTTTGGAAACACGTGGTTGATTTTGAGGAATTCGCGGCTTATCCCCGAACCGGAACCCTTTTGCAGGATTATTGGCTGGAACAGCTTTTGGAAAACGACAATGTGTTTCACCGAAAGACCGAAGGTTCTTCTCTGGCAGGGGTAAGTCCCTCTCTTTATGAGGCTTACTCGAGGGAACTGGAATTGTTCCTCCAAGTCTTCAAGATCGACTGGGAAGGCGAGTTTTTGAAAAAATCCGGCCTGCTGGGCCGGGCGGAGGCCCCCTCCCTGGAGGGTGTGAAGGAATCGAAAAAAACGAAAGACCTGTCGAAGCCCCTGGCGGCTCGCACGGCCCTGAAGGACCAACTGCTTCGCGGTTCGGACCCGATTCGGGCCAAGGTGGAATCGGTCGCCAAGCATTTTCACGAAAACGGCTGGGGACTCTTCGGCCGTTACCGGGCCTTCCGCTGGGAAGACCGGGGACAGGGCGGGAATCTGATGGGCCTGGAATCCCTGGACCCCATCCGCCTGAGCCAGCTTGTCGGCTATGGGGAACAACGCCAGCCCCTGATCGACAATGTGGAAGCTTTCGTTTCGGGCAAGCCCGCCAATAACGCCCTTCTTTACGGCGAAAGGGGAACGGGCAAATCCTCGACCGTGAAGGCCCTCCTGAACGAGTACGGCGACCGAGGGTTAAGGCTGGTGGAAGTGTCTCCCTCGGACTTGAGGGAACTGCACGACATCATTCCCCTGCTTCGGGGCAGGCGCGAAAAGTTCATCATTTTCGTGGACGACCTGTCCTTCGAGGAAAACGAGACGACCTACAAAGGCCTCAAGGCCATCTTGGAAGGCACCCTGGAACCCACACCCCGCAACGTTATCCTGATCGCGACATCCAACCGACGCCATCTGGTGAAGGAATTCTTTTCCGACCGTTCGGAAGGGGTTCAAGCGGATGGGGAAATTCACGGCGCGGACACGGTGGAAGAAAAACTCTCCCTTTCCGATCGGTTTGGCCTGGTGGTTTCGTTTTATTCGCCCGACCAGGAAACCTATTTCAAAATGGTTGAAAGCTGGGCCAAGGTCGAGGGCATCAAGATGCCTTTGGATCAACTGCATTTGAAGGCCGCCCAATGGGAAAGGGCCAACAACAGCCGCTCGGGCCGAACGGCCCGGCAGTTCATTAATGATTTGCAGGGAAGACTTTAGTATTGCTTCTGTAAATTAAAAGAATTGGCCTTAAAATAATATCGTGAAATCGGGATCTGGTTAGGAAGGGGCAAATATGCCGGTGGATTTCCTAGTTTTCAAAGACGCCGCCCCTTACCGGGGTTTCAAGGAAGCAGATTGGAAGCTTTTTTCGGATATTTTCCAGGAAAAATCCGTCCCTGCGGGCTCCTATGTCTTCAAAGAAAACGACCCCGGGGAGGGATTATTCCTGATCCGCTCGGGCAAGATTCGCATCAGCCGCCGAATCGTTTCCGAGGGTAAAAGGGAAGCCTCCGAGCAATTGTTGACTGTCCTGATTGCCGGGAACCTGTTCGGCGAGATGGCCCTGGTCGATAACGAGCCCCGTTCCGCGGACGCGGTCGCCGAGTCCAATTCGATCCTCTTCTGGCTTCCCCACGCCGAATACGTCAAACTCAAGGACGAGCATCCGTCTACCGCCCTTCGGGTGCAGGATCTCATCGTGGTGACCCTCTGTTCGCGCATCCGGGAAGCGAACCACAGTTTCGAGACGATTCGTTTCTGGTGCACGTGAGAGCAGTCTATGGTCGACAGATGACAGTCGACAGCCAAACCACTCCTCTTCGAAATGACTCGCAGTAAATTATGAGAAAATTCACTGTGCTCATTAAACTTCCAGTCAAAACCACCGTCACAGTCTTAGCACTCTCTTTGTTCACGAGTAGTGTGCTCGCGGGGTCGAAGAAGCTAATCCCAACTTTCCCTTCGCTGGTCCTTTGCACCCAACGGGGCCATGTGATCCACATCCTCCAAAACAAAATCAATTGGGAATACGACGGGGACGGGCAGGCCATAGAAATTCAGCCCCAACCTGCCGAAGGCCGGGTGCTGGTGGCGGGTGGTCCTCGTCAGGCCTATCTTCTTCGCAAGGTGGACAGCGGCCTGCGGGTGGTCTGGGACTGGTCGGGGTTGGAGGGGGTTTCCATCGTGAGCGCGGTCGCGGCGGATTGGAACCTGAAGGGGGAACCCAGCCTCATCCTCGGGGCCGACGCCCTGGGCAAGCGCCTGATCCTGGCCGAGGCGAAATCCACGGGTGTAAAAATCCGCTGGCAATATCCCCTGACCGTCATTCCCTTGAGGGTCCGGCTATGCCCCGATAGTGGAAATTTTCTTGTCCTTTTAACGGATGGCTCACTGCAGGAAATTAAATTCCAGGAAGACAAGCTGATTTGGCAATGGAATTCCGCCCAAAACAGCACGCGGGTCTTGGACGCATTGCGGGAACCCCAGGGGGATACTTTTGTGGCGCAAGCCGATGGAACGGTCTTCAGCCTCCATTCCGACAAATCCATCGGGTGGAAAACGACGCTTCCTTTCCAAAACCCGGCAAGAAAACTGGACCAGGTTTTCCTCACCCTTTTCAAAAAAAACGGCCGGCGCTGGCTGATGGTTTCGGCGCACGACCTCAAGGGACCCGGCGCGACGGACATTCTTTACTTGCTGGACGCCGGGAATGGAAAGGTCGCCAACCTGAGCGATCACCTGGGGAAGGAAATTTACCCCCCAATTATTTCCGCTTCGCCGGATGAGCCTTCTTATTATCGGAAAGAACAATGAAAAAAAATAATTTTGCCTACCCTTTTCCGTGGATCGTGACTTGGAAAAAAAACATGATACAGGCAGGCGTGCTGTTTCTTCTGCTGGCCTTGGCCGCTCCCGGATGGAACGCCTGGGGCCAGGAAGATGGGTTGTTTTCCGGAGAGGCCTCCCTGGAAGCGGGCATGTACAGCCCCTCTTTCACAGGACCTTATTCTCTTTCCCGGCTTCTGCTGAAAAACGAGGATGACCTGGCCCCGGACCTTTTGCTTTCCTTCGCCGGGGAAGCGGGGGTGCAGTTCGCGGGCCGGGACTTGCCCCCTTCCTGGCCTGTCTATCCTCGGGCCAATGCCCTCCGGCTTCAAACCGACAACCTGGCCGGCACTGACGGGACCCTCTATAACCTTCAACTCGACCGGGCCCTGTTGAAATGGACCGAAGGCTCCCTGGAAGTGAAGGCGGGATTGCAGGATTTTGACTGGGGCTCCTCCTATTTTTACCGGCCGACCGATTATTTTTTCCCCCAGTCCCCTTTGGTCTGGCAGAGGGACGAACCCCTGGGGAGCGAGGCCCTGGGCGCTTCCTGTTTCCTTTTCGATTTTCTGAGCGTGGAGGGGGCGGCCCGTTGGCTGGAAGGGGGAACCACCGAGGGTGTAATCCGATTGGTAAACAAGGGCATCGGCATCGGAGTGAGCCCCAGTTTCGCTTTCCTTTCGGGACGCAACGGGGCGGGATTGGAACTTTCAGGAACCTTTCCCGATTTTCAGGCTAGGATGGAGGGGGTGGATTGGCTCTACCTGGACGGGACCTCCCAACTGGATTGGATCGCGGGTCTTTCGACGGTCAAAAACCTGATCACCTACAATCTCGAGTTTTTCAAGGACGGCTCGGGCCAAGTCCTGGGCCCCTTTTCAGACGGCTATACCCAGGCCTCTTATTTTTTTGCTTCGATTGAGAAGCGGTTTCCGACAAAATGGGGTGCCTTCGCGGGACTGCTCAAGTCAATCGACGGGGGCCCGGCCGTGTTTTGGATCAAGGCTCATGTGGACCTGGGCGAAAACTGGAAACTGGGCTACCAGGCCTGGCTACCGGCGGGGGACGCGAACGGACCCCTCGCGGGCCTGACGCACCGAAGCGGACTCATCCTCTCGGAATCTTTTTAACAGGAACCCTATGGAACCCATCGTGGTGGAACGAAAAGCCCTTCCCAACAACCTGGTTCTGATCGGGATGTTCGGAAGCGGGAAAAGCACCGTCGGCCGGGACCTGGCCCAGCGAATCCGTTACGACTTTGTGGACGTGGATCAGCTGATCGAAAGGCGCTTCCAGAAACCCCTGGGCCGGATCATGGAAATCCTGGGCATGAAGGAATTCATGAAGGCGGAAGAGGAAACCATCCTCACCCTGCGCCACCGTCATTGCGTCATCGCCACCGGCGGAAGCGCGGTTTATTACCCCAAGGCCATCCGCCACCTGAAAAGCCTGGGGCTTTGTGTTTTCCTGAAAGTTCCCCTGGCGGAACTGAAATCCCGCGTGGGCGACCAGTTAAAACCGCACGTGGTGCGGCGGGGGGGAAACACCTTGAGGGCGCTTTTCAGCGAGCGCCGTCCCCTTTACGAGCGTTACGCCGACCTGACGGTGGAAGCGGTGGGTCCCTCGGCGGAAGTGGTTACCAACAAAATTCTTTATCAGCTCGGAGCGATTCCGATCCTGCCGCCCGTGAAAAGAGCTAAAACCCGGCGCAAAGCGGTGGCCCGCCGCTAACGTTTCTTTCGGTTAATTATGAAAACCTTGTTGTAGGTTAGTTTGTCATTCCGAGGAGCAAAGCCGATAGGATTGATTTGCGACGTGGGAATCCCAGGTTTTTCCTTAATGATTAACTGAGATTGCCACGGCCCAAAACGCCCCGATTGGGGCTGGGCCTCGCAATGACAGCCAAATTGAGAAACTATACCTTTTTTGTTGCATGAGATAATTCCATGGAAAATTACCGAGTCTATGGCCTTCCCCCCCGCTCCGTCGCCGTTATTCATGGGGGTCCCGGCGCTCAGGGTGAGATGGCGCCGGTGGCGAATGAACTGGCCCTGAAACGGGGAGTGATCGAACCGTTTCAAACCCTTCTCAGCGTTGAAGGACTGATTCGTGAATTGAGCTTGGTTTTGGAAGAACAGGCAAACCTGCCCGCCGTTTTGGTGGGCCACTCCTGGGGCGCTTGGCTGGCTTTTTTAACCGCCGCCCGTTATCCCGAGCTTGTTCGCAAACTCATCCTGGTATCCAGCGGACCTTTCGAGGCGATATACGCCGGGGATATTACTCCGACCCGCCTTGGACGGATGTGCAAAAGGGAAAAGGACGAGGCGAAAATATTGCTCAAGAAGAAAATCGAAGACCCGGAGGAACTCGCCCGTTTAGGCGAATTGATGGCCCTGGCGGATGACTATGACCCGCTCCCTTTAAGAAAAGAAGGATCGAACCCCCATCCGGAACAATTCGAGAAGGTTTGGAGTGAAGCGGCCCAATGGCGCGAGAGCGGCAAACTGTTGGAAGAGGGAAGAAAGCTAAAATGCCCGGTGGTGGCCATCCACGGCGACCACGATCCCCATCCGGCGAAGGGGGTAGAGGAACCCTTGAGGGGCATCCTGGCCGATTTCAAATTCGTTCTCCTGGAAAAATGCGGGCACACTCCCTGGATGGAAAGACAGGCTCGGGAGCCTTTCTTCAAGGTGCTGGAGGAGGAACTGGCCTAAGGGCCGTTCCTGGGCTTCAGGGATTGTCCCCGGCCTTGATATGAATTTCGCTGCGGATCAACTTTTCACCCGATTGAAGTTCCAACTGGTAGGTGCCCGAAGGGGCGGGTTCCCCCTGGTCGGTCTTGCCGTCCCATGTGAGGGTTTGCTTCCCGGACGGGAGGATTCCCGTGAAGAGGTGGCGAACCAGGGTGTGTCCCGAATCGTAGACCTTCACCGTGGCCAAAGCTTCCTGGGGGTTATCCACAATCACCGAAAGCTGCTCGAACTGCCTGCCGATATTGGGCAGGTTCGGCAGGGCCGGCTGGCTTTGCGCGTTGGGCGGGACGGCCAGGGAAACGGCCTGGGAGGGAACTGGGGAATGGGCACTAGGCCTGGCCGGCGGGTTCTTTTTTCGAGCCAGGGTCCCGGTTGATTGGGCTGCCGACGGTTCCTCCTTCATGGGGACAATTTCCACGGTGTCCGGCGCGGCGGGGAGGGTGGCGCGGACCTTCAAAAATCGGCCCATCAGGAAAACTAGCAGGCTGATGAAGACCAGGTTCAGCAAGACCAGGAGTCCCAGCTTGATCCAGGTACCGGCGCCCTTCCAACGGCTTTCAGGCAGGGGCCTTTCGGGCCAGAGGGGATCGGCCTGGCCGCCCTGGCGGTAAAGCGCGGTCATGCCCTCGGCCAACTTAAGGGCGGCCTCGGGCGAAGCGGCCAGGAGCTTGGCCAACTGGGCCTCCTCCGCCGTGTTCAAGTCGCGCTTGAAATATTCTTCCACCAGGTCAATCACGTTCTCGCGTCCTTTAATTCGTTCTGCATCAAATGCCGGAGGGCCTTCCGGCACCGGGCCAACTGGGACATCACCGTTCCGGGAGGGATCTTCAGCCGCTTCGCCAGGTTGATGTAGCTCTCCCCCTCGCGGTCACGAAGGATCAGTATCTCGCGGCATTTTTCGCCCATGTTGTCGATGAGGGAGCTCAGCCGGGCCAGGAGGCGTTTCTTTTCCTCCTCCTCGTCCTTGCGCTTTTGGAACCAATTGGACTGGGGAAGGGTCAGTTTCTCCAGGTCTTCGTTCAAGGAGGCCAACAGCCGTTTGCGTTTCCGGAGCCTTTCATAGCAGAGGTTCACGCAAATATGGTTGAGCCAGGTGTAGAGGCTGGACTCGAACCGGAAACTCCCCAGCTTGCGCCAGGCGATCAGGAACGCGTCCTGGATCACGTCCTCGGCGTCCGAATCCTCCACGCCCAGAAAGTGGACGCAGACGGGATAGAGCCGCTTGGCGTAATCCCGGTAAAACTGGTCCTGGGCCTCCCCATCCCCGGCCAGTATCCGTTCTACCAGGTCCCTTTCGTCGGGCATTTCTCGCCTTTCCCTATAGTGTTCCCAGGGGAGATTTTATTCTTTCCCAGTGCCAGTATTGGAACGAATGTTTTTGTACTTTTCCAGCCAATCCTTCAGGGCTTGGTTGGAAGGCTGGAGCTGAAGAACCTCCTCGAAACACTGCACCGCGTAACTGGGGCGTCCCGCCTGCCAGTACAGGTTTCCCAGGACGTCCCAGTGACCGGCGTTTTTCGGGTCTTGGGCGACGACCTGGACCAGATTTTTGATTTTTTCGGCCAATTCGGGCTGAACCGGACCCGTGTCGAGGGGAGTGGCGTCTTTCGGCAGGGTCAGGTTGACCTCCACATTCACGACCCGGTCTCCCGGAAGAAGTTCCTTGGCCGGTTTGAACGCCGCCCCGGGTTCGGGAGCCGCGCTTTTCGGCGTGGGGGCCTGGGGGAAGAAATAACTCAGACCCACCGTTTGGGAGGAACCCAGGTCTCCATTTGGGATAAATGCGTAATCCAGCCTCCATTCCTCCCAGCGAATGCCCAACCCGGCCGTCAACCCCCGAAAGCCGGTGATGTAATTATTGGTCCATTCCCAGGCATAACCGATTCGGGCAAAAAAATCGCTCCAGAGGGTCTGCTCCACGCCGGCCTGCAGAGAGTAAACCCCATGGGGGGGAAGGGAAAGGTCCACCAAGAAAAGGGTCGGGTTTTTCATCATAAAAGTCTGGGGACAGGAAGCCCCTATCTTGAGCAGACCCATCTCGATGGGCGCGGACGAATTGGCGAAAGAATAAGAGGCCCCCAGTTGAATGGGCGGCAAGCCTTTCCACAAAAAACCCGCGGTCAGGAACTCGGAAATGTTTTGGTAATCGGAGGATTGAAAGTCGAGTAGTCCCGTGCCGGCAGCTCCCAGGAAGAGGTTGGGCAGGAAGGGGAACGCCCATCCCAGGGAAAGGGAAACCCGATAGGGTTGGTAAGTCTGGGTCGGGTCGCCGCTGGTGTTAAACCCCTGAAGGGTGCCGTACCCGGTGTAATCGACGCCCAACCCCAAAACCCCAGCCTTGGAAAAGGGAATCGCCGCCATGATATTTTCCCGGTAAAGATCTCCGAACCAGGATTGATGGTTCAGGGAAAGCTGGGGATCCGAAATGGAAGCCATCCCGGCTGGGTTCCAATCCAGTGAATCGACAGTTCCTTCGGAGGCCGTGTAGGCGGAGGCCAGGGCCGCCGCCCGGGGAGAATGGCCCACATCCTGGAGCGGGTCCGGTAACTCCACCGTGGTGTAAACGGTCGTGTCCGCCAGGAGGGGCCGAATCAGGATGAAGATCAGGAAGAAGGCGAGGCAATCCAGCCTTGGGAGAATCGACCTGTTCAATGTCGGACCATGAATTTAAAGAGAGCGAGTGTTTGACCGCCGCCGGCATCGAAACTCAGGACCACCCGGCATAGGTAGATTCCCCTGCGGTAATAGGTGAGATCCAACGGGACCTGCTGGACCCCGGCGGATTCGATCTCGCTGATCCCGGCCGCCAGATCCCCCGCCTCGTTATAGATCGAAATATTGGCGGTCCCGCCCTGAGACATATTGAAAACCACCCAGGCCTGGTTGCCCGTGGCGGGAGTGGGATAGACGAAACAGGTGCCATCCCGCGGGGTTTGGAGAGCATCGGCCGGGAGGGCGCAGAAAAGAAATAGAGCCAGGCCCAAACAGGGCGCTGAGATCCTGGGGAAAAAAGAAAAGTGCGCGCGATTAATAATGGCAGGTTTCATAAGAAGCTTTCTATGGGACCTCAGGTTTCCGCGGTAATATGACCGGGTGAGGGAAAACCCTTTGGCGTTCAGCTCGTTCGGGCTTCAACCCCTGGAAGTTCTAAATTTTCAATGGTGCTATTTTAAAACGATTAAAGGGGACCCGGGGATGAAAAACCTATAGTAAATTATGAACACCCATGGAATAAAAGAGGCCCAAGTAACACCGGGTTCAAGTGGACGGGGCAAGGGAACGAAAGGGGGAGGGCGGAATTTTTTTGCAATTGCTTGGAATAAAAGTCGTCATATCCCCGCTATAGATCAGGGGAAGTTGTTGATGTTGGATCTATGAACCGAAAGGTTGGTACCTTATGAAACCTCAATTATCGATTTATCTTTTATTGACAGGTTTAACGATTCTGGCTGGGGCAAGCTGCCAGCGGGCCCCCCTCCCAACTTCCCCTGCGCAAGCCCCTAACACCGCTTTCACCTCTACCTACACACCCACGGTGACCGTCACCGCTACGCTAACCGGATCTCCCAGTACCACCCCCACCCCATCACCCACCCGTACTTACTTGATTACATCGACTTTCACCCCAACGGCCACGCCGGCCCTTTCGATCACTTCCACTTTCACGACCACCGTGACAAGCACCCTCACTCAAACCGCGGTCGGATCAGCGACTAACACGGTGACAGCCACATCGACAATGACTTTGACCCCCACCATGACATCCTTCATTACTTCGACTTGGACTCCCACCCTGACCCAAACGGTCCCCATACCCACCCCCGCCTGCGCCGGGGCGACCGTGATGGGAACGACCGCTTATACTTCTGCCGTCACTCTTGTCGCAGGAACCGACAGTTACATGGAAGTGGGCGCTGGTCTCTCCGGCACGGTTTCGATCCTTTATTTTTACGCACCCACGGGTGGCGCCCAGGTTGCGGTTGGAATTTATTCGGATAACAGTGGCCAACCCGGCAATCTTTTAGCTTCTTCCACCAGCTTCACCGCCCTGCCTGGCTGGAACACCACCCTCTTGACCAGTTCCACCAACGTCACCGGCGGGAACAATTATTGGCTTGGCATTTACGCCAACTCGAGCATGCTCGTGGGGGGAGGAATGGCCTCGGGGAGCTATTTGACCCAAACCGCTTCTTCGTTACCATCGCTCTACGGTGGCGGGGGTTCCTCCACGGCTGGCTGGCTGGCATTTTTCGCGGACATCTGTCCTTCCGCGGGGTTCACATCTACTCCGACGAATATAAATACCCCAACCCAAACGCCCACGACTACTCCAACCGTGACTTTTTCATTCACTCCGACCTCAACGATGACTCCATGTGCCGGATTCATCGGGGACAATAATCAGGAAAGCCAATTTACGGGGGGTATCGGTCAAATGGAATTAAACCGATACCAAGCCACGGCCAATACGACGCTTTATCAAATGTCGGCCTACATGGGGAGCGGTTATTACAATTTAGTGATTTATAGCGATGACGGGACCGGCTCCAAACCTACGACCCTTTTAGGACAAACGGGTGTTCAAATAGCTACCGCCTCTAGCGGAGGCTGGGCCCTCGCTTCTCTCACGCAACCTGTTTCCGTCATAGCCGGTAATTATTATTGGCTGGGCGAGATTATCAACCAACCATCAGGCAATACTTTCTGGTACACGGCCGGAAGTAACATCCTCGCTGTCGAACCGCAAAGCAGTTTCACTATCAACGCCCCCCCGGCTTCATTTTCTGGCACCGTCTATACGGGGTCCAACTCGATCCAGATTTCCCTTTATGCCATTGGCTGTGGTTCGGGCGGATCCATTACGCTTACTTCGACTCCGACGGTGACTACGACCATTACCTCCACTCCCACGACCCCTCCATTCCAAACTTTCACCGTTACGCCGACCATGACCGGCTGTGGAAAGGTCGATGTTTACACCAACGCCCTTCCCTTGAACCCTGTCTCGGCCGGAACAACGGCGGCGGGGATAGTTTTTTATGATTATCCCTACGATTCCTATTGCAGTTCCGCGACCTATAACATCACGAACATGAATTTCACCGCCACTACCAGTGGAAATCTTGCTTCCCAGATCCAGCAGGTCCAGTTGTGGCAGGGCGGCGTGGGGGGAACTCTTTTGGGAACCACCAGCTTTTCAGGTTCGGGATTTTCGATCACGGGTTCCTTTGGGAATCCAACCTTTACCCTTGCCTATGTCTTTTCGCCGACGGCGTCGGGGGCCGTTCAAACGACGATCACGTACATCAACGGCGATCAGAATGGCGGGTCGATCGTCGGCATCAACCTGCCCGTCTACAGCGGCCCCTTGACGGTGGGTGCGGTCCCGACGAACACGCCCACGGTTACTCCCACTATGACTTATTCATCCACCCCGACCACGACCAACACGCCCGCAACCGATCCGGGAACCGTTACGCAAACTTTCACCCTGACCTCTACATTTACACCGACGCTTACCGGAACCCCGACTTCAACGGCCTCCCCGACCCCCACCCTGTCCAATTGGAGCTTTTCAGGTCCGGGAACAATATTCAACAGCGGCACTTATTATTTCGGATGCGTGGATATTGAACCGGGCGCGACGGTTTACATTAACGGGGGAGTAACCTTCATCACCCAATGTTTCAACTTGGAGGCGGGGGCGACGATCAACGGGGTGGGTGCAGGATATTCGGCTAGCAGGGGATTTGGCGGGCCGGGCGAGGGCGGGATCGCCGTTGCATTTGCGACCCCTGGGCCGGTTTATCTCGAGTTGGGCGCGGGAGGAGGCCATGGGGGCGCGGGTGCCACGGTTTGTTTGGGTCCTTACGCGGTCTCGGGTAACCCAGCCACCGAGTGCGGTAACGGCGGGCCCGCCAATGACGACCCGGTGCATCCTTCCCTTTGGGGAAGCATGGGAGCTATCGTGGGCAACCCTTACAGCTCAAATGAAAACGCGGGGGGTGGGCTCTTCAAGCTGGTTGTATATAACCCCGTCGCCAACCAGGTGGGCCCCGCGACCATCAATGGGGTCATCGACATGAGCGGCCTTTCTGGCACAAATGATTTGGAAGAGGACCCCAACGGGGGCGGCGCGGGGGGAACCATCCTAATTGAGGCTAGTTCCATCAGCGGCACTGGTATTCTTCAGGCCAATGGCGGGTCTGGAATTTGGCTCGGGGGTGGAGGCGGAGGCGGGATCATCTCCTTAGTCACCAACTCGGCATTTTCCGGGGGCCTGAGCGCTTCGGGCGGAGGCGGTGGCGGTGGCGGGCCGGTGACTTACACCACCCCTCCGCCCAACGGATACTAAAACCCACTTTCCTTACGAGTTCCAACCCACCCAACCGTGAAACGTTAGGTGGGTTTTTTATTGGGAGGGGGTTAAGTCCTATCCCATTCCAAATATTCCTCGAACAACAACCCTGATGGGAGTCCCCAAGGTTATAATGGGGACATTCCACGGCTATTTTAGGGGGGAACGTGAAGACCGCTGTCATCGGTTCGGGCAACATGGGGACGGCAATGGCGCTGGTGCTGGCTGACAACGGCCACTCGGTTGCCTGTTGGGACCATGTGCCGGAAGTGGTGGAAGATATCCGCAAGAACCACCACAACCAACGCTTTCTTCCCGGGGCCAATCTCCCGCCCTTAGTCACCGCCGACCATTTGCTTCACCATGTGGTACGGGAAGCCCAGATTATCGTCATCTGCGTTCCCTCCCCCTATTTCGCCCAGGTCGTGAAAGAATTTTCCCCCTTCGCCGTTCCCCAGGCCCTGGTGGTGGGAACCTCCAAGGGTTTGGAAGCCGTCACGGGAAAACGCCTGAGCGAGGTTTACGCCGGGGTTTCCCCCCACCCGGGCGAGAACTACCTGGTCCTTTCGGGGCCCTCCATCGCCAATGAGTTCGCCCAGAAACGCCCTACGGCTGTGGTGGTGGCGGGAAAACTTCCCCAGGCCCAGAAAGCCGCCGATGTTTTCCGAAACCCCTATTTTCATGTGGAGGTCAGCGGCGATCTGGCCGGGGCGGAAATCGGGGGAGTGCTCAAGAACATCTATGCCATCGGGTTCGGGCTTTTGGACGGGCTCAATCATGGTTCGGCCAACTTGAAATCGGCATTCGCCACCCTGGCCTTATCCGAAATGAAAACCGCCGCGGCTCATTGGGGCGCCAAACCGGAGACCCTGGACGGCCTGGCGGGCCTGGGAGACCTGATCACCATCGGCTTTTCACGCGAGTCGCACAACCGCCGACTGGGGGAACTCTTGGGATCGGGCGTGGAACGGGAAAAGGCCCTGGCCCGGCTGGGAATCAACCTGCCCGAGGGAGCCCAAAATAGTCCCATCGTGTTGCGGGCACTGGGTCCGGGCTCGAGCGTCCCCCTGGCCCAGCTGATCCAAACCTGCCTGAATCAGCCTTCCGCGCGAACCAAGTTCACCGACGATGTCTGCCGAATGCTGGCTTGAGGGCGCTGAAGCCCAACCCTGTTACCTGAAAGGTCGTTTCCGTGGGCATTGAGTTTGTTTCCCATTTTCCAGAGTGGCACCATCTCCTTTTAAAAACCAAGGATGCGGACCATTCCATCCGGTTTTATTCCGACTACCTGGGCATGGCGGCCGTGTTGGACCAGAAAGACAAAGACGGAAGCCGATGGGTCTGGCTGAGGTTTTCCGAAAACCCGACCGCGCCTTACCTGGTGCTGTTGGAAAAAAGCGGCCCGGAGAAGGCTCTTCCCGCCCCGACGACTTCTCAACTGCTTTCCTTCCGGTTGGGGGACATGAAGCGGGTGCAGGATATCGCGGAGAAAGCGAAGAAGGAAAACTGCCTGCTGGAAGGGACGAGCGAGGGGGGCGCCCTGCGGGGTTATTTTTGCCTGGTTTCGGACCCGGATGGAAACCAGCTTGAGTTTTCCTGGGTGTTTCCCTCCAAACCCTGAGGATTCGTCCAATCCCTAACTTCGGAGTTCTCTTGTCGACTCTTTCTCAAATCCGCAGAAACCTCTGGGTCTACTCTCCCTGTGAATTGTTGATTTCCGTCCTCTTCGGGATTTTTTACCTGCTGGCCCTGGCTTCCTTTTTCGCCGAACGGCCGGGAGCTCCCGCGGCCCTTATCCAGGCCTCACTGAACATCCTTCTTTGGACGGGTTGGATGACGCTCATTGCCCTTCGGCATCCCCCGCCTTTCGGGGGTTGGGGGTTGGTGCGGGGACTGGGCCCTTGGCTGGGGTTGGTTTTGTGCTACAGCCTCATGAAACCCCTGGTTCCGGTATTACATCCAAGGCTCTTTGACGCGGACTTGAAACGCCTGGATCTGGGCTCGATGGGGAAGGGGCCTTCCGTTTGGGAAAGAGGCCTGATGGGCCACCCTGGCCTCACGGATCTTTTGAGCGTCTGCTACCTGGGTCTTTTCATTTGGCTTATCGGGTTGATCCTGTACCACAGCTGGCTGAGACGGGCCCTCTACCAGCGGTTCATGCTGGGATTGATCCTGGTCTACCTGGGCGGGTTCCTGGGTTACCTGCTGACTCCCGCCATCGGCCCCCGGTTCGCTTATCCGCAGGAATGGAGTTGGCTTCAGGGAGGATGGATCTTTCAAACGGCTGAGGGATGGATCACGCACCTGGGTTCCCGTTTCGACGTTTTTCCTAGCCTGCATGGGGCCCTCTCGGGCTATCTGGTGGCCTGGCAATTCCGCCATGCCCGCGGGTCCCTGGCCTGGGGCTTGCCCCTGGCCCTGGCCATTTGGCTTTCAACTCTCTTTTTGGGATTCCACTATTTTCCCGATCTCATCAGCGGGGGACTGCTGGCGCTGGCGAGCGCCTGGGCCGCCCCCCGGCTCGAAAACATCGCCCGGGCCTACCGCCATTCTTTCCACCCGCCCCTGGTCTGGTTGTTGGACTTGACCGAGGGAAGGGAGAAAATCTCCGGCCGGCTGGCTGAACGGTTGAGCGAGATCCAGGGACTGGGCGTTGACACGGTGCCGGGTTTTCTTTGCGGGGGAGAACCGGCGTCCCGTTCGGAAGAATCCCTGAGACGGGCCCTGGGGGATCTGGGCGGCGGACCCTTCTGGTTAAGGCCTTCGGAGGGAAGCGCCTCCCAACGCACGGGTTTGAAGGCGCTCTCGAGGGAGCAGGTGATGCGGGCGTTGGGGGCGAAAGGGTCTGAAAAGCACTTCTGGATTGTCCAGAAGGCGCTCCAAGTGACGACGCTGGGGGTAGGCCGCGGGTTATCCACCGGGGCATTGGGCCCGGGAAGGGTGGAGGTTCAAGCGACCCGGGTCAAAGATGGAAAAACTCTATCCCTGGTTTTGCCTCCCTATCCGTTATTATTGAAAGGCTGGTTCGGGAACCCATTGGCTTATTTCCCCTCGGACTTCCCCTTGCGGGGGTACTCGCTTTTTGAATTGGCGGGTGTGACACGGCGATTGGCGGCCCGGTGGGGGCACCCGTCGGAAGTGGAATGGGCCCTGGTCAGGGGAAGGATGTTCGTCCTGGACGCGAGAATACTAAGAGAGGTTCGGGCATGAGGAAATGGGTTTGGTTCATGGGGTTGGGAGCGGTCCTGTTGATTTGGGCCGGCTGTGTTCCCCTCGACCATGATATTCCCGTTTACGCGCCCGGCCAGGTGGAGGACCGGGGCCGGAGCCCCCTGGATACTTGCGAACCCCACGCCCTTCCGCACCGCCTGATCCGGGCCACCGCCAGCATGCCTTCTTCCATCCTTACCAATGGTAGCGCCCAGGTCAACGACCAGGCCGGTTTAGATTATTGGTGGAGCCAGGTCAACGCCCAGTTGGACCCGCAAATGCCTTTAACGAGTAATGGTGAGCCCCTGATTGATTGGGGCCGCCAGACAGTTCTATTCGCGGCTATGCCCGCGAACACCAATTGCCAAAGGGCAACCCCCTATGGGGACGAGATAAGTAGCGATTGTTACACCATCACCGTGTTAAATTACATTGAGACGGACGGTCCTCCGTGCGACCCCCATGCCCTCACGCAGATCCCGGTGTTCATTTACATCTTTCCCATTACCAACCTTCCCGTGGCGTTCAAGTGGATAACGCCCACTCCCCAGCCTACGGCCACCTTCACCGCGACGGCCACCGTAACGGCGACGCCTACGGTAACTCCCACGCCCACGCCTTCGCCGCTTCGAAAATACAAAAAGAGGAAACATCGTGCCCAATTACCGGTTTGAGCCAAGGCGTTCCAACCGGACCGAACGGTTTGGGATCAGGGCGCTTTTCATATTGGGGGTGCTGTTGACGGCTGGGTTCGGGAAGGCCAGGGCCGCCCATGAAGTTTTGACCGTTCCCCTCATCCTGGGCGACTACTACGCCTGGGCCTATACCGAGATTTTCGAGGACGGAAGTAATGTTTTCGGATATTCCACGGCCGGGGTGGACGCCCTGGGATGGGGTTGGCTGGTCTTTTCACCCGATTACACGGGGCTGTTTCTGGTGAACGCGGCGGGAATCGCCAAGACGATTTATCCGGTCACGGAGCTGTTAGGTTCTTCTGACCCGCCCAGCCGGAACAGGGCTTGGATTACCCTGGGCACCCACGCCTTAACGCTCTTATCCTTAGAGGCCCTGGGCCGTCCCGAATTGGGGGTGCAGGCCATGGGCCCCCGGGGGGATGGAACGGGCGTGACCCTGGCTTTTCGTTTCTAGGGATCGGGGGCAGACCCTTTTTATTGTTATTCTTTCTACGTTATATTGCGGCCTAAATTTCACCGGATTTTGAAAAAGTGTTCGATGGTTTCAATCACTTCGCTTGGGGGTAATGATTATGAAGGTGGTTTGTTTTGACCTAGAGGGCGTGCTGGTTCCTGAATTCTGGGAAGAGTTCTCGAAGATCACCGGCATCCCCGAACTCATGAAAACGACCCGAGATGAACCCGATTACGACTTGTTAATGAAAATGAGGATCGGTGTTTTGAAACAACATAAGTTGGGAATGAAGGAAGTGCACCAGAGCGTAGCGAAAATGAACGCTTTGGAAGGCGCGAAACAATTTTTGGATTGGCTGCGAACCAAGGCCCAGGTCGCCATTTTGACAGGCAGTTATTACGACTACATCGGCCCGCTGATCGAGAAGATCGGGAATCCGTTCACCTTCGCCAATTCCTTGGTCATCGACAAAGACGGGATGGTGGTAGGTTACAAACTGCGCGAACCCGACGGCAAAATCGAAGTGATCAAACGTTTCAAGGAAGCTGGGTTTGAAACTATCGCAGTGGGGGATTCCTTCAACGACGTCAAGATGCTCAAGGGGGCGGACGTGGGAATCCTCTTCAAGGCCTGCGACGCCTTGAAAAAACAAGAAAAAGATCTGCGTTGTGCGGAAACCTACGGCGAGTTAAAAGAAATTTTGAAGGTGTTGGTTTAAACCGTTATTCAAAACTATAAGTAATTGAAACCGTTCCCGCCGCGAAATTTTGGGTGGTGGGAGTGGAGAAATCGACGATCCCTCCTGATAGGGGACTGTAAACCGATCCGGCCGGTGAATATTCCTTGCCACCCTCCCCGGAAACACCCAAGACCCATTCTTTCGTCAAATTAAAATTCAAACCCAACGTCAACGAGGCGATCTGATCACTTTGGTTAAGGGGGAGCTTGGTCTTGTGGTTAATGCTCTGAATTTGGTATGTGATGTCGTATTCGTTTTCGGTGGTCAAGGTGAGTAAAAGCCAGTCCCAGGCCTGGTAGGTCAATTCCAGACTTGTGTTCCAGCTCGCGGTGTCAATCTGTACTAGCGCATCGGATGAGCCAAAGAATTGGGACAAGCTTCCCTGGTGGTTTCCCGCCGACCCTCCAAACGAGAGGCTGATGGAAAAGGGGTCCCAAAGCTGGAAGGGAAGGCTCAATGTTCCGGAAGCGACCTTCAAGGCGTTTTCCCCGTATTGGTAACTCAATGAGAGGGAGGGTGTGAAAAAATCTAATCCCAAACCGCCCTGAGCCCCCATCACCCCGGAATTGGTGTCGCTGCCTTCAACTTTCTGCCGAGAATATTCCAACGAAGCGCCCAGAAAATCTCCCCCCTCGTTGAAGTTGTAAGTGCCGGTGAAAGAAAGGGTGTTTGTGTTTTGGCCGGCCTGCTGATTACTATGACTGAAACAAAATTCCTTTTTCCAGGATGGCTTGAACGGTTTGTCGGCTTCCTCGGCGTTGGAATCGGAAGCAGATGCGGCAACGATGTCGTCGGTCGAAGGGGCGGGTGTAGTTTGCGGAGAGGCGGTTTGGGCCCCGAGAAAGGAAGTGAAGGCAAAGGCCAGAATGAATCCGCCGATAGAACTGACCGATTTACTCAATGTTCTCCCCCGAAAAGCCGGACTTTAAATCCAACGGTGACTATACCCTCATGACATGTAAAAAAGGCTTTCTCTGAAACAAAGAAAGAAAATTTTTAACCGCCGATTACGGCCGATAAACGCCGATAACGGCGTATAGTTTAAAGATTTCTCAAACTTATCGGCGTCCATCGGATTTGATCGGCGGTTCCATGCCTTTTTGCTTTTACGTGTCGTAAGGGGATACTTACCAATCCAACTCATGGATAAGCATACCGCTGAATTTTGGACGAGCCGGAATCTGAGAAAGTTCAGAACTATTACTTATTTTACGTTCAGATCAGCGGAATCCGAACTGTGGATCCCGCATTCGATCTTGTTTTTCCCGGCCCAACGGCCCGCGCGGGGGTCTTCCCCCGCCAAAACGGGGCGGGTACAGCATTCCGGGGAACAACCGATGGAGAGATAACCCTTTTCCCAGAGGGGATGGTAGGGCAGGCCGTGTTCCTTGGCGTATTCCAAAAGTTTCTTGCTGTTCCACTCCAACAGGGGGCAGATTTTGACCATGGTTTCCCGGTCTTTCTGCACGAAGGGGAGAGTTTGCCGGGTCTGGGCCTGGTTGCGGCGCACCCCGGTAATCCAGGCGTTGTAATTCCTCAAACCTTTTTCAAAAGGGGCGATCTTGTTAACGTCACAGCAGGCGTCCGGGTCTCTTTCGTAGAGTTTGCCGTTCTTGGCTAGGAATTCCTCGGTCGGTATATCAGGCCTTAATTCCCTCAGGTTCAAATGGAGCATCGCGACCAAGCGGTCCCTGTGCTCCAGGGTTTCCTTGAAATGAAACCCCGTGTTGGTAAAGAGAACGGGGATATCAGGCACAACCCGGGTGACCAGGTGAAGAAGGACCGCGCTTTCGGCTCCGAAAGAAGTGGCCATGGCTAGACGGCCAGTAAATTCCTTCGCGGCCCATTCCACGACTTGAGTGGGCGTTCCGGAGGCAAACTGGAGGTTCAAAGCCTCAAAATCGTAATTTTTCAAAAATCCCCCCCAGGTTTTGTCGTGAAATTCATCATAAGGATTCACGGTTTGAAAGACAATAAACCCACGATCGTTTCCAAAAAGCAAAGAAATCCCTCTTTTTTTGCGTTGGATTGAAAATACCAGTTCGACATAGGTAAGGTAGGTGACCATTCCATCTTCTTTTCCGAGGTTGCCCATGTCCGCCGCCACTCCATTAGAAAACCCATTGCGGGAGGGTCTTTTCGCCGACCGTGTTCCCGTCCCCTGCACACTCATTATCTTCGGAGCTTCGGGCGATTTGACCCAGCGCAAACTGGTCCCCGCCCTTTTTGATTTGTACCGGCGCCATCAGCTTCCCGCCTCTTTCAACCTGGTAGGTATTTCCCGGTCCAAACTTACCGACGAGGAATTCCGCAAAAGGCTCAAGGATTTCATGAAGGAAGCTGAACCCGGATTGTCCGATGCTCTTTTCGACAGCTTCTCCCAGAATTTTCATTATTTCGCAGGAGGTTACGATGACCCGGCGGCTTACAAGGCCCTGGCTGAAAGGCTACAACAGTTGGACGCCAAGAATGGCACCCTGGGAAACCGCATCTTTTATCTTTCCACTCCGCCCAATGTTTTCAAAGATGTGATCAATAACCTGGGCGCGGCGGGCTTAAATAAAGAGGACAAGGGTTACGCCCGGGTCGTCATCGAGAAGCCCTTTGGCCGGGACCTAGCCACGGCCCAGGAACTCAACCGGCAGGTGAGGGACGTGTTCCAGGAACACCAGATCTACCGAATTGACCATTACCTGGGGAAGGAAACGGTCCAGAACCTTTTGGTCATGCGTTTCGCCAACTCCATTTTCGAGCCCATCTGGGACCGCCGTTACGTGGACCACGTTCAGATCACGGCTTGCGAAGACTTAGGGGTCGGGGGCCGGGCTGGCTATTACGAATCTTCCGGCGTGATGCGCGACATGTTCCAAAACCATCTCCTTCAGGTCTTGAGCCTGGTGGCGATGGAGCCTCCGGCCGCCTTCGAGGCCAACGCCATCCGCGACGAGAAGCTGAAAATTCTTCGCTCCATCCGGCCTATCCCCCTCTCTGACGTGGAGCAATGGGCGGTGCGGGGACAGTATGGGCCTGGATTTTTGGGCGGGGAAAAGGTGCCCGGATACCGCGAGGAGGAAGGGGTGAAGCCATCCTCCACCACCCCGACCTTCGCGGCCGTGAAACTTTACCTGGATACCTGGCGCTGGCACGGGGTCCCGTTTTTCCTCCGGTCGGGCAAGCGCCTGCCCAAGCGCGCCACCGAGGTGGCTATCCAGTTCAAGGAACCTCCCAACCTGCTCTTCAAGGGCAACCTGAGCGACCTTTCGCCCAACGTTCTGGTGGTGCGGATCCAGCCGGACGAGGGGATCACCTTGAAGTTCGAGACCAAGGTGCCGGGCATGACGATGGAAGTGCGCACGGTCAACATGGACTTTCGCTACAACACGAGCTTCGCCGAGGGAACATCGGAAGCCTACGAAAGGCTTTTGCTTGACTGCATGCTGGGGGATGCCACCCTTTTCATACGCGGGGACGAGGCGGAGGCGGCCTGGGAAGCTGTGATGCCCATCCTCAACGCTTGGGAGACCACCCTGCCGAGGGAATATTTCCCCAACTACGAGGCCGGCACTTGGGGACCCGCCTCGGCGGACGCCCTGCTTGAGAAACCCGGGCGGGCCTGGCGGCACCTGTGAGCCCGCTGACCGCCCAGCAGGTCGAGAAGGACCTGGCCGAGTTTTGGAAGGCCCTGCCGGAGGACCGATCGAAAGAACTGGGGCTCCAGCGGGTTTACACCACGAACCTGGTGGCCTACACCGACGACCCGACCGATGCCTTCCGGGTGGAAAGAACGCTCCACCACCTGGCGGAGATCCATCCGGGGCGATATATCTTCATCCGCCCGGGCGAGGAAGAGGAGGGCGGGGAGCCCCTGCCCTCGGTCAAGCATTCCCTTTCCGGGCATTGCGTTCTTTTCCACGGGCGCGAGAAAAAAGTCTGCTGTGAGATGGTTTTGCTGGAGGCCCGGCGCGACACCATGGCGCATCTTTACGGATTGACCTTCTCCCTGCTTTTGCCCGACCTGCCGGTGGAATTCTGGTGGCCTGGCGACCTGGTTTCACCCCCCGCTTTTTTCAACCAGATGGCCGAGCAATCCACCCGGGTCTGGGTTGATTCTTCCCGGTTCAGGGACGGCATCCGGAGCTTCGCGGGCCTGGCCGAGTCCTGGAGCACAAAATATCCCCGGACCCAATTAGGCGACCTGAACTGGGTGAGGTTGAACCGCTGGCGGGCCCTTATCGCCGAATTGTTCGATGGCGAGTGGTCCCTCTATCTGCCCCAAATCAAGGAATTGACGATCAAGTACGGAAGCCAGTCCCAACCCATCCGTCCCTTTTACCTGGCCTGTTGGCTGGCCGCGCAGTTGGGATGGAAGCCTAACGGGTCCCGATTCAAGTCCATTCCCGAGCGCTTTGCCTTTTCTTCACGCGAGGGAGAAGTGTCGGTGAAACTGGAGCCCGTACCCTCGCGTGACGAGATGAAGGACCGGATCTACTCGGTGGGCCTTTCCACCGGAGGTGAAAAGCCCGGGCGGTTCACCGTGGACCGGGGCGAGGACTCCTTCACGGTCAGTGCCCATTCAGAAGTCGAAAACCGAACGGCCTTTTCCCGCGTCATCACTTTTGAGCATCTTCATACCTACGAATTGCTGGCCGAGGGTTTCCGGCATCTGGAAACGGATACGGCCTTTGAAAAAACCACGAGAATCGCCCTTTCCCTCATGGAAAAGAACGGCAAATAAGAAGAAACATTCGGACAAGCCTTTCCACCGTTGGAAAGGCTCTCCCCACGTTGATACAATGAATGGGCAAGGGGGTTGTCTCCCCCTTTTCCCCAATCCCCCGCCGGGCCGATGGATTTTGGGAAACCAGGCCCGGCCCTTCTTTATTCGAGGGAAACAAATGAGTCCAGTCAAAAAGCCAGCCGCTTCCAAGAAGAAGATCCAAACGAAAACAAAAGCATCTAAGACTCCGCCAAAAAAGTTACCGGCGCCTAAAATCGCGAAAAAAATTACCAAACTCAAAACCCCCGTTTTTGAGCCGGAAATCCGCGTTTATCCCACCAAGGAAATCTTGTTCGAGGAAGCCGCCCCCATCGTCATGATGAGGGCCCGGGAGGCCGCCGATACGCGCGGCCGGTTCGTCCTGGCCCTTTCCGGAGGGTCTACCCCAAGGGGATTGTTTCAACAATTAACGGAAGAACCGGTATTGAGCCTGATGCCCTGGGACAAGACCTTTGTCTTCTGGGTGGATGAGCGGCATGTTCCCCTGGACCACCCGGACAGCAATTACCGAATGACGCAGGAATACCTTCTTTCCAAGGTTCCCATCCCGAAGGAAAACATCTTTCCCATGACCAAGGGAACCCAGCCGGTAGACCAGGCGGCCTCGGCCTACGAGACAAAGATCCTGAAGTTTTTTGGGACCGAAACCAAGATTCCCCAGTTCGACCTGGTTCTCTTGGGAATGGGAGAGGACGGACACACGGCCAGCCTCTTTCCAGGGATGCAGGTTTTGAACGAGACGGATAAGTGGGTGGTAGGTTATTTCGTGGACAATGCCCGCAAAGAAAGAATCAGCCTGACCTTTCCGGTCTTGAACGCCGCCCGCATGGTCATGACGCTGGTAGAAGGGGACAAGAAAGCCGAACGGGTCAAGGAAGTACTGGAAGGCCCCAAGGACCCGCCCAAATATCCCATCCAGTATGTTCGGCCCGCCAGCGGACAGTTTGATTTTCTGTTGGACGCCTCCGCGGCCAAGAAGATGAGCCGGAAAAGCTAAAAGCTTGGACGGTAAGGCCGAAACCCAAAACCGTTGGTCTAGAACCCAGGGTTCGCCGATTCCCAATTGCTCTTCAGCGTCTTGTCAAAAGAAGTTTTCCTTCCTTGAGCGCATTCCCGCTGGATAAAACCACGAAGTAGTAAATTCCACTGGCGGCGGGCGAACCGAAGCGGTTCAGCCCGTCCCACAGGGCTAATCCGCCGTTTTCCGTGATCCGCCGGACGAACTCACCCGAGACCGTGTAGAAATCGACGTTAGATCCCGGGGGTAGGCAGGAAATTTTCAATACCCTTCCCACGGCGGTTGACGGGTTAAAAGGGTCGGGCCAAACCTCGATGGGGCATATATTCCAATTAGGAGTGGAAGAAAAGGTGGGAGTTAGAAGTGAGGAGTTAGGAGTGGATGTCGGAGTCCAGGTGGGCGTGGAGGTGGTGCTGGATGGCAATGTAGAGGTGAAAGAAGGTGATGGAGTGGCCGTTGTTGTAAGGGTTGGGGTGAGCGTGGAGGTAGGTGAAGCCGATGGGGTTGAAGTGAAGGAAGGGGTCACCGACCTTGTCGAAGTGGGAGAGGAAGTTACCGTGAAAGTGGGAAGCGGGGTTAGTGGGGTGGGTGTGTAAGTCGGCGTCCAAGTCGGGGAGGAAGTCACGGTTGGGGAGGGTGTGGCGGTAAAAGTCGGAGTGGCTGTGGGCGAGGGGGTTGGAGTGGGGGTGTAAGTAGTTGTGAAGGATGGAGTGCTCGTGCAAGAGAAGGTAAAAGAACAGGTTGCTGTAAAGGTGGGCGTGACCGAAGGGGTGAAGGTTAAGGTGTTCGAGGGCGTGGAAGTCGGGGTGGGAGTTCCCGTAGGGGTGGGGGTGGCCGTGTTCGTCCAAGTCGGGGTGTTCGTGGGGGATAGTGTAGGAGTTGACGTTCGGGTCAAGGAGGGGCTTGGTGTTGGAGTGGGGGTTCGAGTGTAGGTGGGGGTCGGAGATGGCGAGGGGGTCCAGGTAGATGTGACGGTGGGTGTAGGTGTGAAGGTCAGGGTGTAACAGGGCGCGCCGGGTGTGTTGGTGGGAATCGGGGTGTTGCTGGTGAAGGAAACCCCGCCGGGGTATCCGTAAGCGTCCGCCGCGCCAAACCCGTAGGCCACCACTCCAAAGGGCATTGGCGCGGTCGAATGCTGGACGCCCGGAGCGAATGAAAGCTGGAGGCCTGAATAACCACTCCCGGGAATGGGGGTCCAAAAAGAGGACGGGAAAGTCGTCCCATCCACTGTCACCGAGGCGGCGGAAGCGGTGGGCGCCACCAGGTTCTCGTAGTTTCCGGAAAAACAAACGCTCTCATTGGCCACGAAATATTCGGACGCAAACTCGTTTACCGGCGGGATAGAGATCATGGTGGGGTCTGCGTTCGGGTCGGTATCCCAGTTTTGGCCGTTGGCGTACTGGACAACATAAACCGGGTTATTGGTCGTGATGTAGAGGGGGTTGCTCGACGTAGTCTCGTACCATTGGCCCTGACTCAGGGTGGCGGAAAGGAAACCATTCACGGTGACACCCGTCGTGTTGGCGGATGCCAGGATCCGGAAGGTATCCCCCCCCGATCTCGAATAGAACGGCATGGTCGCGAAACGCGTGCCCCACCATTGGAGAGGCCAGAACTGCTCCACTAGATAATTACAGGAAGGGGTATAGAGGGGGACATAGGCGCAAAGGTGGCCTCCGATAACCGCCACGGGATTGTCCGAGGTGATGAGCGTACCAGTGAGGTCGTAATTGAGGGTGTTGTCCTGAAGCTGGTAAACCTGCCCTTGATTGAGAGTCACGCCGTAAGGGGTATTGGCGGGATGGGACCCCACCGCGACACGGGGGGTGATGACCAGGTGGGTGCAATCCTGTGTGGCCACGACCGCGAACTCACTTCCCAGGATCGATTGACCGTTCCAGGATTCGTTGTAATAAGAGGAAGAGATATAAGTGGTACCCAGGGCTTCCACCGGCAAGGCCAGGTAACCATCGGAGGCTTGGATCGTATAGTTGAAACCGTAAAGGGCGATGGGGTTGGTCGCGGTGACGTGGATCCCGATGGACTGGATCCCGTCAGTGGAGGTGGCCTGAAGATAGGCCGGGATGAGGAAGGTGACCCTGCCTCCCGGGCCCACGACCGTGGAACCGCTGTAACCGCCGGGCGACTGGATCGAGACGGTGGCACCCGCTTTGCTGGTGATAAATAGCTGGAGATTGTTCGCGTCGATGCCCTGGGGGAAGGTCACCCAAAACTCCTCACCCTGGCTCGAAATGCCGGCCCAGACCCGGGGCGCGAGAAGGGAAAAAAAGAGAACGAGGCTGATAATCAACCGTCGCCAAGGTTGAAACAGAGGGAGAATAGACATAAGAATCCTAACGGCAGGAACCGGATAAAGAGCAGGTTTTAAACTTTCGTTAAAGGCGGAAATGAGTAAACCGGTTAATGCTGAACGGTTCTGGTTGTTTTGAACTGATTCACCCATGAAATCAATGAAAGAATCGATCCCTTGTTTCCAGGGAAATACGATCTAGCCAGGATTTTAGGGAACCCGTTCAGGATCTTTCCCATTTTTCCTTTTTCCCCGGAACTCTTCGGAAGGAGGGATGGGGTTGGGGAAAACTTCGGACCGGGAGGGACTTGAGCCAGAAGGGCGACCTCAGCCGCAATTTTTTCTTCAAGTGTTTCCATTCATGTAAAAGCTGGCCGCGCGTTACGGTGATAACAGGTACTTTTGCCGCGCCTCTCACCTTTCGCCTTTGAAAGGAATATCCCCTTCGGTTTGCCTCCCTCCAGACTTGGAACAAGTACCATCGAATGGCGGCCCGGGGGGAAGAATGGGCCCGGAAGCGGTCCAACTGGGGATGGTGGAGGTATCCACTGGTTTTGCCCTGGAGGACCTTTTGGGCCAGCAGGCCTTCCCGCCAGAGGGCTAGGAGGCCTTTCGTATCCAAATACTTGGGATGGAGGGACCAAAGGCGCATTTATTCAGTTGTCCAATCTCATTACCAGTGAAAACCCGTAAACGCATAGACCAGCCATGTGCCCTGGAAAATGATCACCGAGAGAAGAAGAACCTGGATCCAGGGCTTGGCGCCCCTTCGGTAAATAATCCATGAGCTGAAAATGACCAATCCCCACTCTATCGGCGCGACCCAGGCCCCATGGTAGGCCGGATCAAAATAGGAAAGGGGGCCTGAAAACCGCCAATGGGAAAAGGGAAGAAATTGCTCGTGAGGATAGGTGGCATGAACAAAAAAATCCTCAAGATCGTGTAGAAACATACTCGAGAAAAATATCCATCCCCATTCTTTTTTCAGTAATCGAAAGACGATTATTCCCGCGAGGGCCAGAGGAAAAGAGTGGGCCCAATCGATGAAAATGCGGTAATGGGGGAAATAATAAAATTTGCCGGATAGTGAAATATGAAACAGACGGGAGAGGGCGGGAATAAGAAAGAAAAATAACATCATGGGCAGGTCGGGAAAAACGGCCCCCCAAAATGCGCTCCAGTTTCGCTGGGGATGATCTTTACGCCCCAGCAAGGCGATGTTCAATAGGGCGTGGCTGGTCGTGATCATGAAACCCTTTCAACCGGCGAGGGATAAGAAGGAGTCTGTCAGGTTTTGAGACTATCCTTCGCGGCGGCGACCACATTTTCAGGGGTGAACCCAAGGTTTTTCATGGCTACCGGGCCGGGGGCGCTCGCACCAAAACGTTCCAGGGTGACGAAACGGCCCTTGTCGCCGGCCCATCGGTGCCATCCAAAGGAGGTGGCGGCTTCCACCACTACCCTGGCATGGATGGAAGAGGGAAGGACTTCTTCTTGGTAGGCAGCGCTTTGGGCGGCGAAAATTTCCAGGCAGGGTGCACTAACAACCCGGGTGCGGATGCCTTCCTTTTCGAGAGTATCCTGGGCCCTCAGGCAAAGCTGAACTTCGGAGCCGGTTCCAATCAGGATCACCTGGGGGATACCGCCCTTGGACTCGGATAAAATATAGGCGCCTTTTAAGAGACCTGAAGCGGGGGCTAACCTAGTCCGATCGAACACGGGGACCGCTTGCCGGGTTAAAACGAGGGCGGTGGGCCCGTTTTTGCGTTCCAGGGCCACTTTCCAAGCGAAAGAGACCTCGTTGGCATCCGCCGGCCGGATCACGCAGGCTTGCGGAATGGACCGCATGGAAGCCAGGGTTTCCACGGGCTGGTGGGTGGGCCCGTCCTCACCTTGGCCGATGGAATCGTGAGTGAACACGAAAATGGTTTGAACCCCCATAAGGTGGGCCAGGCGGTAAGACGGCTTCATATAGTCGTTGAACATCAAGAAGGTTCCGCCGAATGGAATCACCCCACCGTGCAAAGCCATGCCGTTAAGGGTGGCCGCCATGGCATGTTCTCGAATGCCGAAATGAAAAACTCGGCCCTGGTAGTGGCCGGCTTCGAAATCACCCCCACCCTCAATGGTCGTGTCGTTGGAGCCAGCCAGATCTGCCGAGCCGCCGTACAAGAAAGGAATTTCCTTCGCGAGTATGTTGATCACTTTGCCGGAGGCCGAACGGGTCGCCTGACCCTTTTCGTCGGTAGGAAAAATCGGAAGTTTTGCGTCCAGATCGTTGGGGAGTTCTTTGGAAAGGGCCTGTTCAAAAAGACGGAATTTATCGGAATGGGATTTGGCGTAGGCATCCCTTCTTTGATTCCATTCTTCCTCAGCTTTGTTTCCCTTTTCGATTGATTCGAGGCAACGGTTTTTAGCTTCTTCCGGGATGAAGAACGTGGGTTCCAGGGGCCATTTGAAAAATTCCTTCGTGGCTTTAACCATGTCAGGAGGGAGTGGACTTCCGTGTGATTTGGCGTTGTCCTGAAGGGGACTGCCGTAGCCTATGTGACTACGGACGGCGATCAAGGTGGGCCGATTATTCTCGGCGACAGCTTCCAATAAGGCTTTTTCCAGAGCCGTTAGATCATTGGCGTCGGGAACTCGTAACGTGTGCCAACCGTAAGACTCAAAGCGTTTTAGAACATCCTCGCTGAAGGCGAGATTCGTGTCACCCTCAATGGAAATGTGATTATCGTCGTAAATCACTTTCAGGTGTGAAAGCTTCAAGTGACCGGCAAGTGAACAGGCTTCATGCGACAAGCCCTCCTCTAAATCCCCGTCGGAGGCGATCACCCAAGTGTAGTGATCTACCAGTTCATCGCCAAAGCGAGCGGCCAAGATGCGTTCTGCCATCGCCATTCCTACGGCAGTGGCGACCCCTTGGCCCAAGGGACCGGTCGTAGTTTCCACCCCGACCGTGTGGCCATATTCCGGGTGCCCCGGGGTCTTACTGCCCCATTGGCGGAAATTTTTCAAGTCGTCGAGCGAAAGATCGTAGCCGTGAAGGTGAAGCAAGGAATAAATCAGCATGGAGCCGTGGCCTGCGGAAAGAACAAAACGGTCCCGGTTGAACCAATGGGGGTTGGATGGGTTGTGTTTTAGGAACCGGCTCCAGAGCACGTGGGCGGCCGGAGCCATGCCCATCGGCATGCCGGGATGCCCGGAATTGGCCTGGCGGGTGGCGTCTACGGCCAAAAGACGAATGGAATTAATGGCCAGCTGGTCGGCATGGTCAAACGGTTTAGGCATAAATTCCCCTTTGGGATCGAATTGCGGTCAGCACGAGTGAATGGAGTACCCTGAAAAAGACTCTATCTTAAAAGGAAGATTTTCACAAAGGAAGGGTGCGGCGAAAAAACAGGAATAAAAAGCAGGCCTTCATTCTTCAGATCGACTGCCGGTTTTTATATCCCCCTTCCAGGGGGTGCCAGTGGGCCACTTCTTTTTCTTCTTCGCGCCAGCACAAAAATATGATTTCAGGTCCGCGGCGGCTGTAAAAATCGACTAGCCCTGATTCCAAGTCTTTCACAAATGCCCCCTGGGATTGGAGCTCTTCCAGTAAACCCTCGAAATGGCGGCTAAGATCTTGCAGGGCGGCCATCTGGCTGGCAATGGCGGCTTCCGTTGGGGAGGAGAGTTGACCCTCGGAGCCTGACCCGGTCATTTCCTCGATTTCAATCTGGGCTTCCGCCCGAAGAACGCGCTGCCGCAATTCACGCAACGAGGCCAAGGCCCGGCGAACCCGAGGAAGAAGAGAATTGGCCTCTTCTACAGAAATTAATTTGACGGGAATTTCACCTTCAGCCATAGAAAACGCTCCTTCATTGCATTTTAGGTATTGTGCGACATGCCAACAAGTAAAAAGCGGGAGATCTACCCAAGGACGCTCGTTATTCCGTCGGAAGATTCCGGTAAAGAATAAATATAGTTGATATAATATTTCAAATGGTATATATTACTATCTATGAAATCTGTCCAATTTGCCCAGAACAAAATGAGCCGTTTTGAACAATTGTGCAGACAACATGGAATTCCCCTCACGGTTCAGCGAAGGATTATTTTGGAATCGATCGCCGTACGGGAGGATCATCCCACCGCCGATCAGGTGTTTGAAGGTGTTTCAAACAAACTGCCCGGATTATCCCGCACTACTGTTTACCGTGTTCTGGAAACGTTGGTGAATATGGGAGTCGTTCATAAAGCCAGCCATCTGGGGTCAGCTGCCCGTTACGATCCAAATACCGAAAGACATCATCACTTAACCTGTGTTTCTTGCCACCGGGTCATGGACCTCGAGGAAAAATCCTTATCCTCCCTCAGGTTTTCTCATTCAAAAGCGGGAGACTTTGAAATTCTGGATTACTCGGTGCATTTCAGTGGTTATTGCGGGGAATGCGCAAAAAAAACGAAGAAACGCGTGCCTTTGGAGGAATAGAAGGTTCATCCGTTCCCCGCGGGATGCCGGTTTACCGGTTTTCCCGGTAGGAGGGATGGATTTTAAAAGGGAAGGGTCATTAAAGTAGGCCTCTTTCCGATTCAACCCGGCCTGATAAGGAATGATTCCGCACAGGCCATAATCACAGGTTTCTTATTTCAAGGAGGAAGTCATGTCAGTTCAAGTGGGTCAGAAAGCGCCGGATTTTCAGGGACAGGCTTTGATGCCGAACGGTGAGTTCAAGGATATCAAGCTTTCCGATTACAAAGGAAAGTGGGTCGTTTTATTCTTCTATCCATTGGATTTCACTTTCGTCTGCCCAACGGAGATCCAGGGGTTTAATGAAAAATACGAAGAGTTCAAGAAAATGGGAGCGGAGGTTATCACCTGTTCAACCGACAGCGTTTACAGCCACAAGGCATGGCAAGAATCGCCGAGCCTGGGCAAACTGAAGTTTCCTCACCTGGCGGATACGGCCCATCATACTTCACGGGCTTATGGCGTGTTGATCGAGGACAAGGGAATCGCCCTTCGCGGCACCTTTGTTATCGATCCTGAGGGAAATTTGAAACATGCCACCATCAACGACACGGCGGTTGGACGTAATGTGGATGAGACCATCCGGACTTTGGCGGCCTTTGAGACTGGCAAGCTGACGGGATGCGGCTGGACCCCTGGGAAAAAGACTCTAAATTAGGGGTTGGTCGTACAACGAGGGGAGCTCCATTGGGAGCTCCCCTTTTTTTTCGCCTGAATGGCGGCATTTTGGGTTGGAGGAAGGTCCCATTTGATCCTCATTTCTGTTTTTGCTTATCTAGCTTCTGGATGGATAATTTTCTGTGCCATAGAAAATATTCGTTTCTTTAAGAAGGTTCCAAAGGCGGATCGGTTACGGAAGAAATGGCCCCGTATTTCCATACTTATTCCCGCACGCAATGAAGAAAAAAGAATAGGTCCACTCTTGGAAAGCCTGTTTAAACAGGATTATCCCGACTATGAAATCGTGGTTTTAGACGATCGTTCTACCGATAAAACATTGGCATTGATACAGTCCTTTTCAAAGATAAACAAGCGTCTCCGCGTGGTCAGGGGTAAAGAATTACCTCCTGAATGGCTTGGAAAACCATGGGCGTGCCAACAACTATCAGAAAAAGCGACGGGGGAATGGATGCTCTATACCGATGCCGATACCCGGCATGGCTCGGATATGTTAAAGCGATCCGTTCAATTCGCCGAAAAAAGCGGAGCTGACGCACTTTCCCTCATGAACGAGCAAATTACTCTAAGCTGGATGGAAATATTGGTGATCCCGGTCATGGTCTTTTCCCTCGTGGCCTACTTGCCCGGATCCTGGGCCTTGAATCCGAAAAGTTATTTCAGCCGTTTCGGGGGGGTGGGGGGGCAATTTATCCTGATCCGTCGGAAGGTTTACCGTGATTTGGGAGGGCATGCGACGGTAAAAACAGAAATAGTGGAAGACCTCAATTTTGGCAGAGAGTTAGTCAGGAAAAAGTATCGGGTTGTCCTGGGAAATGGAAGCGAGTTTACGAGTTGCCGTATGTATGGGAATGCGGAAGAAGTTTGGGAGGGATTTTCTAAAAACATGTTCCCTGCGGCCGGATTCTCCCTCTTGAGAATGACGGCTATATTGCTGGTCCTTCTGGGATTGGGATCGGCGCCTTATTTCATCTTGATCGCCGGTTTCAACTCGTATTATTTTTGGCCCTGCTTGATCCTTGCCGTGTCCCAGTGGGGAATTCGTCTGGCCCACGCCTACCTTTACCGGTTGAGCCGCCTATCGGCTTTGTTTCATCCTTTGGGATCTATTCTTTTCGCTTTCATCGGTGTGAATTCAGTTTTATGGTTCTGGTTCGGGAGAGGAAGATGGAAAGGGAGAACGCTGAGTTTGCCCATCCGGAAATGAGGTTGAAAATTATTATTTGGACGGGGGGGGTGGTTGTTTCTTTTTCGCGATTTCCTGTTGAACCAAATGAATCCAATCTTTCACGTTGGGCGCGGAAAGCGTGGACGGTGGAGTGGGGACCAACGGCCTGGGGGAGGGAGTTTTCGGCAGTGGAGCATGTGCATTACGGGCCGATTCTTGGGTTTTATCCACGTAGGTTTTTTGCAAGTCCTCTAATACTTCCCTCAAAACCTTCTTCTCTTCTATGTTCAGGTTGCCTGAGGTTTTTTTTACCAGAGAAGAGATCATGTTGATGGTAATTCGGGCGCGGGCTAAGTTGAGATCCTTGTCTTTGTAATAGGGATGGGGAAGTTCGCCCAAATCGATTTTTACAGACGAAGCCAACATGACGACAAGGTCGATGAAATAGTAATCGGTGATGCCCCAGTCCCGATTGTTTTTGTACTGGATGGGGTCAGGCATTTATATGCTCCCTAAATCCACGTCTCCGCCGGAAATAACATCAATCAATCCCGTTCACCGCAAAACATCCGCACGGCGGTAACCCAGGCATTGCCTTCACCGCCAATTTTTTCATGAATTCGATGATAATCCTGTTTGGAAAGGAATTCATTCAAATCTTTCCCGAGCTTCTCCAAGGACAACAAGACCGCATTTTTTAGTTCGTTCCTAGAAACTGACGGGGCTTTTTGGGATAACACGGATTTAAAGTGAGGGAGGCATAGAATGCCTTTTTCCACGAATGTTTTCCGAAGTTCTTCCGAGCGCGACCAGCTGTAGGCGAATTGCTGGGAATAAACCCGTTCGCAGCTAATTTCCGATTGGCAAATAGGACAGGGCTTGGGACGGGAGCCTCGCCAGAACCTGGAAAAATTGTTAAAACCGCGAAATTCTTTTTCCAAAAGTCCGGCATAGATGGCGGCCATGCCGATCGCCTGCCGTTGTTGGACCCCTTGCCACGCATGTCGTCGGCAGAACCCCTTGGATGCGTAAAGTCGGTCGCGGGTATGGGGGTCGGTGACACTCTCATCTAAGAGGGATTTCAGGTGGTCAAAACCATATTGGTGGACAAGAAAACAAATTGGACATCTGCCGGGTTGAAGCGCCTCCAGAAAGCGGACATGTTCTGAGGGAGCGCTCATGAAGGTTTCTCAGAAGGGTTTAAAAAAGTTTTCGTTTCCAGATCGAAATCTTTTTCGGTCCAGGGGTGGTACGCCTGGCGGTGAAACCGCTTACCGGGGATAAACCGCCAACAGGGGGCTGGGGTTGGTAGGGGGAGTTGTTTTCATTGCGGTGGGACCAGTACCAATAACCGCCTCCACCCAAAAGGCCCAAAACGACGAGCCAGAGAAACCAATGAGAAGGCTTTTGTGGTTTGGCGCTCAGGGACGAATCCATAGGGGGTTGGGACGATTGCGTAGTTGGTTCGACCGTCGGAGTAGGCTGATTGGTGTTGGCGGAGACGACCTGGGGGGTGGGAGTCGTCAATACCTGAACGGTTTGAGTCGAGTGCGGTCCTTTGATTCGAGCTATTTTTTCTTTATAAGAACGTTCGACCGATTTTTCGACGGGCTGGGGACGAGTATCAAAATTGAAAGAGTTTTTAGGCTGGGAAGCAGCCTCGGTAAGCGCGGAAGAGGAGCCCATATTGATTGTCTGACTCAATGGAGGTGTGGGAGTAGCCTCGGTATTGAGAACTGTCTCGGGTGGGTTTTTTCCTTTAATTTCATTGCCCCCGCAGGCCGGTAAAAGAACGATAAAAGCGCCCAAGAGCAAGAGCAGGGGAAGAAAAGGGGCGTAGCGTTTCAATGTCATCTCCGAAAAATTGATTTTCAATATTTTAGCTTAAATTTTATGCAAACAGGAGAATGAAATTATTTGGCGGTAGCTACAATCCCTTGGGTTTGAACTAAGAAAAGGAAGGATATGGAGTAGGAGGCGAAGCATCTGCAAAATAAAACGAATTCGAGCGGGCTTTTCAAATATGGCGGAGAGGGAGGGATTCGAACCCTCGAGAGGGTGTTACCCCTCCAACGGTTTAGCAAACCGTCGCCTTAAGCCGCTCGGCCACCTCTCCATGCGGTAAGTGAATCATCAGAAGAGGATGCCCATGAACCGACATCCCCGATACAAAAATTGGCGGAGGGTGCAGGACTCGAACCTGCAAGGGGTTTCCCCCGGTGGATTTCAAGTCCACTGCCTTACCAATTAGGACTAACCCTCCATCTCCATTTAAGCTTACGAATACTGCGTTTTCAAATTAACCACCGGCCATTTTGTTTTCCGGAAATCGCTCCCGTGTCATAACCGTGTCATTCAACTTCCTGACACGGCTCAAGGCTTCCTTTCGGTCGCCCCGGTCGATGCGGTCATACCTTCTAAAGACCGCGTACGTCTTATGACCCGAAATGGACATGATGGTCGAGTCGCTTACCCCCGCCTTCCGGAAGTTCGTGACCGCGCAGTGCCGCAAATCATGGAAATGAAAGTCCGTGATATTAGCACGCTGGCACGCCCTCAGAAAAGCTGTTTTTGGGTCTTTCAACCCGTGGCCCCGGAAATTGAAGACAAAGGGACTGCCCAAAACCTTGGGAACTTTCCTGAAAAGGTCGATCAAACCCTCATCCAGGGGAATTTCCCGTGCTTCCTGGGTTTTGGTATCTTCGGACTTCAAGGCGATGACGCCTTCCTTCAAGTCCACCTGGTCCCACCTCAACCCCGTTATCTCGCCCCGCCTCATGCCGGTGAAATAAGCCAACTGCACGACGGGCCGGTAATGGGGAGAGCAGTTTTCCAAAAGCCTCTGGTACTCCTCCGGGGTCAGCGTCCGGTTCCGGGAATTTTCCCGGAACATCCTGACGCCATCCACCGGGTTCCGGTCGATCTTCCTGTCCAGCACCGCCCTGCGGGCGATGGTCTTCAGGCAGGCGATTTCCCGGTTCAGGGAAGCGTTCTTCAAGCTCTTTCCCTTTTCCTCGGCTTTCTTCCTCCGCTCCTTCAAGAAATCCTCGACCATGCTGGGGGTCAGGCTTGCCAGGGGTCGCCCTCCGAAAAAGACTTTCAAGGCCTTCACGGAGAAAAAATCACGCCTGTAACTCTTTTTCCGGGACTCCGAAAAGGCCAGGAACGAATCCGCCGCCTCGTCGAAAGTCACCTGGGGTTTTTCGCTGGGCAAAAACTCGCCCGCCATGATTTCCCTGGTATGCTCGGCCAAAATCCTCTTGGCCTGGGCCGCCGGAATCTGGCCCAACCTCACCCTTTTACGCTTCCTCAATCCTCCTTCCATGATGAAATAATCCAGGAAGTACCCCGAGTCGTCCTTGCGGAGATGTTGGGGCAATCCGTGAACATTAGGCTTGCTCATAACTGCCTCCTAATGTTGCTCTCAGCACTGGACATTGTATCAGCCGTTTTACCCCAAGGGGACTGGGGTTTTCTGAATAGCTTCTGGAACTCCGAATACCACACCCTGGAACAGCGGCCCACCCTGACGAAAGGAAGGGTTCCGATCTGCCGCCAATAACGGACGGTATTAACGGAAACAGAGACCCGTTCCGCAATATCCTGATCCGTCATCAAATAATTCCGCCGATCGTATATCCTGCGTTCCTCCATAGCTAACCTCCTTACCTGGCTCCTCGGAAACCGCGCTGCTGACACCACCTAGCGGTTTCCCGCCAGGTCATTTCATAGGTGGCTCCCAATCCGTTTTGCGGCGCTTGCCCATATATTGGGCCTCAATGGCCCGTTGGATCAAATCAGTTCTGGTCCGGCCTGACCGTTTTTGCTCCGCCTCAAGAGCCGTAATTAAATCCGGCAAGAGGCGAAGGATGATCCGAATTCCACCCATTGGTTTAGGGCCGCGTTTTTTCTTTATTTTCATGATTTAACCCCTACCTTTCTTTGGACGTATTGATGCGTTAAAAAGTGGTGCTATAAGATATATCAGAGTTATAAGTCTGCGAATTGGAAATTTGGGTTTCAAACGATTTTAGGCAGGAGTCTTTAAAAACTTTATATCAGGGTTGAAGATTTTTATAACACGTTGGACAAGTTCAAGTTACTTACAAGCTGGCACAAGCCTCTGCCGCAAGCCAGAAGACCTTTTCTCGAAGGTGCGCTTGGTAAATCCAATAACGGTTATGGTATTCGTCCCCGCTTAGGTCATCCCCGCTATATAAAATCTGTCCACACTGAACGTTCCGGTATTTTCCAACCGCAAAAAAAGCCGCGCATTCCATTTCTACCGAAAGGCAACCTTCTTTCCGGCGCAAGGCGACTTTTCCCCTGGTTTCCCTGAAAAGACCATCGGTCGTCCAGGTTTTCCCAAGAACGTATGAGATGCCATGTTTTTTTAAAGTTTTCTGAATGGCTTTAAGGGCTTTTGGATCAGGTTTCACTTCCCGGCCAGGTGGAAGGTAATGATAGGAAGCCCCTTCATCCCGTACCGCTGAAGTAGGCACGATCAAATGCCCAAGTGTCATATTTTCTTGAAGCGTTCCCGCACCCCCACAGGCGATCAGCTTACGGCCTCCCATGGAAATGGCTTCTTCCATAAAACCGGCGGCTAAGGCCGACCCAACTCCGGGATGCATGACAGCAATAGCCTTCCCTTTGAATTTAATTTCATAAGCGGGGTTGGCCCCAAACTCCGAACGGAAAACGGCAATTTTCCTGGCCTTATGTTTCAGCACCAACTTACCGATGACATCCTGGAAAAAACACAAGACGACGCGCTCGTGAAACGACCGGCCTTCGTAATGATAATTGGCATAAGGGTCGATGAAAACGTCACGAGAAGAGTCGAATTCTAAGATGGGATAACGTTGACGATGTACTCTCGATACCATAATTGAATTTCTCCTTAAATCTGAAAATCTAAAAAATGGTGCTTTGTAAGAAAAAAACAATTTTTAAAGATGAATTACTGAGGTTTCTTGAATGTTTTATGGAATTCCGAAAGCCAAATCCGGGGATGTTTTCCAACCTTAACAAAGGGAAGCATTCCCATTTGTCGCCAATAGCGGACTGTGTTGATAGGTACGCTGGCAAGTTCTGCTACCTCTTGTTCTGTCATGAGATAGTTTTCTTGCTTCAACCGAAAGTCGCTTACCGAATTTTCCTCCACGAACGCCTCCTGGGGTGTCCATAAATGTTGAAGAGGCTCTGCGCACCGTAAGCGTCCGGTCACGGCATGTAGCACTTGAAAGTTTCTTCCTGTAGAACCCTTCCCTTATACCACCTTGGGAGGGAAACATGCCAAGTCAGAGCAAAATCCAGAGAAAAAAGAAATTGAT